>Ga0209331_1000403_pt1 | contig 15844 bp, 15 predicted proteins | sample JacPinW_OM3H0_M3_FD_187971 | JGI IMG/M metagenome (GOLD analysis project Ga0209331, IMG submission 187971) | Forest soil microbial communities from Algoma, Ontario, Canada - Jack Pine, Ontario site 1_JW_OM3H0_M3 (SPAdes) (version 2) | ecosystem: Environmental > Terrestrial > Soil > Boreal...
ACTTGGAAGCCACTGCGTTGGCGAAACCGTCCTGAGATGTCGGCGATAATCGGGAGCTGAAAGCGTTTTGTTGTCAAGCGTGGCAATTTCGTCACGCTCAGGGCTCCTTGCCCTTGAGCGCCACCTTCAACGAGAGAGCAGTTATCAAATTATTGATCCAAGCAAACCGGCCTACAGTGAAATCCAAAAAGCAGGCATCCCCTACCGGAGCCTCGCCTGACTATCGTGTCGTGATTACCGGGGAGCAGCGTCGGGCGGCACGGTTTTGCGTCTGTGAAGCCAATGTCTGCTGGTTCTCCCCTGCCGCTACGCTTGATCAAATACTCTTCGTGGTCCTGGATAATTGTCTCCCGCATATGGGCCAAATTGGGCTGCTCAAGTAGCTCATCAAGGGCCTCATATGTGAGTAATGAGTACCTCTGCGCCAGGCCCTCCTTCGAGAACAGAGAACACCGGGCGCACGATTTCGCGTCTGACCTGATCCCGCCGCTCAAGTGGTGCGACAATATGAAGAGAAATGTCTATGCGCGGCTGCATTGTCGGTAGATCGGCCATGCAGACCGCTGTATATCGCAGTAGTGTGCTCGGCCTCGAATGCGTGTGCGATAGCGCGGGCGCTCCCTCGCCCAATATTTTAGCTCTAAGGTTTCTCACTGCCCGCAATGATCAACCGATACGTCAGATCTCCATTTTGGACTCCCAAGCAGGATGCACTCCTGCGAAAACTCCAGGCCGCCAGACTGTCGGTCGATGCAATCGCCAAGCAATTGCGCTTGACCCCGACCGCGGTGCAACGGCGTTCCCATCACCTGCAGGGTTTGAAATTTCGACCCTATGCCCTTCGAGCAAGCGATCTGGACAGCCGCAAGCAGCGTCAAAACGAGGCCATTGCCGCTATGCGCGCGGCCATTCGGAAAGGCGTTCCCCGCGACACCATCATCGCCCAAGCAGTAAACGCTGGGCTGCGCCGGTCGATAATCGCTGGTGAGTTTGGCCTAAATCCTCGGACCGTCTTTCGCCTCGCTCTCTTGCAAGGTACTCCTAAATTCTCCCGACCAGGCCGCCCCCGCCGCACAGAGCGCCCCCGCTCTCGCCTCGGCTACGATGCACTACTTAAAGCGAAGAGGGCGCAGTACCGCAAACTAAAGGAACGCGAGACCCTGGCGGCAATTAAGAAGATGCACGCGGCGATTGCTCGCGGCGTACCACGCTATACTGCCATTGCACAGGCCCTCAAATCCGGGGTGACGTACAACAGGATCGGCAAGGAATTTGGTCTATCCCGCCAGCGCGTGCATCAGATTGTGCTGTCGCAAGAAGCCCTCGCCTCCATTTCCCCTAATGTCTAATCGTCCATGAATCAGTACGTTCTACATTCGTACAGGCAACCTGTGGCGGATCCTGTGGCAAGCAAGATTTGTTTTTTGGCTAAGTATTGGTCGGAGTGGCAGGATTTGAACCTGCGACCCCCTCGTCCCGAACGAGGTGCGCTACCAGACTGCGCTACACTCCGCCTGACCGAAAGCGGCTTATATACCCATAATCATTGCGCTTTCAAGCAGCCTATTGGGAGTAAAGTTCATTCAGCGCAGCCAAAACCGGAACGATTGACCTCAGTCGTAGTGAGCGGGCTCGATTACGGTGCTCCTTTGAGCACCTCGAGCCGCAGCGGCAGCATAGCCCCGAGCCAGAGCGCGTGGCGGGAGTGATCGGCGTAGTCATTCCCGGTTTCGGGATGGAGCAGAATGGTCAATCCGCCGCGGTTGAGCATGAGCCAGGGCAAAATCGTTGCAAGACGCTCAGGCCGGAAGGCGACCTGATACATCGCCTGCGGATGCGGGCCGACCGGCTCGTCATGCCAGCGCCCCAGTCTCGCGTCGGGACAAATCTGCGCCAGCTGTTCCCGCAGCAACGCTGCCCGTTGCTGCGTGTGTGCCGGGTCATAATAGATATGCGCGTGATACTGGGTGATGCGCTCGGGATTGAGCGGCGCACTCGGGATATGCGGGGAGCTGGCCATGGTCCGCGCAGACTCATTACGTTCCGCTCGCAGGCTTGACCAGCCGCAGAGCTTTGAGCGTGATACTTCGGCAACGCGCGACCCGTGTCCCTGATCGCTCTGCCGCCACCGAGGTGGTGACGCACGCCTTCAACAGCCTCACTGCTTGGGCACCGTCCCCACCGACGATTCGGAGAACGAAACGCCGGGCTGCTTCTTTACCGCAAGCAGCACGTTCGACTGGCTGGGTTTCCAACGATAGCCGATGCCGAAATCGATGGGCTGGCTGTTCTTGAAGAGCGCCGCATATTTCGCCTGGTACATGTAACGGAACACCGGGATTGGCCCGACATATTGGCCGAACGGCTGGAGCTCCCATTTCTCCGGGTCGTAGTAGGCGAGCGGAATGCCGGTATCGTCCTGCACCATGACGGCGCTGTTGGCGAGGAGGAATTCGCGCACCATTGAAAAACCGTTTGCGTGCAGCAGGTAGGAGGCGCTCTTCACCAGGCTTTCCCCCGGCGCCAGTGACTCGCAGAATGCCAGGAACTTGCTCTTGCTGACGCCGTCGTTGGCAAGATTGGTGCTGAAGTAATAGAGGGTGCGCTCCTCGCCGTCGCTGCCCACAAACACGATCTTGACCCCGCGCGCCGGGACACGGCGAGCGCTATCGTCCGGCTGCACGGCACCGTTGTCGTCGAGCACGACGGGGGTGACCTCGCGGATGGTCTTGCCCGAGCGCGCGAGGAAGACATAGAGAACCGGCAACGTGCCGGTGAGCCGGCCACGGTGCAGATCCGACCCCATTTGGCTCGTGATGAAGTAGCTGTACTGCAGGATCCAGCGCAGCGACACCCGTAGCCTCGCAAGGTCCGGGGCAAGCGAGCCGCGCAAAGTCGTAAGATCGGGGACCACGCCAGCCGGCTCGAGGCCGCTCAACACATAGGTGCTGGCGTCGGGAAAGAACGCGTTCGCGTAGAGGAAATCCGGACCGCCGAACATGTAGAACATGGTTGGCCGCGAAGCGTTGAGATTGCTCGCCGACCAGGCGCGGATGCGCGTGAGCTGGCTCTGCTCTACGTGCTCGAAGGCGGCGTCGAAGGTGCGGGCGTGCTCTTGCCAGGCGGGATCCTCGGTCAATCGCGCGAGCGGAGACTCGGCGGCGGGCGGCAGGCCCGCAAGGAAGCGCGCGGTATCGTTCACCGAGACGGTGTCGGCGGCGCGCGCCGGGACAATCACCGCGACAAACAGGCCGGCCGCGGCGGCAATCAGTATCCTGCGCTGAAGCATTTTTGGGCGCTCAGGTTCGAGTTGGAAAGTCCGGATCGACCGATCGGGATCTTGACAGATAACGCATAGCGAAGCCCGGGACCAGTATCGGAACGCCGATAGCCGAGTCGGACGCCCGCTGCCGAACCAGTACAACATCAATGCGGGCCTGCGCTACTGGGGGTGCGGCTTTTCCAGCCGGCAAACTCGCCCCACGCAAGCTCAATGCCGGACATAGGCTTCCGTCGTATAACGCCGCATCATTCTCTGGCTGTTGAACACGGAGCCGATCTTGCCGATGGCTTGCTTCATCATCCATATCCAGCGCGCGCGATCAGAGTAATAGAGCGGCAGGACGATGTTTTCGAGCTTGCGATAGAGGTCGGCGGCATGAGCGGTCGCGTCCGGGTTATCTTTGTCGCTGCCGATCGCCCATCCGGTCACGCCTTCCTCCCAGCCCTGGACCCACCATCCGTCGAGCACGCTCAAATTCAACACGCCATTGAACGCGGCTTTCATCCCGCTCGTCCCGGATGCCTCGAGCGGCGGCAGGGGAGAGTTGAGCCACACATCCGTGCCGGCGACGAGCCGGGCAGCAATGCTCATGTCGTAATTGGGCAGGAACGCAACCGCGAGCGGCTTGACCTTATGCATATAGGCATGGATCGCCTGGATAAGCGCCTTGCCTTCTTCGTCGCGCGGATGCGCCTTTCCGGCTATCACGACTTGAAACGGATATTTGGCGTTGATGGCGAGCAGGCGATGGAGGTCGGTGAACAGAAGATCCGGTCGCTTGTAGCCGGTCATGCGCCGAGCGAAGCCAAGAAGCGCGACATCGCTCTTCATGTCGACCCCGGTAAGGCGGCGGATTTCGGCAATCAGCTCGCCCTTGATGCGCTGGTGCGCGGACCAGAGTGATTCTGCGTTGATGTCATCGACCCGCAGCAGGCTGACCGGTTCGCTCGCCCAATGCGGGAGATGTTTCTCCACCACCGTGGCGATCTTGCCGTGCATCCATGTGGGAACGTGGGCGCCGTTGGTGATGGCGCGCACGCGATGGCCGGGAAACATGCTCTGCGCCGTTTCGGCGTGCCGCAGCGCGACCCCGTTGACGTAGCCGCTGAGGCTTAGAGCAAGATGAGTCATGTTAAGGAGATCGAGGCCTGCGAGTTCCTTCAACCGATCGAGCTCGATGATATCGCCAAGGATGCGTCGAACGTCGCTGTACTCGAATCGATCGTGCCCCGTTTTGACCGGGGTGTGGGTCGTGAAGACGCATTGCTCGCGCACCTGGGCAATGGCGTAGGTCAGGGACTCATCGGCGGCGAGGAGGGGCTCGCGCCGATACCGCAGCAGGAGCGACAGTGCCAGAAATGCAGCGTGGCCCTCGTTGAGGTGATACGTGCTGATCGCAAAACCAAGTGCCCGCAACACTCGCTCGCCGCCGATCCCGAGCACGATCTCCTGTCTGATGCGGTCGAGCTCGTTGCCGCCATAGAGCCGGTCCGTGATCGAGCGGTCGCGTGCGTCATTTTCCTTCAGGTTCGTGTCCAGAAGGATGATCGGGACCTGACCGCCAAACGGAGATTTGAGCTCGTAGAGCCAGGGGCGAATCCAGACCGTGCGGCCCTCGATAGCGACCGCGACCATGACACCCGCCGGATCCGTGTAGTCCTCCGGATTCCAGGGATCGGGGCTATCGACTTGCGCTCCGTGGGAATCGATGTCCTGATGCAGATAACCGCATCGGCTAACAAGCGTCACGAAGACCATGGGTAGCGCGAGATCCGCCGCCGAGCGCGCCGCGTCGCCGGCGAGGACTCCCAGTCCGCCCGAATAGGTGTGCATTTCGGGGCGAAGCCCGATTTCCATGGAGAAATAGGCAATCCGGGTGGCCCGCAGGTATGGCGTGACGTCGATCATTCGCTCGAAGGCCCTAAAGATCAGGGGGTTTGGCGAGTACAACCCGTAACCACTGCGAGTGTTCGGGCTGACGATGCGGGTCGGAATCGGTCCCGTCAGGTTGCCGCCCCTCTCAACCTAAATCAATCATGCACTGCGTCATCCTGGCGCGCGCGAATCCCTCTCCGAACAGGAGAGTGGCCGCCGCCGAGAGAAGGGAGCTACCGGGTTGATATTGCTTATTTTCTCGAAAGGGGGGTGGATGAATTAGGGCATTGTTGGGGCACGCTGAACCTGGGGCTCCTGAGGTTCGACTAACGCCCAGGACGGCGGTTTTTCCCAGCCCCCCGACCCGCCGTCTCGTGTAAGGAGACCCCGCCCCTCCCCCCCGGCGGGGTTTTCTTTTCGGACAATGCAGTGGAGCGGACGGAAGGAGTTGAACCTTCGCTTTCACCCGGGAAGGTGACGCTCTGCCGCTAAGCTACGTCCGCGTTATCTGGATCGCGTTTTTGAATCGCGGCTTTGTGTCGCATACAAGCAAGGCCTACCACCGCAAGATGTGCGTGCCGTAAACGAGCCGGCAATCACGTGCAGCGATACCGAAATTCAATTCTGATAGTTAATCGGAGTGCGGATCGTGATGAATGTAGGGGCGGGTTTCAAACCCGCCCCTAGCGCGACGAGCGCGGACGAGATCGCGCATGGATTTTGAAACACGTCGCGACCGCCCCCGCCGAGAAAGGGCGGGTTTCAAACCCGCCCCTACAAGGGGGCTCCAGTCTTACCCTCAACAACAGCCGCGCAACCTGCCCTTGCTCACGGCGTAGCGCGCCTGCTGGCGCTCGCGAAAGAATTCTACGTAACTCATGATTGGCGCATCCGGATGGTTCGCCCGCATATGCGCCACGTACGTCTCGTAATCGGGCACGCCGATCATCAGACGTGCCGTTCGCGTGCCCCAATACATCGCAGCGCCCGCGGCTTTGGCGGAGCGATCGAACAGGCCTTGCAGATCAGGCATGGCTCCCTCCCGCCGCCACCGCGCCCGGCAACCCGATCTCCACCGCCGTCGGACGGGGAGCTGCGAGCGCCTTCCAGATGCCCACGAGCGCGTAGATGACGGTCGCAATCACGACCAGCACGAACAGGCCGGCAAGCGTCGCATCGATATAATCGTTGACAACGATCCGCGTCATCTCGGCCATCGATTTTGCCGGCGCGACCACCGTCCCGGCGGCAAGGGCCTCGCCGTACTTGAGCGCATGACTGATGAATCCCACGTTTGGATTGGGGCTGAACACCTTCTCCAATCCCGCCGTCGTGGTGCAGACAACGAGCCAGACCGCGGGCACGATCGTCACCAGCGCGAAGCGCTCGCGTTTCATCTTGAACATCACCACGGTGCATACCGTGAGCGCGATCGCGGCCAGCATCTGGTTTGCGGTCCCGAACAGCGGCCATAGCGTCCAGATGCCGCCGAATGGATCGATGACGCCTGCGTAGAGGAAATATCCCCACAACACCACGGAAAGCGCGGATCCGATCAGGTTGTTGGTCCACGACCTGGTCTCTTTGAACGAGGGGACCGCGTTGCCGAGGAGATCCTGGATCATGAAGCGCAGCGCCCGCGTGCCGGCGTCCACGGTGGTGAGAATGAACAAGGCCTCGAACAGAATGGCGAAGTGATACCAAATGCCCATCAGGGTGGGGCCACCGAGGAACGAGGCGAGGATGCTCGCCATGCCGACCGCAAGCGTCGGCGCGCCGCCGGTGCGCGAGAGGATGCTCGTCTCGCCCACGTCTTTGGCCATCTGGGCGATCTCGGCCGGCGTGACGGCGAAGCCCCAGGAGGAGATCACCTGCGCGGCTTGATCGGCGGTGGTGCCGATCAACCCGGCGCCGCTGTTCATCGCGAAATAAACGCCCGGGTGAATGACGCTCGCCCCGATCATGGCCATGATCGCCACGAACGATTCCATCAGCATTCCGCCGTAGCCGATGAACGCGATCTGGCGCTCATTCTCGATCATCTTGGGCGTTGTCCCGGACGCAATAAGCGAATGCCAACCGGACACGGCTCCGCAGGCGATGGTGATGAAAAGGAACGGGAACACGCTGCCGGCCCAGACCGGCCCGCTGCCGTCGATGAACTTGGTCACCGCGGGCATTTGCAGATCTGGCCGCACGATGATGATGCCGACGGCAAGAAGCGCAATGGTCCCGATCTTGAGGAAGGTCGAGAGATAATCGCGCGGCGCCAGCAGCAGCCATACCGGCAGCACGGAAGCGACGAAGCCGTAGCCGATAATGATGAGCGCCAGTGTCTCGCCGCTGTAATTGAAATAGGCGGCGAGCGCGGGGGTCTCGGACACAGTCCGCCCGTACACGAGCGCGGCGAGGAGCAGCACGCAGCCAAGCAGCGACATTTCGCCCACTCGGCCGGGGCGGATGAACTGATTGTAGATGCCCATGAGGAGCGCGATGGGGATGGTGCAGAACACCGCGAACGTGCCCCAGGGGCTGCCGACGAGCGCCTTGACCACAACCAGCGCCAGCACCGCAAGCACAATGACGCAGATCAGGAGAATGCCGATGCCCGCGATCGTGCCCGCCGCGGGTCCCATCTCGGCGCGCACGATATCGCCGAGGGAGCGGCCGTCGCGCCGCGTCGAGAGGAAGAGTACGGTCATGTCCTGGATGCAGCCGGCAAATACCGCGCCGGCAAGAATCCACAACGTTCCCGGCAGGTATCCCATCTGCGCGGCGAGCACCGGTCCGACCAGCGGACCGGCACCGGCGATGGCCGCAAAATGATGACCGTAAAGCACGTAGCGGTTGGTCGGAACGTAATCGAGGCCGTCATTATGACGCCAAGCGGGCGTCGCTCGCGCGCCATCGACGCCGAGCACGCGGTTGGCGACCCAAAGCCCATAAAAGCGGTAGGCGATGAAATAGATGCAGACGGCAGCGACAACCAGCCAGGCGGCGTTGACCGCCTCGCCCCGGTTGAGCGCGACAATGGCGAACGAGATGGCGCCGAGTAGCGCGATGCCTGCCCACAAGATTTTGGTCTGCCAAGCGGCCGTTTGGCTGTTTCGGGTTGTGTCCATTCTTTCCTCCCGCAATGCAGCAAAGCCTCGACCAAATAGTCTTCTCGGTTGAGTACCGCATTGATCATTCTCAAAAGCGGACATGCGCCCGAATGTTCCGGCTGTTGGACGTGCGGTTCCGAGTCATGTAAAGACTCGTTACATGAGCTGGAGCAAGCAGGACGGGCCTTCCGGCCCCCGCGGCTATCACCATGGCAATCTCAAAGAAGCGTTGATCCGCGCGGCGCTGGCGCTCATTGCGCAGAAAGGAACAGCGGGCTTCACCTTTGCGGAGGCGGCGCGCTGGGCGGGAGTGAGTCCGGCCGCACCCTATCGGCATTTCAGCGACCGCGACGAGCTACTGGCCGATGTGGCGCGGCGCGGTTTTGAGCAGTTTGCGTCCGCGCTAGCACGCGCGTGGGACAACGGCCGCCCGAGCGCTTTCGCTGCACTGGAACGGGTCGGGATGGCGTATCTCGAGTTCGCACGAAGCGAGCCGGCGTATTACTCCGCCATGTTCGAAGCCGGCATTGCGCTCGACTCTCGCCCGCAGCTGCGTGAAGCGGGCGAGCGTTGCTTCGACGTGCTGCGGCAGGCAACCGAGCAGGTCGTCGCCACCATGACGGCACAGAAGCGGCCGCCGGTGCTGATGATGGCGCTGCACATTTGGTCCATGTCGCATGGCATCGCATCATTATTCAGCCGCGGCGACGCAGCCAGCCGTGCGCTGCCTATGCCGGCGGCAGAACTACTCGAAGCGGCCATGCTCATCTACCTGCGCGGTCTGGGGCTTCACGTCCCGCCCGAGGGGAAATCGAAATAGGAGCCGTCTTGACAACCGGGGTCACTGCCTATACTAATGTAAATGTACTTAACATTCACAAGCGAGGCTGCCATGCCTTTGGTTGCAAAGCTCGACGACTTGGGAAAGCCAGCCTGGATTGCACTGACGATCCTCGGCTTCATCTACTGGTGGCCGCTAGGACTTGCGGTTCTGGCCTTTTTGATCGGGAGTGGAAGAATGAACGCGTTGAAGGGTGGCTGTGTGAGCCGGTGGCACGGCGGCTTCGATGAAATGCGCAGTGCGGGGACTTGGTGGCGGCCCTCGCGTTCGGGTAACCAGGCGTTCGACGATTACCGGACCGAAACTCTGCGCCGCCTCGAAGAGGAGCAACGCGAGTTTCAGGATTTTTTGCGCCGTCTGCGGATGGCGAAGGACAAGCAGGAGTTCGATCAATTCATGGAAGAGCGCCGCGGCCGTTCATCTGCGCAGGTGTAATCGGCATCCCTCGGCAAAGGTTTTGGGCCGGCGCTCCGCGATCGCCGGCCCTCCTTCATTTTTGCGATCGCGTGCCTATTGTATGTCGGCCAACCAGGGCAAGATCGGCTCAGCAAGCGCAAGCCCAAATGGCCAGACGGATAGGTCGCCGGCAAGCCGGACTGGGCAGAGTGGCGCAGCCCGATGCTGAGCTGCTCATCGGCCTCGTTCTTATCGCCGGCGGGCTCGGATACTACGCCTACAGGCACTGGAACGCATCGCCCCCACCAGCAATCGTTGGCAAAGCGTGGGTGATCGACGGCGATACCATCAACATATCCGGCACCCACATTCGGCTTGAAGGAATAGACGCGCCCGAGCTGGATCAACCGTGCACCGGTAGCAAAGGAAAGATATGGTCCTGCGGGAAAGCCGCGGCGGGTGAGCTCAAGGCGCGCATCGGTGCGCAGGAGCTGACCTGCGCCAGCAGAGCTTTCGACAAATACAAGCGAGTGGTCGCAGTGTGCACCCTGTCCGATGGCTCCGACGTCAACGCATGGCTGGTGCAGCAAGGTTGGGCCGTGGCTTATGGCTATGCAGACATCTACGAATCGCAGGAAGCGGAAGCGAGAGCTGCCAAGCGCGGGATCTGGGCGGGAAGTTTTGTGATGCCGTCGCAATGGCGGCAAAGCCAAAAGATTGACTGACTATTTGCACACCGCCTTGCGATAGAGCTCCTCTGCCACGCCCTGGCGCAGCGGCACCATGGCCGCGATGTGATCGTCGGGGCGCACCAGCACGATGGTGTCAGTCGCGACACCTACCTGCTGGCGGAAACGGTCGCCCACATCGAACAATGACCGATCACGCAGGCCAGAGTCGAGCGGTGAATCCCGCCGCGAGACGACCCGGTGCTTGAGGCCTTTCCCGTCCGCTGGAAGCGACGGCCGGCGCCGGACGTCGGTGAAATAGAGCGCGACAAAGCTATCATCGGCGAGCTCGTGCACGCGGGTCGGACGGCCGTCGCCGCCATGGAGCTGCGCGTCGGGAATGCGGTCGCCGACGCGCAAGGGCGCACGCTCAGTTTTCACCATGGACCAGTCGCTTGCATCGTCCACGCCGAGCCGCACGCCGAGCATGGTGCGGGTCAGCGCATTGGCCCAGGCACTGCCCGACATCGCTTTGAGCTCGTCGTTGCGGCCGGCCATGTATTTGAGCGCTGCTTCCGCCATCTCGCCGGATCCCTGCGCGGCAACCGGATGCTGCTCTAGCGCGTAACCGTCGAGCAGAACGTCGCTTGCCCAGCCGCGCGTCACCCAGGCAAGCCGCCACGGCAGATTGATCGCGTCGAGAATGCCGGTGTTGAGACCGAGCGCCCACATCGGGGTAATGAGATGCGCCGCGTCTCCCATGAGAAAGACTCGGCCGCGGCGCCACTCGGCGGCGATACGGTGGTGGACGCGATAGACGATGGTTTGGAGAATTTCCAAATCCGTGACCTCGCCGATGAAGCGCAACACCTTGGCGCGAAATTCTGCATGCGTGGGCTCCATCGCATCGGGCGCAAGCGGATAGAGAAAGCGCCAGCAATGCGGATGGCGCACCAGGATCATCCATTCCTGCGGGTCGGCGAAATAAGCGAGGTACGGATAATCGCGCGGATTGGCAACATCGAGATCGACCTTGACGTCGACGAGAAGCACGCGGTCGTCGAGCGACTCGCCCTCGACAGGAATGCCGAGCTGCCCGCGCACGGTGCTCCGCCCTCCGTCGCAAGCAAGCAGATAGGCGCCTTCGATCTCGCGCGGACCACCGGGCGTGTCGAACGTGGCGGCCACGCCGTCGGCAAGAGTGCGGAAGGAGATGAGCCGATGCTGAAGATGCAGTGCGCCGGGCCGCCGCTGCTCGAGCGCCCGCATGAGGATGGGCTCCAGGTGATGTTGCGGCATGTTGATGACGAAGGGATAGCGCGTGTCCTCGGTGAGCAGGTCCGTCTGCACCGATGGCCGCGCCCGATTGGTTGCACGTTCCACGTCGCCGATCTCATCGACTCTGAGCCCTTTGGCCAGCACCTGGTCGGCAACGCCGTAGCGCCGGAATGCTTCGAGCGTGCGCGTAAGGATCGTGCCAGCCTTGGTATCGCGCGAGAGGTCGGCGTCTTCTTCGAACAGCTCAAAGGGCAGGCCGTAGAAATGCAGCCCGAGCGCGGCGGTCAATCCGACTGGCCCGGCGCCGACCACGAGGATCGGTTTGTCTGTCATCGCGTCAACCGCCCCGCGCCGGGAAGGCGAAGTCGCGGCTGATGATCGAGGCGGTCATGGTTGCAGCATCCGAGAGGAGAAAAAGGAGCGGACCGACGGTGTCCTCCGGTTTTCCCACTCCGACCGAGGCGCGCCAGTGCGCATCGTCAGCGCCGGCATTTGCCGCGCGGTATTGCGGCGTATCGATGACCCCGGGCGCAATCAGATTGAATCGGACCCGATGCTGCGCCACCTCCTTCGCCGCGCTTTTCACGAAGGCGATCAGCGCCGCCTTGCTGGCGGCATAGGCCGATGCCTCGGGCCAGCCTTGCTGCGCCAGACCAGACGTGAACGCGACGATGCTGCCGCGCCGGCGCGCAATCATGCCGGAAATCGCCGCCTGGTAGCACCAAACAACGCCGTCGAGATTGGTGCTCAACACGCGCGTCCATTGCGCGGGATCCATGTCATGCACCGGCTTGCGCGGCTGGATCGCCGCGCCACAGACGAGTCCATCGATCCGGCCGGCTTCCCGCTCGATTTTCCGAAATGCGTCAAGAACGGCGGCACGGTCGGTCACATCAAGCCGCTCAGTCCTGATTGATTTTCCGGCGAGCGTCGCCATCGCTGCCTCATCGATGTCACAGATGAAGACACGGGCGCCAATGTCCGCAGCGGCGAGCGCAAGCGCGCGGCCGATGCCGTTCGCGCCGCCGGTGATCACGACCACGTCCCCGTCTCCTTCAAACCGCGCTTTCATTTTGTCCCGAGCATACGATCGAAATCGCCCACGCCGGCGCGCGCTGCCGCTTGCGCGACGCTCCGCAGGGTCTGCACATCGAGGCGGCAGATCCCGTGGCTTGCGCGCTCGCTCGCCCAAACGAGCTCACCCGGCGCGTAGACGCGCTCGACGCCGGGACTGCGCTTGCACCGGCTGGCGCGGGCCGCCTGATCGCGCACCCGCTCGGCGAAAACGGCCACATCGCCGAATTGACCGACATCAATGGCAAGAAAGAATTGCGCGCAGCGATAGGGCTCCGCCGGGTCGCCGTAGAGCGGCCGCACCCCGGAGCCCACTCCTCCGCCGGACAACCCGCCGCACAGAAGATCAATCACGAAAGCCAATCCGAAGCCCTTCGGCCCGGCGGCCGGCAGCAACATGCCCTTGATCGCTTCCGCCGGATCCGTGGTCGGCCGTCCTTCTGCGTCCACGGCCCAATCCGGCGGGATGCTGTTTGCGGCCGCCGCGGCGAGTCTGATCTTGCCCATGGCGGTCGCGCCAAGCGCCATGTCGACCTCGACCGGGAACTCACCCGCAGACGGCAGCGCGATCGCGATCGGGTTGTTGCCCACAAGCGCTTCGGCGCCGCCGGGGGCCGGCAGGAGAGGACGCGTGTTACACATCACGATGCCCACACAGCCGTCTGCGGCCATTAACCTCGCGTAGCGTCCGGCGGTGCCAAAATGAAAAGCATTGCGCACGGCAACGGCGGCAAGGGCGTGTTCTCGCGCGTGTTCGACTGCAAGCTTTACCGCTTGCCGCGCGGTGAGCTGTCCGAGCGCGTTGCCGGCATCGATCACGACCGCGCCCGCGTTGTCGCTCACCACCTCGCCGAGCCTGCGTTTCGACACTGAACCTTTGATGAGGCGCTCCACATAGAGTGGCACCAGCATCACGCCATGCGAAGCGATGCCCTCGAGATCTGCGGAAACCAGGTCGGCCGCGACGGTCTCGGCGTCATCGGCATGGATGCCCAGCGCCGCGAAGATTGCGCTGGTGGCGGCGATCAGACACGCCGCTTCGATCTCGGTGGCCGCACCCGCGGCCGCGGCCATCAGCGGGCGTCCTCGTCGTTGTCATACCACGAAGGGCGCTGCGGATAATGCGGACCGTCGTAGACCTCGACCACAATGGTCTCTTCATGCGCCAGCGTTGGCCCATGCACATTCCCCTTCGGATTCCAGTAGAACGAGCCGGCGGTCAGTGTGACGCCGGTCTTGGTGTACTCATACTTTCCCTGAAGACAAAACATGAATTGGTTCGATGCGTGCAGGTGCGGCTCGGGGATGCTCGCGCCCTTAGCGAACTTGATGAGCGCGATGCTGGCCCCGGTTGCGTCATCGCGCCACAGCATTTTCTCGCACACGCCTTGGAGCGACTTGGGTCGCCACGGCAGCTCGTTGCTTTGCATGAGCACTTCGTCGAGCGTGGGCTTTGCGCCAGGTGTCTGTGTGGACATCATGATCTCCATTGCTGTGGGTCGCACTTGCAGGGTTGGCAAAGGCGCGCATGCTTCAACCGCTCGCTACGGTTGAAATTGTGCGCGCCCACAAAACAGAGCGCGATTTGAATGCTCGTCGCGCTGCGCGCCTTTGCCCACCCTGCCTGAGAGTCCCATCAGTGCCGTTCCGGGGCGGGCGGCAGCCAGGGCGCCATCAGGCGCTCGGCCAGCTCGACCAGCAGATAGACAAGAATTCCGAGTGCCGCGAGCGCAAACAGCGCGCCGAACGCGAGCGGCGTATTGAGCTGCGACGTGGCGCTCAGGAGAAGAAAGCCCAGCCCTTCGCTCGAACCGATGAACTCGCCGATCACAGCACCGATGACCGCAAGCGTGATCGCGACCTTCGCGCCGGTGATCACGAATGGCAGCGCCGCCGGAAATTGCACCTTCAGAAAGATTTGCGTGCGCGTCGCCTTGAGGCTGTCGGCAAGCTCGAGGAGTTCGCGCGGCGTCGACCGCAACCCGGCAACCGTGTCGACGATGATCGGAAAGAATGCGACCAGCCAGACGATGGCGAGCTTAGATTCCATGCCGGTGCCGAACCAGACCAGCACGATGGGCGCGAGCGCCACCTTGGGTACCGATTGAAGGGCGATAAGCAAGGGGTAGAACATCAGGTTGAGCGGGCGCGAATTCGCCACCGCAACCGCAAGCGGCAGCCCCACCGCGAGTGCCAGCACGAAGCCGAACAGTGTCTCCTTGAGGGTGATGAGGCTCTCGCCAAGCAAAAGATCGCTGCGCGTCACCATGGCCTGGAGCACCTTGTCCGGCGAGGGCAGCACGACGGTCGGGATGCTTACAAGCCAGCACGCCAGGGCCCACACCGCGAGCAGCAGCAGGAGACCAAGCAGCGGATAGCCGATACGCTCGGCAATTCCACTCATCGTGCACTTATCTCGTCGGTTGCCGGAGCAAGCACGCCGAGCGCCTCGCTTGCAATCCGTTCGGCTTCGTTGAAGGCAGGGGTGAAACGCAGCCGCTGCTGGCGGGGGTATGCAAACATGACCGCGATCTCCTTCACAACGCGCGCCGGGCGCTTGCTGAACACGATGACCTTATCGGAGAGATAGACCGCTTCCGGAACCGAATGGGTCACGAACAGCACGGAGGCTCCGGTCTCCTGGCGAATCCGAAGCAGCAGGTCATTCATTTCAAGCCGGGTCAATTCATCAAGCGCGCCGAACGGCTCGTCCATCAGCAACAGCTTCGGCTGGTGAATGAGCGCCCGGCACAATGCAACGCGCTGCTGCATTCCCCCGGACAACTGATGCGGACGCGCAGTGAGAAACTCAGAGAGGCCGACGAGGTGCAAGAGATCGCGCGCGCGCTCATGTGCGGCACGATCATTCCGCCGCAGGATCTCCATCGTGAAGAGCACGTTGTCGAGGACGCTGCGCCACGGCATCAGGCTCGGCGCCTGGAACACAAAGCCGTAGTCTCCCGTCGGCCGGACGATCTCGCGCCCGCCAATGCGCACCGAACCTGACGTCTTCTGGATGAGGCCGCCGACGATGCGCAACAACGTCGTCTTTCCGCAGCCGCTCGGACCAAGCAGCGCGACCAGCTCGCCCTCTTCGAACTGGAAGCTCGCGTCATCGAGGGCAACAACGGGCTCGCTGGCGGCGGATCGAGGCTCGCCGCCCGGAAAGACCTTGCGAACCTTGCCGATCACCCCGAATGGCATTCGCCGGCGCGGCCTCTGCGAGCAATCCTCGGCATCATGCTAGAGCATGTCCCGCACCCCCACCCTTCCCTCCCCCGACGCAAGTCGGGCCTGCCCGACTTGCGCATCATAGTGCGGAACC
>Ga0209331_1000404_pt1 | contig 15717 bp, 15 predicted proteins | sample JacPinW_OM3H0_M3_FD_187971 | JGI IMG/M metagenome (GOLD analysis project Ga0209331, IMG submission 187971) | Forest soil microbial communities from Algoma, Ontario, Canada - Jack Pine, Ontario site 1_JW_OM3H0_M3 (SPAdes) (version 2) | ecosystem: Environmental > Terrestrial > Soil > Boreal...
TCCAGCTCATAAAGCAGCTGCACCGCGCGGACGATCTCCAGCCTCTCGATCCCCCGGCCCCGGCCGGTGGGGGCGCCGTTCAGTTCGATCTGCGGCAATCCGAGTTTCGCGCGCGCCAGCTGACCGTAGTAACTGGTCGATTGCGCCGCCGCCGCCGTGTAGGCGGCGCGGGCCTCCTGGGCGCGGCCCGAGGCTTCGGCGGCACGGCCCTGCCAATAGCCGGCACGCGCCAGCGCGGTCGGGTTGACACTGCCGACGCCGATTCGTGCAAAATGTTGCGCAGCCGTCGCCGGGTCGGTCAGGAAGCGCAGCGCAATCCAGCCCGCGGTGAATTCCTGCTCGGTCTTGTAGATGTCGCGCGCCGGAAGCGCTGCGTCGCGCGCGATCAGATAGGCAGTGCGGTGTTCGCCGATATCGAGCATCTTGCGCGACAGCAAGCGACGTTCGATCCACCATTCGTCCAGATTGTACAGGCGGCCCGGGTCCTTCGGCGCGCCGAGCATCAGTTGCGCGGCCTCGGCGAATTTCTCTTCGCGGCGGAGCAGCTGGATTTTGCTGAACAAATAGCCGGGATCGCCATGCAGTTCCCGCGGAACCGCGTCGAGCAGGGCTCGCGTGTTGGACGCTTTCTTGTAGGCCGCAATGCGCGCTTTCGCCAACGCCACCTGATTGGCGCCTAGCCGCTTGGCGGCGCGCAATGCGGCCTCGTGCTCGCTGCCATAGAGCAGGAGATCCATCCTTGCCTTGTGATCGCCGGGCGTCAGCAGCGCGCCGAACAGATCGAGCACCGTGCTCTCGGTGTCCTCGGACATGGCATCGTTTCGCCAGGCGTCGCGTACCAGGCGCTCCGCATTGGCCCGGTCGCCGCGTGCGATCATCGCCCGCGCCAGCGAGAATTTGCCTTTGGCCGATAACGGCGATTCGTTTTCGAACCATGCCCATACGGCGGAATCGTCGCGGTGGTCGTCCCACAGCGCGGCCTCAATGCGTCGGCGCATGAAAGTCTGCGAGGGCCAGCTCGGATTGGCTGATATGAAGGCGCGATAGCGCTCGACCGAGGCGCCGTTGTCGTCGCTGCGCAGGATGATCCATTCGGCAAGCTTCCGCGCGACCGGATCCGATATGGCCGCCTCAGTCTGCGTCGCATCCGCAGGCTTGTGCTTGCGTACCAGCTCGATGACGTTTTCCAGCGCATCTTTATCGACCTGCGAGGTCGATGACGTCGCGGCCATCGCGGCCGGCGCCGGCGGTTTACGCGCGGGCGGAGGCGGCACAGCCGCGTGCTTGCGCGTCGCAGGCTCGATCGCCGGCGCCGCAGCGGCGGGCGCGGTAATTTTGGCGACGGTGCTTGGAGACGGCGCGGCAGGTTTAGCGGCAGTCTTGGGCGCAACGTTGCGCGCGATCGGCCGCGGCTTGGGCAATGGAACTTTTGGCTTGGCCCAGGCATCCGCTGTCACAGCCGATAATCCCACCGCCAGCGCCAGGCTCGTCGCCAAGGCCGTCGACCGCAATGCGGCAGCGCGTGGGGATCGGGTCACAAGGTTCCTTCGCGGCGAATCATTCAATCGTTCAAGCCCTAGGTCTATTTGATTGAATATGTGGACAAAATACTAAATACGCGGGGGTTGCCGACGTCTGCGCCATCACCGCGGCAAAATCACGGCTAATGTGGTGCCTGGGCGGGCCTTTCGCCTGATCGCCAGACCCGATATGAATTGATCGTTCCAGCAAACGGCAACGCCGTAAACCGCGCGTTCGGAGAAAATCCATGGCAGCCAAGACGAATTTCCGGGGTTCCTTCACCGCCTTGGTCACGCCGTTCAAGAACGGCTCGCTCGATGAAGCGGCCTTCCGTTCGCTGGTGAGCTGGCAAATTGCGGAGGGCACCAATGGCCTGGTGCCGGTCGGCACCACAGGCGAAAGCCCGACCGTGAACCACGACGAGCACAAGCGCGTCGTCGAATGGTGCATCGACGAGGCCAGGGGGCGGGTGCCCGTGATCGCCGGCGCCGGTTCCAATTCGACCAAGGAAGCGATCGAGCTTGCGGAGCATGCCGAGAAGGCGGGCGCCAGCGCGGTGCTGGTGGTGACGCCGTACTACAACAAGCCGACCCAGGAAGGCATGTACCAGCACTTCAAGGCGATCAACGATGCGATCGGAATTCCGATCATCATCTACAATATTCCGCCGCGGTCGGTGATCGACATGAGCGTGGACACCATGGCGCGGCTGTTCGAACTAAAGAACATCGCAGGCGTCAAGGATGCGACCGCGAGCATGGTGCGCGTTTCGCAGCAACGCGCGAAACTGGGCGAGGATTTCAACCAGTTGTCGGGCGAGGACGCCACCGTGCTCGGTTACATGGCGCATGGCGGTCACGGCTGCATTTCGGTCACGTCCAACGTTGCGCCGCGGCTGTGCTCGGAATTTCACGTGGCGTGGCGGAAGGGCGATGTCGCAACGGCGCTGAAGCTGCACGACAAGCTGATGCCGCTGCACACCAATCTCTTCATCGAGTCCAATCCGTCGCCGGTGAAATATGCCCTGTCGCTGCTCGGCAAGATCGACGAGACGCTGCGGCTGCCGATGGTGCCGGTGTCCGAACCCACGCGCGTGGCGGTGCGAAGCGCCATGGTGCATGCGGGCCTGATCAACTAAGCCCTCGACGTTTCGGTGCTGAACAGTGCGGTGAGCGAGGTCGAAGAAAAGGGTTTGCGGATGCTGAAGGAATTCCGCGAATTCGCGCTGAAGGGCAACGTGGTCGACCTCGCGGTCGGCGTCATCATCGGCGCGGCCTTCGGCAGCATCGTGATCTCGCTGGTCGGCGACATCATTATGCCCATGGTCGGCGCGATCACCGGTGGCCTCGATTTCTCCAATTATTTCACGCCGCTGTCGAGGTCCGTCACCGCCAGCAATCTGGCCGATGCAAAAAAACAGGGCGCGGTGCTGGCCTGGGGCAATTTCCTCACGCTGACGCTGAATTTCATCATCGTCGCCTGCGTGCTGTTCCTGGTTATTCGTTTCATGAACAGGCTGAAGCGCCGCGACGAGGCGGCGCCGCCGCCAAAACTGACTAGACAGGAAGAGCTGCTGACCGAGATCCGCGATCTGCTCAAAAAGTCTTGACGTGCACAGGCGTGGACTGAGTGCTATCGCTGACCGTATTGCTGGAACAATTTAGTCATGGCCGAAAAGAACGAGCGCGCGATCAAGGTCGTCGCCGAAAACCGCAAGGCCCGGTTCAATTATGCGATCGAGGACACGGTGGAGGCGGGAATCGCGCTGACCGGCACCGAGGTCAAGTCGATCCGCAACGGCAAGACCACCATCGCGGAATCCTATGCGGATTCCAAGGACGGCGAGATCTGGCTGATCAACGCCAATATTCCGGAATATCTGCAGGCCAATCGCTTCAACCATGAGCCGAAGCGGCCGCGCAAGCTGTTGCTGCACAGGAAGCAGATCAACAAGCTGATGGGCGCGGTCGATCGCGACGGCATGACGCTGATTCCACTAAAGCTTTACTTCAACGAACGCGGTCGCGCCAAGCTGCTGCTGGCTGTGGCCAAGGGCAAGAAGCTGCACGACAAGCGCGAGAGCGAGAAAAAGCGCGACTGGGGCAGGGAGAAGGGCCGCCTGCTGCGGGCGCGGGGATAGGGTGGTTTCCTCATCCTGAGGAGCGCGCTCTTGCGCGCGTCTCGAAGGATGAGATGAGCGGCTTCATGGTTCGAGACGGCGCAAGGGCGCCTTCTCACCATGAGGTCTGGATGCTGAGGGAGAAGCAATGAACCAGAGAAATCTGCTTGAAGTCGACTGGAGCAAAATTCCGGCGCCGACCGACGACGGCGCGGCGGCGCATCTTGTCGGCATGACGATCCCGCCGATCAGCCTGGTTGCCACCGACGACACCTTGGTGACGCTGTCGGCACTGTCCGGGCGCACCGTGGTGTTCGCCTATCCCAGAACCGGCGAGCCCGGCAAAATCGCGCTGGTCGACGACTGGGACATGATTCCGGGAGCGCGCGGCTGCACGCCGCAAACCTGTGCGTTCCGCGACCTGTTCGCGGATTTGAAAGCCGCCGGCGCCAGGCACGTCTTCGGGCTGTCGACGCAGAGCAACGCCTACCAGACCGAGATGGCGTCCCGGCTGCATTTGCCGTTCCCGGTTCTGTCCGACGAGAAGCTTGCGCTCACGCGCGCGCTCGATCTGCCGACCATGCAGGTGGCGGGACTGACCATGATCAAGCGGCTGGCGCTGATCGTCGATGATAACAGCATCACCCACGTGTTCTATCCGGTATTTCCGCCCGATCAAAACGCCGGCGATGTGCTGGCGTGGCTCAAGGAAAACCCGGTCTAAAAGGGCGTTGCGTCTCGACGACCTCACCGTCACGAAGTTCGTGATCACGCCAAATCCGCGCGTACCTTGGCGAACACGCTGCGAAACATTTCCGGGGTCAGCACCCGCGTATTGGTGTTGTAACGCGAGCAGTGATAGCTGTCGTAAAGTTTTACAGTGCTCGCCTGGTGGATCGCGCCATGCGCGAACGGCGCGGCGGAGCTGCGAAGGCCGAGCGCTTTCAGCGTCGATTCATGCGCCACCCGGCCGAGCGCCACGATCGCGCGCAGCCCGGGCATGGTCTGAACCGTCGCGGACAGGAATTGCCGGCAGGTGTTGATCTCTAGCGGCAGCGGCTTGTTCTGCGGCGGCACGCAGCGCACCGCGTTGCCGATCCGGCAATCGACCAGGGCCAGCCCGTCGTCGGGCCGCGCCTGATATTTGCCCTTGGCAAAACCGTATTCGAGCAGCGTCGCGTAGAGCAGGTCGCCGGCGAAATCGCCGGTAAAGGGCCGCCCGGTGCGATTGGCGCCCTGCAGGCCGGGCGCGAGGCCGACGATCAGCAGCCGGCCGCCGGGATCGCCGAACGACGGCACCGGTGAATTGAACCATTCCGGTTCACGTGCGCGCGCGGCCTCGCGGAAGCCGGCGAGCCTTGGACAGAGCGGGCAATTACGATCGGGTTCGGTGCGGAGGAGCGCGGCGCCGAGCATCGGCTGGCCGCGCACCGGATCATTTTCAATCTTCGAAATCGTCGTCATCGCCTCTCGGCGCCATGGTGGTCGCGCGCTGCAGGAATTGCGGCGCGTGATGACGCGGCTCGCGCGGGGGCGGACGCTCGGATGGATCGCGGCCGAGCTTGGATTGCAGCTCCACCAGATCGGTGAAGACGTCGGCCTGGCGCCGCAACTCGTCGGCGATCATCGGCGGCTGGCTGGAAATCGTCGAGACCACGGTAACCCGGACGCCGCGGCGCTGCACCGCCTCGACCAGCGAGCGGAAATCGCCGTCGCCGGAAAACAGCACGATCTGGTCGACGTGCTCGGCGAGTTCCATCGCGTCGACCGCGAGCTCGATGTCCATGTTGCCCTTCACCTTGCGGCGGCCGCTGGCGTCGATGAATTCCTTGGTCGCCTTGGTGACGACGGTGTAGCCGTTGTAATCGAGCCAGTCGATCAGGGGGCGGATCGACGAATATTCCTGATCTTCGATGATCGCGGTGTAATAGAACGCGCGCAGCAGCGTCCCGCGGCTCTGGAATTCCTTGAGAAGGCGCTTGTAATCGATGTCGAAGCCGAGCGTCTTGGCGGTCGCATAAAGGTTGGCGCCATCGATAAAGAGCGCGATTTTGTTGGAAGAGGGGGACATTCAGTTTCTCGCGTGGTTGTTGTTGGAAACCCTTTTTGGCGCAGCGGCAGCCGGCCGCGCATTTTAACGAACGATACTGCCAAAGTACTGCCAAAGTGGACAGACGCTACCGCAAATAAGGAGAGGTAGCGCAAATAGATGTATACTTTTGGCGACGCAATGAAGCGATTTGTTGTCCGAACAACCGCTTGTGACGGCCCCGGATGCTCCGGCTGATAGGCCCCAGGATGGGTTAGCAGAGCGGATTGCACAGGCCAAATTACAAATTGGTCTTGCGAAAAGCCCTTGGGCCCTATAACTACCGCGCATTATCAACATATTCGGTCCCACTTAACGGAGCGACAGTTCATGGCGCGCGTCACCGTAGAAGACTGCATTGACAAGGTCGACAACCGGTTCGATCTAGTCCTGTTGGCGGCGCATCGCGCCCGCATGATCTCGTCCGGGTCCCAGCTTACGATCGATCGCGATAACGACAAGAATCCGGTGGTATCGCTGCGCGAAATCGCGGATTCGACGATTTCCCCCGAGGATTTGCGGGAAGAACTGGTTCATTCACTGCAAAAATTCGTCGAAGTTGATGAACCTGAGCCCGATACCGTGCCTTTGATCGGGTCGGCAGGTGCCAGCGTCGATGCCGACGACACCGAGGTCGCCGTCGAGCGCATGACCGAGGAGGAGCTTCTGAAGGGCCTGGAGGGCTTGGCGCCTCCGGAAGAGCAGCCCGAAGAGGACGAGTAGCCGTCCACATTGCGGGCCGGGGTATCCCGGACCATCTAGTTTACCAAAGGCCCGGACATTTGTCCGGGCCTTTGCTTTTATTGGCATTTTCATGGTTACCATGCGTCCATCACGGGCGGACGAATTCCGGCTGTCTCCGATTTGATCGGAGGGCCGCCGGTTTGGCGTTAGACTGCGCCCGGAGGTCCGAAATCGAGCGTTTCCGCAGCCCGAAAGGGTGCTGCTTCGCTCGAGAAGGCACTAGGTTATTAAGGGGTAATCCCCTCGTAAAGGGCCGCCTTTGAGGCCCGAACGTGAAGGCAGTGATTCGATGGCGTATTGGCGCCGCAGCCGAGGGCAGATGCAGGCCGCGACCGATTCGGTCGCCGTGGCGCCTTCGTCGCCTGCGCCGGTGAGGGCGGTCAAGTCGCCGCGCTCGCGGATGATGCGGCAATACGATCTCGTCGAACGCGTCAGGTCCTATAACCCGGACACTAACGAAGATCTGCTGAATCGCGCCTACGTCTACGCCATGAAGGCGCACGGCGCGCAAACCCGCGCATCCGGCGATCCCTATTTTTCGCATCCGCTTGAAGTCGCGGCGATCCTCACCGACCTCAAGCTCGACGACGCCACCATCGTCGCGGCGCTGCTGCATGACACCATCGAGGATACCGAGGCCACCCGCGCCGAAATCGACCACATCTTCGGGCACGAGATCGGCGCGCTGGTGGAGGGTCTCACCAAGCTGAAGCGTCTGGAGCTGGTATCGCGCGAGGCCAAGCAGGCCGAGAACCTGCGCAAGCTCTTGCTGGCGATCGCCGACGATGTCCGCGTTCTCCTGATCAAGCTCGCCGACCGTTTGCACAACATGCGCACGCTGGAGTTCGTGCCGCCCACGGCCCGCCACCGGATCGCCGAGGAGACGCTCGACATCTATGCGCCGCTCGCCGGCCGCATGGGTATGCAGGAGATGCGGGAAGAACTCGAAGACCTTTCGTTCCGCACGCTCGATCCGGAAGCTCACGCGGTCGTGATGCAGCGGCTGGATTCGCTGGCGGACCGCAACCGCAACCTGATTAGCGAAATCGAAAGCCAGCTCTCCAAGAATCTTCAAAAGAACGGCGTGGCCGCGCATGTCTATGGCCGGCGCAAGCAGCCGTTTTCGATCTGGACCAAAATGGAGCGCAAGTCGGTCGGCTTCGAACAATTGTCCGATATTTTTGGATTCCGCGTCGTGATGAAAGACGTCGAAGCCTGCTACCGCGCGCTCGGCGTCGTGCACACCACATGGCCGGTGGTGCCCGGCCGGTTCAAGGACTACATCTCGACGCCGAAACAGAACGATTATCGCTCGATTCACACCACCGTCATAGGTCCCGGCAACCAGCGCGTCGAATTGCAGATCCGGACCGAGGAAATGGACCAGATCGCGGAATTGGGTATCGCCGCGCACGCCTTCTACAAGGATGGCATCGGTTCGCCGACCGAACTCTTGAAGCGCGAATCCAACGCCTTCGCCTGGCTGCGCCACACCATCGGAATTTTGTCTGACAGCGCCAACCCGGAAGAGTTCCTCGAACACACCAAGTTGGAGCTGTTTCACGACCAGGTGTTCTGTTTTACCCCGAAGGGAAAGCTGATCGCGCTGCCGCGTCAGGCCAATGTGATCGATTTCGCCTATGCCGTGCATACCGATGTCGGCAACAGCGCGGTTGGCTGCAAGATCAACGGTAAATTCGCGCCGCTGTCGTCTGAACTCCAGAACGGCGACGAAGTTGAGGTCCTGACTTCGGAGGCTCAGTCGGCGCCGCCATCGGCGTGGGAATCGCTGGCCGTGACCGGCAAGGCGCGGGCGGCGATCCGGCGCGCCACGCGCACCGCGGTGCGCGATCAGTATGCCGGCCTCGGCCGCCGCATCGTCGAGCGGCTGTTCGTGCGCGCAAAAATCGAATACGCCGACGACAAGCTGAAGGGCGCGCTGCCGCGGCTGGCGCGCGCCTCGATCGACGACGTAATGGCGGCGGTCGGGCGCGGCGAGATGAAGGCGTCCGACGTCGCGCGCGCGATGTATCCGGATTACAAGGAAGAACGCATCGGGCGTTTCGGCGCAAAAAAGAGCCTTGCGGTCAAGCTGAAGCTGAAATCGCCGCCCGACCCCGCACGCAGCCCGTCCGCAATTCCAATCCGCGGCATCAATTCCGATCTGCCGGTCAAATTCGCGCCGAACGGCGGTGCGGTGCCGGGCGACCGGATCGTCGGCATCGTTACCCCAGGGGAGGGCATCACGATCTATCCGATCCAGTCGCCGGCGCTGAAGGATTTCGAGGAGGAGCCGGAGCGTTGGCTCGACGTTCGCTGGGATGTCGATGATTCGACGCCGCAGCGGTTTCCGGCGCGGATCCTGGTCGACAATGTCAACGAGCCCGGAAGCCTGGCCCAGGTGGCCACCGTGATCGCCGAGCACGACGGCAATATCGACAATATCAGCATGTCAAGGCGCTCGCAGGATTTCACAGAGCTCACCATCGATCTTGAGGTCTATGACCTGAAGCATCTCAGCGCTATTATCGCCCAGTTGCGCGCCAAAGCCGTCGTCGCACGGGTCGAACGCGTCAATGGATAACCTCACCTCATAGTTTTCCCGCGAGTCCTGCATGTCCGCTCCTCCGCTGCGCCTCGGAGTCAATGTCGATCACGTCGCCACCCTTCGCAACGCGAGGGCCGGCGAGCGGCCCGATCCGGTGCGCGCGGCGCTGGCCGCGATCGAGGCCGGCGCCGATGGCATCACCGCTCACTTACGCGAGGACCGTCGACATATCCGCGACGACGACATGGCGCGGCTGAAGGCCGAGATCTCGAAGCCGCTCAATTTCGAGATGGCGGCGACACAGGACATGCTGAAAATCGCGCTTGCGACCATGCCTCACGCCGTGTGCCTCGTGCCCGAGCGCCGCGAAGAACTCACCACCGAGGGCGGTCTCGACGTGGTCGGACAGCACAACGCGCTGGCGCCGTTTATCGCAAAATTGAACGATGCCGGCGTGCGGGTGTCGCTGTTTATCGCCGCCGAGCCGCGGCAGATCGAAATGGCAGCAAGGCTGCGCGCGCCGGTCATCGAAATTCACACCGGCGCCTGGTGCGATGCCGTGGTCGACGGTCATGCGGCGAAAGCTGAAACGGAATGGCAGCGGATAATCGCCGGCGCCAAGCTGGCACGCTCGGCCGGCCTGGAAGTTCATGCCGGCCACGGTCTCGATTATGCGACCGCGGAGAAGATCGCGGCACTGCCGGAGATCGTCGAACTGAATATCGGCTACTACATGATCGGGGAGGCGCTGTTCGTCGGCCTCGGGGAGACGGTTCGCGCGATGCGGGCCGCGATGGACCGCGGCCGCCGCAATGTTGTCGGCCACAATCATGCGAGCAAGACATGATCATCGGCATCGGCTCCGACCTGATCGACATCCGCCGCGTCGCCAAGGTCATCGAGCGCCACGGCGACCGCTTCCTTGACCGCATTTTCACCGACGCCGAGCGCGCCAAAGCCGGGCGCCGCGCCAAGAATGAAAAAATGGTGGTGGCGACCTACGCCAAGCGGTTCGCCGCCAAGGAGGCCTGTTCCAAGGCGCTCGGCACCGGAATCCGGCGTGGCGTCTGGTGGCGGGATATGGGGGTGGTGAACCTGCCGGGCGGCCGTCCGACGATGCAACTGACGGGCGGGGCGCTGGCCCGGCTCGAGGCGCTGACGCCGCCGGGCCATGAGGCGCGGATCGATCTGAGCATCACCGATGACTGGCCAATGGCCCAGGCCTTCGTCATAATTTCGGCGGTCGATCCGGGCAAATCCTAACGTGCTGGGAGGTGTGATCCGGTGGCCAGCACAAAACTAAAAATCTTCGATTTGTCAAAGGATTAGCAAGTTTTGATGCCACCGTTGATTGCGCGTCCGCGAACAACCGTCTAAAACCACGCGCAGCACCGTCAGCCAGAGCGAATTCAGGTTTGCGCCGGAATTCGCTCTCAATATCAGAATCAGGACCATTTTCTCGACGCGAAACGAAGGGCGATTCGCGTGAGGAAAATGCTCTGCCACCGCGCGGGGAAACGCGCCGGGAATTGGGAAAGCGATGAGCGTGACATCCGGGACAAAATCTGAAAGCGGCTTGGGCGAAACCGTCCGCGTCGTCATTCATGCTCTGTTGATCGCGCTGGTGATCCGCACCTTCCTGTTCCAGCCCTTCAACATCCCCTCGGGATCGATGAAGGCCACGCTTCTGGTCGGCGACTATCTGTTCGTCTCGAAATATTCCTACGGTTACAGCCACTATTCCATACCGCTGTCGCCGCCGCTGTTTTCGGGACGCATCTTCGGTTCCGAGCCGGCGCGCGGCGATATCGTCGTGTTCCGCCTGCCGAAGGATGATTCCACCGACTACATCAAGCGTGTGATCGGCTTGCCCGGCGACCGCATCCAGATGAAGGAGGGGCTGCTCTACATCAACGAGACGCCGGTGAAACGCGAGCGCTTGAGCGATTTCATCGGCGAGGATCCTTGCGGCTCCGACGCCACCGCGCGGGTGAAGCGCTGGAAAGAGACGCTGCCGAACGGCGTCACCTATGAGTCGCTGGATTGCGTCGACAACGGCTTCTACGACAACACCAATGTCTACACCGTGCCGCCCGGCCACTTCTTCATGATGGGCGACAACCGGGACAACTCGACCGACAGCCGCGTGCTGTCGGCGGTCGGCTACGTGCCGTTCGAGAATATCGTCGGCCGTGCCCAGATGATTTTCTTCTCCATTGCCGAAGGCGAACACGCCTGGATGTTCTGGCGCTGGCCCACCGCGGTGCGCTGGAATCGCCTATTCACAATCGTGCGATGAACGACGAAACACCTGACATCCAGACCTCATCGCCATCGGGCGACGCAAGCCCTCAGCCTGACGCCGGCCACGAGCCCGCGGCAGCGAAGAAGAAGCGCGGCAAGATCAGCGCCAAGGCCGCCACCGCCGCGCTCGAGGCGCGGATCGGGCACAAATTTGCCGATCCGGCCCTGCTTGCGACCGCCTTCACGCACGTCTCCGCGCTGAAATCCGCGCGCAAGCGCGGTGACAGTTACCAGCGTCTCGAATTCCTCGGCGATCACGTGCTCGGGCTGATCGTGTCCGACATGCTGTATCGCGCCTTCCCGAATGCCGACGAAGGCGAGCTGTCGAAGCGGCTCGCCGAGCTCGTGCGCAAGGAGAGTTGCGCTGACGTGGCGAAGTCGCTCGGGCTGCTCGACGACATCAAGCTCGGCGCGGTCGGCGCGAGCGCAAGCGCGCGTTTGCGCAAATCCGTGCTCGGCGACATCTGCGAAGCGGTGATCGGAGCGGTGTTCCTCGACGGCGGCTACGCTGCCGCGGCGCAGTTCGTCGAGCGCAACTGGACCGAGCGGATGCGCAAGCCGCGGCGGCCGCTGCGCGATCCCAAGACCGTGCTGCAGGAATGGGCGCAGGGCAAGGGCCTGCCGACCCCGGTTTATCGCGAGGTCGAGCGAACCGGGCCGCATCACGATCCGCAGTTCCGTGTGGCCGTGGATTTGCCGGGTCTGGCGCCGGCCGAGGGCCTCGGCGGCAGCAAGCGCGCCGCCGAAAAGGTCGCCGCCTCCGTGATGATCGCGCGTGAAGGCGTCGGCGGCGGCAGCAATGATGGATGACACCCCGGATGACGCCGCGCCCGTAGCGACGCGCTGCGGTTTTGTCGCGCTGATCGGCGCCCCCAATGTCGGCAAGTCCACGCTGGTCAACGCGCTGGTCGGCTCCAAGGTCACGATCGTCTCGCGCAAGGTGCAGACCACGCGCGCGCTGATCCGCGGCATCGTGATCGAAAACAATGCGCAGATCATTCTGGTCGATACGCCCGGAATCTTCCTGCCCAAACGGCGGCTCGATCGCGCCATGGTGTCCACGGCATGGAGCGGGGCGCATGACGCCGATCTGGTCTGCGTGCTGCTCGACGCGCGCGAGGGTATCGACGAGGAAGCCGAGGCGATCCTCACCAAGGTGGAAACCGTTCGTCACGAAAAAATTCTAGTGCTGAACAAGATCGACCTTGTCCCGCGCGAAAAGCTGCTGGCGCTCACTAAAGCCGCCAACGATCGCCTGAGTTTCGCCGGGACTTTCATGGTCTCGGCACTGTCGGGCGACGGCGTCGACGACCTCAGGCACGCGCTGGCGGAGATGGTGCCGCCGGGGCCGTTTCATTACCCTGAAGACCAGATGTCGGACGCGCCGATGCGGCATCTGGCAGCCGAAATCACGCGGGAAAAGATATTCCGCCAGCTGCACCAGGAACTGCCGTATCAGTCCACCGTTGAGACCGATAGCTGGACCGAGCGCAAGGATAAATCCATCCGCATCGAGCAGACGATTTTTGTCGAGCGCGAAAGCCAGCGCAAGATCGTGCTCGGCAAGGGTGGCGCCACCATCAAGTCGATCGGCGCCGAATCGCGCAAGGAAATCGCCGAGATCGTGGGCGTGCCCGTGCATCTGTTCTTGTTCGTGAAGGTGCGTGAAAACTGGGGCGACGACCCCAACCGCTACCGTGAAATGGGACTTGAGTTCCCGAAGGAATAGCCGGCGTCCCGATGAACGTTCCCAAAAACGTGCTGTGGTTTGAAGTGCTGCTGTATCTGTCGCTGGCGCTCGACGCGCTGTCGGTCGCGTTCCAGGACCGGACGCCGAGCGTGCAGATGACGGAATCGATGATCACGGTCGCGACCGTGATGGCGGCCTGCCTGATCCTGTTGCTGGTCTACTTCGTCTGGCTCGCCGCGCAGCGGCGGAAGAACTGGCCGCGCTGGGCGCTGGTCGCCTCACTGGTACTCTCCGTGATCTCGCTCGTGCAGATCATCGGCGACGGCGGCATGCAGCTCGACAGCGGCATCGAGATCGTCTCGTGCGCCCTGACCGCCGCCGGGCTGTATTTTTCCTTCACCGGCGACGCGCGTGGATGGTTCAACGCTTGATCCGCAGAACGTGGGCAAAGGCGCGCTTGCGCCGTGCCCACCACTAACGACCATCGCTTGTTGGGATGGTGGGCTCGCTTCGCTTAGCCCACCCATGTTATATTCTAGCCCATGGAATGGACCGACGAAGGCATTGTGCTGGGGGTGCGGCGGCATGGCGAATCCAGCGCCATCGTCGAACTCTTGACGCGCGGCCATGGCCGCCACCTCGGCCTGGTGCGCGGCGGGGCCGGTTCGCGGATGCGCCCCTTGCTGCAACCCGGCAATAGCGTGCGCGCGGTGTGGCGGGCGCGGCTCGACGAGCATCTCGGCTATTACGCGATCGAGGGCATTCGCTTGCGCGCGGCCACCGTGCTGGCGTCGTCGCACGCGGTCTATGGCGTGACGCATCTGGCCTCGCTGGCGCGGCTGTTGCCGGAACGCGATCCGCATCAAGACATCTACGACATGCTCGACCGCACCCTTGATGATTTCGACGACATCGGCGAAGCCGCGGCGCATCTCATCAAGTTCGAACTGGCGATGCTGGCTGAGCTCGGCTTCGGGCTCGATCTGGAAACCTGCGCCGCGACCGGCGAGACCTCCGAGCTGATTTATGTTTCGCCGAAATCCGGCAGCGCGGTGTCGCGGCAGGCCGGCGATCCCTGGCGCGACCGGCTGCTGCGGCTGCCAGCGTTCCTGCGCCAGGGCGAAGGCGGCCCGAACGGCTGGTCGGATCAGGACCTGCAGGACGGTTTCCAGCTCACGGGATTGTTCCTGCTGCGCCACGTGCTGGAGCCGCGCGGGCAGGGTCATTCCGATGCCCGCGATGGTTTTATCAATGCGGTGACGAAGCATCGGGCGCGGGTGGCGGTTCCGTGATGCACGGCCGCGGTTACCTCAACACGTCGTCCCGGCGAACGCCGGGACCCATACTCCGCGGCTGATCGTTTTGGCACTGTGGCGGACGTCTGTCGTAACAACCGAGCGCGGTGGCTATGGGTCCCGGCGTGCGCCGGGACGACACAACTCACTGATTCGCGTCTTGCCCGATTCGCCGTCAGCGTTTAACCCCTCCCCATGGGAAAAAGACTGATTCCACCGGATCCGGCGGAAATTCACGAGGTGATGCTGCGCGATGCGCTCGAGGAGCGCTATCTCGCTTACGCGCTCTCGACCATCATGCACCGAGCTCTGCCGGACGCTCGCGACGGGCTGAAGCCGGTGCATCGGCGCATCCTCTACGGCATGCGGCTGTTGCGGCTCGATCCCGGCACCCCGTTCAAGAAATCCGCAAAAATCGTCGGCGACGTGATGGGTTCGTTCCATCCGCATGGCGATCAGTCGATCTACGACGCGTTGGTGCGCCTCGCGCAGGATTTTTCCTCGCGCTATCCGCTGGTCGACGGGCAGGGCAATTTCGGCAACATCGACGGCGATAATCCCGCCGCCTATCGCTACACCGAAGCGCGCATGACCGAGGTCGCGCGGTTGCTGCTCGACGGCATCGACGAGGACGGCGTCGAATTCCGTGCCAATTACGACGGCCAGTCGAAAGAGCCGGTCGTCCTCCCCGGCGGATTTCCGAACCTGCTCGCCAACGGCGCGCAGGGCATCGCGGTCGGCATGGCGACCTCGATCCCGCCGCACAACGCGGCCGAGCTGTGCGATGCAGCACTTCATCTGATCGACAAGCCCGAGGCGAAGTCGAAGACGCTCTTGAAATGGGTCAAGGGTCCGGATTTTCCGACCGGCGGCATCATCATCGATTCCAAGGAGAGCATCGCCGAAGCCTACATGACCGGGCGCGGCTCGTTCCGCACCCGCGCCAAATGGAGCCAGGAGGAGGGCGCGCGCGGTACCTGGGTCGTCGTCATCACCGAAATTCCGTGGCTGGTGCAGAAGTCCCGGCTGGTCGAGAAGATCGCCGAACTGCTCAACGACAAGAAGCTGCCGCTGGTCGGCGATGTCCGCGACGAGTCAGCCGAAGACATCCGCCTCGTGATCGAGCCGAAATCCCGCGCGGTCGATCCTGAATTGCTGATGGAATCGCTGTTCCGGCTGACCGAGCTGGAAAGCCGGATTCCATTGAACCTCAACGTGTTGGTGAAGGGCCGCATCCCCAGGGTGCTCGGCCTTGCCGAAGCTTTGCGCGAATGGCTCGATCATCTCCGCGACGTGCTGCTGCGCCGCTCCAACTATCGGAAAGAGCAGATCGAGCATCGGCTGGAAGTGCTCGGCGGCTATATGATCGCATATCTGAACATCGACAAGGTGATCAAGATTATAAGG
>Ga0209331_1000406_pt1 | contig 15660 bp, 13 predicted proteins | sample JacPinW_OM3H0_M3_FD_187971 | JGI IMG/M metagenome (GOLD analysis project Ga0209331, IMG submission 187971) | Forest soil microbial communities from Algoma, Ontario, Canada - Jack Pine, Ontario site 1_JW_OM3H0_M3 (SPAdes) (version 2) | ecosystem: Environmental > Terrestrial > Soil > Boreal...
AAGATGGACATCCTGCCGCGCATCTGCCGCGGCGAGGTGTGCTTCTCGATCGGAATGAGCGAGCCCAATTCCGGCTCCGATCTGTTCGCCGCCAAAACCAAGGCGACCAGGACCGACGGCGGCTTTTTGATCAACGGCACCAAGATCTGGACCTCGTCTGCGCAAGTCGCCAATTACATGCTGGCGATCTTCCGCACCTCGCCATCGACCAAGGAAAACCGCCGCCACGGGCTGACGCAATTTCTCGTCGACATGAAAACGCCTGGCATCAAGGTCAACCCGATCGCGCAGCTCACCGGCAAATCCGAGTTCAACGAGGTGGTGTTCACCGACGCCTTCGTTCCCGACGATCACGCGCTCGGCGAGATCGACGGTGCCTGGAAACAGGCGACCTCCGAGCTCGCCTATGAGCGCAGCGGACCGGAACGCTTTCTCGAGACCTATTATGTGCTGACCGAACTGGTGCGCGCGCTCGGCGAGGCGCCCGACACCCGCGGCGCCGAAGGCATCGGACGGCTGGTGGCGCAGCTTCACACCATGCGCCGCATGTCGGTGTCGGTCGCGGGCATGCTGCACGCCGGAAAGGAGCCAGTGGTGGAAGCCTCGATCGTCAAGGACATCGGCACGATCTGGGAACAGCAATTGCCGCAGCGGGTGCGCGAACTCGCAGCTTTCGTCGAGCCGGATGCTTCCAACCACGAAATCCTCGACACGGTATTGCCGTTCGCGATGAAGGTCGCGCCGAAACTCACGATCCAGGGCGGCACCACGGAAGTGCTGCGCGGCATCATCGCGCGCGGACTCGGACTACGCTAGGCGCGCGGACTCGGACTGCGCCAGGCGCGCGCCTGGCTTGCGCTAATTCAAATCAATCGAGGAATTTCCATGAGCACATACACGGACATCGGCGTCGAAAAAGTCGGGCATGTCGGCACCATCGAAATCCGCCGGCCGCCATTGAACTTCTTCGATGTCTCGCTGATCAACCAGATCGCGGATGCGCTGGAAGAATTCGATCGCGATATCGAGATCCGCGCGTCGGTGCTCGCGGCGCAAGGCAAGGCGTTCTGCGCCGGTGCCAATTTCGGCGACCCGGCGCGGCAGGAGGCCGAGGAGCGCGCCAAGACCGATCCGGCGTCGAACCTTCCGATCAACCATCTCTATGTCCAGGCGGTGCGGATTTTTCGCAATAAGAAACCGATCGTTGCGGCCGTGCACGGTGCTGCCATCGGCGGCGGACTAGGTCTCGCCGTCGCAGCCGATTTTCGCGTCACCTGCCCGGAAGCGCGCTTTGCCGCCAACTTTACAAAGCTCGGATTCCATCCCGGTTTTGGGCTGACGGCGACGCTTCCAGAACTGGTCGGCAAGAACAATGCGGAATTGATTTTCTACACCAGCCGCCGCATCACCGGCGATGAGGCCTTGCGGATGGGTCTTGCCAACGAATGCGTGCCGCAGGATCAGGTTCGTTCCGTCGCGATGAAGCTGGCGCAGGAGATCGCCGAATGCTCGCCGCTCGGCCTGCTCGCAACCCGCGCCACCATGCGCGCCGGGCTCGCCGACCGCGTGCTGGCCGCGACCAATCACGAGCTGGTCGAACAGAACCGCCTGCGCACGACAGAGGATTTCAAGGAAGGCGTCAAGGCCACTGCTGAGCGCCGCGTCGCGAATTTCAGGGGGCGGTAGGCGCGCGCTGCTCCCTCAACACGTCGTCCCTGCGAAAGCAGGGACCCATACGCCGCGGCCCATGGAAAGGGCACTCGGGGAGACGACTTCTTTCAACAACAAACATCGGTGGTTATGGGTCCCTGCTTTCGCAGGGACGACGGTTAGATTTTCCCCACCACCAGCGCGTCGACAATCGTCACGCCTTGCCCTTCCGCATGCACCAGCACCGGATTGATCTCGATCTCCGAAATCTGCGCGCAGTATTGCGCCGCCAGCAAAGACACCTGCGAGATCAGTTGCGATAGCGCCGCAACGTCCGCCTGCGCCGCCCCGCGAAATCCATTGAGCAGCGGCGCGGCCTTGAGTTCGGCCAGCATGCTTGCCGCTTCGACCGCGCTCACCGGCGCCGGGCGGTAGATCACGTCCCGGAACAGCTCCGTGGTGATGCCGCCGAAACCGACCATGATCATTGGGCCGAACGTCGCATCACACATCGTGCCGATGATGATCTCGACGCCCTTTTTCGCCATCGGGCTTACGAGCACACCCTGGATCACCGCATCGGGCCGATGCCGGCGCGCGTTTTCCAACAGCGCCTGATACGCCAAAAACACCTCGCCCTTGGTCGCGATATTGACGCGGACGCCACCGACTTCGCTCTTGTGCGGAATGTCGGGCGATTGAACCTTCATCACCAGCGGAAATCCAACGCGGGCGATCGCGGTGTCGAGCGCGCTTTTGTCGGTCACCAGCACTTCGTCGGGCAAGGCAATGCCGGCGTCGCGCAGCAGCGCCTTGCTGTCGGCTTCGGAAAGGGTTGCGGATTTCAGATGCGCGGGGATATCGCGCGGCGGCAATGCAACAGCATCGACTAACGGCGGTGGCTTGAATCTGGCGCGATCAACCATCTTCCGCATGGCGACACCGGCATGCGTCAATCCGGACAGCACCACGGCACCTGATGCGGCTAGTTCCCGGCGCGCGAAATCCGACGGCAGCGTGTAGGAATAAAACACGATCGGCTTTCGCTGCGCATCGATGACCGGTTTTAGTTCCGCCTGCTTGAACGGCATCCGCGTGTCGCTCGAGAGCGACAGCACCACCAGGATGGCGTCGACTTCGTCGGAGACGTCGAGCAGGTCGATGCTCCTTTGCAGGCCGCCGGAGTGCACGCCCTGCGCGGTGACGTCGATCGGGTTGCGGGTTGACCCATAGGACGGCAGCAGTTTTTTGATTTCCCCCTGGATCTGTTCGGAAAGTTCCGGCACCTGCAGGCCCTGCAGCGAAACCGTATCCGCGCCCCAGATGCCGGCGCCGCCCGACACCGTGAGCACGCCGACGCGATCGCCCTTCGGCGGCGGGTTCGTCGTCAAGACAGCTGCGATGGTCACGGCCTCATCGAGATCGTTGGAAATGATAAATCCGTATTTTGCGAACACCGCGTCATAGGCCGCGGACCAGCCGGCCATGCTGGCGGTGTGCGAAGCTGCCGCGCGCTCGCCGGCGCCGGAGCGGCCGACCTTTGTCACGATCACGGGTTTTGCCAGTTCCGCGGCATGGCGGGCGGCGGCGAGAAATTTATCTACGTCGCGAATACCCTCGATGAACAACAGGATCACATCGGTGGATGAATCCTGCACCATATATTCGAAGAATTCGCCGGCGCCCAAATCCGACTCGTTGCCGGCGCTGACGACATAACTCAGCGCAACTCCCAGCGCCTTGGCGCGATGATAGATCGCAAAGCCGATGCCGCCGCTTTGCGCGACAATGCCGATCCGCCGCCTGCTCGCGACGAACGGCCGTTCATTCGGCTTGACGTCGACGGTCGGGCTGAAGGTGGCGGCGACGCGCTGGGCCTGGCTAAAAAATCCCTCCGCATTAGGCCCGGAAATCCGCATGCCCGTTCGTTTCGCGAGCGCCGCAATCGCGTCCTGCATCGCAGCGCTGTCGCCGCCTTCTTCGGCAAATCCCGATGAGATGATCACCGCATTCTTGACGCCAACGGCCGCGCATTGCTCGAGCGCGCCGAGCACCGCGCGTGCCGGGATGATGACGATCGCAAGGTCGATCGGCTGCCCGACGTCCGCGATCGAGGGATAGCATTTCAAGCCATCGATATCGCTGTAGTTCGGATTGATCGGATAGAGTTTTCCGGGAAATTCGTTCTTGCGCAGCATCGACAACAGCCGGCCCGGGATCTTTTCCAGATCCCGCGAGGCGCCGATCAGCGCGATGCTGGCGGGGGAGAAGAACGAGTCGAGCGGATGCTGCATGTGGGGGCGGTCCTTGTTATTCTTGTAGCCCGGATGGAGCGAAGCGCAATCCGGGATCAGCCCGTCCGTCAGCGCGAAAGTCCCCGGATTGCGCGGAGCCTGTCATCGGGCGGCGCTTCGCGCCGACCCGATGACTCCATCCGGGCTACGCTTTTGGTTACGCCGTGAGACGGAACGTCACGCCGCCGAGCTCAAACGAATTGCCCGACACCGCGCGGCCTCTTGCCTTGGCGGCCTCCAGCACCTTCGCGACATCGCCGACCTTGAACGTCAGCCCGCTCATGATCTCGGTTTTGCCTTTGACAAAGGCAAAACCGCAATTGGGCAGCTTCAGCTCCGCCTCGCCGCTTGCCGTCACGGAAACCGGCATCTCGACGATCCGTCCCCAATGCTCCGCCAGCGCCTGGGGCTCCGGGCTCTGCATCTCGACGCCGGTCAGCGCCAGCGTCACCGCCTTAGCGATCGATCTCTGCCAGTCCGGGCCGGCCGGCGGATAGGGTCCCAAAATATCGTCGCTGCCGTCGGTGTGGTTGAACTCGATGAAGGCGGCGCGGCAATCGCGCGGATGCAGTTGCACGCCGCGATAGGGCGAATGCCCGATGACGTTGGCGATGCGCACGCCGATCTCCTCGGCATGCCGCCCGCGCGCGTCAGGATCATCGCAGCAGAAGATCACCATATAGCCACCGCGACCGCCGGTCTTTTCGAGAAAGCGCCCTGCCGCGGTGCCCGCCTGGAACGGCGCCACCACTTCGAGCAGGATGGTATCGACCGGCAGCAGCGCGTTTTCCAGGCCATATTTGGCGACGTTACCGTCGCGGTAACAGACGCGCAGCCCCATGATATCGGCGATATCGGAGATCACGGGCTCGAGCTGCGGCGCCACGAGGCAGATTTGCCGCAGCCGTAAGTAGCCGGCCATTTCAATGCCCCTGAAACACGGGCTTGCGCTTCTCGACAAAGGCTTTTGCGGCCTCCTTGTGATCGGCGGTCTCGCCTGTGCGCGAATGATGGATCGCCTCGCCATCAAAACAGGCTTCCAGCGACAGATGCTCGGCGTTGTTGATGTTGCGCTTGATGTAGCCGAGCGTCACCGATGGCCCCTGCGCCAGCGACATCGCAAGCGCCCGCGCTTCCGCCTCGACCTCGGCGTCGGGAACGACTTTTGTCACGATGCCGAGCGCGAGGGCTTCCTGCGCCGTCAATACCGGCGACATCAGATAAAGTTCGCGCGCCTTGGCGCTGCCGAGCAGATGCGTAAGAAAATAGGTGCCGCCGTAATCGCCCGACAATCCCACCTTGGCGAACGCGGTCGTGATCTTGACGGAGCTTGAGGCGACGCGCAGATCGCAGGCGAGCGCGATCGAAAGGCCTGCGCCGGCGGCCGCGCCATCGAGCTGTGCCACCACCGGCTTCGGCATCTCGTGCAGAACCCGGGAAACTTCCATGCCGCGGCGCAGGTTCGCCATTTTGGCCTCGAACGGCAATGGCGCCCGCCCCTCCGCCATCGATTTGACATCGCCGCCGACGCAGAAGGTGCCGCCGGCGCCCTTGAGCAACACCGCGCGGACCTCATGATCCTCCGCCGCCCGCCGCGCTGCTTCCACCAGTCCCCGCGTCATGTCCGGATTGAGCGCATTGCGCCGGTCGGGGCGGTTCATCGTAATGGTGAGCAGGCCCTGGTCGAGGTTTTGCAGGACGATTTCATTGTTCATGGGATTTGCCTTTGTCGTTGTTCGTTGGTTGTTCCGTGCCCCCTCCCCGTCATTGCGAGCCAACGGGTCGCGCGAACGCGCGCCCGATGACAGGCTCCGCGAAGCAATCCATTTCGCCGCGGGGAAAGATGGATTGCTTCGTCGCAAGTGCTCCTCGCAATGACGAAGGATGGTCCCCTCGCTCCTTACTCCGTCACTTCTTCACCAGCGGGCAGCGCGACAGTTCCAGCGACTGGAACGCGTCATTGCCGGAGATGGTCGCGACCAGCTTGTAATCGTCGGAGCGGCCTTTCGACTCCGACGGCTTTTTCACCTCGAACAGATACATGTCGTGCACCATGCGGCCGTCCGCGCGGATCTTGCCGTTCTTGGCGAACATGTCGTTGATCGGCGTGTCCTTCATGATTTTCATCACCGCGGCTGAATCGGTGGTGCCCGCAGCCTTCACCGCCTTGAGGTAATGCATGACCGAGGAATAGACGCCGGCCTGCGCTGAGGTCGGCACGCGTTTGGTTCGCTCCATGAAGCGCTTTGAAAACGCGCGGGTATCGTCATTCAAGTCCCAATAAAAGGCTTCGGCGAGCAACAGCCCCTGCGCGGTCTCCAGACCGACGCTGTCGATATCGGTGACGAAAGCGAGCAGCGGCGATAATTTTTGGCCGCCCTTCATCAGCCCGAATTCGGCAGCTTGCTTGATGGCGTTGATGGTGTCGCCGCCGGCATTGGCCAGCCCGATCACTTTTGCCTTCGAGCTTTGCGCCTGCAGCAGGTACGAGGAGAAGTCGGACGTGTTGAGCGGGTGCCTGACGCTGCCCAGCACCTTGCCGCCGTTCTTCAGCACGACGTTGGTCGTGTCCTTTTCCAGATCCTGGCCGAAGGCATAGTCGGCGGTGAGAAAGAACCAGCTGTCGAGGCCCTGCTTGACGGCGGCGAGACCCGTGACATTGGCCTGCGCAAAGGTGTCGAACACATAATGCACGGTATAGGGGCCGCAGGCCTCGTTGGTGAGGCGGATCGAGCCCGGACCATTGAAGATCACGATCTTGTTGCGCGCTTTGGCAATCTCGCCGGCCGCGAGCGCGGTCGCGGAGGCCGCGACGTCAAAGATCATCTCGACGCCCTGATTGTCGAGCATGTCGCGGGCGATGTTGGCGGCGAGATCAGCCTTGTTGAGATGATCGGCCGCGATGATTTCGATCTTGCGACCCAACACCTCGCCGCCAAAGTCCTCCGCCGCCATCTTGGCGGCCATCTCGCTGCCAGCGCCGGTGATGTCGGCGTAGAGCCCGGACATGTCAAGGATGCCGCCGAGTTTTAAAGGAGGTTTCGCCTGCGCGAAAGCCGCTGGCGCGGCCAACACCAGCACTGCGACAACGACGGCGCACAGAACCCGTCTCATCAAAAACCTCCCGACACGCCGCATGTCTTCGCGGCCTTTATTCGCGTTGCTGCAATCATGCCGCAAGCGCCTGAGTGCGGCAAGCCGGGCGGCGGAGACGGCAGTCATGCGTTTTTCCGCAAAGCGGAAAGATGCGCAGCGTTGAAGCGTAGGATGGGTAGAGCCAACGGGTCGCGCGAATGCGCGCCCGATGATGGCGAAACCCATCACGTCATCGGAAGCGTTGATGGTTTTGCAAGGGCTCAACCCATCCTACGAATCTCTCTTCAAACCAGTAATCCCTTGCCCGGGACATGATTGAGCTCGAGCCTCATTCCATCGGGATCCTCGAACAGCAGCGAATAATAGCCCGGCGCCCATTGATCCTCGCGCGGCGCGCGGATGATCTTCACATCGAGTGAACACAAGAACCCATGCAGCTCATCGATGTCGGCGCGCGCGCGGGCGCGGAAGCACAGATGGTGCAGACCGACGCGGCTTTGGTCAAATATTGCGCCGGCATGCTCGGGTGCCGGCTTGCGGATCCCGAGCGCCGTGCGGCCGCCAACGCAGTAGTAGAGTTCGTCAGAATCGATCATCGGCTGGAGGCCGAGAAACGGTAATAGCTTGCGATAGAATTCGCGCGAGCGTTCGAAATTCGATGCGGTGAGAATGACATGCGCCATACCGTTGACTTCCATCGGCTTCCCCTTCGTCATCAAAGTGAATTCAAAGAATACTACTGAACGGGTCGATCGCGACGAACCCGATTCGCACGCGAGATCGCCTGTCCTGATCGGACAGGCCCTCGGTGAGGCCGGGAATGTGCGCACCACGACACACGTCCCACGACACAAGCATAATCCTTGCGCCTTTTGCCCTGAAAGAGCTCGAATTTCTCGGCTGGTGTTGCAACAGAGACACGCATTGGTGAGAAAGATCAAACACATGGCCGGGCGCTGTTGCAGTTGCGAGCATGCGCGGACTACGATTCGGCTGGAGCAACCGGCGGAACGCTTTCGAGGAGAACCCATGAAGCCACACGGCAGCGATACGGGACTTGTGAACGGACTTCCGTTCTCAGGCCAGCGGTTGTTGCGTGCGTTGCAGATCGCGGCGGTAGCGATGCTGCTGCTGGCATTGCCCATCGGGGCCGGCATCGCCAACGCCGCGGCGCCGCCGCCTTCGGGGGCGGGCACCCATGTTTATCTGCTGCGCGGCGTGCTCAATGTCTTTTCGCTCGGCCTCGACCAGATCGCGGCCAGGCTGCAGGCGCAGGGCATCAATGCCACCGTAGCCAACTACCTCTTATGGTCGTCGCTCGCGGACGAAGCCGCCGCCGAATACAGGAGCGGGCGGACCAAGACGATCATTTTGGTCGGACACTCCTCCGGCGCGACGGCGCTGCCCGACATGGTGGCGCGGCTGGATCGCCTTGGCGCGCCGGTCAAGCTCGCGATCGGCCTTGATTCGGTGTTCCGCACCAGTCTGAGCGGACGCGTCGGGCGCTATATCAACTTCTATGTGGCCAATGGCAACGGCGAACCCGTCGCAAGGACCAGGCAGCTCCAAGGCGAACTAGAGAATGTCGACGTGAGCAGAATGGGTATGGGCCATCTCACGATCGACAAGGCCGAGGTCATGCAGCAGAAGGTGATCAGCGCCATCGACGCGGTGGCCTTTAGCCGCCCGGGTCCTGCGGCTCCACAGAAGCAAGCGAGCGCTCCGGCGTCGGCAAGCCGATAAATTCACCCGATAAATTGGCCCGATAAATTTCGCGTCCCGCGGTTTCCCGAAGCGCGCCTCAAATCCTGCCCATTCGTCAGTCACAACGCAGCCGCCCGCCGCGCCCGTGGCGGATTCGCTCTGTGGGATTGATCGACGAGCGTCTAGGATAATCCACGTACCTGCAGGTCGAAGGTACAAGCAGGAAGTACATGATCCATCCGGCGCAAGTCGCAACCGTCGTGATCGCGGCGATGCTGTTTACCGCTGCCGTCGATGCCGGCCTCGATCCGGCCGCCGCCGGACCAATCCCGGCGCCGGGCGAGGCGGCCGCGGCAGCGCCGAAATCGGCAGCCCCCGCCACCGGCGCCAAGAGCCACGCACGGGCTGTCACTGCAGAAACTGCCACCGCCGCGGCGCCGCCCCCGCCCGCCGATCAGCCCGCGGCGACAGCGCCGCCGCGCGGGCGCATCTATCTGTTCCGTGGCGCGCTGGGCCCGATCTTCTCGCGCGGGATGGACAGTCTGACCGAAAAGCTCGAGCAGGCCGGCTTTACCGCGAGCGTCAATGAGTTCACGATTTGCCGCCTGATCGCCGCCAAGGCTGTTCGCGAGTATCGCGAGGATCCCGAGCCGATCATCCTGATCGGTCACTCGATGGGCGGCTTGTGCACGATAATATTCTCGGAAATCTTGCAGAAAGAGAACATCCCGGTCAGCCTGGATGTTGCCATCGATCCAGCTCACGTCACCCCGAGCGTGCCGCTCAACGTCGAACGCTTCTTTAACATCTTCCTGTCGGAGACCGTCCTGGGTGGCGGCGATGTCAAGCCGTCGCCGGGCTATCAGGGCCACTACGCGAGCTACGATCTCTCGCTGCATGATGAGGTGACCCACATCAACATCGAAAAGATGGACCAGGTCCACGCGCAATTGATCACCAAGATTGCGCAGCTCGCGACGACGCCGGCGAAGGGCGGAGGCGAGACGGTGCCGCTTCGCTATGTCGTCCCCGCCAATGCCGAGATCGAGCTGTGGGACAGCGGCATGCCGGTCGTCACCCGTCCGGGCGATACGCTGCAGTCGATCGCTGCCTCTTACCACGTGCCGCTGTGGTCGCTCACCCAGATGAACAAGGGGCCGGACAACACGCCGCTGGTGCCGGGCCAGCGCGTCGTCGTTCCGCGCCATCTGGTGCCGCTCGCCGAGGTGTCAGCACACGCGGCGGCGCCGGCGCCGAAGCGGTGACAGTCTTCCTTCCCCCTCTCCCGCTTGCGGGGGAGGGAGCGATAGACCGTGTGATGGGTTGAGTGCTCTCGCTACCGCGGCGGCAGGAACGGAATCAGCATCGGGACGCGCCGGCAGTAAGGCCCGTAGGCGTCCGCGCCGAGCTCGTGGGTGAGGAAGCCTTCCTCCATCCGGGCCTTGAAGGCCATGCCAAGCGAAATCAATATTGCGCCGAGCATCGCGCTGACCGTTCCGACCGCGATACCCGTCACCAGGATCGCACCGATCAGCCCGGTATAGATCGGGTGGCGCACCAGCCCGTAGGGACCGGTGTCAATGACCCGATGACCTTCCTTGCGCGTGATCGAGTTCGACCAAAAGCGCCCGAGATGAATGCGGGCCCACCAGGTGAAGGAAATGCCCGCCAGCGTCAGGGCCGCGAACAGGTAGATGCCGGCATTGCTGAAATGCCAGAGCGGCTTCTCGCCCAGCACCTCCGAGGTCCAGGGCAAAAATAGAATACCGCCTACAATAATCGGAATGCTGTAGACCCGCGCTTCCCAGGACACAGCCTGTTTTTCGGTCCGGCCGGACCAGAACGACGCCACGACCCAGCTGATGATCCACGCAAGCCAAATGAGCGCCAGCAACTGGGTGGGCCAGGTGGCAGTCCATCCATTCCAAATGAATGCGAAGAATTGACTGGGATCGTGAAGCACGTTGCCAACAATATTACGTAATGGGATCAAAGGCTATACGGACGTCTCGGGAGAGACGGTCGAATAGGCGGGCGCCGGCCGCGGGAGGGGTTCATGATGGCCTTTGGCGCCAAGAAGGCAGGCAATGGTCTCGCGCAGCACGGGCTCGACCGGCCGGGGTGAATAGCCGAGTTCACGTTGCGCTTTTTCGATCGATAATGCGGTTGCCCGCAACGCGATGCGGACACCCTCTGCGGTACCCGAGGGAGGCCGGCGCGTCAAATGGTCGGCGACAAATTCAAGCACGGAGGCGGCGATTTCGGCAAGGCGGCCTGGAACCGGAATCAGCGGGCGGCGGCGGCCGCCGATATCAGCTACCAGCCCGAGAACCTTCTTCAGTGGAACAGGGTCTCCGCCGAGAATGTAGCGATGTCCGATCTGCCCACGCTCCATGGCGAGGATCAAGCCGTCTGCGACATCGCGCACGTCGACCAGATTCAAGATAAAATCGAGATAGAGTTGAAGGCCGCCGCCCAGAAAGTGCCGCAGCATCGCCGTCGGCGGCGTGAGATTGTGGTCGGAAGGGCCGATCGGCATCGTCGGACAGCCAATCACCACCGGGAAACCGGACGCCGCAGCCTGCATGGCGAGCCGGTCCGCCAGCATCTTCGAATGCGTATACGGACCCGGCATGCCGTCGGCCGGCAGCAAGGCATCATCGGCGACCGCCTCGCGCGAGGGTGAAGAACGGAACAGAATAGATTCGGTCGAACAGTGCAGGAACCGCGCAACGCCACGCTTGCGCGCAGCCGCAATGACCACCTCGGTGCCGCCGTAATTGACGGCATGGAAGTCGCTCTTCCGCGGCATCCACATGCCGGGCAGGCCGGCCAAGTGATAAACCTGATCGACGCCGTCCAGCGCATCATCGACGAGGTCCCGATCCAGCACGGAACCTCTGACATATTCCGCGTCCGGAACAGCGCGGTGCGGCGGCGCGCGATCGAGGTTACGCACTTCGTGACCTTGCGCGACCAGCGCCGAAACCAGGTGCTGTCCGATGAAGCCGCTGCCGCCGGTGACGAGGACCCGTGTCATGCGCGTGGGTGCGACCCGCCCTCGGAATAGAGCGATGAATTGCGGGCGATTGTTTGCGGAACTTGCGCGATAACCGCGGCAAGATCGTTCCGAAAGCCAAGTGCTATGAAGAGCTTTGCCATCACAAACATCGGTCCGAGCAGCAGATGGGCGGGATTGTCCACCAACGCCGGTTGTCGCTGTTCAAATACCCGATGACCTACGATTTGCGATGTGATCCCGATCACTATCAAGACGGCGGTGATCGACCACATCGCGGCTGCCGTTGCATGAGCGACGATGATCGCGGCAACTGAGAGCAACACGATCGCGGCGCCAACGATCGCCGTTCCGAGCGCCGCATCGAGCAGGAACCAATAGGTCAGCACCGGCAAAACCGCGATGGTCGCCACGGTCACCGGCACGCCCAACGCCGGGATGGCCCATGAACTGAGGCCTAGAGAACCGAGTGGTAGAGAACTGAGGGGGAGGATCGCGCCCAGGAACAACACCACGATGCCTAATACGTGCATCGCGCAATTCCAGGGATCGCGGTGATACTCCACGTAATCGGCAAGCTGCCGCCGAAAATAGGAATTCATGCAGCGCTCTCTACCGCGCCAGCGGCCAGGAACGCCTCGCAAGCGAACGCCTCAGGACAGATTGCAGCAACGATCACGCGCCCCCGCTTCATCAAGCTAGCCCCCGTCCCACATGCGGTGGTACTTAAACTGGGGATTCGGCCCAAGTCAAAGGCAGTGAAAAGAGCCGCCGTGATGTCTCAAATTGCGCACCGGATGGTGCAGGACGCCGCCAGCCCGTGGAAATCATAGGGAAATTCACCCGGCCCCTGGGCGACCGAGCAGCGTCATGAAGCAAGCCCGCGGAGCGGCGGCAGGTTGCGACAGATTTTTCGCGCTGGTGTTGCCGTTGGGCCTCATCTCTGTTGTCAGCGCCGCTCCGGCGATCGCTTCGGGATGCTCATTCGAAGCGCAGGGCGAAGGCCGCGTCGCCGCCATCATCGACGCGCGCGGCTTTCGGCTCGAGGACGGGCGCGAGGTCCGCCTTGCCGGGATCGAGCCTATCGCGGCCGAACAGGCAGGCAGCACCTCCACGCTGTCGGCGATCCTCAAAGGACACGGCGTGACCTTGCGCGGCGAAGACGACACGCCCGACCGCTACGGCCGTCAGGCCGCCTTTGTCTTTCTCGATGATTCGGAGAGTTCCGTGCAGGAGATGCTCCTGGGAGAAGGCGAGGCGCTGGTTGCGGGAACCGTCACCGACAAGGACTGCGCCAAAAACCTCGCCGCCGCGGAGGCGGCGGCACGAAGTGCGAAAAAGGGAACCTGGGCCGATTCCGCGGTCATAAAAAACGCGGAAAGTCCGGGCGATATTTTGGCCGGGATCGGGCGCTTTACGGTGGTCGAAGGCAAGGTTTTATCGGTCCGGCAGGCAGGGGCGACGACTTACCTGAATTTCGGACGAAACTGGACACGGGGCTTTGCTGTGACTATTCCAAGGCGCATGATCCCGGCATTCGAGGCAGCTGGAATCGGACTTAAGTCCCTCGAAAACCGTAAGATTCGTGTCCGCGGTTGGGTCGAGGCGCGCCAGGGACCGCGAATCGAAATGCTCCGGGTGGGGCAACTGGAATTGCTCGGCGGGAATTAGCTCGCAGGACCATACGAGTGGCAGAGTTTGCGGGACGGCGCGACAGAACGGTAAGCCGCCGCCTTTGGGCTGCGCCCGTTCTGCTGTGCACTTTTTTCGCGGTCGCCGGCTGCGGCGATATGGGCCGGTTCCAGACCGCAGCCTCCCCGACCGCGCCGAGTTCCGTCAAGCCCACCCGCACCGCTGTCGCGCAGACGCCAGCGGCCGAGCGCGAGCATGAGCGCATTCTCGCCTCCTATGGCGGCGCCTATGACGATCCGAAGCTCGAAGCCCTCATCACCAAGACCGTGGAGCGGCTGGTGGCGGCCTCCGATCGTCCCGACCAGGCCTACAAGGTGACCATCCTCAATTCGGGCGCGGTCAACGCGTTCGCGCTGCCGACCGGTCAGCTCTATGTCACGCGCGGCCTGATTGCGCTTGCCAGCGACACTTCGGAATTGTCGTCGGTGCTGAGCCACGAGATGGCGCATGTGCTGGCAAAGCACGCGTCGATCCGCGAGGACCAGGCCCGCCAGGCCGCCGTCGTCACCCGCGTCGTCACCGACATGAGCAGCGATCCCGATTTGACCGCGCTCGCGCTCGCCAAGACAAAACTGACGATGGCGAGCTTTTCGCGCGCCCAGGAGTTCGAGGCCGACGGCATCGGCGTCGGCATTTCGGCGCGCGCCCATTTCGACCCTTACGGCGCGTCGCGCTTCCTGACCTCGATGGAGCGCAATGCGGAACTTAAGGCCGGCAAGACCTCGCTCGATCCGCGCGCGCAGGACTTTCTGTCGTCGCATCCGGCAACGCCGGAGCGGATCCAGAATGCGCAGGCCAATGCGCGGCAATACACCTCGCCGGAGGGCGGCGAACGCGATCGCGAAACTTACTTGCAGGCAATCGACAACATCGTCTATGGCGAGGATCCGAGCGAGGGATTCGTTCGCGGCCGGCGCTTCCTGCATCCAAAACTCGGTTTCACCTTCACCGCACCGGAAAACTTCAACCTCGACAACACCGCGCAAGCCGTAATCGGCGTGCGCGAGGGCGGCGCGCAGGCGATGCGCTTCGATGTCGTGCGGGTGCCGGCGGAGCAGACGCTCGGAGACTATCTCAATTCCGGCTGGATGGAAAATGTCGACAAGGCTTCCACCGAGGATTTGACCATCAACGGTTTTCCGGCGGCCTCCGCAACCGCGCATGGCGATCAATGGCAGTTCAAGATCTATGCGCTGCGCTTCGGCACCGACGTCTACCGCTTCATTTTCGCAACCAGGCAGAAAACCACCGAGAGCGACCGCAACGCGCGCGAGACCGTGAACTCGTTCCGCCGGCTGACACTGGAAGAGATCCAGGCCGCGCGCCCGCTGCGCATAAAAGTGATTACCGTGCAACCCGGCGACACCGTGGAATCGCTGTCGCATCGCATGGCCGGAGTCGACCGCCCGACGGACCGTTTTCGCGTGTTGAACGGGCTGGACGCCCACGCCCAGGTCAAGGTGCGCGATCTCGTGAAGATCGTGGTGGATTAGCTCCGCTGTCGTCCCGGCCTTGAGCCGGGACCCATAGCCACCGATGCCGGTGTTATAGATCGCTGGGGCCGCAGCCGATGCTAACAACATACATTCGTGGTTATGGGTCCCCGCCTTCGCGGGGACGACGAGTGGATAGTTCATTCGCAAACAAAAAGCCCGGTCTTTCGACCGGGCTTTTGATTTGCGTTGAATATTGAGCCTGCTTACGCCGCCTCGTCCGCGACCGCCGCGTCGTCGCCATCTGCATCGGCGTCGGCGGCATCGACATCGCCCTCACCGTCGGCCTCGACTTCGGTCTCGGCCTTGGCGCCGCGGCGCGGGCTCTTGGCGAGCTGGCCTTCGACTTCCTTGACCGCTTCGGTCTCCGTCACATGCTGCACGACGGCGATTTCCCGCGACAGCCGGTCGAGCGCCGCTTCATAGAGCTGGCGTTCGCTGTAGGACTGCTCAGGCTGCGATTCGGAACGATAGAGATCGCGCACCACTTCGGCGATCGCGACGATATCTCCCGAATTGATCTTGGCTTCGTATTCCTGGGCCCGGCGCGACCACATCGTGCGTTTTACCCGCGCGCGGCCTTTGAGGGTTTCAAGGGCCTTCTTGACCAGCACCGGCTCCGACAATTTGCGCATGCCGACATTGGCGACCTTGGCGGTCGGCACCCGCAGCGTCATCTTGTCCTTCATGAAATTGATCACGAACAGCTCAA
>Ga0209331_1000409_pt1 | contig 15614 bp, 34 predicted proteins | sample JacPinW_OM3H0_M3_FD_187971 | JGI IMG/M metagenome (GOLD analysis project Ga0209331, IMG submission 187971) | Forest soil microbial communities from Algoma, Ontario, Canada - Jack Pine, Ontario site 1_JW_OM3H0_M3 (SPAdes) (version 2) | ecosystem: Environmental > Terrestrial > Soil > Boreal...
ATTCTCTGCTCCGGAAACTCCGGGTCGTCTCCGTCACCGTCACGTCGAGCAATTCGACCCCAGGAAGGTCTGCTGCATAGGCTGCAAATAGGACTGCTGCTGCACCGCCGGCGGCCCCTCCGGCATGATGTTAGGGACGTGGTAAGCGTCGCCCAGATTGCCCGAGGGCAGCAGGCGGCGAAGCTCCTCGGTGACCGGGTCGAACCACAATTCCATCTTGCCGGCCTTGTAAAACTGCCAGTTGCCCTGGGTGGTCTCCTGCCAGCCGTCCCGATCCTTTGCCGCAACCCAGTTAGTTTTACCGGTCCCATGGCATACCGGGCATTCCCCGTATTGCGGCTCGTCACAATTCGCCAATGGGGGTCCGACAACAACCTTGCCGGACCCGTTGCAATTTGGGCAAACAACCCCTTTGGTGAGCTTTTGGAACGGGTCTGCCTTCGCGATCGGCTTCGTCAATGCCGGATGGTCACAATCCTTGCAGTTGCACCTTCCCGTTTCCGTGCAACCGCACTGGCAGTTGGGACAGGGGGGCGTGGGCAAGTGGGGCGCTGGGTCAGCGGTCGCAAAGGGGTCGGCGTTCCGAGCCTGAGCGATAGCCAAGGCAGCCCTGGCGTCCGCATCGGCGGGGCTCTCGGCCAAGGCCATAAACGACATGAGCAAGAACAGGCCAAGGGCGGCCAGCAAAACTTTCGCGTTCATAAAAGAATCCCTCCTAAAAAGACTAGTGTCCTACCTTGTGAAGATCGGTTATTTCCAAAACGCCATTGCCGCTGACGTGCAGCGTCCCCTCCACCTCGTCCCCGTTCCTGAAATCCGACAGGCTCGTCACCGCGTCGCTAACATTGAACTCCATCTCCATGGCGGGCATCAGTCCGGCGATGTCATGGTGTTTCAACTCAATGGACCTGCTGTGGGGGAAAACCCCCATGACGGTGCCGCTGATGGGGTATTCCCTGGGCTCCTGGACGGCTGGCTTGGTCGCTTCAGTCGGCCCGCAGCCCAGAATCGCTACGGCAATCAGCAACGCCATGGGAAGAATGGGTGACAGGTAGAAAAGGAACCTTCTCATGCTAGTTCCTTCTCGTTTCGGTAAGGGTCGCTTGCTGCCCGATATGCACCAGACACCTGGCCATTGTGATCAAATCCGGGACAGGGGCCTTGTCAGCCGCTTCTCGACAGATTTCCCGCAACAGAGGAATCGGCTCCGCACTGCCTGCCCTGATTTCTTCGATAAGGTTATTTAATAACTCAACTTGTGGGCTCATTTCTTGGGCCTTCCGATTCCGAGGACCTTCTCAGCCATCCGCCGGCACTTCCACCGGCCGAAAAAGCCGAGTTTGGATATGTCCCTCAAAGCACGCTCGTACTTGTCCAGGCACAGAAGCTGTGCCCGGGTGATGAATATGTTCACTGTCTTTTTTGCATCGTCTTCCTGGCTCATTTTTCCTCACAGATAAAAGTGCATTGCCAGCCCTATGGCCCCCAGAATCCACCAGGCAACGATGGCCACGCTCCCCCACGGAAATGGCCCCCGACCGGTTTTCCACAGCGTAAATCGGCCCCAAATGAGCATAGAAAGGGACGGCTGGCCCCAAGCGAATTTGCGGAGGGCGTCATAAATGGAGCCGATAAGGGTGGTTAGTAAAACCACTCCCGCCAAAATCAGGCCGAACCATTCCCAAAAGTTCATCGGAAATCCAAATAACCGCCGGGGGTGCTGTATCCACCAGACTGCCCCCGGCGTGGGGAGGGAGAAAGCCACAAAAGGCCGCTCAGGCCCCGCCGATGAGCAGGGGCAGCAGCTTGGCCAACAGAGCCAGCAGGGCGGGGATCACCGTCGCCCAGTTGATGTTGAATCCGGGGAAGGCCCCCTCCTTGCCGCAGCAGCCCTCAAGAACGTCAGCTGCGGCCGCAGCGTCCAGAGGGGCAGAGGCGGTCACCACGGGGTCGAGGAGCGTCTTACCAAGGCCGTAGCCCACAGCCGCCCAGACGCAGTGGGCAGCGTGCTTGGGGTCGGGCATGGTCCCCCGCAGGGCGGCAACCACCACGGTCATCACCTCGGCCGGGAACTGGTCGGGATAAACAGGCAGAGACATTATCGTACCTCCTTCAAGAAACGAATGGGGCGATTGTGTGCAGAATTATGGTGCGGCTTTTCAGGGCGTCCAGAATGGAGACCAGCCGGTCGCTCATGTTGGTCGTTATCAGCCTTTTTTCGACGGCCAGGAAGCCGTCGCTGGACTTCAATAAATCCGCCACCTTGGCCGTAGGGATGTTGGCTACCCCGGCTATCACAGCCTGGAGGCTAGGGTTGGCCTTGAGGGCGGTCAGGAACAGGCTGATCGTGTCCAGGGTCTCAGGAGTGACGCTGGCCTTGTTCTCCTTTAAGGCGTTGGAGACCTGGTCCATCAGGTCGCCCAGCTCGACGGCGGTCATATCATTTTCCCTTTCAAGAAGAAATAGGTCGGATTTCCCAGTGTTCGCACTTTTCGTTTTCGTCCGTTCGCGGCCAGTTAGGCAATTGTGGCCACTGTGGCAGCGTCGCTGGATTCTCCGGCAAATCACAGTTCCCCGCAACGTAGCTATGACTGTCGCGAGTCCAGTGCCGACATCCTTCGCACGTCTGGTAAGTGGGTACTGGGGGCATATTACATCCTCGATAGATTACGTTTACCTCGCCAACGCCTCGTACTCCTGCTCCAGCAAAACCAATTGCTCGTCGGTGGTCTTGTCCCAGAACTTTTGCATGGCCCTTATCATCCGCTTGGCGTCGCTCGGGACCACGGACATGGCAATCGTATGGGTGAAGGCCACATCGATGCCGCTGTGGATTCGCAGCTTTAGCTCTTCGGGAGTTCCTTGCTCGACAGAGGCTTCCGCCTGATGGGGCTCGCTTGCGTCGGGGTCGCTCGCCGGGTCGGGCTCCTCCTTCACCCTCTGCAAGGCCCACGCCCTGTCCGGCACGCAGCCCAGCTCGGCGGCCTTCTCGCGGAACAGGTCCATCAGCCCTAAAACCCTGTTGACGGGCTCCTTGAGACGCTGGGGCAGGGGCTTATGGCGATCCTGGTACCAGCGCAGGATCGTGAAGGCCGTCGATATGGCCGCCAATAAAAGCATCGCGATTGTGAACGCCATGGGTTTTTACTCCTCTATTCCTGCAAACCCTACAAAATTTCTCATGTTCAATACCCCTTTTTCTCCATCTGATTTTCTAACTCGCCATTCCTTTGCGTTTTCATCCATAGAAAGGATTGGGCCAAGCACTATGGCTTTTACCGAAAAAACAGAGCGAGTGTCCAGCATTATTACTGCACTTCCAACAGTTACTTTCTGATATGCTAAATAGTCACTCATGTTAGCAATACCCCAGTTCCTTAACAGCCAAATCGGCGTCCCCCACATACCTCAGGCCGCCTATGGTCTGCGGCCGGGCAACGACGATCCAGGAGTGGGCCTGCAATGGGGAGAAGCCCAAGGCCCGCAGAATGGCGTAGGCGGTGGACGGACCCCGGTTCATGCCCCCCTCGCAGTGGCACAGGATCTTGTTCCCCGGCATGGCCAGCAGGGGCATGGCGAAGTCCAAAGATTTCTTGAACCACTCCACGGACTTCCGCACCCCGTCGTCCTGAGCCGGATTCCAACAATACTGGATAGCGGAGCCGGCGAACAGCGGCCCGTCGTCGAACTCCGCCCGCAGGTCAATCACTGCATTGATGCCGACCCCCCGCAGGACCGCCACGTCCTCGGCACAGGTCAACGCGGCCCCAATAGCGAGCCGATACGTTATAAAGCTATAGTTAGCCATGAATGATCTTCCACAGAACAGTGCCGACTCCGCCGCCAACCAAGTAGAAGAAGGCGTCCGTTGCCGAACCCTTCCAAGTGTCCTTTTCAATAGTGATGTCCATCCCAAACTCCTTCAGGAGCATGACCGGCAACAGAACAAGCCAGGCCGGCAAAAGCCCCCAAAACAAGCCGAAAAAGAGAACCAGCAGGGCACCCCAGGCCAAGTGGCAGGAAGCACAGACGAAAGGAAAGCCGGGCTCCCAGATGGGCGTCGCCGTCTTTTCCCGGCCCAGCATCATGGATTGATGGCGTCCACAAAGCACCATGCCGGCGTCGTTCATTCCTCCCGCTCCTCCCCGGCAATGGACAGGGCCACCTGCCTGGCATCCCGGGCGTTCTTCAGGCCGACCCGAAACCGCTCCGCACTGCCCGTCTTGCTGGGGTGGCCCACAGAAAAGGTGGAGACCAGGGCGTCGAAAAGCTTTTCCACTTCGGCGACATAGGCGTCCTCGATGGCGGTCTCCGTTTGCTTGTCCATGAAACCCCCTTACGCATACCAGTCAATTGGAGGATGGTTTGCAAAATTCTCCTCAACTGTTAAAATAAACGGACCGGCAGTGGAGTTGTGATCCACCGTCGGCCCTAAACACAACAAGTTCTTTCTCGGAGAACAAGCCATGTCTGAAATCAATTCTATTGAATTTCGTCCGATTGACGGCTACCCGGGCTATCGAGTCGGGAGCGATGGGTCGGTATGGAGTGCATGGACCCACGGCCGGGGCGGAAGTTTCATTACCGACACTTGGCGATTGAAGAAACAGATCCTCCAGAAAGACAGGACCGCCGCACGGTCTTACCTCCGCTTGGGATTGAACCGGGATGGAAAGACCAAAACTTTCAAGGTGCATTCTCTCATCCTCACGGCGTTCGTCGGTCCCCGACCTGAAGGTATGGAATGCCGACACTTGGACGGCGTTCCTACTCACAATTGGCCGAGCAATCTGGCGTGGGGAACACCAGAGCAAAACCGAGATGATAGCCGCAAACATGGCAGTTACACACACGGAAAACGTTTTTACACTCATGATGGAAAATCCCTTGTTTTAAAGGAGTGGGCAGCGTTCCTCAAGGTTCCTTACGCCTGCCTTTGGAGTAGGGTGAATAGGCTTGGAATGTCCTTTGAGCAAGCCATTTCTAAACCCTTCCTTGGACGTTGGCAAAATACAAACGCTAAGCGTACCAATCGATAGGCGGCGAGGTAGCGTTGATGATCGCCCAGACGGACTCCGAGCCGACATCGTAGGCTCCGTACTGAATCTTCCCGTAGCCCTGGTCGCCCCATCTTAGGCCCCAGGAATTTCTCGCCCACCACCAGCCAATGTCGGTCGTGGCGAATGGCAGGTTGACGTTCGCCGGGCCGACAGCAGCCGAGACCGTTGTCCCGGTGTCGTTCCAGCCAACCAGGGCAATGTCGTGGTTGATATTGCTGGACCGGCCCGTGCCAATCCCCTGGCCGCTGTTCCAAAACGAATCGCCCCCGGCAGCCACCCCGCAGCCGACGCAGCCGTTGGTCATGATGGACAGCTTTATGTCCGGGACTGGCGTCACTCCGTTGCCGCCGTTGCTGTCGGAGAACCCCCAGTCATCGATCTTGTAGAGCGTCATCGTCTGCTTGAAGGCACATTGGCCGGCTCGGGCCGTGTAAGCCCCATAATCGGAGGACAGGGGCAGGCCGGTCTTCTTGGCCCAATCGAGCACCGTCACGTTATCGTCCCCGTTGCAGCCGCCGTTGCGGCCACAAGAAAGGGTGTACTCCTCGGACAGAGCCTTCGATCCGTCCGCCGGGTGAACCCCGGCCTTATAATAGGCCACTTCCACGACGCAGGTGCCGGAGAAGTCCCAACAATTCGATGATATTAAAACTCTCTTATTCCTGCGGGTAACAAGCGTACCATTGGGAACAGTGGCACAGAAAACTTTCCCCTTATAATGGTCAACATGGGTATTCTCTTTTTCGATGGACAGGCCATCGCGTTTCCGTTCCGTCAGCATCAGTTCGGGATAACGTCCAACGATAGGACACCCTTTGGCATTAACATGAGTTGTTCGTGGAGGGGATTCTTCAACCGTTCCACGCTTACCGATCCGCAGTAACAATTCCTGCAAATCGTCAATCATCAAACGGCTACAACTATAAAACCGTCGGCCTCCAGAATCTCGTGTGTACTGATCCCCAAACAATTGGAGGAAATGGGCAATCTGTCTTTGGCTAGCGCACTTTACCAATGCCGGAATACGCTTGTGGGGAGCAAGATATCCGCCAACTCCGTAGGCGTTTTGCCGGAACCATTCGGCAAGGTCGCCGTCGCGGAAATACCAGACGCCGGGGCGAGATGCTTGCTCGGGAATGCCAAGGCGAAAGGCGAGAGCCCTTACCTCTTTCTGACGATCTTCGCGGAAACAGGAAAACGTGATATTATTCCGGCCACCATTGCCATCGTCCTTGTGCCCGACATGCCCGCACGAAATGACAATGGCGGCAAGGGCCAAGAAATCGTCGCCGTTGTATACGCGGTCGCCGACGCCAAGCCTTTCCAGTTCTGTTCCTGCCCATCCGGTTGTCGAATGCGGAATATCCACATATCGGGGAAGATCCGCAACCGCCGACTTGACCCACGGCCCCTTGTTTCGTCGCCAGACCATCCTATGATTGGGCGTGAGGGCGAAATCGAGCGACCGTCCCTCATAATAGTGCATCGGCCCATCGTGATCGTAAATGTGCTGCACAAGGGGAGGCTGAAATTCCAGCATCCCGGAAACAGGATTCATCGTGCCAAGTGGCATTTTCCAATCATAATCAGGCCACGCTACCCACCCCTTTTCGGTCAATACTTCGGTCTTGTCGTCATGGCACGAGCCGCAACTTGCCTGGTCCTTGATCGGGCCAATCCATCCCTGTGTCCGTGAATCCCAGGTGGGAGGCGTATCCACCGCCTGCAACGATTGCAGCAATGCCCTGTGGTGGCGGTGAGACAATTCGATGAGATGATTTTTATTAGGCGCCCTGACATGACCGGTAAAACCCATTGGCATTAGACAGCCTTCCTTTCATACTCTTTATGCGGACGAATGGGAGTCGTCAAAGCACGCTCCACATCCCAACCATGCCTATCAATTCTCGCCGTAATGGTAACATGAGAAATTCCCGTCAATTCCTCCCATTCGGCAAGTGTTTTTGTAATTCCGTTCAAAACAAGATGCCTATTCCTTCTAGTGTTTCTAGTCTGCTCTTTTTGTGTCGCCCATCGACAATTGTCGGGGCCATAACCTTTCTCATTGTCGATTCGATCAATGCTGTGCCTTTTAGATGGACGCATTCCCATATCGGCAAAAAAGTTTTCAAACAACAACCAACGTTCACAAACGGTTATTCCACGGCCTCCATATCTGGAATAACTTTTGCAATTTTCATCCAGACACCGTTGAAGCATCGTTATCCATGTTCTGTACTCAACACTTTTTGATAACCCGTGTTTCCCCTGCCTAAACTTTCCTTGACGGCATTTACGATAATTCCTGCATCCGCAACTCTTAGTTTTTTGTTTCAAATTATTGGAGCGAACGGACAATTCCACTCCACAATCACATTTGCACAACCACCATGAACGACCATCTTCAATCTTATCTAAACGAAGAACGCTTAACTGCCCAAACCTTATTCCTGTTAAATCTTGAAAACGACAACCACGATTCGTACCTTTAAGAAATGGCATGATTCATCTCCTAGAAAGATGGGTTATGCTAAAGGCCGACGGGGTGTGACCCGTCGGCCTGCTTTCATTTCACCATGACTCCTTGAAGCGCTTGAGAAACTTTGGCCAGCTCCGCCGCAAACTTCGTTAGATCCACAGGAGCGGTTGCAGCCGTGCCAAGGACGGTCGCCAAATCCTGAGCAATCACTTTCCGCACACCAGTGAGCTGCGTAGGTGTCAGTCCTACACCGGGCGCTTCGATCACGGACTTCATCCACGCCATCGCAGCCGCGTTAGTTTTCAGATTGCTCGCCATCGCGGGAACTGCAACCGACATTCCCTTGTATGCCGCGACCAGAAAGCTTAGCGAAGCTGCGTCGGGGACTGTCGTGTAGGCCGCTTGCAAACTTGCCGTGAATGGGTCCGTCGGTCCCGGCGTCGGCCCAGGAGGAACGGGGGTCGGAGGCGTCGGCAAGGGCGGAATGGGATGCGGGCCGGGCGGGACCGGAATGGGCTGGGGGACAGGCGGCACGGGCGGGGCCGGGGGTCCGGGAGTGGGCTGGGGGATATTAACGACATGGATCAGGCACCCGTCGCTAACCAGCGGATGCCCGCCATCGGCTCCCACGGCGAAGACGAAATAATACCCCAAAGTCGGCGTGATGAACCATACGCAATGAGCGTCCTTCGGCAGCAAATCGGGTGTGTCCGGGCCGTAGCCGACGATCCAAACAACCTCCGTGGCCGTCGTTTTGGCCGTAATGACGGAAGGCCTACCGGCGAGGACTTCAAGCGTCTTGGGCAGGGCGATGACTGCCGCCGGGGGGGCCGGGGCTGGTGCCGGGGGCACGGGGGGCGGGTCCGCCTTTGCGTACTCCTGGCCCACAATAAGCAGGATAGCGGTAAAATAAGCAGCAAAGAATTTTCTCACGTTTGGTCCCTCCAGGATAGTTGCCAAAATAGTCATTCCTCGTCCACCCAATCCTCCGGCCCGCGTTTCCACCACAGTGCCCCAAGGACGGCCGCCGCCAGCAGAAAACCCAAAGGGCAGAAAAGCCCGATGTCGTCAAAAACCCTACTCACTCCAACTCCTTCATCGGCTTGCCCCGGAGAACCCACCAGACCTGCTTGGGAAAGCCCCACTTAAGGCCCTGGATGTTGTAATAGTTTTCCTTGCCCAGAATCAGCGTCCACAGCAGCACCGGGACATAAAGTATCAAGCCGGGAATCATCAGAAAAATGCCCATGATGTCTGCCGCTCCCCTGAGGAATCGCACGGTGCCCACTGCCGCCGCCTTGACGGCTTGCCATATCGGCCCGCAAAGAGTGTCGGGGTACTGCCTCATTCCGCCTTCCTGATTTCCAAATTGACGAAGCCCATTTCCTTGGCCCTCACAAGCTCCTCCTTGGCCTCCGCCTCCGTGGCGAAGCAGAACAGGCAAGACATATACGGATAAGGGTCCTGGGAATCCTTGCCCCATATCTGCCACGGATAATTCGCTGACGGATTGCTGCTCATAAATTCAATCCACAAAAACGCCGCTGATTATCACCACGTACCAGGCGAACAGGATGGACCCCACGAACATCGTCACGGCCAACCCTGTCATTCCCCACTTGAGCCAGTTGGGCAATACCAACCATGAAAGATCTTCCTTGTCCGGCATCGATCCCCTTTACTTATGGTTTTGCACCAGCATGATTGCCACAACTGCCAACCCCGCCGCCATGCCAATGACGCCCACGATGATGGTGACCACAGTCGCCATGGCAACCCAAACCATATTGACCCCGGTTCCCTTGCCGGTGTTCATGTCCTGCACTTTACTGATGACCCTGATCTTTTCTTCCAGGGCGGCAAAAAGGGCCATCGCTTCCGGCCGGGGCATCTGCAAGGTCGCCTGGTCGGTCAATGCCTTGCGGAACTCGTTGACGCTCTCGAACCGCTTTTCGTTGGCGACCTCGGCCTTGCTCACGGCCTTTTCGGCAGCGGCCAAAGCAGCCGCCACAGCTTTTTCCGCCGCCGTCAAGGCGTCCCTAAGGGCGAGCTGTTGGGCCTCGAACCTCTGGGCGTGCTGCAGGTCCTTCTGCTCCTGGATCTCCGAAAAATGCTGCCTCAATTCGGCAAACCGCTTCTCGAACTGCTCCGTCAGAATCGTCAGGGTGTCCTTGAGGTCCTCCACCCTGGCGTGCAAATCTGCGATAGACGCCATGGCGCTCAGGGCCTTCCGCCTGTCGTTTGCCGGCGATGGTCTGGGCGTCGGCATCTCTACGGCTCCTTCGTCGGCTCGTTGACAGAAAGCGACTTTTCCACGGCCTCCAAAACTGTATGCAAAGATTTCTGGGCAGCCTTCAGGGCTTCACATAATGATACTAATTCATCATGCAGTTCATCGGCCACGTCCTGCCGGTCCTCGTATTTTTTCAACAGGGCCGCCAGCTTCTCCTCCATCAGGCTTTTGGGGGTCCGCAGATCCGGAACTATTTCCTCGTCAGCTTTTTCTGGTATTGGTTCCTTCGACATTGACATTCTCCGCCTTGATATCGACTTCGTTGGTAGTCAATTTGGTCGACAGCCCAGTGCCGCCGCCCCCGGCCTTGATGGCCTGGTGGACATCCTTGATCGCCTCACCGTTGGCCGCAGAGTTGTCGGCCGACTCCTTGGACTTGCTGGCCGCGTCGCTTGACTTCAGGGCCGCGAACAGGGCGACGATGATCGAGGCGACGAACGTGACCATAGGTGTGATCGCCGCCGCCCCGCCGTCGGGGTACAGCTTGGGCAGGAACAGGATTGCTGTGATCCCGCCCAGGCCCAGGATGACCGCCCCCCAGATTATTGACGTTCTTTCGTTCACGGGATGGATTCCATCGCAAACAGCGGGGCGGGAAACGGCATCCTGCCGGCCCACCACGCTTCTTCCCCCAACAGCTTGCGAAGGTCCTTCAAGTCGTTTTCCATTGCCTCCCCCTCAGTACCGGCCTCGTCAAGCCAATATTGCCGATTGCCAGCCTCGCCCAGGCTTTGGTTGTAGCCCCGGCCCAGATCCTGCCACCTGTCCTGCTGCATCTGGTGGGCGGCCCTGAGGGTATCCCAGCACTCCCGGCTCCAGTGGCAGTAAATGACCGCATTGCTCCACTCCCAGTAGGAGCGATTGGACCATTTCTGCTTTCTCTCGAAAGTGGTGCCCAAGTCGGAAATATAGTCTTCGGTGGCCCTGGCCGTCTCCAGGCTCGGGAAGCGTTGCAGGTCTATGGAGGGGTCGGGATAGGGCTGGTCAATGGGGATATGGGCCGGGGGGACCGGCCGCAGGAGAATTGCAATGGAAAGGAAAAGCGAGTTCATCCAGTGCCCTTAAGCTAATTGTCCTTGCTGTTAATCCGATTCCTCCGATGAACCGAACAATATGGAAAACAGGGAATTTAAGTCTAGATTGATTTTTCTGGGGGCTTGTGATACTCCCCGTTTTCAATCCTTCGAACTGTATCCCTGAGATCCCAGGCGGTATGGGGAATTGCTGTCTCAGCCTTTTTCAACAGCCACTGGCAGATTGCCTCTCGCTCCTCTCTGGCAATGGATTCCCTCAACGCTTTTGTCAGCTCCGCCTTTGCCGCATCTATTTCTATCTTTTTCCAAAGGTCAGTAACCTCCTTATGGAGTTCAGCAATTTCCCGCCATTGTTCCTGGCTAATCATTTCTGGCCCTCCCTCATCTTTTTGGTAAACTCCTCCGACCAATGCAGCTTGCCGTCGGCCTGAAAAACATAAACGTCCCCGGCCACAACCGTCCTGGCCCCCACGGGCATGGCGGAGTTGATAGGAACCATCGTGCCCCCGTCCACATCGTCCGGGCAGCCGACCAGCTCGACCATGGCAGTGCCCCCGGAGTCGTCGACCAGCTCCCCGATTGCCTCCCTCTCCTCCCTGGGCTTCCAGCCGGGGGAGTGCCACTTGCCGTCGGGAGTGACGATTCCCCCTCCGATATCCGGCATAACATCGCCCCCGGAAGCCTTGACGGCCATCCGGAGCATCTTGGCGTAGGACTGGAGCAAGACCAGGATTCCCGAAATGGCAGTAGTGGAATCGACAGTATCCACTGCCAAGTAATCATCCACTTCCTTGTCCATGTCGTCGGCTATCGACGTGACCGCTTCTGCCAGGCTCATAGCTGATTGCCCTCCGAAATTACAAAAAGTGGCTTAATCCAAACTGGTCCTATTCGGGTTCTCGAAAAGATGACAACGCCCACGGCATTCCTTTTCTCTTGCTCCGGAAGAGTATTGCGTAGCTCCACCATGCTCTTTCCGGTGGTAAGCACATCGTCGGCGATCAGGGTCGGACCTTCCGCGACGTACTTCTCCAAGGCTTTGGCGATCCGCAACCCGCCCCTGGGAACGCCGATTACCTTGCCGAACTTGAGACGCAATTGCTTGACCATCATGGCGGCAATGGCCTCCATGTCCCCGTCGGTCAGAGCATCGCAATCGATTTTGTACTCGCTCTCCTGGCCGCTGTGCAGCTTAAACTTTCCCAGTTGAAACAGGCCCATTTGCTTCCTTCCCTTGTCCGGCCAAGGCCCCGCGTTGTTCACGTCGCCTTTGTTCTGATTAACTTGATGGAATTGCACTGCTTCCCCTCCCTTGCTAGTGGACTTTCGTGGTTCCTCAATGCCAGCCTCCCTCCTCATCCACTCCGGCCAGGTCTGAACGTCCCTGGCAACGTCATTTAGCACTTTCTTTAGCCAGCCCCGCTTCAACATAGTTGCCCTCCTTTTTCCATTCCAGTGCTTCCCCCACCAGTTGCCAGGCCCGCTCGAAATCCCCCGCGTCATTGGCGGTAATAATGCTGAGGGCATAAGAAGCCGCCTTCGACCACCCATGCTCATTTTTAACCACGTAACTGCTCAGCTCCGGATTCAATTTTCGCAATGCCTCCGCCAGCCTGTGGATCAAGGGAAAATGGACGGGCAAATCCGCAAACAGGCAAACCGCCCCGCCAGTGCAATAGGAAAGGGGATCGACCGACCCTCCGGCCTTGACCGGATTGGGATACCTTTTCCTGATCTCCTCCACGGCGACTCTCATTTCTTCCCTCCCTTGTTGGACATCAATCGAATCTGCCTACGCAACTTGGCCACTTCCTTCCGCAACGCTTCCTTCTCCCTGGCGAACTGGGGGGAGGATTCGTCGGGGACGACGACGATCCCCGGCCTGGCCCTTTCCCAATAGTTGGGCCGCATCTTGCCCCGAAAATAATCGTTGAGCATGTTGCAGGCCGTGGCCTGGGCGTTGGACTCAGCCGTGGTCAATCTTTGCCCGTCGATCTTCTCTATCGTGTCCTCGTTGATGGCAGCCCCCGTCCGGGTCTTATGAGTCAGCCGGTCCAGGAACTCCATGGCGGCCACGACCCTGGCGGGAACGATACCCCCGTGGTCGAAGAAGTCGGGCTCCTCTTCGTCGTGCTGGCTCATTTCCTTTTCCTCCAATTGCCGTCCCATACCAATCCGATGACGCTAAGTACAAACATGATGAGCCACAAAATCCCCAGAACATCCAAGGTCACGGTTATATTCATTTCCTTTTCCTCCGATCCGCGTCCCACAATACCCCAGCAATGCCTATACAAAGAAGAATAAACCACAAAATATCCAACGAGTTTATGGTTATGCTCATTTACCTGCCTCCGGTTTGGTGCCGTAATGGAATTCCTCCTTGCCATTTGGAATATCCTCCCAGTAGCCGACGCCGGCCTTGACGGCTTCCTTGTGCTGCTTGTTCCTTTCCATCCAGGTGCTTTCGCACGAGCCGATGCATATCCCGACAACCGTCCAGCAGACGGATCGCAAAGCCCGGTCAGAAATATCCTTCATTTCGGCTTCTCCTCCGGTTTGGTGCCGTAATGGAATTCCGGCACCCCAGTTTCGGGATTGGCCTGCCAATAGCCGACCTTGGCGTCCAGGGCGACCTTGTGCTCCGATTGCTCAGCTTCCTTTACACCAAAATGCTTGCCTACCCCTATGCCAGCGAAAAACACAAGAGCAAGAATCCCTCCCACGCCCACAACAGCACCGGCAATCGTATCCGCATTATTACTCACCTTGGCTTCTCCTCTGGCTTAGTTCCATACTTGAATTCCGCCTTGCCCGTCTCCTGGTTTGCTTCCCAATAGCCGGCGTGGGCGTCGATTGCGGCCTTGTGCTCCCTTGGAACGGTTATCTGGCTGTCGATGCAGCCGCCCACGACCATCCCAAAAAGGAAGGTGATGACCATTCCCATGCAGCCGGGGAAGCCGTCGTCGTTCATATTGCCCCCTTCAAAAGGACCACCGTCTGGCTGCAGCGGCACTTGAGCCGGGGGGCCTGGTTGGGAACCGCAGTCAATGTCGCCCCGTTCAGAAGCAGCAGGCCGGACGGGAGCAGGAATCCCCCCTCCCAGCTCCTCCTCAGGTCCTCCTTGGCCAGAACCAGCTTGCAGCAGGGGCAGGAATATTTCTCGGCAATCATTGCTTGTCCTTTTTAGTTTGCAAGTGTTCTTCCCTCAGGATCGCGTTGGCCAAATCCGTCGGATGGGAATTCTTGTCGGAATCCACAAGGAAATCGATGATGTCCCACTTGCTTTGCAATCTTCCTTGCTCATATGCGTCCCTCAAAGCCCTCTCGATGCAATTGACACCCTCTTCCATGTTCGGATAAGGGGTTGTCCATAGCCTGTCCGCAAGATCGTGGTAGTCCTGCCAGCACTCCACTTTTTCCACTGGTTTCTTGTCGGGGTGATCGCTTTCCAAGTGGCCGATAATGATGCTCGCCAAAAGCTTTACCAATCTGGCGACTTCCTTGGTGTCCTCCGCCAGATTGCCATAATAGTCGATCACGTCCTTTTGCAATGATTCCCTGATCCCCTCCAGTTGGTGAATCGCTTCTTTCTTGTTCATCATTCATCCTCCCCAAAGCCGATGTCGTCCTGGTCGTGCCTGCCCACATAGCAGTCGCCCTCCGCTTCCCGCCTGTCCCACTCGGCCTGCCACTCCGCCAGCACCCTGTCCCGCAGATTGAAGCGGCACTCGTGGTTGGTCGGGTGGCAAATGTCGACGTAAAGAATCGGCCGGCCCTCGTGGTCCTTCTCCGCCCGCTCCGGGTCCAGGGGCTTGCCGCAGCCCCCGCAGTGCCGCTGGCGAAGGTGGTTCTTGGTTCGGCACCAGTCGCACTTGTCAGCCAATTTCCGGCAGGGCATGGCCACGAACGGCCCCTTGCGGCCGTCCACGATCTTCACGTCCTTTATGCAGAAGCAGTTGTCGATGGTGACTGTGGCAAAGCCCAGCAGCTTGCCGTAGTGGAGCCTGTCCGCCAGCTTGATCCTGACCTCGGTGATGTTCACTGTTCTCTCTCCGGTTAGCGGTTGCGTTCCTTGTCGTAGATCATCTCGTTCAGGGCGTCCCGGCATTCCCGCAGCTGGTCCAGGGTGATGTCGGGGTGAAAAGTCAGCTTGGACCTGCCGTCGGGGCCGTCTGCGGCAAAAAGCAGGACATTGAGTATTTCCGCAATTCTCTCCCTGGACGCCCAAACAACCGGCTCGCCAAGGGGCTGGACGATTTGGCCCTCGACCCTGACCTGGCTATCCACTTTCATCGCGGTACCGGGCAAGGCCAATGAGGAGGCCATCAACGAATGCCAGCGGGCCGTATCCGCTTCCCCCATCTCCCGCAAGTGCTTGCCCAAACCGGCCAGCTCGGGCTCCCCTCTGGGCTGTTTGATCTGATTGTTCTCAAAAATTGCCGGCTTGAATTTGTCGTTGACGATTTTCACCACTTCATCAACCGATAGGTCACCGAAACCAGTACCGTCCGCATTCCTTATTCTGTATTCCCCACAAGGGTTTTTTGCATAATGAACCCCCATCACCAGCGTCGGGTCCAGGCGATAAACCTTCTTTACGCTTTTCGGCTTCCACAGGTAGGCCGCCCCGTATATCTCCAAATCGAGCTTGACGCAGCCCCACAGCCCCTCCCAACTTTGACCAGGATTAGGGTTAGGAACAAACATTTGCGAGTGCATGGTATCAAAAGCCTTTTTCTGCTTGG
>Ga0209331_1000411_pt1 | contig 15602 bp, 17 predicted proteins | sample JacPinW_OM3H0_M3_FD_187971 | JGI IMG/M metagenome (GOLD analysis project Ga0209331, IMG submission 187971) | Forest soil microbial communities from Algoma, Ontario, Canada - Jack Pine, Ontario site 1_JW_OM3H0_M3 (SPAdes) (version 2) | ecosystem: Environmental > Terrestrial > Soil > Boreal...
GGGCGACATGGAGGCTCAGATCGCCGCGGCGCGGATCGGCGCCGAGCGGCTCAGCGGGCTGATCGAGCGCTACGGCTACGAGCGTTTTACCGCCGCCTGCACGGCAGTGATGGATTACGCCGAGCGGCTGATGCGCCAGGCCATCGCCGCATTGCCGTACGGCGAGGTTGTGAAAGTTTGTGTCGCGATGGGCCGCGCGGGCGAGCGCCGCCAGTCCCAGCCGCTGCGCGGCGTCATGCCGCCTGTGCGAAATGCCGCCACAGTGGCGGCACCTCCAGTTGTGGCCGCGCGCCTGCCTTCCCGCTGCAGCGCCTCCTGCAGCGCGCGAAACAGGAAACTGCGCACCAGCCCCGCGTCGCGAAAGCGCACCTCGGCCTTGGCGGGGTGCACGTTCACGTCGACCTCGCGCGGGTCCACGGTGACGAAGAGGGCGACGACGGGGTGCCGGTCGCGCGGCAGATAATCGGCGTAGGCGGCGCGCACCACGCCGATCAGGAGCTTGTCGCGCACGGGACGGCCGTTCACGAAGAGGTATTGTCCAAGCGAATTGGCACGACTGTGCGTCGGCAGCGCAGCAAACCCCTCGATGGTAAGCTTCTCGCTGGCGCCGCCGACCTCGACCGCATTGGCGTGGAACTCAGGTCCCAGAACGTCGGCGAGGCGCGCGAGCCATCCGGCCGCACCGGGCAGACGAGCAGACCAAGTCGCCGGCGCGCGTTCTTCCCCCGCCAGGGCGAAGGAAACATCCGGCCGGCTCATGGCGAGGCGGCGGACCACATCGCGAATGGCCTCCCCCTCGCTGCGGTCGCTACGGAGGAACTTGAGGCGGGCCGGGGTGGCAAAGAAGAGATCGCGCACCTCGACGCTAGTGCCTTGCCCAAGGGCCGCGGGCTTAAGGTCCGATTTTCTTCCGCCGTCCACGCTGATTGCCCAGGCATGCGGCTCGTCCGCATGGCGGCTTGTGATGGCGAGCCGTGCCACCGCTCCGATGGAGGGCAAGGCCTCACCGCGAAAGCCCAACGTACGAATGTGGAGGAGATCGTCATCGGGAAGCTTGGATGTGGCGTGGCGCTCGACCGCGAGCGCAAGGTCGGCAGCGGTCATCCCGGTGCCGTCGTCGGTAACCTGGATCAGTCGGCGCCCTCCGCCGTCAGTGAGAACGTCGATGCGCACCGCCCCTGCATCCAGCGCGTTCTCGATAAGCTCCTTGATCACGCTGGCAGGCCGCTCCACCACCTCGCCGGCAGCGATGCGGTTGACGATTGTTTCCGAGAGCTGGCGAACGGGCATGAACGGGGCGCCGAAATTCCGACTGGTCTTTATACCGCAACTCCGCGATTCGCTTCAGTCCATGTCGGGCTTCACCTGACGCAGATCCTTGATGGAGCCACGGTGCTTCTTGGATTGCAGTCTCCGCTCGCGCGCCCCGGCTGTAGGCTTGGTCGGCCGGCGAGGCACGGGCGCGACCGCAGCCCGTTGGATCAGCGCGATCAGGCGGTCGAGCGCATCCTGGCGGTTGCGTTCCTGCGTGCGGTGGCGCTGTGCGTTGATCACAAGCACGCCATCGCGCGTCAATCGGCGGCCGGCCAGCCGCTCAAGCCGCGTGCGCACCTGCGCGGGCAGGCTCGGTGAGTGACGCACGTCGAAGCGCAGCTGCACCGCCGTTGCGAGCTTGTTGACATTCTGCCCACCCGGGCCCGAGGCGCGGATGAATCGTTCTTCCAGCTTCCGCTCGTCGATGCTGATCCTATCGTCGATTCGAATCATGCACGATGAACGTGAGCCAGTGTTGGACAACAGGCAAGCTTTACGGCTTGTCGAAGACCATCACCTTGGAGATGAACGCATTGATATCGCGCCGGCGCACGAGACCGCACGTCCTTGCAAGCGCGTCGAAGTCCTCTCGCAGGTAGCTTGTGTAATAAGGCTCATGGAAATTACGCGGGAAGCGTTCGAGCATACCGTCGTACTCGGGTTGATCCCCAGTCTGCAGCGAGTCCACGATGACCAGGCGGCCGCCGCGCTTGAGCACGCGCGCGAGCTCGCCAAAGATCATCCGACGCACCTTGGGTGGCAGCTCATGAAACATGAAAATGCTGGCAACCGCGTCCTGACTCGCGGTGGCGAGGGGGATTGATTCTCCATTCGCAACCAGGAAATGGATCCAGCCCCAACGCCGCAGATGCTGTTTCGCCTCGGCGATGTAGGCTTCGGACATGTCGAGCCCGAGAGCCGCAAGGCGCGGCCACGCCTGCTTGACGAAATCGAGGAAGCGTCCAGTGCCGCAGCCGACATCGAGAAACCGGAGGCGGCGCTGGTCGCGACCGGCGAAGATCTCATGCAGAGGCGGCAGTGCCTGGCGCCGGATCGCGTTGGCGGTGCCTTTGAACAGCACCTCGACCTGGGTGTCGTAGCGCTGGGCGGAGTCCCTCGTCATCCAGCCGCCGGTCTGGAAATGAAAATTCTGCAGATAGTAGTCCGGCCGCCTGCCGCGCAGGTCCGCGCTGCGCACCTCGCGATACCCGCGCTTCTCGCGCCGGCGCTGGACGGCAGGAAGGTCGGAAAAAAACAATCGCGAATGGTTGAGCAGGATGGGCCACGAGCCGTCGTGATCCGCCGGCAGCGGATAGAGGCCAGCTTCCACATTGGCGAGGTCCTGGCGAAACAGTTTCGCCATCTCTGCATAAAGCCGCATCCCGGTGCGTGAGGGGGCCGGCTGCGCGGGCGGCTGCGTCTCGCTGCTGGGCCGTTGAGCATCCGACAGCCCGCGCATGACCGCGCCATGCCCGAGGTACCAGGCAACACGCGGCAGCTGTGTAGCGCCGTACGCCAGGCGAGTGGCGAAGCTGGAAACGGGATCGGCCATGCTCTTCAGATTACTCTCGCCAAGCTGATCCGCCCTGCGCAGTCCTGTGCTCCGCTTACGACTTCGGCTGCGGCAGGAATTTGTTGGTGTACACCTTGTCGAGGTCCACCGGTTCCTTGAGCAGGTCGACCTCGATCAGCGCCTTCTGCAGCGACTCCCAGCCTACGCGATCGGAATGGCCGATGCCGTTCTTCTGCGCATCTGCGCTGTCGAGCAGGCCCAGCACCGCGGGCAGCTTGAGCTTGTTGTATTTGTTGTCGAGCGTGGGCTGCGCCTTGATCGTGAGCGCAAATGCCTCGTCCGGGTGCGCCTTGGCGTACTCCCAGCCGCGCACGAACGCACGGGTGAAGCGCGCGACCAGGTCCGGCTTCTTTTCGATGGTGGCGGCATTGACGATCAGGCTCGAGCTGTACATGGGGAGCCCCACGTCGCGGAACAGGATCCAGTCCATGTCGATTCCTTCGGCGATGGGTCGAATCCCGTCGTTGAAGAAGAACGCAACGCCCGCATCGATGCGTCCTGCAATGATCAGCTGCGCCACTGCGAGATCGGCAGGGACTTCGGTGATCTTGCTGGTGTCGATGTGGTTTATCTTCGCCACGACCCGCCATTGTCGCTCGACCGCACTCTTGAGCTGAAGCCCGAGCCGCTTGCCATAGAGGTCGGTGAGCTTCTTGATCCCCGTGCTCTTGGGGAAGACGATCGCCGTCGGGCTGCTTTGCAGGATGACTGATGTTGTGACCACCGGCAGCGCGCGCGAATAGGCGAGCATGGCCTGATCGGCGGTGGCATAGCCGAAATCGACGTCGCCGGTGCCGACGAGCTTGACCGTTACGCTCGATCCCTCGCCGGGGAGAATGCGGACGTCCAGGTTTTCGTCTTTGAAAAATCCCTTCTCCTGGGCGACCCAGATGCCGGAATGCTCGGTGCCGAATACCCAATCAAGCCGCAGCCCCACCTTGTCCTGGGCTTTCGCCGGCTGTGCGAGCCCCGCGATCCCGATGGCCACAGCTGCTGCAATGGCAAAAAGTCGTGCTCTCTTCATCTCACACCTCGCCTGTGACCGTAGCCCGCATGAGGGCAGCGATATGCCGGTCGCGCATCGCCGCCCGTATCCGGATGTCGCTTCGCTCATCCGGGCTACACTTTTTGGTTCTGGTTTGCTCAAGCAACGGCGGCCGCCTGCGGCTCCGTCGCAGGCGCCGGGCGCTGCCCGCGCGCAGCCAGGATCTTGGCGCGCCAATGGGCGCCTGCGGTCGTGGGCGCGTAGCGCGGCGGGTTGCCCGGACCGGTGCAGCTCTCGAGGCATCGCACCTCGACGTCGTAGTTCGGCACCTGGAAAAACGCCACCGACATGCGGGTCGTGTCCGCTCGCACGGATTCCGGCGGGTTGACCACGCGGTGGACGGTAGAGACCCAGCGGTCATTGGTCCAACGCATCAGCATGTCGCCGATGTTGACGACGAAGCCGTTCGGGATGTTCGGCACGTCTACCCAGCTGCCGCCGCGGCGAACGACCTGGAGTCCGCCGGGCGCGTCCTCGGTGCGCAGAATGGTGAACCCGCCATAATCGGAATGTGCGCCCGCCCGGATTTGTCCGGGCAGGGGCGCCACTCGCTGTGCCGGATAGAAATTGAGCCGCATGGTGCTGACGTGACGGTCGATCTTGTCGGCGAAGAAGTCCTCGGGAAGCTCAAGCGCCAGCGCAAATGTGCGTGCGAGCCGTCCAGCCAGCGCCTCCATTGTCTGCCAGTAGGCGGTGACCGCCGCGCGAAAGACGGCAGGGCGCCGCGGCCACAGATTGGGATGAAAGTGGATCGGCCCGTAGCCGGCGGTCCAGTGGGGGCCATTGCCCGGATCGAGCGGACCGATCGCAAAGCTTTCCTGCAGGTCCGGCGGCACGCCGCTCGCAAGCGTGTTGCCCAGGCTCTGATCGGAAAGGCTGTTGTAGCCGCGGCTCACTCCGGGGGCAGGACGGCCGACCTCCATCTTCTCTTCGCGCGGCAGCGCGAAGAAGGCGCGACCTTCGCGATAAATTCCCCCAATCAGCGCATCATCCACGCCGTGGCCCACAATGCCGAAGAACCCGACGTCCTCACACGCCCGCGCGATCGCTTCGACGACGCGGTGCTTGCCGCTCCCTCCGGCGGAGAATGGGGCGATGTCGATCACCGGCACATTGGCATCGCTCGCTGCTGCGCGCTCCCGGTCGGGTACGAATTCATCGCTCGACATGGTGACCTCTTCACTCTGCGCGTCGGCGCAAATCGCGCGAACGCGCCATGTTGCCGGGATTTCTTTCTTCTCCTATTGTGCTGGAAAATCCAGGGTGTGACAAGCAAACGCATTTTCGTGTCGCGCCATCGCACGATGTCATTTCATGGCCGCGCAATGTAGGGGCGGGTTTGAAACCCGCTCCTACGCCCCTTTGTGCTTGCGGCGATGGTGGACTAATGCGGGCGATCAACGGCGAGCCATCCGGTGAACAAGCTCCCCGCGATCGACATTCAAGAGATCTCAGTGCGGTTCCGTACCCCCGACGGGCCCTTGCTCGCGTTGGAGCACATCAGCGCCCACATAGAGCCGCGCTCATTCCTGACCGTGGTGGGGCCGTCCGGTTGCGGCAAGACGACGCTTCTCAAAGTGCTTTCCGGCGTTTTGCCGCCGAGCGCGGGCGAAGTGTGCTTCGATGGCCGCCCGCTGAAAGAGGCGGCGATGACGGGGCATATCGGCTACGTGTTCCAGCGGCCGATGCTGCTCCCCTGGCGCACCGCGCTCGGCAACGTCATGCTCACCATGGAAGTCACGCGAAAGGAGATGAGCCAGCAGGAGCGGGAAGGGGAGGCGCGGCGATGGCTCGATATCGTCGGCCTGCGCGGGTTTGAGGAACGCCGTCCGCACGAGCTTTCCGGCGGCATGCAACAGCGCGTATCGCTTGCCCGCGCGCTTGTATTCCAGCCCCGCATCCTGCTGATGGATGAGCCGTTCGCGGCGCTCGACGAAATCACCCGTGAGGCCATGCAGGACGAGCTGCTGCGACTGTGGTCGCGCATCGACACGACCGTGGTTTTCATCACTCACAGCATTCCTGAAGCGGTGCTCCTCTCGGAGCGAATCCTGGTGCTCTCGGCGCGGCCCGGCCGCATCATAGAGACGATCGATGTGCCGTTTCCCCGCCCGCGCACCGAGGCCATCCGCGGACTGCCGCGCTTTGCCGAGATCACCGAGCACATTCGCGGCCACTTGCGCGCAGGTCGCGCGGACATCGAAAGCCCTGAGCGATGTTGAAGCGCCGCGCGTCTTTGCTGGCAGGTCAGGCGTTGGTCTTCGCCGCGTTTTTCGGTCTATGGGAGCTGGCCGTGCGGCTCCTGCATACGCGGCCGGTGATTTTGCCCGCGCCGTCGGTGATATTCGCCAAGATCTGGGAACAACGCGAGCTCCTCCTGGTCAACACCTGGCCGACCTGCATAGCGATCACGCTCGGCTTCGCTGCTGCGGTGCTCTCAGGATTTATTCTCGCGGTCGGCATCTCCTACTCGCGCGCCGTGCGCGAGCTGACCTACCCCTTTCTTGTGACCGCACAGGTGCTGCCCAAAGTGGCGTTCGCGCCGCTCTTTCTCATCTGGTTCGGGTTCGGGCTCACGCCCAAGGTCGTGATCGCCGCCTTGATCGCGTTCTTCCCGATCGTCATCAATACCGCCAAGGGGCTGAGCTCGGTCGAGGCCGAGCTGCTGCAGTACATGGACTCGCTCGGGGCCACCGGTCGCGAGAAGTTCCTCAAGATCAGCCTGCCCTGGGCGCTTCCTTATATTTTTGCCGCCTTCAAGATCTCGATTACGCTTGCGATCGTGGGCGCCGTCGTGGGCGAGTTCGTCGCCGCGGGCGAGGGGCTCGGCTACGTGATCAATTCCGCCAATATCGCGCTCGACACCGAGCTGATGTTTGCAGGTATTCTCGTTCTCAGCCTGCTCGGCATCCTGATGTTCCTCGCCGTCGTGCTCCTCGAGCAACTCGCGACCGGCGCGTGGCAGCAAGACAACGACAGCCTGCAGGCGACTATGTGAACGCCCGACTTCGCGCATCAGAGGCAAGCGACAAAATGTGATGGGAAGCACTGCCAGGACGGGCCGGGTTGTGCGAGCCCTCGGCGCAGGCAGCAAGTTGCCGCGTCAACGGAGACAACTATGTTGATCGGTCGCATCTTCGCTCCAGCCTTGCGCTGATGCTCGTTCCCGAGAAAAGGCGTTGAAGGAGGCTCCGAGATCGAAAATGGCAGCCTACTGGATCGGGGAGCACGCCATCCTGGACCCTGCAAAATTCGAGGAGTATTTGTGCAAGGTGGTTCCTATGATTGAGCGCATGGGCGGCCGTTATCTCACCCGCGTAGGCACTCATGAGGTCCTGGAAGGATATTGGCAGCCAAATCGGGTTGTCGTGATCGAGTTTCCCGACATGGCAACCATCAAGGCGTTCTATGATTCGCCGGAATACCAGCCGCTCATTGCACTACGCCGAAGCGCCGCGAGGGATGTCATCATCGCCGTCGAGGGAAATGACTCGGTGTGAACACGATATACACGCGTCTCGCCAATGCCCGCATCATCCGCGCGCCGCGCGGCTCGCAACTATCCGCCAAGAGCTGGCTGACCGAGGCGCCGTTGCGGATGCTCATGAACAATCTCGACCCCGAGGTGGCAGAGCGGCCGCAGGAGCTCGTGGTCTATGGCGGCATGGGCCGCGCGGCGCGCGACTGGGGCAGCTTCGATCGCATCGTCGGCGCGCTCAAGGCGCTCGAAACGGACGAGACGCTGTGCGTCCAATCCGGTAAGCCGGTCGGCGTGTTTCGCACCCATGCGGACGCGCCGCGCGTGCTGATCGCCAACTCGAACCTCGTGCCGCATTGGGCGACGCTCGAGCATTTCACCGAGCTCGATCGCAAGGGCCTGATGATGTACGGGCAAATGACCGCAGGCTCGTGGATCTATATCGGGTCGCAAGGCATCGTGCAAGGCACGTACGAGACCTTCGCCGAGATCGGCCGGCGCCATTATGGCGGCGATCTTTCCGGCAAATGGATCCTCACCGCGGGGCTCGGCGGCATGGGAGGCGCACAGCCGCTGGCCGCGACCATGGCCGGGGCCTCGCTGCTTGCGATTGAATGCCAGCCGTCGCGCATCGAGATGCGGCTCAAGACGGGCTATCTCGATGTACAGGCTAAGGACCTCGACGAAGGGCTCGCGATCATCGAGCGCGCGTGTCGCGCGCGCAAGCCGATCTCCGTCGGCGTGGTCGGCAATGCTGCCGAGATCCTGCCCGAGCTGGTACGACGGGGGGTGCGGCCCGACGCCGTGACCGATCAGACTTCCGCGCATGATCCTGTCAACGGCTATCTGCCCGCGGGTTGGACGCTGGCAGACTGGCAGGCGCGGCGCCAAAGCGACCCCAACGGCGTCGCAGTCGCGGCGAAGCAGTCGATGGCCATCCATGTGCGCGCCATGCTCGAGTTCTGGCGCCGCGGCGTGCCGACGCTCGATTACGGCAACAACATCCGCCAGATGGCGAAGGAGCTTGGCGTCAACGACGCGTTCGACTTTCCCGGCTTCGTGCCCGCCTATATTCGTCCGCTGTTCTGCCGCGGAGTTGGCCCTTTCCGCTGGGCCGCTCTCTCCGGCGATCCCGAGGATATCTTCCGCACAGATGCCAAGGTGAAGGAACTGATGCCGCATGATCGACACCTGCACAGCTGGCTCGACATGGCAAAATCGCGCATTCGATTCCAAGGCTTGCCGGCGCGCATCTGCTGGGTCGGGCTCGGCGACCGGCATCGTCTCGGACTCGCATTCAATGAGATGGTAGGGCGCCACGAGCTCAAGGCTCCGATCGTGATCGGGCGCGATCACCTCGACTCCGGCTCGGTCGCAAGCCCCAATCGCGAGACTGAGGCAATGAAGGACGGCTCCGATGCAGTGTCCGATTGGCCGCTGCTCAATGCTCTCCTCAATTGCGCCTCCGGTGCCACCTGGGTGTCGTTCCATCACGGGGGCGGCGTGGGCATAGGTTTTTCCCAGCATGCCGGGATGGTGGTCGTGTGCGACGGCACGCCGGAGGCGGCGCGGCGGATCGCGCGCGTCTTGTGGAATGATCCGGCCTCGGGCGTCATGCGACATGCCGATGCCGGTTATGAGGAGGCAATCGCGTGTGCGCGCGCACACGGCCTCAACCTGCCGAGCCTGTCGTAGGAAGTCACTGGGACGCGGCGGCGAGAATGGCCTCGCTGCGAATCTCCTCCGTCAGTCGTGCCTTGAGCGCGGAGAATTCACGGCCCGTCTTGATGGTGTAATGCCGCGGATGCGGCAGCTCGATGCGCACGTCCGCCTTGATGCGCCCCGGCCGCGCGGTCATGACCACCACGCGTGATGCGAGGAAGATCGCTTCCTCGATGTCATGGGTAACGAACAACACGGTTTTGCGCTCGCGTTCCCAGATGCCGAGAAGCAGCTCCTGCATCAGTGCGCGGGTCTGGTTGTCGAGCGCCCCGAACGGCTCGTCGAGCAGGAGAATTGCAGGCTCGTTGGCGAGCGCGCGGGCAATCGCCGTGCGCTGCTGCATACCCCCCGAAAGCTCTTTCGGATAATGCGCCGCGAAGCCGGCAAGGCCGATACGCTCGATCCACTCGCGCACGACTTGACGGCGTCGCTGCGCCGGCACCCCTTTCTCGCGCAGCCCGAATGCGATGTTGTCGGCGACGGTAAGCCAGGGAAATAAGGTGTAGGACTGGAACACCATGCCGCGGTCGGGCCCGGGCGCGGCGACCGGCGTGCCGCTCAACAGGATCCGACCGGTGGTCGGCCGGTCGAGTCCGGCGATCAACCGCAGCAGTGTGGATTTGCCGCAGCCGGAAGGGCCCACGATGGTGACGAAGTCGTTGATCGCGATGGCAAGATTCGTCGGTTCCAGAGCGCGGGTGGCCGCCCCCCGCCCTCGTCCCGGGAAAATGCGCGACAGGTTCTCGATCATGAGCTCGCTCACGCAAGGCTCCAAGGAAACAGCCGACGGTTTGTCCACTTGAAGGCAAAGTCGGAGATCAGCCCGATGATTCCGATCACGATGATGCCGAAGATGATCTGTCCCGTCGCGAGCAGCGCCTGACTGTCAATGATCATGTGGCCGATCCCGGAGGACGAGCCGATCAGCTCGGCGACGATGACATAGGTCCAGGCCCACCCCAGCACCAGCCGCAGAATCTCCGCGATGTCCGGCGCGGAAGCGGGCACCAGCACGCGCACGAGAATGCCGCGGCCCCTTGCGCCGAGCGTCAAGGCCGCTTCGATGAGATCGCGCCGCACGCCAGATACGGTCACGCCGACCATCAGCACGATCTGGAAGACCGAGCCGATGAAGATCACCAGGAGCTTCTGCAATTCACCAAGTCCCGCCCACAGGATCAACAACGGAATAAATGCGGAGGCCGGCAGGTAGCGCGCGAATGAGACGAACGGCTCGAGGAACGCCTCGATAGGCTTATAGGCACCCATGAGAATGCCGACAGGGACCGCGACCAGCGCCGCCAGCGCGAAGCCGCCTACCACGCGCCAGATGGTGACGCCGATGTCAGCGTGGAAGCCGTGCCTGGTGATGAGCAGCCAGCCCTCCTCGACCATGGTGAGCGGGCTTGCGAGAAAGGTTTTCGAGACATAGCCGCCAAGGGTGGCGTAGCCCCAGGCGGCGAAGAACAGGACGAAGAACAGGACGCCGAGCGCAATGCGGGCTGTATTGGAGATGGGCGCGAGCGGCTTCACTGAATGAAGCGGGTATCCACGATCTTTCCGAGATCGGGGATTTGCTTGATCACCCCGATCTCCAGCAGCAGATCGGCTGCTTCCTTGTTGAAGGCCGGGAACTCGCCCGTGAAAAAGGTCCGGTTGGCGGCACGGTCCTGCCAGCGCAGATACTTTGCCGAGTTGCCGAACTGCTCGCCCGTCTGCTTCACGTCCGCGCCCATGATCTCGTAGGCTTTCTTCTCGTCGGCCCTGATCCCTTCGACGGCATCGAAATAGCTCTTGACCAGCGCTTTCACCGCGGCCTCGTTTTCCGCAATGAATTTCGGGGTGCAGCCGAACGTGTCCATGACCATGGGATAATCGAGGGTGGTAGCGATGATCTTGCCGGCCTCCGGCTTCTCGCGCACGGCCGAGAGATAAGGCTCATAGGTCATGGCGGCGTCGTTCTGGCTGGCAATGAACGCCTGCGCCGCCGCGGCTGGCTCCAACGTGAGCACGGTCACGTCCTTGAGCGTGAGCGCGTTCTTCTTGAGGAACCAAGCCAAGGTGAAATAGGGCGCGGTCCCAGGTGCCGACGCAGCCACCGTCTTGCCCTTCACATCCTTGATGGAAGCAATGCTGTTACGTGCGACCATTCCGTCAGCGCCGTACGACTTGTCCATCTGGAAGAGTTGAATGGTGGCTACGCCATTGGCGTTCCACACGATCCAGGTCTCGACCGTCGTTGCCGCGCACTGGATGTCACCGGAGGCGATGGCCAGATGCCGGCTCGCCTGCGGTATCTTCTTGAGGGTTACGTCGACACCGTTGCTGGAAAAGATGCCACTTTCCTTGGCAAAGACGAGCGGCGCGAAACCCGACCATCCGGAAATACCGACCGCAACCTTGGACCCTTGCGCACTCGCCGGCGCGGCCGCAAGCAATGCAGTAAGCGCTGTCGTGACAATGCTAATGGCTTTCATCTTCCGCTCCGTCGGATAAAGTGTTCATGATCGATGCCAGCACGGGGATGCCGCAAGTGCAATAGCGAAGTTTTGGAGAGTGGCAGCATGTCTCTGTCGAGGCGCGCCGTGTTGCGAGCGGCAACAGTTATCGTGTCGCAGCTGAACACGCCCGCCATCCTTGGCCGAGCACTTGCACAAGCTGCCGATCCCGATGCCGTTCCGTTGCGCGGCGGCGAGATCCTTCCCGATCCCGACTTTTCCGTGCTGCGGCATCGGGATCCTTACGTCATAGGTGTCCGCCCCCACCGCGAGGGTGGTGTGCGCCTCGAGCTCGAGCAAGTGCCGCTTCCTGGCCGGTCGGGACCGAAATTCCTGATCCACAATTACGGTCACGGCGGCGCCGGGATCACCTTGAGCTTCGGATGCGCAAGCGTGGTCGCGGAGCATGTCCACACATTGATGCGGGACATGGGTCGAAAAAGGCGGATCTCTGTTGCCGTGATCGGGAGCGGTGTTATCGGGTTAACGGTCGCAAGCGAGTTGCGCCGCCGATGGCCGCGCTTGAGTGTCACGGTCTATGCCAAGGACCTGGACATTCGCCAGACGACCTCCTTCAAAGCCGCAGGGCAGTTCGAGCCGTCCGGCATCTATGAAGAATATGAGACCGAGGAGAGAAGAAACATTCTCGCCGACTACCTGCGGCGCTCGCGCAACAGAATAGTCGAGCTCGGGCGGGAGGCGCGATGGTCTCATTACGGAATTGCGTTCCGGCGCAATTATACCCTCGACCATGCGATCCCCGCATTCGACTCCCACACGCCCGATGACGTGGTGCCGAAACCCCGGACCGGCACGCTTCCGTTTCAAAAGCTCAATGTGGCGGGACGCGAATACCGGACCTGGCTGATCAATCCTACCATCCTGCTGCCACGACTGGTTTCGGATCTGAAGCGCAGCCGCGTTCGGTTTCGAAGAAAGCTGTTCACGGATGTGCAAGCGTTCGGGGCGCTAAGAGAAAATATCGTCATCAATTGCACCGGGTATGGTGCCAAGAAGCTGGTGCAGGACGATCAAATGCTGGCGCGGCGCGGGCATCTTGTTGTCCTGAAAAGAACGCTAGCCAAGCAGTTGTATTTCTTCAGCGGCGGATGCGCGAACTATCGGACCCTGTACGTGTTCTGTCGGCACAGGGACATCGTCATCGGCGGCTCTGTGCAGGACGGCAACGAATCCGAAGGCATCACCGCCAACGACGATGCGGTATTCCTTCGTATTCGCGAGAATGCACAAAACCTATTCGACGGTCGCCCGCGGCAATGCAGGTGAGCCAGGAGCGGTCGGTCATCTCCACTTCTTGTGGTTTTCCCGAACAGGACAGAGGATACTTGCGCTGGTCAGCGGCGCTTGGCCATTTGCGACAGAATGGAGCGCAGCACGACCGCCTGATTGTGTTTTTCGTCCTTGGCGCCGTAGACCAGGGTGAGTGGGCGCTTGCCCGCTGACATCACCACGCTGCCGCGGATCGAGGCTCCGTCCATCGCGCCTGTGAGCCGAGAGGGCGTGCCGGCGCGCGACAGTGTGCGCACGTAGACTGCTCTCACTCAATGGACGTGAACTGTTTAGGCGGTCTCTCGAATGTAGTCGTTGCCATCGCCTGGGGATGGACTCGTTACAGATCTCTCAGCGATGCCTGCAATTCACCTTGCATCCGTGTGAAATCGCCATTGGGCGCGCCGCGTCGAACGAGAGCGTCGACCATTGCGTGCCCGACTATCGCTTCAGCCGAACCACGCGTAAGCGTGGTCTTCCTCTCGCCTAGCAGCAAAGGCCGTTTACTTGGGTCAGAAGCGCAGTCTTAGCGCGAATATGCGAATTATGCCCTCTTTGGTTGCGTTGTTCATGTTGTAACATTGTTTTTGTTATACTTTTCCCCGTTGGCTTTGTTTGTGCAACCCGTTGGCTTTGTTTGCGCAAAATGTCGAAAACGGTTTGTATATGGCTCACTTGGCAAAACCGGCGATAGTTCTCGCGGAAGAGGCCATTCCAGGCCTGCAGTTCCTCGTTTGTTCTAAGCAGGCCGGAGCCGATTTGCAAGGAAAATTTCAGGGAGCGCTGGCTCGGTCTCGCTTGTCGCCGTCCTTCGAGACGCGCGCAATCCTTCGAGGCGCGCGCCCCAAGTGGGGCACGCGCGCCTCAGGATGACGTGCGCGCTCCTCAGGACGAGGTTACGCCGATATGATTCGAAATCTCGGAAACGCAGTACTAATCGCGCGCCCGGCTGCTGCGCGTGCCGTGCGCGCCTCGTCGCATCACGGCGCGGCAGCCCGCGCTGACGAGTCGCTGCCTCTGGACCATGCAGGAGGTGATGCAATCGATATCCGGAATACAGTGGCCGCAGAGCCGCTGGGCGTCGCCCTCGCAGGCGGACCGCTGCTCCGGGGTGCCCTGGGCAACGGCAGGAATGGATGACGCGAGCGCGACAATGCACAGCGCAGCGAATCCAAATACGGTCGCGGGAATCCGAGCTCGCATGGTTTTCCTTGTAGGGATTGCGAGTTAAGAAAGTCACAAGGCCGAGCTTGCGCTCCCTTGCAGCCGCGGACGATCGAGCGCGCTCCGACGAGCTCGCAAAATCGACGCCGTCTCTGCCGGCAACGGCCGATAAGCAGGCAAGGTCATGCCTCAGTCGTACGTTCGATCGACCTGAGGCAGGGCTCTCGCCCGCCGAGCAGCACGGAATTTCCGGTCAGCGACGCCTATTTACTTAAGGCCGGCCGACTTCGCTGGAAACAACAGTGTGTAGCACGCCTCCACGAGCGCGGAGCTCGGATACGATTCGCCCGGGAGCGTCACGAACTCCTTGGGAAATTCGTCCCGCCGCTTCCATGAATCCGCCTTTGACAGCGCGACTTTCTTGGCCGCCGAGTCGGGCAGTGCGATGAACTTTTCTGCGCACACCGGTGCCAGCGCCGCCACGACCGCCACTTCTGAGCGCTCTTTTGCCAGCTTGTCGGCGGTGCTGCGGAGCGACCAGCCACCCCAGTAAAAGCCGACCACCATTGTTGCGACAGCGCCAACCGCGGCGCCTTGCATCAGACGCGTGAGCGATTCGCCTTGCAAGATTGAAGGTAATTGCACGCTATGTCCTTTCGCCCGACATGTTTCGGAGCGAGGCCACGGACACCCGGATGGGTTCCGATTCAGCAAGTTGAGGTGAAGGGCGAACGCTTTGCGATAGCGTATCGATTGTGACCAGCTTACGCCGTTGTGTCTGCGAAGTCACTCCGCCATCGTGGGCGCGCTACTATTTGTCGCGAAGCCGAGTTGCTCGGCAGCGATCGATCACAATGCTGAGTTTAGCGCCAGGCCGAATTAGAACCACGTGATCTGGGCAAGCTAAAGAGCCCCGCAACTGGTGACCAGATGCGGGGCCCATGAACCACAACCTTGCCAGTACATCCGTGGTCAAGGCGCTATGGCTCTGCGGTAGCCTATCGGGACCGCTGTCAGGCGGAGCGCAGATTGTCCGCCGCGGACTTTCCTGTCCTTCGATCGGCAACAACCTCGAACGAGATCTTTTGCCCCTCATTGAGGCTGTGCATCCCGGCGCGTTCGACCGCGCTGATGTGCACGAAGACGTCATTGCCGCCTTCATCAGGTTGAATGAATCCGAAGCCCTTTTGGCCGTTAAACCACTTGACTGTTCCCGTCATGGGAGCCTTCCTTCATAGACGTGTGAAATCAAGCCGCGCGCTAACGCGGCCGGTTAATTCGAGATTTTGGAAGAAGGTCGTCAGTCAGGCGCGCAGGTCGCGGCGAGGCCAAGTCGTTCGGCCGAAAAACTCGATTGCCTTCACATTATACCATTATTGCTTCATCCGCAAGTCGCAAACGGAGTTTGCCTGGAGTTTACCCCTGCCTTTACCGGCAATTTAGAGCATTTTCCGATTAGATTGCGTCACTCTCTCCGGCGTCATGCGCGGGCTTGACCCCATAGGCGCTAACTTAAGG
>Ga0209331_1000413_pt1 | contig 15590 bp, 14 predicted proteins | sample JacPinW_OM3H0_M3_FD_187971 | JGI IMG/M metagenome (GOLD analysis project Ga0209331, IMG submission 187971) | Forest soil microbial communities from Algoma, Ontario, Canada - Jack Pine, Ontario site 1_JW_OM3H0_M3 (SPAdes) (version 2) | ecosystem: Environmental > Terrestrial > Soil > Boreal...
CTCGCACCTTTACGGGCACTTCGGGCTCGTACGCCTGTGCCGGCTTGGGCACGACGTGCCGTGGGTGAAGGCGTGAAGTCTTGTCCGAGAGCCGGCAAGCGGCTCAACGGCCGTAAACCGATCCTAATCGTTTGTTTTGCAATCAGCTACCATGATCCACATGCGGCATGGTCTTTTGCTGATGGTGCGTTTCTGCCCGGACCGTGCTAAATCCAGCAAACGCACGCCCGTTTGCGCCAATCCGAGCGTCCTGCCAGGTTCGAAACATGGATCACGATCACGCACATTCGCTCGGCCTGGAGCGAACCCATTCGCCACGGCCGCTTCGCCGCCGCCTGCCGATGCCGGCCTGCGAGCCTCCGCCGAAATATTCGGAATTCCTGCAGCGAATGCTTGTACGAGCGCGGGAATCGCTCAAGGAGGAATTCCGCGGCATTACGCCCGACGGCGTAGTTGCGCCGGGATTATTCCCCGTGCGCAAGACCGGCGTATCGCTGCAACCCGTTGTGCGGGCCGCGCGCGATTTTCTGGCACTGCTCGATCCGCAAAAGCGGCGTCAGGTCTCCTTCGACATCGCAAGCGACGCATGGCGCTCGTGGTCCAATGTGCACCCGTTTCTGATGCGTCATGGTGTCGGTCTCTGCGAGCTTCTTCCTGTGCAGCGCGAGGCTGCCCTTGCGCTGGTGAGCAGCGCACTCAGCGCGAGCGGCTTCGAGACCGCGCGCAATGTGATGAAGCTCAACGAGCATGCTTGCGAGATCACCGGACAGACCCAGGAATACAGCGAATGGTACTACTGGCTCAGCATTTTCGGCACACCCTCGGCGGATGATCCCTGGGGCTGGCAGTTCGACGGCCATCACCTCATCATCAACTGCTTCATCCTCGGCGATCAGATGGTGCTTACTCCACAGTTCATGGGCTCCGAGCCGGTGCTCGCGGAATTCGGCAAGTACGTCGGCACCCGTGTCTTCCAAGCGGAGGAAAGCGTCGGCCTGGTCATGATGCGGCGGCTGACCTCCGAGCAGCAGGCCAAGGCCATTATCGGTACGAACCTGCCGGGCGAGTTGCTCACGGCCGCCTACAAAGACAACATTCGTATGCCCTACGAAGGCATTCGCTACGATGAGCTCAGCTCGGATCAGCAGGGTGTGCTACGCGATCTCATCCGCCTCTATCTCAATCGCACGCGGCCGGGCCATGCTGAAATCTGGCTCGCTGAGGCATTCCATCACCTGCGCGAGACGCATTTTTCCTGGATTGGCGCGCATGATGATCACGGCCCGTTCTACTATCGCATCTATAGCCCGGTCGTGCTCATCGAATTCGACCATCAGCCCGGGATCGTCTATGCCAATGACGAGCCCACGCGCGACCATATCCACACCATCGTGCGCACCCCGAACGGAAACGATTACGGCAAGGACCTGCTGCGCCAGCATTATGCCCGGCATGATCATTCGCACGCAGGCACCGCGCACCGGCTGGGCAAGGAGTAACGATAACGCTTCCGGCTCTGTTCAACCCATCAGCACTCCGCAGGTCCGCAAAATGAAGGTCGACTATGAGAGCTACAAGTTCCTCAGGATCATGCGCCCCGCGCCCCATATCCTTGAGATCGTCATGAGCAATCCCGGAAAGCTCAACGCGCTTGACCGCCAGGGGCATGCGGAACTCGCCGAAATCTGGCGCGATGTTGACGCCGATCCCGACGTGTCGTGCGCTCTGCTGCGTGGCGAGGGCGGTAACTATTCGGCAGGCGGCGACCTCGGACTGATCGAAGAGATGGCCGCCGATTGGAATGTGCGTATTCGTGCTTGGCGAGAGGCCCGCGATATCGTCTATAACGTAATCAATTGCTCGAAGCCGATCGTCGCGGCGATCGAAGGACCAGCGGTCGGCGCGGGCTTATCGGCAGCGATGGTGTCGGATATCGTCATCGTCGGCCGCACAGCCCGCATCATCGATGGCCACACCCGCCTTGGCGTCGCGGCCGGGGATCACTCCGCCATCGTCTGGCCGCTCCTCTGCGGGATGGCAAAGGCCAAATACTATCTACTCCTGTGCGAGACGGTAACTGGCGAAGAGGCCGAACGCATTGGTCTCGCGAGCATATGCGTTGACGACGATAAAGTGATCGAAGTCGCGCGCGGAGTGTGCGAGCGGCTGGTGCGGTTGTCGCCGACGGCGGTACGCTGGACCAAGTACGCCCTCAATAATTGGCTACGCGCTGCAGGGCCGACGTTCGATGCCTCACTCGCGCTCGAATTTATGGGTTTTTCCGGACCGGACATCTCCGAAGGCGTGGCGGCTCTGCGGGACAAACGCCGGCCGAGCTTCAAACCGCAATCGCCCTATTGAGACAAAGAAAGCATGGGCGATTTCTCAGGTCGCGCCGCGTTCGTTACCGGAGGAAGCCGAGGCGTGGGTCGAGCCATCGCGCTCGAATTCGCCGGACGCGGTGCCAACGTCGCAATCGTCTACAAGTCGAGTCGCGAGAGCGCCGATCAGGTCGCGGCCGAAATCGCGTCGCACGGTAGGAGGGCCCTGGCCCTGCAGGCCGACGTCGGCGATTGCGATGCCATAACGCGGGCATTCGCTCACGCCCTCGATACGTTCGGCAGCATCGACATTCTCGCCCATTCCGCGGGCGCGCCGGTCGAATGGAAGAACGTTCGGGATCAGGATCCAAAGACGTGGGCAGCTTTCGTGCGCAACGACCTTATCGGTGCGTTCAATATCATTCATGCGGCAGTCCGTCACATGCACGATCGCGGGCGAGGGGTCATCGTCGCGATCTCGTCGATTGCTGCGCAGATGTGCCAATCGCGCAATTCGCAGGGGGCTGCGGCCAAGGCCGGGGTCGAGGCACTGGTCCGCGTGGTGGCTCGCGAAGAGGGCCGCTACGGCATCCGCGCCAACGTAATTTCCATCGGTTTAACCGACACTGATCAGGCGCGCGCAGCCTTCAAAAGCTGGGGCGATGCGGCATCCCAAAAGGTAATCGGCGGCATTCCGCTCGGGCGGATCGCCAGGCCCGAGGAAATCGCGCGCATGGCCGGGTACCTCGCCAGCGAGGACGGTTCCTATATCACCGGAAAGATCATACAAGTCGATGGAGGCCAGTTGATCGCCGGCTGACATGCAAAGAAAATGAAAGCCGTCTTTAGCATCAGAACAATCGGGAGGAAGCGATGAAGGAATCGACCCAGACGAGGCTGAGCCGCAGGACCCTTGTTCGGGCAGCAAGCGCCGCGACTGCAATGCTTGCATCGCCCAAGTTGCTGCGCATTGCCGCGGCGGCAACACCGATCAAGATCGGCATTCCCACGGTCATCACCGGCGGCTACGCGGTCCTTGGCTCGCACGTCATGCGCACGTGCAAGCTGGTTGAGAAGATGATGGGCGCCAAAGGCGTACTCGGCCGGCCGATTGAGTTCCTGTACCGCGATACCCAGGGCAACGCGGCTGACTGCGTGCGCAAAAGCCAGGAACTGGTGGAACGTGACGATTGCCGTCTCATTGCGGGGGTCGTCGTGTCCTCGGAGGCGCGGGCCATCATGCCGAAACTGGCGGAGTGGAAAGCGTTTTTCATCTCGCACGGCTGCGGCGACGGCCTGCTGACGACGAAAGAGTTCTTGGTCCCGAACTTCTTCCGCGCCAACACGTCGGCCCCGATGGGTGCGCGAACGCTTGCCCTCTACCTGAAGGATGCGCCGGAGCAGAACTTCATCGCGCTTGGCTCCGACTATGCGTGGGGCCGCTCCAGCGTGGGCGCGTTCGAGGAGCAGATCAAGGCGGTTGGAAAGAATCTGGTCGACAAGGTCTTCACGCCGGTCGGCAACAAGGACTATTCGACCTACATTACCAAGCTCATCCAGTCCGGCGCCCAAGGCTGCTATCTCGCGCTCCAGGGCGACGAAGCGCGCTCCTTCTTCCTGCAGGCGACCCAGTACGAGCTGACTAAGCGCCTCCAGCTGTTCACCGAGATCGTCGCGCAGGCGGACATCCGAACGTTCGGCAAGGATGCGATCGGGATGCTCGGATCCTCGCGCTACGCCTTCACCTACGACGTGCCGGAGAACAAGAAGTTCACGCAAGCGTTCCTCGCCGAATACAAGGAAGTCCCGGATTGGACCGATGGCGAGATGTACCAGGCCCTGCACATCCTGTTCGCGGCGATCGAGAAGGCGGATTCGATCGAGGCCGACAAACTGGTACCGGCAATGGAAAATCTGGAGGTGAGCAGCGTGAAGGGCCCGATCCTAATGCGTCAGTGCGATCATCAGGGCGAGAATCAAGGCTTCGTCGTGAAGGTGGCGGCCTCAAGCAAGTATCCCGAACCGATTCCGGAAATCGTCAAAATCTATCCGCGCGAGATGATCACACCCGATTGCCTGTCGACGAGCTACAAGACGACCGGATAGCAATGGCCGGGGGGGACGAGCTGCAAGACTTCGCGGTCGTCTCTGTCCTTCCGAGGCCGCAATTGGTCCGCTAGCGCGAATGAATGTTGCTGGGTTCTTGGCCGCACAGAGCTTGAACGCGCTGTCGCAGGGCGCGATTCTGTTCTTCATCGCCTGCGGGCTCACGCTCATCTTCGGCATCATGCGCATCATCAACTTCGCGCATGGTGGCCTGTTCATGCTGGGGGCCTACGTCGGCTACAGCACGGTCGCATGGACCGGCTCGTTCTGGGCGTCGCTGCTCTTTGCTCCGCTCGTCGTCGGCGTAGTCGGTGGGATCTTTGAAAAAGTACTGCTGGCGAGGCTCTACGCGCGCCAGGATAGCGGCGCCTATTTGATGGTGACGTTCGGCCTCGCCATCATCCTGGCCGAAACAATTCGATTGATCTGGGGACCCCAGCCGCTAAGCGTCCCAATCCCGGATCGGCTGCGCGGAATTGTTCTCATAGGCAATCAGCCTTTCCCAATCTACCGGCTGTTCCTCATCGGAATGGGCAGCGCCGCCGCGCTGCTCACCTGGCAGTTTCTCGAGCGAACCCGCGCCGGCCTGCTCGTGCGCGCCGTCGCGCAGAACGCCGAGATGGTCCATGCGCTCGGTACCGACGTGAGTGCGGTGCGCACCGGCGTCTTCGCGCTCGGCTGCGCCATGGCGGCGCTCGGCGGCGTCCTCTCCGCACCGCTGCTGACCGCCTTCCTCGGCATGGGAACCAACGTGATCATTGATGCCTTCGTTATCGTCATCATCGGCGGGATGGGAAGTTTTCTCGGGTCCATTATCGGGAGCGTGCTTGTCGCGTTCGTCCAGGTCTTCGGCTCCTACTATTTCGAGGATCTGGCTCTGGCCATGATGTACCTGCTGATGCTCGCAATCCTGATCGTCCGTCCGGGTGGCATGCTCGGCAAGGAAGAGTGAGATGCGGGGCCGCATTGTCCTCGCGGTTATCGTCGCGCTGATATGCGCGACAGCGCCGATCATGCCGGCGTTCACGCTCACCTTGGTCACCGAGGCCCTCATCTTCGGCCTCTTCGCCATGAGTCTCGACCTCATGGTCGGCTACACGCGCCTCTACTCTTTCGGCCATGCCGCGGCTTACGGTCTTGGTGCGTATTCCACCGCCTTGATCCTGCTTCATTTCGGCTTGCCGCTGCCGATTGGGATCCTTGCCGGCGTTGCCGTGTCGGTTGTGATTGCGGTTCCAATCGCCTGGGTATGCACCAGGTCGACCGGCGTGTCGTTCGCCATGCTGACCCTTGCATTCGCGCAACTTGGCTACGCTATGCTCTATCGTTTCAAGGAATTCACCGGTGGCTCGGATGGAATTGGCGGAATCCCGCGCCCGGCAGGTCCGTTCGGGCTCGACTTCTTTCAGGGCAAGGTCGGCTATTTCTACCTTGTCATGTTCTGCCTAGCTGCGTCGTTTGTTCTCTGCAGCGTGCTCGTCACGTCGCCGTTTGGCGCCGTGCTGGCCGGCATCCGCGAAAACGAGGCCAAAACGCGCGCGCTTGGCTACAACACGCGCGCATACAAGATCGCCGTGGTCGTCGTCGCCTATGGGCTGGGATCGCTGGCTGGCGCGCTCTATACGCCCTTCGCCGGCTTCGTCGCGCCCGAGCTGTTCTTCTGGCTGGTCTCTGGCCGCGTCCTGATCATGGTGGTGGTGGGCGGCGCCGGGACGCTGATCGGACCGATCATCGGCGGCGTGTTCTTTGTCATGCTGGAGCACCAGTTATCGGAGGTGACCGAGCTTTGGCCCCTTGCCTTCGGCGCGATCTTTATCGCTTTCGTGATCCTGGCGCCCGAGGGCATCTGGGGATTGTTGACGAGATACCTTCGAACGACGCAGCCGGAGCCCCGCGATGCCGGACAGGAGGCGAGCAGTGCCGCTTCTTGAATGCCGCGGGGTGTGCCGCCGCTTCGGTGGCCTTGCCGCCGTTGATACGGTCGACTTGACGGTCGAACCGGGCGAAGTTCGCGCCCTCATTGGGCCAAACGGAGCCGGCAAGTCGACGCTGTTTAATGTCATCACCGGAGTGCTGCCCCCTACTGATGGGCAGATCTTCTTCGATGGCGAGATAATCACTGGACTGCCGGTACATCGGATCATCCAGAAAGGCGTCGCGCGCACCTTTCAGCTCACCCATCTATTTCCGGCACTGACGGCGCGCGAGAATGTCCGGATTGCGGCGCAGGCCCGTCGAATCGACCGTTGGCGTCCAATGGCGGGCGAGCGGGTCTTTGCGGCTACGCGCAGGATCGCCGACGACGCGCTCGAACAGATGCGGCTGTCGCGCTTCGCCGAGGTCAAAGCCGGCATGCTCTCGCACGGCAATCAGCGGCTACTCGAAGTTGCTATGGCGATCGCGCAAGAACCTCGCCTGCTTCTGCTCGACGAACCGACCCAGGGCCTCTCGGTCGAGGAGACGGATCAAGCGATCCAGATCCTGCGCGACTTGCTGGCGAAAGGCGGTCTGACGGTGATTCTGGTCGAGCACGACATGGAGGTGGTGTTCGGCCTGGCCGACAAGATCGTCGTGCTGCACCGCGGGCGCGTCATCGCAAATGGCCTGCCCGTGGAGGTGAAGGCCAACGCGGAGGTGCAGAGAGCCTACCTCGGGGGATTGGAGTGATGCTGCGGGTAGAGGGACTGCACGCCTACTATGGTTCCAGCCACATACTACACGGAGTCAGTCTCGATATTCCGAAGGCCAAGGTCGGCGCGGTACTTGGCCGCAACGGAGTCGGCAAGACAACGACGGTGCGGGCAATCATGGGTCTCGTGCAGTCACGGACAGGGTATATCTGGTTGGGTGAGCAGGACATTGTCGACTGGCCACCCCACAGAATTGCACGCGCCGGCGTCGCCTATGTGCCCGAAGGTCGTCTGGTCTTTCCCGATTTGACTGTGATCGAGAACATCCGCGTGGCGCAACGCGTCCCCGCGCGGAAATGGACGCTGCACCGGCTGTTCGACTTGTTCCCGAGCTTGGCCGCTCGTTCGCGTCATAACGGGTCGCAGCTCTCGGGCGGCGAGCAGCAGATGCTGGCGGTTGCGCGAGCATTGGCGACCGACCCGAAGGTCATGCTGCTCGACGAGCCGAGCCAGGGACTTGCGCCCCTTGTCGTGCGCGAACTCGCCCGCGTGATCGGCCAACTGCGCGACGAAGGAGTCACCATATTGCTCGTTGAACAGAACCTGAAGTTTGCCGAAACCGTTGCCGACCACGTTTGCATGCTGGTCAAGGGCCGAACCGTCTATCAGGCCCCGCTGCCGGTATTCCAAGCCGAGCGGGACATGGTCAACGCCCGCTATCTTACGCTGTGACGGTTCCCTCCCCAATTATTGACTTCCCGCATGTCCATCATCGGGCGCGTCGCACAGCCGCCTCAGCGCCGCCCCGGTCGCGTGTTTCGATCTCTTTCTGCATCAGAAAGCGTTGAATCTTCCCTGTTGGGGTGAAGGGCAGCTCGCTGAAGATTTCAAGCCTCTCCGGCAGCTTGTAGGTCGCAACCTGGCCGCGTAAGAACTCGTTGAGCTCCTCCAAAGTCACTCGCGCGCCATCCTTCGGCACGATGCACAGGCAGTTACGCTCCCCAAGGCGGGCATCTGCCACGCCGACCATGGCGGCGTGCAGGACCTTGGGATGCGTGTATAGGATCTCCTCAACCTCGCGCGGGAAGAACTTCTTTCCACCTCGATTGATGATCTCTTTTGATCGCCCAACGATGCGGACGTTCCCCGCGTCGTCCGCAATCACGCCGAGATCGCCAGTGCGGAACCAGCCGTCGGCGGTAAACGCCTCGGCATTGGCCTGTGGATTGTTGTAGTAGCCAAGATGGACGCTTGGTCCATCGCAGGCAATCTCTCCTTGTTCGCCGCGCGGGACATCATTTCCGGCGGGGTCAAGCAAGCGCAGACCCATCCCTTCGACGCAGCGCCCAATCGTGCCATTGACCTTTTCCGGATCGTCGGTCAAGCGCGTGTAGGTATGGTAGCCCGTTTCCAGCATTCCGTAGAGCTCGATCAAGTGGCCCGACATTCGTCGTTGGAAATCACGCAGCGTTTCCACTGGACAGGATGCGCCGCCCGTGATGACGAGGCGCAGCGAGGACAGATCGTATCGTTCGAGGTCGGGCTCGTTGAGCATGGCAATGATTGACGCCGGCGCGCTACAGACGAACGTGACCTTTTCCCGTTCGATCAGCTCAAGCGCAGCGCGCCCTGAGAAGCGATCGAGCAGTACAACGCGAGCACCCAGGATAAGCGCCTGCACGAGCAGCAGATAGCCCCAATTCAATCCGACCGGCAGGTAGATCAGGAAGACGTCCCCAGCAGTTACATCCATGTCGCGCGTAAGCGCTCGGCAGGCCGGCAGTGTCGTGTTGAACGAGTGGAGAACGCATTTCGGGTTGCCCGTGGTGCCCGAGGTGAAGGCCATGCGAAACACTTCGTTGGCGTCCGTGGCTACCCGTTCGCTCGGTGGAAGCGGCGCAGTATTGTAAAGACCAGCCGCCAGCGACACCGTGCGCGTCTCGCCGTCACTTGCACCATCGACGACGCAAATGAATCGTAGATGCGGCAGGTCCGGCATCAGGGCACGGACCATGCCAGGGTAGTCGAAGCCTTTAAAGCTCTGCGGGCACACGTAGCCTCGACTCCTCGAGAAACGCAGGATGTAGCTGACTTCCCGACTGCGAAAATCCGGGCTGATTTTGTTGGCGACTGCGCCGAGCAACTCGAGCGCAAGGAACACGAAGGCGAACTCGATCCAGTTCGGAAGCTGAATAGTCACCACGTCGCCGCGCCCGATGCCCTGCGCCTGAAGAAAGGCGGCAGTGCGATCTATCCCGTCCTTCAGCTCCCGATATGTTATGCGTCGCCTGGCATCGACGATGGCTTCGCGGTCGGGGTGCTCGGCAACGCGCGCACTGAGGAGTCCATAAATGGTTTGCGTGCCCCACCAGCCGCCAGTTGCGTAGCGGTCGATCATCCGCGACGTGAGCCGGGTCTCGAATGCCATTGCGCAGACCTCATCCGATTTAGTGGGCTCGATTGCTGCCTAGCCGGAATCTCCGCATGCGATCTTTGAATGGCAATTAAAGCTTGGATCGTTGATGCCATACAAGCAGAGATTGCTGGGCCCAGGCTGGCGCATGCCGCATCCGTCCCTACGTCGGCGCAACGCCGATCAGATCGATCTCGACGAGCGTATCCCTCACCAGCAGACCTGTCGTTCCAACGGTAGTGCGCGCCGGTGGAATCTCGAAATATTCCTTCCAGACCTCGTCGAAGCCGTTGAAGTTATTGAGATCCGTGAGGAAGACCTGCGCCTTGACCACCTCTCGGAGCGAGCCGCCCGCGGCTTCGAACGTGCGCTTGAGATTGTCGAGCACAAACCGGGTCTGCAGCTTGATATCCGAGCTGTAGTAGGGGAAGCTCGGATGCCGCCGTGCTTGCGCCGGCACGCCGGATTTGAAATCGCTGGCAAGTTGGCCGGCTGCAAAGACTAGCCCGCCGACCTTGAAGGCTTCGGTGTAGTTGGCAAGCGGTTGCGGCGCCGCGGACTTGATCGCCTGCTTGCTGACGTTCTTGCCCGGCACGAACCCGATCAGGTCGATCTCGACCAGAGTATCCTTGACCAAGAGGCCAGTTGTGCCCACCGTCGTGCGCGCGGGCGGCACCTTGAAATACTCCTTCCACACTTCGTCGAAGGCATTGAAGTTGTCGAGGTCGGTGAGAAAGACCTGCGCCTTGATCACGTTGTCGAGAGAGCTTCCCGCCGCGGCGAAGGTCTTGGTGAGATTGTCGAGGATGTAGCCGGTCTGCAGCTTGATGTCGGAATTGTAGTAAGGAAAGCTCGGGCCGCGCCTTGCTTCGGCCGGAACCCCCGTCCTGTAGTCGCTGGCGATCTGGCCCGCGGCATAGATGAAATCGCCGACCCTAAAAGCCTCGTTGTAATGGGCGAGCGGCCGTGGAGCGGCCGACTTGATGGCCTGCTTCTCGATCCCCCGGCCCGGCACGAAACCGATCAGGTCGATCTCAACCAGGGTATCCTTGACTAGCAGGCCAGTTGTGCCGACCGTTGTGCGCGCGGGCGGCACATTGAAATACTCCTTCCACACTTCGTCGAAGGCGCAGAAATCGTTAAGGTCGGTGAGGCAAACCTGCGCCTTGAAGACATTCTCCAGGGAGCTTCCCGCCGCTTCAAACGTTCGCTTGAGATTGTCGAGCACGTAGCGGGTCTGCAGCTTGATGTCCGAGCCATAGAACGGAAAATTGGGGTGCTTGCGGGCTTCCGGCGCCACCCCGTTCTTGAAGTCGCTCGCGAGCTGTCCCGCCGCGAAGATCCAGGGACCGGCGACCATCGCTTCCGAATAATTGGCAAGCGCACGCGGTGCCCCCGATCTGATGACTTCGACTTTCATTGCCATTCTCCTTATCTTAATTGGCAGGCGGGTCCAATGTGCCTGTCCGACCAAGGTGGCGAGGAGATACGCAACTGCGCCCCGATTTAGGCGTTAAAGAAGGGTTATGGACAAAAAGCGCATTGGTATTCTCACGGGTGGTGGTGACGTCCCTGGCCTCAACGCGGTCATAAAGACCATTACCTACCGGAGCAGTGAGAACAATATCGAGACCATCGGTCTTCGTCGTGGCTGGGAGGCGCTCACGCACCTGGACCTTGCGGATCCAGCCAGTAGACGCCGGTACGTTATTGCGCTCGACCGTGAGAACACGCGCACGATTGACCGGCGCGGCGGGACGATGCTGCATTCTAGCCGAACTAACCCATCCAAAATGAAGAAGCTGCCGGGTCACCTCGCCGCCGAGGACTTTTCAGTCTCGCTGAGCACATCGGATGGCGTTGCCACTAAGACCTGGGACGTCTCCAAGGAAGTTCTGAGGAACCTCTCGGCCCTCCACATTGAGCACCTTGTTGTCGTCGGCGGTGATGACACGCTCGGCTACGCGGCTAAGCTCAATGAGCTTGGCGTCAAGATCGTCGCTATTCCGAAGACTATGGATAACGACGTTCGCAACACCGAGTACTGTATCGGCTTCTCGACGGCGATCACCCGTGCGTCCGATGCCATCCAGCGCCAGCGGACAACCGTTGCGTCGCACGAGCGGATCGGCATTTTCCGGATCTTCGGTCGCGATGCGGGATTTACTGCGCTCTTTACCGCGTACGTCACCTCGATCCGCTGCGTCATCCCCGAATACAAGGTCAATCTCGACAAGCTCATTCATCTGCTCATCGAGGAGAAACGTGCAAATCCGAGCAACTATGCGCTGGTCGTGCTCAGCGAAGGGGCTCGTTGGGAAGGCTACGAAGCGCAAGAATATGGCGACCCTGATGCATACGGCCACCGTAAGAAAGCGAGCGTGGCCGAGACGCTTGCCGACGAGATCAAGCGGCGCACCGGCGAGGAGACAATCACGTCGGACCTCACCTACGACCTGCGCTCGGGCGAGCCGGACTTCTTCGACAAGCTTGTAGGATTGACCTTTGGCAACATGGCGTACGACGCCATCTTGGATGGCAAATCCGGCCTCATGTCGGCGTTGGTGGAGGGGCGCTACGCGCTGGTGCCAATCCCTGACCCCAAGCTGGGGCCGCGCAAGGTGGACGTCGCAACCGCGTACAACACCGAGCGATACCGTCCCATGTATGCGAATAAGCTGGGGATGCCGGTCTTTCTTAATCGCGCGTCTTAGGCTGGACACATCTACCGCGGCGGCAATCAAGCTCTAATCGCGTGAACTCGCATCAGAGGACGGGGCGGTTTGCGCACGATCTCACAAACATCATGCGGCAGCGCCTGGCTCGTCGGCGTTAAGTCAGCTATTCATTCGAGAGCAGCCATAAGGAGAATGAGCCTGGCAGGCACACTTTGTGCCAATAGCGGCTGTGAGCAATCGCAGCAAAAAAAAACTACTCGATCACCTCGTCGGCGGCGACAAGCAGCCCAGGTGGCACGGTCAGGCCGAGCGCACGCTCGGAGACTGGTCGTCAAATTAGCTGCTGAGACCCCTGAAATGGGCAAATTCCCTGTTAATTTTCCTGTTAGCAGGGAATTTGGTGCGGAGACAGGTTCGCATCCGACTGCGTCCTCAGGCACAGCCCATATGTGAGTCCCCTGTTCATTTCAGGTGTTCTGGATCGCAGGACGTGGTCGGATGCCTCTGAAGACCGCCCAATGCATCCCTAAGCATTGTGTTGGCCGACCTAAAAAGGGTTATCGGACCCACGGGTTGTATCGAGAGGCTTCCCAAAGGTTTATCAATGGGCGAGACTGGTAGCGTTGCTCTGTTGAGACCGATTTTTGTTGTCACCCATTACCGGGCGGGGAATCTGAGAACAGAGAATCTCCGCAATCTGTACGGCGTTGAGGGCGGCACCCTTACGAAGGTTGTCGCCAGTGACAAACAAAGCGAGCCCATGCTCGACCGTTGGATCTCGACGCACGCGGCCCACGAACACTGGATCACGACCGGTCGCCACCAAGGGGTTTGGCACGTCGGCTACAACCACGCCTGCTGCCCCACGTAAGAGCTCCAGCGCGACATCGACTGGGATGTCTCGTTTGAATTGGGCGTTGATCGAAAGTGAATGCCCTGCATACACAGGCACCCGCACACAGGTGCCTGATACCAGCAGTTCAGGAATCTCGAGAATCTTGCGACTCTCGTCGCGAAGCTTGACCTCTTCCTCGGTGTAACCGTCTTCGACAATCTGATAGTTGAGAGGCACTACATTGAATGCGATGGGAACAGCCCATTTTTTTGGCGGTGGAAAATCGAAGGCAGCGCCGTCGCGCACAAGGGCCGCGGAGTCGACTCCCGCGTTCCGCACTTGGGCCTCCAGCTCGCGTACGCCAGTAATACCTCCGCCCGATACAGCCTGATACGTGCTAACCACCATTCGCTGCAAGCCGGCGGCCTCATGCAATGGCTTGAGCACCGGCATTGCCGCCATCGTTGTGCAATTCGGATTTGCCACGATTCCCCTTTGAATCGCCTTGAGTGCGTGCGAGTTGACTTCGGCGACAACGAGCGGAACGTCTGCATCCATGCGCCACGCTGACGAGTTGTCAACTACAACAGCACCTGTGGCAGCGACGACTGGCGCGAGCTTCAGGGAGGTCGACGCGCCCGCGGAGAAGAAAGCGATGTCGAGGCCCGAGTAATCAGCCGTCGACGCGTCCTCGACGAGAATTTCTGTGTGCTTCCACCGTAAGTACCTGCCAGCCGAGCGTGCAGAGGCAAATAGACGTAGAGACGCTACGGGGAATTGGCGTTCGGCTAGGATGGAGAGTATAATGCCCCCGACCAGTCCGCTTGCGCCGACGATCCCGACATGCACGCCTTGAGGGGAAGGACGTAGCTCCGTGCTCATACGATTGGCCATCCCACACTCTACAGCATGTTTCGGGCGGGTTGAACCGGGAGGGTTCCTGAAGGTCTCCCGCTGGTCCCCGCGCCGGACGCGGTTCTATCACGAGGCTCCGAAAATGGCCGAGATTGTGCGCCGCGTTGATGCCGAACGACGTCTGGCTGAATTGTGGATGTTCCCTCGCTGCGAACCGCCATCCCGAGATATTGTCGCGGCGACATGACCGCCGAAATGTCGGCCCATGCGATGGCCATGCAGGGGCGACACGGGAAAATTGATTTCACCCTGCTCAGACGGGGCGACCTGCTCCAGGAGCTTTCTACGATTTGATCATGAAAAACGGCACCACGACAAGCAGCAGGAATGCGGCGATCAGTCCATATTCGAGCGACATGGCGCGTATCCTTCTCGGAAACATTCATGGGCGCGCCGATGCGCCGCACCCGCTCTGGCTGGCTGCGCCCACGCGGTGAGCGGTCACGTAGCCGCTGTCCACATTGGTTCATTTTTGCGTCGCGGAAATCCTGACCCGCGCATGTCTCTTGTGGGTTATAACCCGAATCCCTCGTCAGCGCTCGCATGTCAGCTTTCGCCAGCTGCGGACTCGCAAGGGTCCGCGGCCCGGTTTACCACCCATAACTGAAATTCTGGATGGCACAGACCAGCACCGGGTAGTGGGCTCCTTTGATTAAGGCGAAGGCTTTTTCGTCTGTTCTTCGGTGTGCTCGGCCAGCCGATCATAGTCGGCAGCAATGTTGAGCATCATCTTCTGGGATGCCGAATCGGTCATTTTTTCCGCCACAGCGCGCGCCTCCGCCGCCCGGCCGCGCCAGTGCGTCGGATCATCAATGTGAGGCCAGGGCATGGGAGGGGTAGCCTTACGTCGCAACGCGGCTAGTCTCGCGTGCTTCCTCCCAAACTTCAAGCACATTCACGATATCGCCGATTTCCCAAAGCCGCTTGGTCACTTTTGCAGCCATGGCTGGCGTTTCGCTCACCGCGCCAAGCCCGGAACCTGGTTCACGCGATACCGGAGCAAACAAATGAGCATCATCAAAAGCGAGCCCGCCACCGCAGTGTGCGCGCTCGAACGCTGCGGCAAGCGGTTTACGATCGGCCGACGCCAGAATCAGCATTCCAGCCCAGGAGCCTCGCCGGTAACGACGGCCCGATATTGCTGTAATGCGCACCGGCAAGAGGCATACCGAATCCGGCGCGCCATCCGTGCCGAAATCCCGCACAGCCAGCGTAACACGAAGCACGCGGGTAGCTTACTACACGCCACCGTAACAACGCGCGAAATTCGCAAGCAGAATCAGTCGGCTGCTGGGTGTAAAAAAACGCCCCCCGGTATCGTTCCAGACGCTCGCTGGCCCGGCATGTACCGCGTCCGCCTTCCTGATGGTGGGCTCTCCGACATGATGAACCTGACCCGAGCAAAGGAAGCGCGCATGCGAATGCTGGCAACCGCCGCGCGCGCGGATGACACCGCCCCGCCGCAGCCCGAGCGCAAGGCGGCGTGACGTTGCGCGCCTGCCAAGGGGAACGCGCGCGATTGGAGCAACATCAGGGGCGCGGAGTCCGCTTTCGTCGGCTGCGGACATGCCATCGCACTGGTCTATGTCCGCTAAGTGCCGATATTGTTGCAAAAGTCCCAAATTGCCCGCTGCTAATTTTTCTGCTGTAAAAAAATCCGACCAACGACCGCCGGTCGATGTGGCCTCAATC
>Ga0209331_1000414_pt1 | contig 15587 bp, 15 predicted proteins | sample JacPinW_OM3H0_M3_FD_187971 | JGI IMG/M metagenome (GOLD analysis project Ga0209331, IMG submission 187971) | Forest soil microbial communities from Algoma, Ontario, Canada - Jack Pine, Ontario site 1_JW_OM3H0_M3 (SPAdes) (version 2) | ecosystem: Environmental > Terrestrial > Soil > Boreal...
CCGAGGCGTGGGTCCTCCTTGCCAGCATTCGCGTGCTTTCTCGGCGTCTGGCAAGGGCCTGAAACGATGGCCATTAATATTGAGTCCGACTCTGAGGAGCGCGGCGCGCTGCTTGGCGCGCCGAGCGTCTCGAAGGAGCCGCTGGCGCGGTCTCGCTTGTGGCCGTCCTTCGAGACGCGCGCTCCTTGACATCATGATGCCTTGCTCCCAGCATCAAAGCATGCGGACGACCTTGACCCTTGACGATGATGTAGCGGCCAAGCTCAAGGCGGAGTCGCGACGGGCCGGCCGGCCCTTCCGCGAGATCGTCAATGAAACGCTGCGTCGCGGGCTGGCCAGTCGACGTACGACGGCGCCGCGTCAGCCGTTCAGGGTAGGCGCGCGCGATCTCGGCAAGCTCAAGCCCGGGCTGTCCCTCGACAATATCGCCGAGCTGGTCGAGCAGCTGGAAGGGCCGCTTCACCGGTGATCCTCGTCGACGCGAACCTGGCGAATGCCCAAGCGGGCCGCTTTCATTTGCAGCTCCTCCCGTGACATGCTGCGGCCATGAGCGTGCAGAAACCCCGGGTCGCCATCGTGGGCGAAGTGCTGATCGAGCTCGCCCGCGAGGCGGACGGCCGGTTCAGGCTGGGCTACGCGGGCGACACGTTCAATGTCGCGGTTTATCTCGCGCGCGGCGGGATCGAGACGGCCTTTGTCACCGCGCTCGGAGAGGATCCGTATTCCGACGCGGTTGTTGAGCTCGCCACCGCCGAGGGGATTGCAAGCGACCTGATGCTGCGGATTCGCGGGCGGCTCCCTGGCCTCGCCGTGCTCGAAATCGAGGCCTCCGGCGCCCGCCATTCCTACGAATGGCGTGGCGAAGCGCCCGTGCGGGACCTGTTCGAGCTGCCCCATTGGGGGCGCATCGCCGAAGGCCTGGCCCAGGCAAAGCTCGTGTATTTCTCCGGCATCACTTTGTCGCTTTATTCCAATGTCGGGCTCGGCCGTTTCCTTGCGACGCTCGAAGCGATCCGAGCCAAGGGCGTGAAAATCGTGTTCGACGGAAATTTCCGGCCACGCGGCTGGCGCGGAGATCTGTCGCGCGCCCGCACGGTGTTCATCGAAGCGTTGAAGCGCGTCGATATCGCGCTGCCGACCTATGACGATGAGGCGGTGCTGTGGGGGGACCCGAGCCCCGAAGCGACGGTCGCACGCCTGCAGGCTTTTGGAATCGCCGAGATCGTGGTGAAGAACGGTCCGAGCAGTGCCTTGCTCGCCGCGGGTGGGAAGACCGAGCTCATCCCGGTGCCGGAGGTGGTCGTGCCGGTCGACAGCACCGCTGCTGGCGACGGCTTCAACGCGGCCTACATTGCCGCGCGGCTCGCCGGCGAGAGACCACCGCAGGCGGCGGGCGCCGCCCATCGCCTCGCAGGCCAGGTGATCCGCCATCGCGGCGCGCTGATGCCGCGCACCGCGGTGGCGATCCATTGAGGGCGTTCTGTTCAGGTCAGATCAGCGCGAGCAACAAGCTCGGTCTGCTCCCTCTCCCCGCGCCAAGAGCGGGGAGAGGGAGCAACCGCGTCTGCCGCAACATGGCGCATCAAACTCACGCGAAGCAGGCCGAGCCTACACCATCGGGGTGAGGCCGAGCTTCGCGAACAGGCGCTGGTCGCGGTTGTGTCCGGGGTTGGAGGTCGTGAGCAGCTTCGGCCCGTAGAAGATGGAGTTGGCCCCGGCGAGAAAGCACAGCGCCTGCGTCTCCTCGCTCATCTCCTCGCGCCCGGCGGAGAGGCGCACGACCGATCTCGGCATGGTGATGCGCGCAACGGCGATGGTGCGGACAAACTCGATTGCATCGGTGTCGCGGCCGGGCGCGAGCGGCGTGCCTTCAACCTTGACCAGCATGTTGATCGGCACGCTTTCCGGGTGGGCTGGCAGATTCGCGAGCGTTGCGATGAGCCCTGCGCGGTCCTCGATGTCCTCCCCCATGCCGATGATGCCGCCGCAGCACACGCGCATGCCGGCCGCGCGCACGTGCTCGAGCGTGTCGAGCCGATCCTGGTAGGTCCGCGTGGTGATGATCGCGCCGTAGTACTCGGGCGAAGTGTCGAGGTTGTGATTGTAGTAGTCGAGCCCCGCCGCTTTGAGGCATTGCGCCTGCGTTGCCGTGAGCATGCCAAGCGTCGCACAGGTCTCGAGCCCGAGCGCCTTGACCTCCCTGACCATGGCGCAGACGCGATCGACATCGCGATCCTTCGGCTCGCGCCACGCCGCGCCCATGCAGAAACGGCTCGCGCCGGCAGCCTTGGCCGCTTGCGCCTCGCGGACGACTGCGTCGAGGTCCAGCAGCTTCTCCGCCTTCACGCCGGTATCGTAGCGGGCGCTCTGGGGACAGTAGGCGCAATCTTCGGGACAGCCGCCGGTCTTGATGGAGAGAAGCGTGGAAATCTGCACCTCGCAGGGATCGAAGTGCAGGCGGTGAACGCTCTGCGCGCGAAATATCAGGTCGGGGAAGGGGAGCGCAAAGAGCGCGCGGACTTCCGCGCGCGTCCAGTCATGGCGAACGACGCCAGGATCAGGCGGCGGAGCGTTGGGCGACTGAAATTCGGATCGCGCAATTCGCATGCTGCACCTTGGGGGATTCCCGTCAGGATATTAAAGCATGTTTCGTTAGGATGGAATCAGAACTCGTCATGGCCGTCCCCGGACTTGATCCGGGGATTTGACCCGGCCATCCACGACTTGGCGGCCGTAAGAAAGACGTGGATGCGCGGGGTCAAGCCCGCGCATGACGGGGATACAAACGAGCGGTGCCAGGATCGGTATCACCCCGGCCTCACAGGATAAACCGGGGGCTCGCCGCAAAGGACGCGGGCGACGTCCGTCGCGCATTTGGTTTGCAGCTCGTTGAGCGCCTCGACCGAATAGAAGCCGGTGTGCGGCGTGAGGATGACATTGTCGCGCCCGAGAAGCCTGGATCCGGGGGGCGGCGGCTCGACCGCGACCACATCGAGCGCGGCTCCGCCGAGGTGGCCGGAGTCAAGCGCAGCGATCAGCGCCTGCTCATCGACGAGCGGCCCGCGCGCCGTGTTGATGAGGAGCGCGCCCTTTTTCATCTTGCGAAAGACATCGGCGTTGAACAGGCCGCGGGTCGCCGGAACGAGCGGCGCATGAATGGAGACGAAATCGGAAATCTCAAGAAGCACATCAAAGGCCACGCTCTCCACGCCCGCCGCCAAAAACGCGCCTTCCTCGACAAAGGGATCATGCGCGATCACGCGCAACCCGAATGCCTTTGCCTTCGGCGCGAGCGTGCGCGGGATGTTGCCAAACCCTACGAGCCCGAGCACGCGGCCGGACAGGCGATGCATGGGAGCGACGGGAGGTATCTCCCAGCGTCCCGCCTGCACCAGCTTGTTGGACAGGGGCACCTTGCGAGCAAGCGCAAGCAGGAGGGCCATGGCGTGGTCCGACACCTCCTGCATGCAATAATCCGGCACATAGGTGACCGCGATGCCGAGCTCGGCTGCCGCCTTGATGTCGATGTTGTCCACGCCGAGCCCGAAGCGTCCGATCACCTTGCAGCGCGTGAGCTGGTGCAAGAGCTCGCCGGGAAGCTTGGCATAGGTGACGAGGATGGCGTCCGCGTCGCGCGCCACCGCCAGGATGTCCTCGGCGCACGCGCTTGCCGCCATGCGCAGCTCGGGATCGACACGCTTGAGCGCCGCCTGCGCCGGCTCCAGCGAGGGAAACGGGCTGTCGGTGACCGCAATCAATGTGCGCGGCATGCTCCGAGCACCTGTGGATTGATGCAGTTGGGCGGAGGCTTGCCGGCGAGCAGCGCAAGGATGTTATCGACCACGATGTTTGCCATCTGCTCGCGCACCTCGGCCACCGCGCTGCCGAGATGCGGGGTAGCGACGACGTTGCTCATCGCGAGCAGGCCATCGGTCACCTTGGGCTCATGCTCGAACACGTCGAGACCGGCGCCGGCGATCTGGCCTTTCTTCAGCGCGCGCGTGAGTGCGGCCTCATCGATAATAGCCCCGCGCGCGGTGTTGACGAGAAAGGCCGTGGGCTTCATCAGCGCGAGCTCGCGCTTGCCGATCTGATGATGGGTCTCCGGTTTGAGCGGAGAATGCACCGACACGAAGTCGGACTCCCGCAACAGCTGATCGAGCGGCGCGTAGGTCATCTCGAACTGGCGCTCGAAGCTTTCGGGCTTGCGCCGCGGGCCCCAGTAGAGAACGCGCATGCCAAAGCCGCGCGAGCGGCGCGCGACAGCGCTGCCGATGCGCCCGCCGCCGCCGATGAGCCCGATGGTCTTGCCGTACACGGCGGTGCCCAAGAGATGGCTCGATTGCGACCCGGGGAAGCGCCCCTTGTGCACGAGACGGTCCCCCTCGACCATGCGCCGTGCGACCATGAGCATGAGCCCGAAGTTGATGTCCGCGGTTGCCTCGGCCACGATCGGCGGCACCACGGTCACCGGGATGTTGCGTCGGGTCGCTTCCGCGACATCGATGTTGTCGGGCGTGATGGACTGCGAGGTGACGGCACGCAGGCGCGGATTCGCTGCGATCACGTCGCGATCGATGCGGTCATGCAGCAGGGAAAACAGAATGTCGCATCGCCGCACGGCGGCGATGAGCTTCTTCTTCGCGATGATCCGGCTTGCATCCGGGTTGACGGTCACGTCTGCGTGCTTGCGCATGCGGGCAAGCGCCGTTTCGGCGACCGGCTGGGTGACGAAAATGCGCGGCCGCATCAGGCCATCCACCGCACGATGCCGGCGACCCCATCGACTGCGACCTGCGATCCGTCGGGGATGCGGCCGGTGGCATCGAGCACGCCCAGCACCATCGGGATGCCGCGCTCGCGCGCGAGCGAGGCCAGATGCGACGTGGAGCCGCCGAGCTCGGAGACGACCCCGGCGACCCGCGGCAGCACGTGTCCCAGCGCCGGGCCTGCCACCCGGGTGACCAGCACGTCCCCGGGCGCCACCCGCGCGAGCTCGCACTCGCAGTTCACAACGACCGCGCGCCCGGCGCCCCAGCCGATGCCGGCGGGATGACCGTTGAGCCCGGGATGCTTGCGCCAGATCTCGTCGGGCACGGCCGCGGGCTCCACCGTGAGCGGGCGCGTCTGCAGCAACTTGAATCCGACATCGTCAAGCGCCCACTCGATCTCGACCGGCCCTTCCATGATCGCTTCGGCCTTGCGCATCATGCGCGCGAGCGTGACTGCCTGGGCAGCATCGAGGCACGGGGCGGCGACAAGATCGCTGGGGACCGCCTCCGCCGCGGCGCCGGCACCATGCACGCAGGTGTCGCGGTGATGCTTGCGACCAGGGTCGTTGCTGCGCAGGAATCCCTGCCGCGAAAGCACGATCCGGTCGGGCACCACCTCGCCTTGGGCAATGGCGGAGCCCAGTCCCCAGGTCGCGCTGATCAGCATCTGCCCCTCTGCGGTCTCGCTCAGGCCGCCGCCCGAGGCGCGCGCATCGACCAGCGGCTGGACGAGCACGGCCATGGCGGTTGCAGCCGGTGACAGACTGCGGTTTTCCATATAGCGACGCGCATTCGTGGTCCACAACGCGGCCCAGCAGGCGCGCACCGCTGTGAGGAACGCGGCATCGCTGTCGATGCCGAGAAAGCTCTCGAACTGTCCGGCGAAATTGGCGCCCTGCCTGTCCTCGATCAGTGCCGAGGAGCGCACGGCCGCGGGCGCGCCGGTTTCATCGCGCAGGGCATGCCATGCATCGAGCAGCGGAACGCGGAGAGTTTCCGCGACCGGCTGCTCATAGAGGGCAAGTCTGATATCGACGGCGAGGCGTCGCTGCTCGACGACATCATCCGCCGCGAAGCGCGGCACCAGCTCTTGCAGCCCGAGCGCGGCGATCTGGGCGCGATAGGCGTTCGCATCGAGACAGAAACCGCCGGGGGTGGGCAGCCCCGCGCGCGCCAAGGCCGCGAGATTCGCAGCCTTGGGTCCGATGCGCTCGGCGTATGTTTGATCCGCGGCAGCGAGCGGAACGATGAATTCGGTCAGGTCAGGCGACCTTTTCGGCAAGCCCTATGGGGCAGCTGACACCGGTGCCCCCCAGGCCGCAGTACCCCATGGGGTTCTTCGCGAGATACTGCTGATGATAGTCCTCGGCGAAATAGAACTCCGGCGCGTCGAGGATCTCCGTGGTGATGGGATCGAAGCGCCGCTCTTTCAGCTCTCTCGCGTACATCGCCTTGGACTGCTCCGCGGCTTTGCGCTGCGCTGGCGAAAACACATAGATGCCGGAGCGATATTGCGTGCCCGCGTCATTTCCCTGCCGCATGCCCTGGGTCGGGTTGTGGTTCTCCCAGAAGGTCTTGAGCAGGCGTTCATAGGAGATTTGCTTGGGATCAAACACCACCAGCACCACCTCGTTGTGGCCGGTGCGTCCGCTGCAGACTTCCTCATAGGTGGGGTTGGGAGTGAGGCCGCCGGCGTAGCCCACCGCCGTCACATGGATGCCCTTTCCCAGCTCCCAGAACATGCGCTCCGCGCCCCAGAAGCATCCCATGCCGAACATGGCCTGCTCCAAGCCGTCGGGATAGGGCGGCTTGAGCGGGCGGTGAAAAATGAAATGCTCGCGCGCCGTCGGGATGGGCGCTGCGCGGCCGGGCAGGGCCTCGGCAGCGGATGGCATGGCAAGCGTCTTCTTGAAGCTGAACATGGCGGGCTCTCCGATGATCACCGGGAATATAGCGAGTGGATGGGAAAAGCGCATCCGTACTTCGCGCCGTCATGCTGAGGCGCGAGCGAGCATAGGCGAGCGAGCCTCGAAGCATGGCGGCGCGGGCGGTCGTGGTCGGTCCGGGGCTGTCATCCACCAACCTCGGGTTTACCCGAGGTTGGATCTCTAACGCGCGCAAGTCGGCTGAAGCCGACTTGCGATGAGGCCCGCGCGGGCCGAGGTGGCAAAACGCACGTGACGTGTTGCGGGCGGGCGCCTCACGATGACGGATCAACGCACGGCGTTTGAGCCGCCGCCGCTTGCGCCAGGCGCATGAAAACGGGAACGGCGGCCGCAAGCTCCGCGATCGCCGCGCTCTCCTCGGGAGCATGCGCCACTGCGATGTCGCCGGGTCCCATGATGACGCAGGGCGCCAGGGCCTGAAGCTCCGAGGCGTCGGTGCCAAATGCGGCCACGCGCGGTGCCAGGCCCGAAACCTCGCTGCACAGCCGCACCAGGGGATGAGTCTCGGGGAGCTCGGGCGGCCTGCCTTCGCGCGCTTCGCTCAAAGCGAGGCCGGCGCGGCGCGCCGCATCGCGGACGATGTCCGCAACCGGTTGCGGATCGACCTTCGCGCTGTAGCGGAATTTAATGGTGGCCGTCGCCTTCGGCACCGTGACATTGACCGCCGAGCCATGATTGTCGAGTACCAGGTTGAAGTCGCTGAAAGGCGGATCGTAGTCGGGGTCCTGCAAGGCCGCGTCCTTGCGCAGGCGCTCGTGCAGCGCGCGCATGTCCATGAGGAAAGGCAGCAAGTCCCAGTTGGCGTTGCGACCGCGGCCGGTGCTGCTGTGCGCCTGAATCCCGCTGGCCACGGCCGTAAACACAATGTGCACGCGGTGCCCGCGCATGGGGACCATCCGGGTCGGCTCCACCACGACGATCCCTTCCGGTGCTGCCTCTTTGGCCAGGACTGAGCGTTGTGCAATTTCGCGTGCGCCGGCCTTGGTGATCTCCTCGTCGGTGGTCAGCAGCAGGGTGATGGGTAGCTCACCTGGCAGCGCGCGCGCCGCCACGATGGCCGCGGCCATCGGGCCTTTCATGTCGGTGCTGCCGAGCCCCTGCAGGCGCCCGTCCTCGATCCGGCCGCTCCAGGGATCACTGCGCCAGCCCGTGTCGGGGACGGTATCCATGTGCCCGGACAGAGCGAGACCGCCTTTTCCCCCGCGATGCGCGACCAAAGCCCGTTTTTCCACGCCGTTGCGGTCGCGGTAATCGAGGCGTTCGATCTCGAAGCCGGCAAGCTCCGCTTCGATGCGCTCGGCAAGGGGACGGTTGGAAAGGGGGCTGCGGCTGTCGATGCGCACGAGATCGCGGGCGAGCTCTGCGACGGCGCCGGCGTAATCCGTCATGCCGGAGGGTGTCACGAGGGCGCTTCGAAGGGCGGGCGCTCGAGCCGTGCTCCGCACTTCGGCGCGGGCGCCGCTGCCGTCTTGCTCAGCTCGATGACGTCGCGGCAAAGCTGCCGCAGGATGTTGTCGAGGGATTGTCTCGAAAGGGAGTCCATGGGCGCAAATGCATCGTTGCCGATATCGAGCTTGTCGCCGACGGTCTGATCCATGCGCGCCAGGATCGGCTGCATCTCGCGCGCGCGCCTGTTCTCCTGCAGAAAGTAGCCGTCAAAAACCGCGAGCAGCCCGGAGAGGACAAGAAGGAGGACGCAGAAGATCATGAAGCGGTCGAGGAGGCGCGCGCCCCTCTCGCTCGGTGACTTGACCTCCGCCTTGAGCCTGAGCGCGGACCAGATTCCAAACAGGGCAGCAAGTGCGGTCAGGCCGTATTTGAGTGCCTCGATCCATCCCATGGCCGTCTCCCGCCTTCGCGCGCGCCTACCTCGATCTGTAGTGAGAGTATGCTATGCCCTTGGCCGAGTGTAGGGGCGAGCCGGGGTCCCCAAAAAACGCGAGCGTTTTTTGGGGTGCCCCGTATTGCCTCGCCCCCTACGAGCCCTTGTTTTGATCCGTGGGGCTTCGCCGGTACGAGGCATTTCTGATGCAACGGCATTTCACCACCCTCGATGTCTTCACGAACGAGCGCTTCTCCGGCAACCCGCTCGCCGTCGTTAGCGGGAGCGACCTTGATGCAGCGCGCATGCAGGCGATCGCGCGGGAGTTCGGGCTGCCGGAAACGGTTTTCGTCTTTCCACCGGCTCATCCGGGGCACACGGCACATCTGCACATCTTCACGCCCGCAACGGAGCTGCCCTTCGCAGGCCATCCGACCGTGGGCACCGCAGTCTCGATCGCCCTCTCCCGCCGCAACAGGAAGCCGCAGGAATTGATCCTGGAGGAGCAGATCGGCCTCGTGCGTTGTCACGTGACGCCGAAAGGCAAGGACTTGGCGCATGCGCGCTTTGCGCTGCCGGTCCTGCCGCGTCAGTTGGATTGGCGCACCGAGCCGACGGCCGTTGCGGCTGCGCTGGGAATATCGCCTGCGGACATCGACAGCGATTGGTTTGCGCCGGAGAAATGGTCGGCCGGCATCGACATGTGCATGGTCCCGGTCAGGAGTGCCGCTGCGCTCGCCAGCGCGTCTCCCGACGTGTCCGGCTGGGAAGATGCCTTCGGCCAGAGCGGCCCGCGCGCGGTCTATGTCTTCTGCCGGCAGGGCGACTTACCTGCGACGAGCTTCCGCGCACGCATGTTTGCGCCGTTCCTCGGGGTCCGCGAGGATCCTGCAACCGGTTCGGCGGCGGCGGCCCTTGCAGGCGTGCTGACGGCGCATGGCGGGCTTGGAGCCGGCGTGCACAGCATCCTCATCGAGCAGGGCCGCGAGATGGGCCGCCCGAGCACAATCGAGCTCGAGCTCAAGATCGACGGTGGGGAACTCACCGCCGCGTCAATCGCCGGCGATGCGGTCATCGTCTCGCAGGGAACACTGAAAGCATGACCAGCGCGGCTGGCGGGTTACGCCACAAATCGGTGTTGCCGATTTGTGGCTAATCTAATCCGCCCTACGAGCTTCGGATCAGCCGTAGCGGCCGACGATGGGCCAGCGCGCGATGCTGCCATCCGCGGTCACCACGCGATAGCTGCTGTGCAGATTGACAGTGGGGTCACAGTGGGTTGCGCCGATGAGGACGCGCCGGCCGACGGCGGGTGCCGCTGCCCCAGGCGGCAATTTGATGGTGCCGTGCTCATCTCCCGCAAACACGTAGCTGCTGCCGGCGGGAACACCGATGAACCGGTCCGGCGCCGGTCCATTGACCGCGAGCGCCTTGGTCCCGGCATCGACCGTCACCTGCCCTGCGCGATTGGCGGAAACGACCGCCGCCAGCACAAACAGCGCATGCTGATACGGCAGCTCCGCCCCGTCGGGCTCGCGCAGGCGACCGTAGTCCGCGTCCATGAACACGTACGAGCCGGTCTGAAGCTCGGTGTAGCAGTTGCCGGCGAGATCGAACGCGCTCGTACCCGTGCCGCTGCCGGAAATGATTTCAACGGGAAGGTTCTCCCCGCGCGCCGCTTCGGCAACAGCCCGCAGGAGGGCCGCCGCGCGCTCGGTGCCTTGCCTGCGCTCGTTCCCATCGATGATGTGCTGGATGTGTCCGGCATAGCCTTGCAGTCCGGCAAAACGTAGCCGCGGACTGCTCCGGATTTGCCGCGCGAGCGCGACGGCATCGTCTGGGCTTACGATCCCGGTTCGCGCCTGGCCGACATCCACATCGAGAAGGACCGGAACCGGTAGATCGTCCGCGCTAAGCGCGGTCGCAATGGCACCCACCTGCGAGGGATGGTCGACAACCAGCATGATGGGGGAGCGGCGGTGCAGCGCAACCACCCGGCCAAGCTTGTCGCGGCCCACCATGGGGGAGGTGATGAGCAGGTCCGATACACCGGCCGCACTCATATCCTCCGCCTCTCGCAGCGTGGCGCAGCCTATGCCGATTGCGCCAACCTGGCGCTGCCGGCGAGCGATGTCAGGCGACTTGTGGGTCTTTGCATGTGGGCGCAGCGAGATCCCGGCTGCGCGCGCGGCAGCCTGCATGCGCTCGATGTTGGCATCGAGCGCAGCCGCCTCGATGACGAGGGCAGGCGTTTCGATGTCGCCCAGCACGGCATCGTTTGGATCAAGCGAGGTCAACATGAGGGGACCTTGTCAGAGGACGGTCGCGGCGGTCAGAATGCGCGATTATATGCACGGCTGGGTCGATCATCGCTATATCTGTCCCAATTCAGGAACAACACGACGATGGGAGCACCCGCATGAACATCGCAGTGGCTCGGGCAGCCGACGGTTTGCCGCGGCGGGCGTTCACCGTGGATGATATCCACCGGATGATGAAATCCGGCATCTTCGGCGAAGACGAGCGATTTGAGTTGATCGAGGGGGATCTCGTGATGATGTCGCCCAAGCACGTTGCGCATGAGCGCATCAAAAACACATTGACCACAGCTCTCGTTCGGGCGGCGCCGGATCACACATTCGTGTCTGTTGAAGGCACCATTCAGCTCGCGCACGACATTCTGGTCGAGCCGGACCTCGCCGTCATATCGAAGTCGGTCTACGACGTCGCCCCCGACACATTTGCGCAGCCCCGTCCGGAGGATGTCCTGCTGCTCATCGAGGTTGCCGCCTCGAGCATGCGCTATGATCGCAGCATCAAGGCGCGCCTTTATGCCCGCCATGGCATTCGTGAATTCTGGGTGATCGATGCCAAACGGTGCATCACCTGGATTCACACCGGGTCATCTGGTGATGGCTGGACCTCGATTGTGGAACGCGGGCCGAAAGAGACACTCACGACAACCGCGCTGCCCAATTTCGCCATCCCTCGGCGAGATGAAATAAGGCAGGCCTCGCGCGCCCCTACGAAGCGGTAGGGCGGAGTGCTGCGCAGCAAGCGCGCTCCTCATGGCGGGTTACGCGGCCAATCTCGTCAGGACGATCTTGGCCGCTAATCTAACCCGCCCTACGAACGTGCACGCAGCTTTCCCCAACCTACTCGATCACCTCATCGGCGCGGGCAAGCAGCATGGGCGAGATCTCGAGACCGAGCGCTTTGGCGGTCTTCAGATTCACGGCCATGTGGAAATGCGAGAGCTGCCGCATGGGAGTCTCGCCGGCCTTGGCGCCCTTCGCGACCTGATCGACGATGCCCGCGACGTCGCGAAATACGTCGACAAGATTCACCCCATAACTCATGAGCGCGCCCGCCTCCATGACTTCCCGGAAGGCGCTTATGGAGGGTGTCCGATGCTCGATCAGCAGCCGCGCAAGGGTTGCGCGATCGCGCAGGAAGATTGGAGTCGCGGGGACCATGACCGGTTCGCCCCGCGAATCATCCATCGCCATCAGCGCTGCCACATAGTCCGGCGGCTCTCCGACCACTTCCAGCAAACGCGGCTCGAACCCGAGTTGCCGCGCCACCGGTAGAGCCGCGTCAGCCTGCTCCCGTGATGCCGCGTCTGAAAGAAGCCCCACGCGGTGCGCATTGGGGAAGGCATCGCGCAGGATCTCGATGCGTTTGCCCGCCAACTCGAGCTGGCTGGCGAATATCCCGGTCGTGTTGTGGCCGGGATGGGACATGCTCGCAACGTAGCCCTTCTCGACCGGATCGAAATCGATGGCGAAAAAAACGACGGGAAGCGCACCCGCAACTGCCCGCGCGGCCAGCAGCGCCGGTTCGTTGCCCCCCGCGAGCAGCAAGTCGACACCCCGCCCGGCCAGCTCGCGGTAGGTCTGATCGTAGCCTCCGATGCCTGGCGACTGGATATACTCGAAAGTGAAATTACGGCCCTGCACGTAGCCCAGCTCGGCCATCCGTTGCTCGAAAGCGGCGTAATGCGCGGCTCCTCGCGGGAGCATTCCCGAGTAGCCGACGCGCAGCCCCTTGGGTTGCTGCGCGATCGCGCGAAGCGGCCAGCTCGTGGCCGCGCTGCCCGCCAATGCGATGAAGTCTCGGCGCCGCATGTGCTCGGATCCAGAGCCTCAGGGTAACCCCAATCGGCGCGAAAGAGTAGCACATTCTGGAAGCGGCGGTGCGGACACTTCGGCCGCATCGACCAGTAGCGGGTCGCGCGCATGGCTAGCGAGCGCTCCAACGTTTTCCAAGATTCGAAATATTCGCAGTAGCGCCGATTGCAAAAGACCAGGCGGGTGTCCGGCGCGAACATCATTACCCCCTGGGACATGTTGTTGAGGACCATCCGGAGCAGCTGCTGCCGCCCCTTCGCGATTGACGGGTCCTTGCGCGACCGGCGCCCCGCAGTATCACGAACTTCGGAAGCGGGCACTAGGGGTAGCGCGCAAGCGGGGCATCCGCTATCGCCGTCGGCATGCAGCCGGCCCTCTCGATCGAGAACCTGTCGAAAACCTACGCATCGGGTTTCAACGCTCTCAAACGTGTCAATCTCGACGTCCGCCGCGGCGAGATTTTCGCGCTGCTGGGGCCCAATGGCGCGGGGAAGACAACCCTCATCAACATTGTCTGCGGGATAGTGACCCCGTCGCAAGGAAGGGTTTGCGTCGCCGGGCATGACATCATTGTGGACTACCGCGCTGCGCGATCCATGATCGGCCTCGTTCCGCAGGAGCTTCATACCGACGCGTTCGAGACGGTATGGGCGACGGTGACGTTCAGCCGCGGTCTGTTCGGCAAGCCGCACAATCCCGCTTACGTCGAAAAGGTGCTCAAGGAGCTCTCACTGTTGGACAGGAAGGACAGCAAGATCATGACGCTTTCGGGCGGCATGAAGCGGCGGGTGCTGATCGCGAAGGCGCTGGCACACGAGCCGCAGATCCTGTTTCTGGATGAGCCCACGGCCGGAGTCGATGTGCGATTGCGCCAGGATATGTGGCGCAACGTGCAGGCGCTGCGCGCATCGGGCGTCACCATCATCCTGACCACGCATTACATCGAGGAGGCGGAAGAGATGGCCGACCGCATCGGTGTGATCAATCACGGCGAGCTCATTCTGGTCGAAGACAAGGCCGAGCTCATGCGCAAGCTGGGCAACAAGCAGCTCACCTTGCATCTGCAACAGAAGCTCGAAGCGATACCGCCCGAGCTCGGCATGTATTCTCTGAGCTTGACGGACGGCGGCCGCGCGTTGGTTTACAACTATGATGCCCAGGGCGAACGCACGGGCATCACCGGCCTGCTGCAGGATCTGCGCCAGGCAGGAATCAGGTTCCGCGACCTGGAGACCAGCCAAAGCTCGCTGGAAGACATCTTCGTGGATCTGTTGAGGCAGAGATGATGAACCTGCGCGCGGTCCACGCAATTTACCGGTTCGAGATGGCACGCACCGGGCGCACGCTGCTCCAGAGCATCGTCTCCCCGGTCATTTCGACTTCGCTGTATTTCGTCGTGTTTGGCGCGGCTATTGGCTCGCGCATCACCGAGATCGAAGGCGTGACCTATGGGGCGTTCATCGTGCCCGGATTGATCATGCTCACCCTTCTGACGCAGAGCGTGATGAATGCATCCTTCGGCATCTATTTTCCCCGGTTCACCGGGACCATCTACGAGATCCTCTCGGCGCCGGTCTCGTATCTCGAGATCGTTCTCGGCTATGTCGGCGCGGCCGCCACCAAGTCGATCATTCTGGGTCTCATCATCCTGCTCACGGCAAGCTTCTGTGTGCCGCTGCGCATAGCCCATCCCTTTTGGATGATCATGTTCCTGGTGCTCACGGCGCTAACTTTCAGCTTGCTCGGTTTCATCATTGGCATCGCGGCGGACGGCTTCGAGAAGCTGCAGGTCGTACCTCTGCTGGTGATCACGCCGCTCACTTTTCTGGGCGGGAGCTTCTACTCGATCAATGTGTTGCCCCCTGCCTGGCAGACCATCACCTTGTTCAATCCGGTGGTCTATCTGGTCAGTGGATTCCGCTGGGCGTTCTTCGAGGTTGCCGACGTGAACGTTGCCGTAAGCCTTGCGATGACGGCCCTGTTTCTGGGTGCCTGCCTGTCTGCCGTATGGTGGATCTTCAAGACAGGCTATCGTCTCAAAAGCTGAGCGCTTGCGGGAGTCCGGAATGCAATAATCACGGACATGCAGCGACACAGCTGTTCGGCCACTCGCGCGGTGATCTTACGTGCGCGAACCCTTCGCGGCCGCAAGCCGTTCCAGCAAAAATGCCTTGAACGCGTGCTCCTCATCGAAGACGAGCGCGACAGGCAGCGCGTGGGCCTGAGCAGCGAGCTCCTCCACCGCATCGTCCCCGCGCATGCGGACCAGATCCTTCTCGGTTGTTACCAGAATGAGCCCGTCGTGCTCGGCCTGCTTGCATAGAGCCTGCGCCTCCGCCCGGGTATAGCGGTGGTGATCGGGGAAGCTTTGGGTTGCAGCCAGGCTCACCCCTGCGTCCGAAAGGGTCGCAAAGAACTTCTCCGGATCGCCGATGCCGGCGAACGCCAACACGCGGCCCGGACCGAGCGCGGCAATGAATTGCTTGTCGCCCTGCAGACTCGCCCGGAACACCAGAAGATTGCGCGTGCGCGCTTGCGCCGTTACCTCCGCGCCGCGCGAGGGCGTTCCGACCGCGACAAGCGCGTGCGCGCGAGCGAGCTGGGCCGCAAGCGGCGCGCGCAATGGGCCCGCCGGAATGACATGCCGGTTGCCGATGCCGCGTCGCTCGTCGACGACGAGCAGGGCAACGTCTTTGCGCAGCGCCGGATTCTGGAAGCCGTCATCCATCACGATCACGGTTGCGCCGGCAGAGATTGCGCTGCGAGCGCCGGCCATCCGGGCACGCGCGACAACTGTCGGTGCGACATGGGCGAGGAGAAGAGGCTCATCGCCCACGTCTGCCGCAAGGTGGTGTTTCGGCTCGACCAGAACCGGTCCGGCGAGCTTGCCGCCATAGCCACGGGTCAGGAACATCGG
>Ga0209331_1000415_pt1 | contig 15586 bp, 12 predicted proteins | sample JacPinW_OM3H0_M3_FD_187971 | JGI IMG/M metagenome (GOLD analysis project Ga0209331, IMG submission 187971) | Forest soil microbial communities from Algoma, Ontario, Canada - Jack Pine, Ontario site 1_JW_OM3H0_M3 (SPAdes) (version 2) | ecosystem: Environmental > Terrestrial > Soil > Boreal...
TGGGCCGAGCCCTGCCGCAGGTGACCGCACTGAAAGCATTATACTCCTGGGCGTCACTGGTATACAACAATTGCCCTGCTCGGGCTTCTAGCACGCGCCAATGTTTGGGACCGATATTTGACCAGCATAGCACTTCTCTTGAAGCGGGGTCGGGTGCTGCGGTCTGGCGCCAGGGCGCCGCAGCCGCTCGACATCGCAATCGGCAGGGATGGCCGTATCGTCGCGGTGGACCGCGCGATCACGGACGAGCGCGCGGAGAGAACAGTTGATCTCGCAAACAGGCTTGTCGTACCGGGGCTGGTGGATGCGCATCAGCACCTCGACAAGTCGCGCACGCGGCGCCTGGTCGAAAATCCGACAGCTACGCTGGAAGGTGCCTCGGCGGCGTATCGCAGGTTTGCCGCCGCAGCGACGCGCGAAGATATCATCGCGCGTGCCGAGCGCACCCTCGAGATTTGCCTTGCTCGTGGGACGGTGGCTATCCGCAATCATACGAATATCGAATCCGACAGCGGCCTTCGCGCCATCGAAGCCATGATCGAGCTGCGCGAACGCTGCCGCGAGCGCATGACCCTGCAGGTCGTGGCACACTTGACGGGGGACGCTCCGCGCAACCTTGATGCCGCCCGGCAATGGCTTGCAGCCGCAATCGCTGCGGGTGCCGATGCGATCGGAGGCGTCCCGCAATACGCCGACGACCCGCTTCCTTTTCTGGATCTTCTGTTCGAGTTTGCGGAGCAAAGCGGGTTGCCGCTGGATATGCATATCGACGAGCATCTCGATACGCAGCGACTGCTGCTCGACCCCCTGATCGAGCGTACGCGCGCACATGGGATGCAAGGGCGAGTCACCGCTGGTCATTGCTGTGCATTGAGCGCTGTCGCGCCGGACGAGGCGAAGCGCATCGTGCGCGGGCTAGCCGAGGCGGATATCGCCGTGGTCACGCTGCCCGCTGCCAATCTTTTTCTGCAGGGTCGCGGCACCGAGCAGTTGCCGCCCCGAGGCCTCACGCGCCTGCACGAGCTTCTCGCCGCTGGCGTGCGCGTTGCGGCGGCTTCCGATAACATCCAGGATCCTTTCGTGCCGATCGGCTCGGGAGACCTGCTGGAAGTCGCGCGTTGGACGCTCACCGCCGGTCATCTCGGATTAGGCGACCTCCATACGGCTTTCGAGCTTGTTTCGAGCACGCCGGCTGGCATGCTCGGTCTCGGCAACGCTTGGGGAATCGAAGAGGGCGCCCGCGCCGACCTGCTCGTGACGGAGTGCGACGATGTCGAGGACCTGATTGCCACGGGACCTAGCCAGCGAGCCGTGCTCGTCGGCGGCCGCCTGGTCGCGGGCGCACTGAAATGCGCGACCTCTAGACTGGGATGCTGTGCGCACCGGTAAAGCTGGCTCGTGGTGTGAAAGAGACCTCTCTCCGAGGAGTTGATCGGCGGCTCGTTGCTCTCGAGTAACGACGAGGAAATGCCGGTGCAATTGACCGCCGTGCGACGGGCATTGTAGGTTTTTCTCGAACACACGGATCTAGCGCATTTCTCCGAGAAGAACGGCACTCACCCGGCGAGGTCAAGGGCCTGCTGGTCGAAACCGCGACCCTGCCAAGCTCCGCCGCTCAGGAGAGGAACATCATGCTTTCAATGACAACTCCACGGTTGTTGATCTTCAGCTGTGCAACGCTCAGCGCGTTGCTGCTCGGCATGGCAACCGCATCGGCCGAGACCACCTTGGAGAAGATCAAGCGAACCGGCGTGATGACCTCCGCCAATACGTTCAGCTACCCTCCGTTCGGATTCATCGAAGACGGCAAGCAGGTCGGCTTTGATGTCGATCTCGGCAATGAGATCGCCAGGCGCATGGGCGTAAAACTGACGTTCGAGGCCATCGATTTTCGAGGAATCATGGCCGCTCTCACCTCAGGCCGGGTGGATCTGCTCATCACCGGAATGGTCTACACGCCGGACCGCGCGCAACGGATCGATTTCTCGGAGCCGTATTTTGACGGCGGAGTTGCCGCGGCTTTCGGGCCGGACAGGCCAATCAGCAAGCCTGACGAAATCATCGGCAAGCGCGTCGGGGTTGAGATAGGCAGCGCCGGCGACAAATACGTTCGGGAGAAATACGAGTCGCGCGTCGAGATCAAGACTTACGACACCGTATTTCTCGCTCTCAAGGATCTGGAAAACGGACGCTTGGATGTATTTGTGGGCTCCGTTGCGCCTATGCGATACATCATGCGCAACATGCCAACCCTGAAAGCTTCTGAGACTTGGGACAGCCGAATTCAGGCGGTCAACACCCGCAAGGAGGACAAAGACCTCCTGGAGGAGATCAACACACATTTGTTGGCGATGAAAAAAGACGGTACTTATAACAACCTGGTCAGCAAATGGTTTGGATCCTTATGAGTTGACAATGGAGGATCGAGGAATCTGGCAATAATCGTGCATGCGATGCTTCCATGGATTTTGACTGGAACATATTCGTTTATTCGCTCGGTCCTTTATTGAAAGGTTGTGTCGTCACGGCCGAGCTGTCGGTGATCTCGATCACAATCGGAATTATCATCGGTACCCTCGGGGGCGTGGCCCGTTTCTCGAACATTAAAATAGTATCAGCCTTGATGCGGTTCTACGTGACGATCTTCCGCGGAGTGCCGCTTCTGGTTACTCTGCTTTTCCTCTACTACGGTCTGCCCGCCGCCGGCATCCAGCTCGATGCATTCACGGTGGCGGTCATTGCATTGTCCGTTACCAACGGTGCCTACATTACCGAGATCGTGCGCGGCAGTATCGAATCATTGGATACCGGGCAGATGCGGGCGGCCCGCTCGCTCGGGATGTCGTACGGATTGGCAATGCGCCGGATCATCCTGCCACAGGCGCTTCGCCGCGTCCTTGCGCCGATCACGAACGAATCGATCACGTTGCTGAAGAATACCTCGCTGGTATCCACCATCGCGCTTGCTGATCTGCTGCGTGCCGGACTCGAAGTAATGAGCTCGAAGGCGAATACTTTCAGTCCGTTTGCGGGCGTGGCACTTTGTTACCTTGCGCTCACATTGCCATTGCTGGCGCTCAATAATTTTCTCGAGAGACGCTACCGCGTAACATAATCTCGTACGCCCAACGCACTCCGGCGAATGTCTCTGATCCCTCATGACTGCGGAGCTTGAGATCAGAAGCTTGGTGAAGAGCTTCGGCAGCCAGACGGTGCTGCGTGGGATAGACCTTGATGTGGCATCCGGTGACGTCGTCGTCGTGATTGGTCCGTCCGGATCCGGCAAAAGTACGTTGTTGAACTGCATCAATTTCCTCGAGCCGTTCGAGGGGGGCAGTATCCGGGTCGGTGGCCAATCGGTGGGTTATAAGATCGATGCAGCCACAGCTCGGCGTATCCGCCAACCCGAAAAGGAGCTCAATGCGCTGCGCGCTCGGATCGGCATGGTCTTTCAGCATTTCAATTTGTTCCCGCACATGACCGTTATCGGCAACGTCATCGAAGCGCCAGTGCGCGTTCGCGGCCAGCAACGGGATGAGGCGATTGCAAGCGCCCGCGCGCTCCTTGCTCGCGTCGGACTTGCAGCCAAGGAGAACACCTATCCCTCGGAGCTCTCCGGCGGCCAGCGGCAGCGTGTCGCCATTGCCAGGGCGCTTGCGATGGGACCTGAGGTCATGCTTTTTGACGAAGTCACTTCTGCGCTCGATCCCGAGCTTGTAGGCGAAGTGCTCGCGGTCATGCGCGATCTGGCAAGGGACGGAATGACCATGCTGGTGGTGACGCACGAGATGAACTTTGCGCGCGACGTGGGCGATCGGGTCGTGTTCATGGATGAGGGCCTGATCGTCGAGGAGGGTGAGCCGGAAGGCTTCTTCACGCGGCCGCAAACCGAACGCGCCCGCGAGTTCTTACGCCGTCTGCTGGAGAAGTGAGGGGCTTCTGGTTGGCGAAACTTCATGGAGCAAGCTTCAATACAACCTTTCCGGGGGAACACATGCGCACCAAGGGGTTGGCAGGAGCCGAGGCTTTCCTGCGACTTTTGTTCAGCATGGAGGTCGAGCGCATATTCGCTTCGCCGGGCTCCGAATGGGCTCCGGTGTGGGAATTCCTGGCGAATCCCGATCTCAATCGTAAGCCGCTTTACTTGTCCTCACGGCATGAGGAAATCGCGGTTGCCATGGCAAGCGGGTATGCCAAGGCGAGCGGAAAGCTCCCGGCAGTCATGCTGCACACGACCGTGGGTGCGCTGCATGCATCGATGGCGCTCAGGGGTGCGCTGCACGAGAATATTCCGATGGTCGTTTTTGCCGGAGAATCAATCGCCTTTGGCGAAGGAGAGGGCCCGGATCCGGGAGGTCACTGGCTTTCGCAGCTCGCGGACATCGGAGGTCCTGCCCGCCTGGTCGAGCGTTGCGTGAAATGGAGCTTCGCGGTCAACACACCCGTCATCCTGCCCGCCACCATTGTGCGAGCCTGCCAGCTCGCGATGACATGTCCCAAGGGGCCCGTGTTCGTTTCGCTGCCGCTCGAGTTTCTCTCAGCAGTGATACCCACAAATGCTGCGGCAAGTGCGGCCTATCCAGCTCCGCCGACGGTTGATGCCAGCGGGCTCGATAAGCTCACGGCGATGCTCCTCGAGGCACAGCATCCGGTCATCGTCACGCAAGAGTGCGGACGCAGTATTGCCGCGGTGGAGCGGCTGGTTGAGCTTGCAGAGCTTCTCTGTGTTCCGGTTGTCGAGCCGCGTGCGGCAGGCTACGTGAATTTTCCTCGTGACCATCTTTTGCACGCCGGTTTCGATGCTGCGCCAGTTCTTGCGGACGCGGATTTCGTGCTTGTCTTGGAGGCGAGGGGCCCCTGGCATCCGGCATCGGCCGGTCCGAAGGCGGGCGCCCGCGTCGCAATCCTGGGCGAAAACCCGTTGCGTGCGGAGCTTCCTTATTGGGGCTATCAGGCCGATGTTTGCTTAACCGGCGCAGCTGAGGACGCGCTTACCCGGATGCTCCAGGGACTGAGAAAACAAGTAACGCCGGCTGATCCGGCACGTGCAAGCCGCTCGAGGCATTGGGAGGCGCGTCACCGGGAGCGGAAGCGCATCGCAGAAGAGGAAGCGCTTGCCCGCAAGAGCCAGAAACCGCTCAATGAGCACTGGGTACTGAACGCGTTGAATGAGATTCTTCCCTCGGATGCGACAGTTGTCGAGGAGACGATCACGCATCGGTCCGCGCTTGACCGCCACCTCGATCGTGTCAAGTCGGGACATTTCTTCTCGGGCGCGATTGGCGGGCTTGGGACCGGTTTCGGAACAGCGCTTGGCGTCAAATGTGCAGTCCACCAAGGACCGGTGATCCTGCTCATCGGTGATGGGTCGTTCAACTACAATCCAGTGCTTGCAGGGCTCGGGTTCTGTCAGGAATTTCAGATGCCCATTATGGTCGTCATTCTCAACAATCAGGGTTATCTCTCACAGAAACGGGCAATCCCCCTGTACTATCCGGAAGGTTGGAGCGCAAAGACCAATACGTTTGTGGGGACCTCGATCACGCCCTCTCCGGACTACGCAGTGCTGGCGCAGGCCTTTGGCGCTCATGGCGAGAAGGTTGAGGAACCGAGCGACGTGCGCTCAGCACTCGAACGAGGTCTCAAGGCTCTCAGTGTGGGCAGGGCTGCGATCATCGACATGCGGCTAGGATCGGTGAATTGAGCACGGGAAGATTCAGCATCACTGATTGAGCTGAATGCCGAGCCCGCGCACGATCTGACCCCAGCGTTTGATCTCGTCCGCATTGAATTGGGCAAATTCGTCGCGCGTCGTCGCGCGCGCTTCGAAGCCGAGCGGCTCAACCCGACCCGCAAAGCCGGGGGACGTCACGATCTGCACCAGCTCGCGATTGAGCCGGTCGAGAACCGGTTGCGGCGTTCCCGCCGTGGCGTAGAGGCCGGCCCAGAACGAGCTGACGAGCTTGGGCCACCCGAGCTCCACCGTCGTCGGCACGTTTGGAAGCAACTTCAAGCGTCGGTCGCCCATGATCGCGAGCGCGCGCAGCTTGCCCGACACAATGAAGGCTAGCGTGTCCGGTACGGAGGGGAACATCACCTGCAGCTGTCCGCCGAGCAGATCGTTCGCCGCCGGCCCCTGTCCACGGTATGGCACGTGAACGATATCCGCGCCAGTTTCAGTCCTGAACAGCTCGCCGGCAAGATGCGTCGGCGAGCCGATTCCGGATGAACCATAGCTCGCCTTGCCAGGGTGCGCCTTGAGCGATGCGATGAGATCGGCCAGGGTGTCGCCCTTGAAGTCGATGCCTGGGACGATGAGTTGCGGGAAAACGGTCATTAGCGTGAGAGGCGCGAAATCCTTGACCGGATCGTATTGGAGCTTGGAATAAAGGCTGACATTGATAGCGTGCGTCCCCACCGAGCCGACCATCAGCGTATAACCGTCGGGCGACGCGCGGGCTACCTCCACGGCGGCGAGCCCCCCGCTGGCCCCTGGCTTGTTCTCCACGATGACCGGCTGCCCCAGCACCTTCGCCAGCTCGTCCGCGACGATGCGTACCTGCACGTCGCCACTGCCCCCGGCGGGAAACGGCACGACAATGCGAAGCTTGCGCGTGGGCCAATCCTCGGCACCCGCCACGCCCGCAAACGTTGCCAGCAGCAGGAATGAAAGCACTACGCGAACGATCTTCATGCGGTCAGCTCGGTGAAGAATTCCAATGCGACGCGATTAAATAAATCGGCTTCGGTTTTAGTCAGAGCATGGCCCCCGCGGCTAGCAAAGTGCGCGCGAGCTCCTGGGATCAGACGGACATACTCCTCGGAGAAATAGCGCGGGGCAAGAAGATCGTCATTGGCCCCGAGCACCAGCGTGGGCACCGTGATGCGGTGGAATTCCGTGCGACGGTCGAAAGCCAGGATGGCGTTGAGCCGACTCGCTTGAACCTCCGGCCCGCCCAGATCGCCACTGTCGCGCGCTTCTTCGGCGGCCAGCTCCTGATGGTGCTCGTTAATCCAGTAGGGCGGATACAACAGCAGCGTGCGGAATTGCGCGTAGGCCTCCCCGCCCAGCTGTTCGTACAGTCGTCGGCGAAGACCGAGCAGCTTTTGCCGGTAGGGATCTCCACAGGTGGTGCTGCAACAGATCAGCAGTGAGCGCAGCCGGCCGGGGAAATCCAGTGCGGTGGCGACGCCAATGCCGCCCCCGGTCGAATGGCCAGCGTAGTGCGCCGATACAAGACCGGCGTTGTCCATGACCGCGACCAGGTCCGCAGCCATTTGCTCGATCGACGCTACCGGTATCTTGGATGAGCGCCCGGTGCCACGCTGGTCGAAGGTGTAGACGGTGAACCGCTCGGCCAGCGCAAGACGGTTGGGATCCCACCACTTACCCGAACCGTTCAGCCCGGCACCGAGGATCAACGCCGGGCCAGCACCGATTTTTTCCCAATAAAGATCAGCGCCATCGCGCACGACCACTGGCATTGGATCTGTCTCCTAACACTCAGCGATTAACGCTGGGTCAAAACCAGCGGGAATCCGTGCGCTTGCATCAGGTCTGCTTTACCTTAGTCAACCGACGTTAGCAGCGCGCGTAGACATTCGCGTCTGTGGCCAACAGCGGTCGTGCGCGTCGCTACCGATATGTTCCGCAGCAGTGTTTATATTTCTTTCCCGAACCGCATGGACAGCGATCGTTTCGCCCGGCCTGACTTGGGGCCTGTCAATCAACTCAAGCCGCGCGTCCCTGCCCATCAGAGCGGTCCGCCCGCAGCTCAAATTCCCATAGCTGAGGATGCCGCCCGGCCAACGCGCCCAAATCGCGGTTTTCTCCCTCGTAGTTTTCGGACCTAGGGAGTTTCGGCCAAGCCAAGATGATCGCGGCGGCTTTTGCCAGGTCGCCGTTTCTGCCACTCTATGCGCGAAGGTGAGCGGATAGACCGTTATCTAGGATATGTCGAATTAATGTCGGTCCCGCTGCTTCCTAGCGGATTAGCGAGGAGCAAATGATCGTGCGGCTTCCGTCCCCGGACATCCGAAGCATGTCCAGCACTGGCGCGCGCCTGTCGCGCCGGCAGGCGATGCGCGGGAGTCTGATCGGCGGCATCGCAGTGTATCTCGCTCCCCTGGGCAGCAGGGCCTTTGCGTCGTTATTCGAAGAACAGTTGCTGACCCGGCCGGAGTGGAACGGCCACGATGGCGTCCTGAAATATCGCATCGATGGCACTTCGAAGGTCACGGGAGAAAAAGTGTTCGCGCGCGACATCCGCGCACGCGACATGCCGCATTGGCCGCAGCAGCAATCGCATGCCCTGGTGCTGCGGGTGACCATGGCCGACCGCAGCTATACCGGCGTCGATCTCTTCCCGCTCGGCTCCGACCTTGCACCCGACCGCGTGGTGACGGCGACAGATTTAGCGCGTGATGGGCTCGCATTTCCCGACTTCTACGGCGAGGACATGCTGCTGCCGGAAGGCAAGACGGCGGCCTATCTGGGTCAAGCCGTCGCGATCCTGATCTATCGGGATTTCGCGCGCTTTCGCTTCGCCAAGGAAAAGCTGCAGTTCAACGACGCGGTCATTCGCTATGGTGCCGTCACCGGGCCGCTGCGGCGCGACCCTTGGGGCTCATCCCGCTTCGTGCGGATCGGAGGCCCCACGCCTTACGACGACGACGTCTTTTCCTGCCTGAAACAAGGACCGGTCTCCCCCAGCTACGATACGCATGAACCGGTCTGGCCGAAGCCCGCACGCGACGGCGACATCGGCGCGCAGGGAATGTACCACGCCGATACCATCCAGTATGAGCTGGCGCACCCGCCTGCCGAATGGCTGGTGCTAACGCGCAACTACGCGACGCAGTCGGGCGACACCGCAGCGCTCGAGCCGGACAACGCCAACGGCTGGTACGATGCGGACAAGCAGGAGCTGCACCTGGTCGTGCCGACGCAGTCGCCGCAGGAAGTCGCGGAAGGCGCAGCGGCCATACTGCAAAGAAGCCGGATCGGCATGAAGCGGCTGTTCCTGCACCCGTGCTTCACGGTTGGCTATGGCTCGAAGGATCACTGCACCATGCCGTACTACGGTCTCCTCGCCGCGGTTTATGGCGACGGCCGGCCGGTGCGGCTAGCCAACGATCGGTTCGATCAGTTTCAGAGCGGCCTGAAGCGGCACCAGTTCAGCATGGGCTACACGGTGGCGGTCGAGCGCCGGACCGGTCTGCTGCAATCGTTCCGGGCCGAGATCGTGGCCAATGGTGGCGGTCGCGCGAATTGCTCCGTTGCCCTTACCATGGTGGGCGCCACCTCGGCCCAATCGGTCTACTACTTTCCGAAGAACGACGTGGCTGCGACCGCGATCGCTTCCCGCGCCATCGATAGCGGCGCGGCGCGCGGCTACGGGGCGCTGGAAACCCTGACGGCGACCGAGCTGATGATGGACGAGATCGCCGGCGAGCTCGGCCTCGACGCGATCGAGTTCCGTCTGCGTAACGTGTTGAAGACTGGGATGAGGAGCGCCCAAGGCGCGGTCCCGCTCGGGACGCAGCGGGCCGAGACGGTGCTGGAGCAGGCCCGCGACCATGCACTGTGGACCGGCCGAGCCTCGCGCAAGCAGGTGTACGACGCCGGGCATCCCGGAAAATATTACGGGGTCGGGTTCGCCTGCATCCAGCGGCGCTTCGGCACCGGGGCCGAAGCCAGCCTCGCCAAAGTGGAGCTCGCGCCGGATGGGCGCATCGCGCTGTCCCACAGCGGAACGGAGATCGGCACCGGCACATCCTCGGGGCAGGCCATCGCCTGCGCGCGCTGGCTGGGGCGGCCAGCCGATGCCCTGGACATGGCCGTCACCGAGTGGCCCGACTTGCCGGTGGAAACGAGCGGTGATCCGCACTCTATAAGTCAAGCCGAGCAGGACCGCCTGGCGAAGAACCCGCGCTGGAGTCCCGCTTATGCATCGGCATCGAGCGCCAGCAACTCGTCGTACTACTTCTCGCACGTGACGCGGGAGGCAGCGCGCGTCGTTTATCTCCACGGGCTATGGCCGGCGGCGCTGGCAATCTGGGGCCGTGACGGGCGGGCGGCAGCGCGCGAGGTGAAGCCGGAGGACGCGCGTTGGCGCGACGGAGCGCTCGCGGTCGAAGGCCTCGAACTGCTGCCGCTGGCACGGCTGGCGCAGGAGGCGCATGCGCGCGGCCTCGTGGTAGGCGCGGCTGTGCACGCCTTCAACCGCTGGCAATGGGCCGAGGCCGATTTCGTCGTGGATGGTGCATCGGCACGCGCAGCGGTGGACGCCCTGTCGGTGCGTTATGGCGGCGGCGCGGGCGCGGCTAAGGAGGCGCTGTCGACCACGCCCAACCGCTATCAGGTGCTCGACCGCCGGACCGTGTCCTTTCCACCGACGCAGAACAACAACGCGATGGTCGGTTACAACACCGTCGTCGGCACCCTGGCCGAGATGGTGGTCGACGCAGCCAGCGGAAAGGTCACGCTGCTGAGCCACCATACCATTCTCGAATGCGGCAACATGCTCGTGCCGGAGCTGGTGTCGAGCCAGATCCAGGGCGCTACCGCCACCGGCATCGGCTTGACACTGCACGAATGGCTCCCGCTGTACGAGGACGGTCCGGGGAACGGCACCTGGAATTTCAACCGCTATCATCTGCCGCGCGGCAGCGACGTAGCGGTGTGGGCGCAGACCGCCGAAGTCTTGCCGCCGCTGTCGGATCGCGAGCCACCGAAAGGCATGGCCGAAGTGGCGGGGATCCCAATCATGGCGGCCATCGTGAATGGTGTCGCGCACGCCATCGGGCATCGCTTCCGCACGCTGCCGGTCACGCCGGAGCGGATCCTGGAGGTCCTGGCATGATCCTCCAGACCCGCCCGCTGACGGTGACCATCAACGGCCGGCGCTACGGTCCCATAGATGTACCCGAAGGCCTGATGATGATCGACGTGCTGCACGAGATGCTCGGCCTCACCGGCTCGCGTCTGGGCTGCGGCATCGGCATCTGTCACGCTTGCGTGGTGATCTGGGATCGCGACGATCAAACCAGCGAGGAAGTGCAGACCTGCATCACCGGCGCCGGCTTCTTCGACGGCAAGCGCATCCGCACCGTTGAGGGCATCGCCCGGAGGAACGACAAGGGCGAGATCCTCGCGCTCTCTCCGGTGCAGCAGGCCTTCCTTGACCAGTTCAGCTTCCAATGCGGCTACTGCACGCCGGGCTTCGTCAACGCCGCCACCGTGCTGATCGAGCGACTAAAGCGCGCGCCGGTGCCGCGCGGACAGGTGGAGGCGACGGTGGCCGCGGCGCTGGAGAAGCATATCTGCCGCTGCACCGGATACGTGCGCTACTACCAAGCGGTGCGCGACTTGATCCTCGCGACACCCGGTCTGACGCGGGACGCCGCATGACGGTGCGCCGCACCGGTCTACGGGTCGTCATCATCGCCGCGGTTGTCCTCATCGTTGGCATCGCGGCGGCCGCACTCGCGATGCGAAACCTCTGGTCCGGCAGGACCGGGGGCCCTGTGCAGGCGGTGAACGCGCCGGCGGACGTCGTCGCACGCGGAAAATACCTGTCCGAGGCGGCGGACTGCGCCGCCTGCCACACCGCCCCGGGCGGCGCGCCATTTGCCGGCGGTCTGCCCATGCAGAGCGGCTTCGGCACGATCTACGCGACCAATATCACGCCCGATCCCGACGACGGCATTGGCCGCTGGAGCGCGGAGGATTTCTGGCGCGCGCTGCACGACGGGGTCAGGCGCGACGGAGCGCAGCTCTATCCGGCAATGCCCTATACGTCCTATCGCGGCATGACGCGGGCGGATGCGGACGCGATCTACGCTTATGTGATGCAACTGCGCCCGATGAAAGTGGCGAACCGCAGGACCGAGCTGAATTTTCCCTTCAACATCCGCCTCGGCATGCTGGGCTGGAACATGCTGTTCTTGCACAACAGCCTTCCTGCGGTGTCCGATGGACGTACTCCGGCGTGGCAGCGCGGCCGCTATCTGGTGAACGTGCTGGGGCATTGCGGCGAATGCCATACGCCCCGCGGCATCGTGGGCGAGATGAAGTTGTCGCGCTCGTTGATCGGGTTCGCACTCGGCCGCGTCGCCGCGCCCGACATCACGCCCGCCGGGCTCGCATCCCGCGGCTGGACGGCCGCGGGACTGCGCGCTTACCTCGGTCGCGGGCTCGCCCGTCAAGGCTCGGCGTTCGGCGACATGCACCCGGTGATCATGCTCAGCACGAGAAATCTCACAGCGGAAGATCTCAATGCCGTCGCGATCTATCTGCTCGGCGATAATCCGCCGCCGCCCGCGCCGCTGCCGCCGCCCGATGCGACAGAAAGCGCCGAAGCCGCAAGCGGCGCTGGGAGGATGAGCTATGTGGCGCTGTGCGCGGGCTGCCACGGCCTGGACGGCAACGGCGTGCCGAACACAGTGGTGGCGGTACGCAACAACAGCACGCTAAGGCTTGCCGATCCGCGCAACCTGATCGTGGCGATGCTCGACGGCATCGGAGCGCAGAATTTTTCGCATCGCGCTAGCATGCAGGCGATGCCGGGCTTTTCCGACAAATTGAGCGATGCAGAGGCGGCCGCGCTCGCAAACTACCTGCGCGTCACATGGGGCGGGCAGAAGGGCGATGTCGCGGCATCCGTCGTGCGGGCGCTGCGCTGAGAGTCGCCACGCCCTGGAGGCTGTGCAGGCTAGATCCGCTAACTGGGTCAAACTGAGACCATCCGACCACGTCGGCCGAGCGTCGGCTATACCTTCTTGCCCGTTGAGGGGAACGCGATCTCAATTGCAGATTTGGGGGTCACTGCATCATGGCCGATCTTCGACTTAGCCTCGCAATCAGCGATTACGTCCACACCCGCGATATCTCGGATGGTCGAATCAAGCCGGTTGGTATTGATCTCACGGTGAACGAGCTTCCTTTCGAGCAAGCCGCATTTCGCTTTGGCGCCAATCGCGAATTCGACATTTCCGAATTTTCATTCGCAAACTACTGCGCGGTTCTCTCGTCGCCCGGCGGGGGCGATCTTGTGGCATTGCCGGTTTTTCCCTCGAGGGTATTCCGGCATTCATCGATTTACATCAATGATAAAAGCGGCATCAGCAGCGCCGGTGACCTCAAGGGGCGCAAGGTCGGCATTCCGCAATGGTCGCAAACCGCGACCGTTTACGTGCGCGGATTCCTGCAGCATCACGCAGGTGTTCCGCTGTCTTCGATCAAGTGGATCCAGGCTGGCGTTGATGATGCCGGCCGGCAGGACCCCGTCGAACTGCGGTTGCCTGCGGGCGTAACAATCGAGTCAATTCGGGACCGCACGCTCGGCCAGATGCTGGTGCAAGGAGAGATCGACGCGATCATAACGGCTCGACCGCCGCGTTGCTTCATGGAAGGCGAGCCTGTCGTCAGGCGGCTCTATCCAAATTACAGAGAGGAAGAGGAGCGCCACTTCGCCCAGACCGGCATTTTCCCGATCATGCACGTCATTGCCATGAAGCGTAGCCTGTATGAGGCAAATCCATGGATCGCGCGCAACCTTTTCGATGCGTTTGACGCGGCGAAGAACGCCAGCATGCGCCGGTGCTACAACATTCAGTCGTCTTACATCCCCACCGGATGGGTACCGGACGATCTCGGGCGCACGCACCGCCTTCTGTTCGGCGACGGCGACCCTTGGCCTTATGGCCTGGAGCGTAATCGCGCGACAATCGAGCCATTCCTCGCGTATTGCAACGAGCAGGGTGTCACTCAACGCCAGCTCGCTGCAATGGAGCTGTTCCCTAAAGAGCTCGCTTTCGAGGTCAAAATCTAGTTTCTTGTCCAATCAAATTTGTAGCTCAGTCCGACCCGAAACACGACGTCATAGACGGATTGCGAAGAGCTCACGGCGGTCACACCAGAAGAAGTAGCTGCATTTCCGATCAATTGCAGGTAAAGAACTTCAAATCGCAGAAGGAGATTGCGGTTTATCGCGGATTCCTGCCCGACGCCTGCGACCCAAGCTGTGCGCGTTGAAGAGGAGACCAAGCCAGTAGGTGCGCTGCTGCTGAAATGCGCATAACCTGCGCCTCCGGTCGCGTAGTAGGCAATGTTATCGTATGCATATCCAACGCGTATCAGTGCCGTCGCAAGCCACGGCATGCTGGCGGACAGAGAAGATCCAGAGCCTTGCTGATTCGACCAGTCGCCAGAGACTTCGACCCCGAAAAGAGTGTTTCGATACTGTAAATTGGCACCGATTTGGCCTCCGGCAATCGCCCCCGAAAAAGCTTGCGTGCCGTTAATGCTGTCGCTGATGTTCCCACTTCCATAGCCAGCATTTGCGCCAACATACACGCCGGTCCAATCGTAAAAATTAGGCGGTACTTCGATGCCGCCCGCCATAGCCACTTGCCCGCTACACATCGCGACAAGAATAATAATGGCAGCAATACGAATGCCCATTAGGTCGCGTCTTCCCAGCACTATCACTTATGCGTAGTCGGATTTGATCACTCGGTCGCTGCAGATTCGCCACACACGTTCACGTCTGTTACTCGGGTTTTTCAAGTCTTAGGATGACCATGCCAGAGGACCCCGTGATTTGTAGGCCATCTTCGCGGCTTTTTTGGCGGACACAAAACCTCGCACAGACCGATATACCTAAGACATCGTCTGTCGGTCCCGCGACATGCCGAGCGATGTCGTGATCCAGTCGAGCGCGAAATCCGTATGGCCCCCACCCCACATTGGCCCCGATGAGGAGGGTCACAGATACCACCTAACGGTTCGGTTACTCGCACATTAAAAGTTGGTAATCAGAAAAAATGCATGGGGTGGCGAAGTGAGGTCCAACCTATCAAAGAGGAAAGATTTACCATTTTTTACTTGGCCGGCCGTTGCGGGCATGGAGCATTTAGAGTGCTGGCGACTGCTCCGGTTGTGATCCGCCAGGTATCAGCCATTTCTGAATCGCGGGAGTTGCCGCGCACCGCGCTGTCGCTCATGCCGCGGCGGCCAGATGGGTGATGTCGGCCAGCACGCGTTGCATATCCGCTTCGTCGCCGCGGTAGCTGGCGACCTGGCGGCCGCGGTACATGGTCACGATGACATCGGCGATCCCGAGCACCTCTTCAAGGTCTGAGGATGCCATGATGATGCAATAGCCGTCCGCGCAGAATTGCCGGATCAGGCGATAAATGTCCGCACGCGCCCCCACGTCGACGCCACGCGTCGGCTCGTTCATGAGCAGCACGCCGGGCGCATCGCCGATCGCGCGGCCGAAGGCGAGCTTCTGCTGGTTGCCGCCGCTGAGCTCATCGGCTGGCGAAGAGAGCCGCGCGCGGTCGAGCCCCACGGCGGCGGCCAGTCTCGCCGCGGCGGCTCGCAGTCCTCGTCGGGCGAGAATGCCGAACCTGCTGTGAAGGGAGATCCTCGTGGCAACCAAGTTGTGTCCGACGCTCAGGCGGAGGAATACGCCTTCGCCGGCGCGATCTTCCGAGATGAATCGGAGCTTGCGGGCTTGCGCCTTCGCTACCGAACGCAGGCGCAGAGGCTTCCCGGCGATGCTCACCTCGCCGGTCG
>Ga0209331_1000417_pt1 | contig 15552 bp, 14 predicted proteins | sample JacPinW_OM3H0_M3_FD_187971 | JGI IMG/M metagenome (GOLD analysis project Ga0209331, IMG submission 187971) | Forest soil microbial communities from Algoma, Ontario, Canada - Jack Pine, Ontario site 1_JW_OM3H0_M3 (SPAdes) (version 2) | ecosystem: Environmental > Terrestrial > Soil > Boreal...
GGCGCGGCGATCGCTTGCCGGCCGATCCGCTGGCACTGATCGATCGCATCCGCGGCGCTGCGAACTAGCCGTTCGCAAGGACCGGGACCGAATGGACAGCCTTGGACCGCCGTCTAGTCTTCGTTTGCTGCGATCGATTCCATCAAGGATACCAGCTGACGCTGTACGGTCTGGTCCTTGATCTTGCTATAGGCCCGCAGCAGCCGGAGGCTGAACGCGCTGTCGAGGAACAGCAGGCTTTCGACTTCGCGCGCCTTGCCGTCGCCGTCGTAAAAGAATGTGACGGGGACATCGAGCGCGGTGGCGATTTGCTGAAGGCGGGCCGCACCAACGCGGTTGACGCCCTTCTCGTATTTTTGAACCTGCTGGAAACTGACGCCGAGTTTGTCGCCGAGTTCCGCCTGCGAGACCTTTTGCTCAACGCGGCGCAGCCGAATTCGCTTGCCCAATTCGATGTCGGGTTTGCCGGCACTCCGCTGCTTCATCTTCTTTGCTGCTGATGTTTTCATGCTGCTGTTACCGTCCTTTGGTCGAGAAGCCCCCGAATTTATGGGTCAGGGATTCACCCGTATATACCGCTTTAAATTCCCTTGGATGGACGAATTCGTCCTTAAACCACGGGAATCTCGCGGGATTGAAGGCCTCCACCAGCCAGTCGATCATGTGCCGCACCCGGGGGATGCGGCCATTACCTGGATGATAGGAAAGCCAAATATCGAATGGCCGGCGCAATTCGATCTCGAGCGGGACCATTTCCCCCCCGAGTGCTGAGGCGTAGGTCGGGAATACGCCGATCCCGGCGCCGTTGGCGACAGCCCAGTAATTGGCGCTGCTGACGTTGGTTTTCATGACCAGCAAATCCTGCTGGGGATGGCCGGGAAACCAGCTGTCGAAGGTCTCCTTGGCCGCGGTCTGGTCGGCGACCTGCATCACCAGCCGGTGCTTGATCAATTCTTCGGCCGTCGTCGGGGTGCCGTAGGTTTCGAGGTATTTGGGGCTGGCAAACAGCATCAAATGCATTCGGCCAAGTCGGACCAGTTTGACATCGAGTGCGGCCGGCCGCGACAAATGGATCGCAACGTCGGCCTCATGCCGCGACACATCGGCCGAGCGCATCGCACAGTGCAGATCGACCAGAATGCTTGGGAATGATTGCTGGAATTCGACAAGGCGTGGAGCCAGCCAGAACGTTCCGAGACCCTCGGTCACGGCGACCCGGACTTCGCCCGAGACCGTATTGGCGACGGAATTGCCGGCACGCAGCAGGTCGAACGCCGCGGCCTCCATGCGTTCCACCGCGGAAACAACCAGCGCGCCTTCGTCGGTCAGCCTGGTGCCGTGAACGTCGCGGGTGAACAGGGTGGCACCGATCTGCCGCTCAAAATCGTCGATTCGCCTGCGGACGACATTAATAGACAGTTCAAGCCGTTCCGCCGCGGACCTGAAGCTGCCACACCGAACCACCTCCAGAAAAACCCTGGCGGCGTCCCAATCCGTGAGACCTCCGAGAGCGACCTTGTGGCGTTCCTCCTGAGGAACGCCCCTTTCCAGCGCGAGATGCATACACAGCCCCTTCCGCCCGCTAAAGTTGCTTCCACCCGCTATTCTTGCCAGAATCTGGGGTGAACTACAACCATGGCGGGTTTGAAGCCAGGAATTTTCACGCGTATACTTACCGGGCGGGCCTTTTCCCCAGGATTTCGGCTGCGGGCCGGTTCCGCAACGCCAAGGGGAAGCGCGTGACTTCCGTCGCGAGCCTGCGGGCGTTCACCATTTCGTCCAGTGTTTCGATCGTCGGTTTCGAGCCGTATCGCAACGAAATGGTCTTCGAACGGAGGAGCCCTTCGTGCTATGGTTGCGAGCCATTCACCGCGCTGGTTAACCAAAGTCTGGGCGGCATTGAGCTTGCCGGATTTGCAGGCGAATCGGCCTGTCTGTCGACTTTGATCGATGCGTTCCACCGCAATCATCGCAATCATAAGGTCACTTATCCATCCGACGCATCCGCCAGCCGCGCACTCGACGAGATGTCGGCGGATGACGTCCACCGCGCCGTTTCGAAAATATCGGGAATTTATGGAGACGTGTATGAAACGACCGACTGGATCGCATCCACTCTACCTCGCAAGCTCGGTCACGGAAAAAGCGCTGGCGGCTAGTTCCGAAGAGCGATTGCATTCGGTTCTCGCAACCCTCGAGCAGTGCCGGACGGTTCTGACCAAGGACGCGCGGCCGGAGACGGCAAAACTGGTGTCGTTGGCCATTCTCCAGCTTCGGATGGAACTCAATCAGGTCGCGGACCTGGAGTTGAAGGCGTTGTGCGATGTGCTGACGCCGGTCGCTGGGCCGCTGGATACATCGCACGATCCGAAATCGCCGCAAGGCCAGCGCGGAGGGGCCCTGGCGGTATTGAAACTGGTCAAATAGCCACGCGCCTCGGTGCGCCCGCCAACTTCCGGATACGCCATTCCCCTTCGTCCTCTTTGTCCCCTTGGGCCGCCCGATTGCTGCGTCGGCGCTGCGCGTTCGGGCGTTCGCGATGCCGGATTGGTGATCGATAAAGCCCTCGCCGATCGCCTTGTGCATCCGCTACATGAACGCGGACTGACCCACGATCCCGATGCCAGGCTTGGCCAGAGCGGGGCCTGCGGGTTATCAGGGATGGCGATGATTGCATGATTCACGATATTTCGATTCCCGCGGCGCTGATTGCCGGTCTGGTCAGCTTTCTGTCGCCCTGCGTGCTGCCGCTGGTGCCGCCCTATCTGATTTACCTCACCGGCGCGACCATCGAACACGTCGCCAATGACGAGACGGAATCGTCCTCGAAGCGCGCGGTGATGATTTCGGCCGTCATGTTCGTGCTCGGCTTTTCCACCGTGTTCGTGGCGCTCGGCGCCAGCGCGTCGCTGATCGGAAGCTTGATCCGCGCCTGGTCGGCGGAGCTCTCGATCGTCGCCGGCATCGTCATCATCATCATGGGCCTGCACTTCCTCGGGCTGACGCGGATCGGTTTCCTGATGCGGGAAGGGCGTTTGCCGATCCCGAAGCCGGTGGGCCTGTGGGGCGCCTATGTAATGGGGCTCGCCTTTGCGTTCGGCTGGACGCCCTGCATCGGCCCGATCCTCGCGGCGATCCTGTCGGTCGCCGCCGCCGAGGCGACGGTGACCAGGGGCGCCGGTCTGCTCGCGATCTACTCCGCCGGGCTCGGGATTCCCTTCCTGATCGCGGCCTTCATGGTCGAACAGTTCTCGTCGCTGTTTTCGCGCATGAAGCGGCATCTAGCCAGCGTCGAGCGGGCGATGGGCGTGCTGATGGTCATCACCGGCATCGGCTTTCTCACCGGCGCGGTATCGGGCGTCAGCATCTGGCTATTGGAGACGTTCCCGAGCTTGCAGAATTTCGGCTAGGGGCGAAGGATCTTTCGCCTTGAATCTGCGCTGCGTGGCCGATCATTCATCGTCAGATTTGGTACTGCTTACCGGTCGTTCCTTCGTCAACGGCAAGCAATTCCTTCAACTTCAGCACGGCGCTATCCGGTGTCGTGAGGACCGGCAGACCCGACGCCTCGGCGACCAGCGCCGCTGCTGGCGCCATGCTATACTGGGCAAGGGCAATCAGATCACAGCCGCGCAACTCCCGTGACGCTTCCGCCACGAGGCGATCGTGCTCCGCGCGCTCCCCCCGATCTAGCGCGGCGAGAGCGCCCGCCGCCAGTTTTGGCACGATCTCGATGGAGCGCGGGAATTCCGGCGGCATCGAAGCCAGTGTCGGTGCGAATGTCGAGAGCAAACCGATCTTGCGGCCCCGTGCGGCGGCTTGCTCGATCATTGCTGCATTGGGCTTGAGCACCGGCATCGGCGCGTGCTCGCGCGCGACGGCCTCAATGCAAGGGCCGAAAGCCGAGCATGTGAAAAGGATAGCGTCTGCATCGGTACTGGCCGCGTAACGTCCGATCGAGAGGAAGCGTCCGGTCATTGCCTCAGTCAGCCGGCCATCCCGCGCCAGGTCGGCCGACAGGCTGTCGTCGAGCAAATTCATCAGACGGGCGTGCGGCCAAAGCCGGGCGAACGACGCCTCAATCGGCGCAATCGAATGTTTCAGGGCATGGACGAGCGTGATGCGCATCTTGTTCCGTATGACCGCGGCGCAGCGCGTGTCAAGCATGACGCGCTGTGCCGCGGCGCCGAGTTCTCACTTGAAGGGGATGGCGTACATCAAGCCGCCCTTGCTCCAGGTCGCGTTCAGAGCGCGATCGAGCTTGAGCGGGCTCGCCTTGCCGACGTTCCGCTCGAAGATCTCGCCGTAATTGCCGCCTGCCTTGACGGCCTGCAGTATCCATTTGTTGTCGAGGCCCAGCCGCGATCCCAGATCACCGGAGGCGCCGAGCAGGCGCTGGATTGCCGGCGTGGTCGATTTTGACATTTCGTCGGCATTGGCTGCGGTTACCCCGAGTTCCTCGGACTCGATAAGACCGTAGTGAAGCCAGGCGATAATGTCGGTCCACACCTCGTCGCCGTTGCGCGTAAACGGTCCGAGTGGCTCCTTGCTGATCGTCTGCGGCAGCACGAGGTAGTCGGCCGCGTTCGGCGCCGCCGTTGCGACAGCGCCGGCCAGCGCGGAGGCGTCCTGGGTCATGGCATCACAACGCCCGCCGAAAAAGGTCTGATACATGGTGTCGATGCGATCGAACACCAGCGGCTTCCATTCGATCGCGTTGGCGCGACCGTAGTCGCCGAGCGTCACCTCATGGGTCGTTCCCTGCGCGACGCAAACGGTGGCGCCATTCAGTCCCTTCAGGTCCTTCACGCCGCTGTCGCGCCGGACGACAAAACCCTGGCCGTCATAGAAATTGACCGGCCCCTGGCGCAGGCCGAGGGTAACGCCGCGCAGGTAGGTCTGCGTCGAATTGCGATAGAGCACGTCGATCTCGCCCGATTGCAGCGCGGTAAACCGGTTTTGCGCCGTGAGCGCGACGTAGCGCACCTTGCTGGCGTCGCCGAAAATCCCCGCTGCCAGCGCACGGCAGTAATCAACGTCGAGTCCCTTGTAGTTTCCCTGGGAGTCGGGAAAGGAGAATCCGGCAAAGCCTGCGCTGACGCCGCACACCAGCGAGCCGCGCTGCTTGACCGTGTCGAGCGTGCCGGCGGTTGCCCCCGAAAACCATGCCGTGAGCAAGCCTGTAGCAATGACAATTCTCTTCATTCTGCTCTCCTCCTAGTGACCAAGGGTTTTCAATGCGGTGTCGACGGCAGAGCCGAGCCTGTCGACGATCATGTCGATGTCGTCTGGTGTCGCGATGTAGGGCGGTGCGAGCATGACATGGTCGCCGCTGCGGCCGTCCACCGTCCCTCCGCCGGGATAGCAGGCGAGGCCGGTTTCGAACGCGGCGGCCTTGATCCGCTGGTGGAGTTTGAGGCCAGGATCGAACGGCTCGCGGGTGGCGCGATCGGCGACCAGTTCGATGGCCTGGAACAGGCCCCGCCCGCGAATATCGCCGACGTGCCGGTGATTGCCGAAGCGCTCGGTCAACCGTCGCTCGAGGTAACTGCCGAGGTCCCTGACCCGTTCGAGCAGTTTCTCTTCATCAATGATCCGCTGCACCTCGAGCGCCGCCGCGCAGGCGAGAGGGTGCGCGAGATAGGTATGTCCGTGCTGGAAAGCTCCCGAGCCCTGCCGGATCGTGTCGATGATATCAGCGCTTGCGAGCATCGCGCCGATCGGCTGGTAGCCGCCGCCTAACCCCTTGGCGATGGCCTGGATGTCGGGCGCAATGCCCTCCTGTTGCCAGGCGTGAAGCGTGCCGGTGCGGCCCATGCCGCACATCACCTCATCGAGGATGAGCAGGGCGCCGTGCCGGTCGCAGATCTCGCGCACGGCCCTGAAGTAGCCTTCGGGCGGCGGCACGCATCCGGCGGTCGCTCCGACGACGGGCTCGGCAATGAATGCGGCCACCGTGTCGGGGCCGAGGCGCTGGAACTCAGCCTCCAGTTCGGCCGCCAGCCGCGCCACAAAATCGGCTTCGGATTCATCGTAGCGCTTCTCGTGATATGCGAATGCTGGCGTCACGTGGCTGAAGGCGGACGACAGCAACGGCGCGTAGGGTTCGCGGCGCCAGGCGTTTCCGCCTGCCGCCAGCGCCCCCAGCGTATTGCCATGGTAACTCTGGCGGCGAGCAATGAAGCGCTGGCGTTGCGGCTGGCCGCTTTCGATAAAATATTGCCGTGCCAGTTTGATGCCGGCTTCGATCGCTTCCGATCCGCCGCTGACGAAGTAGGCGTAGGCGAGGCCGCCAGGTTCATCGCCAACGAGCCGGTCGGCCAGCGCCTCTGCCGGCTCCGACGAGAAAAAGCCGGTATGGGCATAGGCGAGCTTGGAGGCCTGCTTCGAGATGGCCTCGATCACGCGCGGATGTTGATGTCCGAGACAGGAAACCGCAGCACCGCCGGAGCCGTCGAGAATCCGGCGGCCATCCTCGGCAATCAGCCATACGCCGTCGCCGCCGACGGCCTTGGGAGGCTGCTCGCGCAGGCTTCGATGCAGAACGCGGCTGTTTCTAGCGGCCATGACATTCAACCTCAATCAGCGACATATTGCGACATCGCCGCAAGGCGAGCTTCGGTCTCTTCGAGGCGCCGCTTCGCGCCCGCGCCCCCCAGCACAAACGTGACCGCTGCAAGCGACTGCGCGATCGCGATCGCGCCGGTCAGGCTCGGAAAGAATCCGGGCGAGGCGGCCGCCTCAAAAAGCAGCACGTGATCGGCGCCCTCAGCCATCGGTGCGGCGACTGTATCGGCAATCGCGATCAGCGCAGCGCCGGAACGATGCGCCGCACGCGCTGATGACACGCTCGCCGCCGAATAGGGGGCAAATCCGATGACGATGACGGCGTCGCCTGCACCGAATGCACCGAGGTCAAGATCCTCCGGGCCCGAGCCGCCAACCAGCTGTACCGCATCAGGCCGGAACAGTCGAAGCTGGTAAGTGAGCAATTCTGCCACGCTGCGGCAGCTTCGAAAGCCGGCAATCCAGATGTGTTGCGCCGCTTGCAGGGTCTTGGCTGCCCTTGCCACGCTGTCTGTCGAAATGCGGGCAAGGCCTGCCGCTTCAGCTTCGAGCTTGTCGGCGACCAGCATGACGTCGGAATTGGGACCCTGGCGCCGCCCCTTGGTTCGGCCGGAGAACGGAGAGGTTTGCGCGGGCCGGCGCGCCTCGGTCAAAGCGGCGCGGAGTCCGTCCCATCCTGAATAACCCAGCGCCTTCGCAAGCCGCGTGAAGGAAGCGGGATCGGCGCCCGCCGCGGCGGCCAGGTCGCGCATCGAACGGGTCGTGGCGTCATAGTCATTGGCGGCAACAAACCGCCCAACTTCCCTTAAGCGCATCGGCAGCGACGGCAAGGCGCTGCAGAGTTCACTGAGGGGCGAAGATTCCGGGGGCGGGGATTTCGGCTGCGGGGTCATGAAACATATGTTGCATGAAATTCATTTTTATGCAACATATGAAGCGCGCTGCGTAAGCGCATGGCCGAAGATCGCTGCTGCCGGAAGGATCTTGTGCTGTGACGACATCCACGCCCGAGCCTCGTCGCAAGCGGCTGCGCTTCTCACTGAGTCATGAGCGCCTCAAGGGACTTTTCTGGCAGATCGTGGTGGTGGGGATCGCGATCGCCGTCGTCGCCTGGCTGTGGTCGAATGCCGTTCACAATCTGTCGGTGCGCCGCATCTCGACCGGCTTTGCCTTTCTCGGTCGTGAAGCCGGGATGCCGATTGCCGACGCCTGGCTCGACTACAGCCCCAAGAACACCTATCTGCGCGCATTCCTCGTTGGCGTCGTCAACACGCTCCGTGTTGCCGTCATCGGCATCGTGCTCGCGACTGTGCTCGGAACGATGATCGGAATCGCGCGGCTGTCGTCCAATTGGCTGCTGTCCCGGCTGGCCGCGGTCTATGTCGAAGTGCTCCGTGATCTTCCGCTGCTGCTGCAGCTTTTGTTCTGGTACGTGCTGATGCAGGGACTTCCAGCGGCCCGCGCCGCATGGATGCCGATCGACGGCGTATACCTTTCAAATCGAGGCCTGGTGCTCCCGTCGATTCCGATCGAGGAGGGAAACCTTTGGGTAGTCGGCATCGCCGCAATCGGCCTGATCGCGTTGTATGCGCTGCGCCGGCGATTGGTTGCACGGCAGCTGCTGGATGGCCGGCCGCGCCGCCTCTGGCCTTACGCGCTTGGTCTGGTGGCGGGATTGCCGGCGCTGGCGTCCTGGGGTCTGGGCGTATCCTGGACCATCGCCATGCCTGAGTTGCGCGGCTTCAATTTTGTCGGCGGATTGACGTTGTCGCCGGAGTACTTCGCGCTGCTGGTCGCGCTCGTCACCTATACCTCGGCTTTCATCGCCGAGATCGTACGCAGCGGCATACAGGCCGTTCACAGGGGCCAGTGGGATGCCGCGATGGCGCTCGGCCTGCGCCGGAGCTTCGTCCTTCAGCATATCGTCATGCCGCAGGCGCTTCGCGTCATCATTCCGCCGATGACCAGCCAGTTTCTGAACCTGACCAAGAATTCCTCGCTGGCCGTCGCGGTCGGCTATCAGGACATCGTATCGATTGCGAATACGACGCTGAACCAGACCGGCCAGGCTATCGAAGCCATCGCGCTGATCATGATGGTGTTCCTGACCATCAGCCTTGGCATCAGCCTGTTCATGAACTGGTACAATGCGCGCATCGCGCTGGTGGAGCGCTGATCGATGACCTCGGTAACGGATGCGCCGGAAAATCCGCTTCCCTTCGGCCGGTCGCGATCGCGCAGGTCCGGCAGCGGCCGCGCGATCCGGTGGCTGCGCGCCAATCTGTTCGCCTCGATTCCCTCCACCGTGATCTCCCTGCTGCTGATCTTCCTGCTCGCCAAGGCGATTGTGAGCTTGGTGCAGTGGGGTTTCTGGAACGCGATCTGGAGCGTTCCCGACAATCAGACCGGCGCCTGCCGGGCGATCCGCGGGCTTGGCGCCTGCTGGGCGGTCATCCCCGAGAAGTATCGCTTCATTCTGTTCGGTACCTATCCCTTCGATCAGCAGCGGCGGCCTGCGCTTGCGACCCTGACCTTCATTGCACTCTTCTTCGTGTCGAGCCGGCGCAGCTGGTGGCGCAAGGAGCTCGTTCTGGTGTGGGTCGCAGCGCTGGTTGCAATTGGCTTGCTGATGTGGGGCGGCATCGGGCTGCCCTACGTTTCCCAGGATCGCTGGGGCGGGCTGCCGGTTACCCTGATCCTCGCAACGTTCGGGCTTGCCTTCGGCTTTCCGCTCGGGATTGTCGTGGCACTCGGCCGCCGTTCCAAGCTGCCCGCGATCCGCTCGATTTGCGTGCTTTATGTCGAGCTGATCCGCGGCGTTCCGCTGATCAGCCTGCTGTTCATGGCGAGCGTGATGTTTCCGCTGTTCATGCCTGACGGCGTCAACATCGACAAGCTGCTGCGGGCCCAGATCGCGTTCGTGCTTTTCGCCGGCGCCTATCTGGCGGAAGTCATACGCGGCGGCTTGCAGGCCGTTCCGAGGGGACAGCACGAGGCCGCCGACGCGATCGGCCTTTCGTACTGGCAGAAAAACGGCCTGATCATCTTGCCGCAGGCGATCCGTCATGTGATCCCGCCGCTGGTGAACACGTTCATCGCGTTCTTCAAGGACACCAGCCTGGTTCTGATCATCGGCATCTTCGACCTGTTGACGACAGCGAAGACCGCCATCATCGACCCCGCGTGGCAGTCGTTCAGTGTCGAGGTCTATCTGTTCGTGGGACTGATTTATTTCGCTTTCTGCTTTGCCATGTCGCGTTACAGCCGGCGCCTTGAAGCGCTGGCCGGCCCGACGTGACGGGGAAGGCGGCTTTCGCTCGTTGAGATTCGGAAAGCGCCCTGGATTATCCACCGCTCCCTTGCACAGCCACCGTCTCGATCTGACCAGGGAAAATACGAGAAACCTATTAATTTCGTGGCGCAACCTGATATCGAGGGCAATCAGGCTTTCGCCTTTTTGGCTTCCGCCTTGGCGGGCTTTTTAGCAGGCTCGGCTTCCGCCGCCTGTCGCATCGACCTTGCGTAACTGTCGGCGGCGTTGTCGGCGGAAATCTGCAATCGCTTGGCGGCCGCGGCGCCTTGCAGCATGGTGTTTTTCGCGATCAGCCTGTATTTTTCTTTGGTCTCCCTGTTCTTCGCCTTGGCGGCGAGGCCCGCGTATCGATCGCGCCGGCGCTTGGCGGCGGCCATCAGAGCCTTGGTTTGTTGTTTCGCCAGTTGCCGAATCACGACATCCAGATCGGCTTCCGCCATGTTTTGTTTCCTCAGCTGCGCTCGGAGCATTCCGTATGATCCGTTATGCAATTGCCGACGAGAATTTGCAATTGTGCGGCGGGCTACCCGGCCGTATCTGTCTAGAGCCGGATTAGATTAGATGGGGCCGTGACGACGAAGCATTTTTCTTCCGTGCCCCGGACGCAGCGCAGCACGGGTGCTGCGAGCCGGGCTCGACTCTACTTTGCATGGGGTTGTTTTCGCGATTTTTGTCCAGGTCCTGCCGTGCACCGCCGAAGGGGCGCTATGCCGGGTCCGGGACACGAGATCGTTAGTGCCTCGCGCTTACGGGACGAATCGATCCAACTCCAACACATCATGCTCTAGCCCACGTCCTCAAGTGCGCAGGTCACGGTGTAGACCACGCCGCGGGGCAGGAAGTCGACCGTGGCTTCGCCGCCGAGCTGATCGCGGGCGCTGCGTTCGATCAGCCGCGATCCAAAACCGCGCTGCACCGGGGCTGTGACAGGGGGGCCGCCGGCCTCGGCCCAGACGAGCCGCAATTTCGGCTTGCCGTTTTCGGTGATGATTTCCCAATCCAGCCTCACCGTGCCGCTGTCGTTCGACAGCGCGCCGTATTTGGCGGCGTTGGTCGCGATCTCGTGCACGATCATCGACAGCACCACGGCAAGCCGGGGCGACAGCGGTACGGTGGGTCCGGACATTCGCACCCGGCCGGGCGTATTGAGCAGATGGGGCTGCAGCACGCGGCCGATCACGTCCTGCAGTTCGGAGCCCTGCCATTTCTCCTTGCTCAGCAGATTGTGCGCTTCCGCCAGCGCGCCGAGCCGGCCCTCGAATTTCTCGCGCTCGGCCCTGCTGGCGCTGCGAAAGGTTTGCGTGGCGATCGACTGCAGGATCGCCAGCGTGTTCTTGACGCGATGGTTGAGCTCCTCGATCAAGAGGTCATGCAGCATCTCGCCGCGGGCGATCGTGGTCGCATTCCGCACCGCGAAGGCAAGGCCGATCAGCAGCAGAACGCCGCCGATGACGCTGGTGATCGCCAGGTTGCGCCATAGCGGACCGACCAGCGAGCTCTCGGCAATGCCGGCGGCGACCGTCCAGCCGGTGAGCGATGACCGGGCAAGACCGGTGATCAGCGGAACGCCTTCCAGCGACACCGTCTGCAGCGTTGCCTCGGGTGCGCCAAACATCGTGGCGTACAGCGTCGGCGAGGCGCGCTTGCCGACGGTCTCCTGCGGATTCGGAATGCGCGCGAAATTGACGCCTTCGTGGTCGAAGATCGAGATCGTCCAGTCATCGCTCGGACGCTGCTGTTCGATGATGGCCTGGAAAATCTCGATCGGCGGGCTGAAGGAAATGACATTGACGACGTCGCCATCGCGAAACACCGGCACCTCGACGCTCACGATCAGCCGTTTCTTCACGGCGCCGATGAACAGATTCGAATATTGCGGGCTTTTGGTCGTGAACACCCTATCCACGATCTCGCGGTTGTTGCGCGGCGGCAGGCTGGCGGTGTCCGCCGTGACCGAGGAGAACAGCTGGCGGCCCTCGCGGTCGGCCACCAGCACGACGCCATCCTTGCCGTATTGATCGAGAAAGCCCGCGGCGATGCGGCGGAAGCCGTCGAAATCGCGGTCGCGGAGCGCGTTGGTCAGCGACAGCACCTGCAAGCCCCCGGTCATGCGCTGCATCTCGGCGTCGAGCACGAGGCGGATGCTGCGCACGGTCTCGACCACCCGCTGCGAGGCTTTCTTGCGGTCTTGCTCATAGTTGCTGAGAACGATGACGGCCGCGAAAACAATCAGCGGCAGCGTGGTTCCCGCGATCAACAGGACGAGTCGCACAGGCAGTGAGAGCTTGGGCACGCGGATTCCCGGGCAAAGGATCGTGCGCGGCGGCGCACAATCGCCGGGAGCATAGGAGAAGCGCCTGAAATCCGGCAAGGAATTTGGGCGCGCATGCGGGTTCCGCAGATACCGCTGCGCTGCGGAACTTGGCTTTTCCCTAGAGATTGCTGTCGGTGATCGCAGCGTAAATCATGGTGCGCAGTTCGCGCCGCAGCGGATAGGCGCTCGACGGCAGCACCTGGGTCATGAAGATCGCGATCAGTTCTTCCGCCGGATCGATCCAGAACGATGTCGTGGCGGCGCCGCCCCAGGCGTATTCGCCGGCGCTGCCGGGAATCAGCGTCTGCGCGGGGTTCATGGTGACGGAAAAGCCGAGGCCGAAGCCGATGCCGTTATAGGTCGCCTCGGAGAACAGCGACCGCGACATTTCCGGCAGATCCCGGCCGCCAGGCAGATGATTCGATGTCATCAGCGCCAGCGTCTTCGGCCCGAGCAGCCTGACGCCGCCGAGTTCGCCGCCACCCAGCAGCGCGCGGCAGAAGGTGAGATAGTCGGCCGCGGTCGAACACAACCCGCCGCCGCCGGAAATGAACGATGGCGGGGTAAGGAACGAGCTCTTGGCTGGGTCGTCCTGCAGCGTCAGGGTGCCCTTGCGGTCGGTGGCGTGAAAGGTCATGCCGCCTTGCGGGTCGGCCGAGTAACAGGCCGCGAAACGATGCGCCTTGTCGGCGGGCACGAAGAAATCGGTGTCGGTCATCCCGAGCGGATTGAAGATCCGCTCTTTCAGGAATTGCTCGAACGGCATGCCGCTGATCTTGCCGACGAGATAGCCGATCACATCGGTGGAGACGGAATAGTTCCAGGCTTCGCCCGGCGAAAATTCCAGCGGAATTTTTGCGAGGTCGTCGATCATGGTCTGCAGCGTTCCCGCTTTCACCACCTCGCCGATCTTCTTTTCGCGATAGGCGGCATCGACGTTGGAGCGCTGCTGGAAGCCGTAAGTCAGCCCGGAGGTATGGCGCAGCAGGTCCACGATCAGCATCGGCCGCGACGGCGGCTTGGTCAGGAACGCCGGCGACGTCCCGGCCTGGAACACGCCGAGGTTCTTCCATTCCGGAATGTATTTATGGACGGGCTCGTCCAGCGCGACGCGGCCCTCCTCGAACAGCATCATGAAGGCCACCGACGTGATCGGCTTGGTCATCGAATAGATGCGGAAGATGGTGTCGTCCTTGACCGGCGCCTTGCGCTCGAGGTCGGCAAAGCCCTGCACCGCGCTGTGCACGATCTTGCCGCGGCGATGGACCAGAAGCTGGGTCCCCGGAAAGCGGCCGGCATCGATGTAGCGGAGTTTTAGATGCTCCTCGAGACGGTCGAAGGCTGCCTTGGACATCCCGGCGGATTCCGGCGAGGCGGGGGTCGGGGCTAACATCGGGCTGATCTCCGGATCTGTCGCGGTCCGCCTTGATAGCCGAAAAGGGTGGGGTGTTCCAAGCGCGGCATGCTTACCCCAGGCTGTCAGCTGGTGTAGGCTTGCGCCCAGAAATCGCGTAGCCCCGCAGGACAGCCAAAATGCCCCAATTCAACGACACCGAACTGACCGCCGCCGTGATCCACAGTTTTGAGGAGACGCCGGACCCGCGCGCCAAATTCCTGCTGCAGGAACTGGTGAAATCGCTGCACGACTATGTCCGCAAGACCGATCTCACCTTCGAGGAATGGGAGTATGCGATCGATTTTCTGACCCGCACCGGCCAGAAATGCACATCGAGCCGGCAGGAGTTCATCTTGCTGTCGGACGTGCTCGGCGTCTCCATGCTGGTCGACGCCGTGAACCATCGCGAGCGCGACGGCGCCACCGAGACCACGGTGCTCGGCCCGTTCTATGTCGGCGAGCACAAGGCGATGCCGCATGGCACCGATGTTTCCGCCGCCAATCTGACGGGCGAACGGATGTTCGTGCAGAGCCGCGTCACCGACCTCGAGGGCAAACCCCTGGCGGGCGTCCCGGTCGACATCTGGCATGCCGACGATGACGGCTTTTACGATTCGCAGAAGCCGAACTATGAGACGCAGGGTCCGTCATCGCGGGCGCGTTTCATCACCGATGCCGAGGGAAAGTTTTTCTTCCGCACCATCCTGCCGTGCAGCTATCCGATCCCGACCGACGGCCCGGTCGGCGAGATGATCCTGCAGACCCGTCGTCATCCGATGCGGCCGGCGCATGTGCATTTCCTGGTCGACGCGCCCGGCTACGAGCCGCTGGTCACCCACGTCTTCATCGAAGGCGACAAATATCTGGATTCCGATGTGGTGTTCGGGGTGAAGAACGAACTGATCGCCAAAATCGAGAAGCGCAGCGATCCTGTGATGCCCGATGGCAAACCCGCGGCCGCGCCATGGCACTTGATGACCTATGATTTTCGCATGAAGCCGGGCGGGGGAGCCGCGCCCAAGCCGATGATGGCCAAGGCGACCGAAGACGCCTGAAAACGCCAGCTGGCGCCGCTGCTCATTTCTTGTGCGGCGCACAAGAAATGAGCGAATCGCAAATTTTGGATGCGGAGCGAGGCTGGGGCTCGCCTGCGACATAACGCGTAACCATTTCTGAATAATCCACTTTTTGCGTTGCGGTAGCTTGGCACGAAGCTTGAATAGCTTGTGTTGACGCCATTGAAGCCGTCCCTCGAAACCAATCATCCGAATTGTGACACCGCCAGACCGGGCCTCCCCGGAACGTGCCTCTATGCGCCAGCGCGGTGCCACCGGATGGACGGCCATTCAGACGCAAAGGACGCCAGCGCCCATGACTGATACCACCGACCAGACCTCCCGCCGCGGCGTTAGCCGCCGTCAAATCCTGAAAGCGACCGCGGGAACGGCGGCGCTGCTTGCCGCCGCCAGGCTGAATTTCCCCGCCGGCGCATTCGCGCAAGGCGCAGGTCCCGAAGTGAAGGCCGCAAAACTCGGCTTCATCGCCCTGACCGATGCGTCGCCGCTGTTCGTCGCCAAGGAGAAAGGCATCTTCGCCAAATACGGCATGCCGGATGTCGACGTGCAGAAGCAGGCCTCCTGGGGCACCACCCGCGACAACCTCGTGCTCGGCTCGGAAGGTAACGGTATCGATGGCGCGCACATTCTGACGCCGATGCCGTATCTGATTTCGTCCGGCAAGGTGACGCAGAATAACCAGCCGACCCCGATGTACATCCTGGCGCGGCTCAATCTGAACGGTCAGTGCATTTCGGTCGCGAAGGAATACAGCGACCTCAAGGTCGGCGTCGACACCGCACCCTTCAAGGTCGCACTCGACAAGAAGAAAGCCTCCGGCAAATCGATCAAGGCCGCGATGACGTTCCCGGGCGGCACCCATGATCTGTGGATCCGCTACTGGCTC
>Ga0209331_1000418_pt1 | contig 15506 bp, 16 predicted proteins | sample JacPinW_OM3H0_M3_FD_187971 | JGI IMG/M metagenome (GOLD analysis project Ga0209331, IMG submission 187971) | Forest soil microbial communities from Algoma, Ontario, Canada - Jack Pine, Ontario site 1_JW_OM3H0_M3 (SPAdes) (version 2) | ecosystem: Environmental > Terrestrial > Soil > Boreal...
TCATAGGCGCGGTCGGCGAACACTTCGTGCACCATCGGCAGATTGGCGGCTTCGCCCGCCTGCACCAGGCGCGAATTGGCGAGCACAACAAAAATCAGATTGGGGTCGACCGCCCTGATGGCGGACGCAATCGCGCGCGCAGTGGCGTCGTCCTCGCAGGCGACGTTCGATAACGCGCCATGCGCCTTGACGTGGGTTACCTTGTGACCGGCTGCGGTCGCAATCGCCTGCAAGGCGCCGATCTGGTAGGCGACCAGGTTTTCGATCTCTGAGGCTTTCATGCCGGGAAACGGCCGGCGGCCAAAGCCGTGCAGGTCGCGATAACCGGGATGCGCGCCAATGCTGACACCGCGCGCCTTCGCGATCTCCACGGTCTTGCGCATGATATCGGCATCGCCGGCGTGAAAGCCGCAGGCGATGTTGACCGAGGTAGCCAGATCGATCATGGCGGCGTCATTGCCCAATTCCCATGCGCCAAACCCTTCGCCGAGATCGCAATTGAGATCGATTGCTTTCATGTCCGTGTCCGCTTGCCTGAGTGGATCTTTCGTTAGTCTTGCGCCAGCGCATCGGCAGATGGAATTTGCCATGTTCCGGCGTCGATGGCGCTGACGGCGCTGCCTGCGACATTAGCATCTTGCAGCGCCTCAATGTTGAGATCAAAACTTTCGATGGCGCGGAGCCGATCGGGCAGGGCGCGCAGCAATTCTGCGAATTTCCGCGCCTCAGCTTGTGCTTCAGCCATGCCGACGGCCTTGAACCGAAAACCCTTGCCTGCTGGAATCTGCGCGAACCGCCCGAAATCGGCTGTAATCACGGTTGCAATCTTCGGATAGCCGCCGCTGGTTCCGCGGTCCGGCATCAGAACGATGGGCGCACCATTGCCGGGCACCTGGATACTGCCGTTCACGGTACCGTCGGAGACGATGTTGTGGCCGTGCAGATGTTTGATCACCGGGCCTTCAAGACGGTAACCCATGCGGTCGCTGGTCGCCGATATCTTCCATTCGCTGTCCAGAAAGAGTGTTTTTGGGGCGTCCCCGAATTCGTCGTCCTGCGGACCCATCACCACGCGGATCGGCCCGTCCATCACAGGGGGAAGATCGATCCGGCGCTCGGACGCGCCGCCGGCGCCCGCCGTCTGCAATTCGTCCCCCGCCTGCAGCGGGCGCGGATACGGGCTGCCGAGGCCTGCGCGCGCATTCACAGCCAGGCTGCCGAAGGCAGGCTCGCCCGCAATCCCGCCCTCGATCGCGAGGTAACTGAAGGAACCGCCGCGCGCGAAACCCAGCGTCAGGGTCTCGCCATCGGCAAGCGTCATGGATGTATCCGATGCCACGGAGCGTGCCGAGATGTCGGCGTTGCGCGATGCCCCCGCGAGCCCGACCCGAACCGCGCCTTCGCGCGCCGTGAAGGCGGCGCCGAACGGGCCGATTTCGATCGCGGCGGCGAACAATTCGTTTCCAACCAGACAATTCGCAGCCGCAAGCGCGAGCTGGTCCACCGCACCGCTCGGCGTCAGACCATAACGCTGGGCGCCATGGCGTCCGCCGTCCTGCACCGAACTCGCAGGCCCAATGGCTGAAATGACCAGTTTACTCATGCGTTCATCAACTCGGCGACGATCTCGCCTGCTTCCGCGGCGCGATCCTGCTCCGCGAAGGTTTTGGCATCGACAGCGGAAAACGTCACCTGGTCGCCGGGTTCCAGCAGGAACGTGGGATCGCGATGCAGTTGATAGGTCCTGACGGCGGTCCGTCCCAATAGATGCCAGCCGCTCGGGCCGGCGAGACATTGTACGCCGGTCTGCACGCCGCCGATCGAGATCGTGCCGGCCGGCGTCAGCAGGCGCGGATTTTGCCGCCGCGGCATGTGCAGCTTCTCCTCGAGGCCGCTGAGATAGGACCATCCGGGCGTAAAGCCAATCATGGCGACGCGGTAGTCGCCGGCGACATGGCGCGCCACGATGTCGTCAGGCGTGGTGTTGAGCGTCATGGCGACATCTTCAAGATCGATGCCATGCTCGCCGCCATACACCACGGGAATGCGCCAGCGCCGTGTGTTCATGACAGGCGGAACGGGGAGCTGCGCCAGCGCGACAAGCTTCGCGCTCAGCGCGTCGAAATCGATCTGCACGGGATCGTAGTGCACCAGCAGGGATCGATAAGTTGGCACCGTCTCGGTCACGCCGGACACCGGGTCACGCGCAAGAATGCGATCGAGCGCCAGCACCCGCCGGTTCGCGGCATCATCGATATTTCGGCTGAACTCGACCGTGATGGCGCTGTCGCCACTCGGCAGAATACGGGGCGGAAAGAGTGTCGCGGCCATGGTCTCATAACTCTTCGGGATTACCCGCGTTTTCGCTCAATATGTCGTGCTTGTCACGCTGTCATCGATGCCCCGCCCTTGACGCGATGCCCGTGCCCCGCAAGATGCGCTCCCCCGATCAATCTTCTACCGGAGTTCTGTTTTCGATGTCCCTGACCCCCGAAATGATCAAGACCCTTTCCCGCGTCTCCACCGCCACCATCACCACGGTTCTGCTCAAGAAGGGCCTGCGAAACGTCTGGATGCGGGGCTCGCGTCCGCTGCGGCCGGGACAGCCGCGGCTGGTGGGGCCCGCCTTTACGCTGCGTTTTGTGCCCGCGCGGGAGGATCTGGCCACGCCGGAATCGTGGTCGTCGCCGATTTCGACCCGAACGGCGATCGAAGCCATGCCCGAAGGCTGCATCGCGGTGGTCGACGCCATGGGCGTCATCGACGCCGGCATTTTCGGCGATATTCTGTGCGCCCGCATGGCGAAGCGCGGGGTAGCTGCGCTGGTGACCGACGGCGTCGTGCGCGATCTCGAAGGCGTGCTCGGCACCGGCCTGCCGGTGTGGTGCGACGGTTTTGCGGCGCCGCCCTCGGTCGCCGGGCTGACCTTCGTCGGCTGGGGCGAACCGATCGGCTGCGGCGGCGTCGCGGTATTTCCGAACGACATCATCGTCGCCGATCAGGACGGCGCCGTGGTGATCCCGCAAGCGTTTCTCGACCTCATTCTGGCCGAAGGTGCGGAGCAGGAGCGAATGGAGGCCTGGATCGTTGAGCAGGTCAACGGCGGCGCGGTGCTGCCGGGTCTCTATCCCATGAATGCCGAGACCAAAGCGCGCTATGCGGCTTCGAAGAAATAGTCGGGACACAACCGGCATTGCGTCGGTAACGAAGGAGGTACGCCATGGATATCCATCTCGCCGGTTCGCGGCCGACGCGCCAGGCGCCGAAGGAGTATTTCACCGGCACGGTCTGGCAGGATCCGATCATCGCAACCGCAGCGCCGGCGCGAATCGTCTCGACCCGCGTTTCCTTCGAGCCGGGCGCACGGACCAATTGGCATTCGCACCCCCTGGGCCAGACGCTGTACGTCGTCTCGGGCGTCGGCCGGGTTCAGACCAAGGGCGGGCCGGTGCGCGAGATCCGGCCGGGCGATGTCGTCTGGATTCCGCCGGACGAAAAGCATTGGCATGGCGGCTCCCCGACCAATGGCATGGTCCACATCGCAATGCAGGAATCGCTGGACGGAAATTATGCGACCTGGATGGAGCCGGTGACCGACGCGGAATATTCCGCAAAGGTCGGCGGATAACGCCTCGCGCAGGGCCCCACCGCAGCGACGGGGCCTGTGCGTACGTCACTATTGTCTGGACCAGCTAGTTCAGCCGGCTCCAGGTCTGGCCGCCGCAGAACATGCCGCCGAAGGCGCAGCCCTCAACACGCAAGGTGTCCGAGCCTTTCAGCGCGATCGTCGAATCATAGGTGCTGCCGGTGTTCGGGTCGAAAATGCGCCCGCTCCATTTGGAGTCCTTGCCGAGCTTCATATTGATCAGAACCTGTTCGCCATTCTGGTTCGACTTCGCGTCCACGGAATATCCGCAGAGATTGGCGCCGCATTGCTCGATCCGGACCTTGCCTTCCTTCTCTTCCGTGAGCCACACGCCGAGCGGTGAATTTGCCGATTGAACGGCGGGGGCCGGAGGCTTCGGCGTGGCTGCCGACGGGGGAGCGGTCGCAACGACAGGCGCGGGCTTGGCGGCAGGGGCAGCGTTCTGCTGAACCTGCGGCGCGGGCGCGCTGGCCGCGGGCAGTGTTGCGGTCGGCGAATCCGTTGGTGCAACGTTCGCCGTGGCAGTTGAAGGCTCGGGTGAAGCGTTCGCGGGCGCAGGAGCCTGTTCGGTTTGTGCGGGGCCTGTAGCCGGCGCCTGCGGATCGGTTTTCGCCTGCTCGGGTGCCTGCTGTTTGCGCTGACGGTCACTGTCCGCATCGTGACGCGAGCGCTTTGTTCGCCGCCCGCTGTTATCATAGACGCCCGGTATCGAAACCGTCCCGCGATCGGGGTCGATGCGAATAGTACGTCCGCCGTATTCGAATGTGTACTGGGCTTGCGCGGCGCTGCTCGCCAGCAGAAACGCGGCGATCGCAAACAGCTTTCGCATGATGACCTCCTGAGCAGGTGGGATTCCGGTCCCGACCCTACGCTTCGGCAGTTTTCTGCAACGTGACCTACATCACGTTCATGCTATGAGTCGTGGAATTAGCGGCTTTGGTTCAATGTGCACTTGCCAGCCAGGCTAATTTAGGACCGATTACGCGGTCAATTTCCCAGGAAACCGATCGTTCCGCAATAAAATGGTTATTCGAACCAAGCGGCATAAATTTTCTTGAAGCTGCCGTCCTCGACCGCGATGTGCAGCCACTGATCGACGAACGCCTTGAGCGCGGCGTCACGCTGCAGCCAGTAGGCCTTCTCGGCGAAATCGAACGGCTTTTCCGGATGCACCGCGCAAAGTACGCCGGGGTGAAGCTTTTGCTGGTATAGCGTCTCCGATGAATCCGTCATCATCAGATCGGCGTTGCCCTTGGCGATCTCGTCGAAAATCGTGACGTTGTCAGTGTAGGTTTTGATTTCGGCGTTTTTGACATTGGCCCGGGCAAATCGCTCGTTGGTGCCGCCGGGATTGACGATCACGCGCGTGCCTGACTTGTCGATATCGGCAATCGTCTCGTATTTGCCCCTGTCGGAGCAGCGCGCGATCGGCGTCTTGCCTTCGCGCATGATGGGGGTGGAGAACATTCCCTTTTTCTGCCGATCCAGCGTGATCGAGACGCCGCCCATGGCGATATCGAAATTGTCGGCCTCAAAATCCTTCATCAACTGGGGCCATGCGGTCTGGACATATTCGACCTTGACGCCGAGCGCTTTGCCCAGCGTCTCTGCCAATTCGACGTCGAAGCCCCGGAATTTCGATGTCGCCTTGTCAAAATACGTAAACGGCAAATAGTCGCCGGTCATGCCGACGCGCAAGGTCCCGCGTTTCACGATCTCGTCGAGACGGGAGGCCTGTTGGGCATGCGCCGAGGCTGTCACAAGAAAAAATGCAGCGGCGAGGCAGGTGAAAAATCGAATCATCGGGCTTTCTTTCGCACAATATCAAACCACTGCCGATATAGAACAGCGGATAGTATTCGCGAAAGAGCTTGTTGCGATTATCAGGCTAACTGTTTTCGGCTATCGCGCTTGCCACGCCAAGCGAAAACGGGAACGGCTACATTTCGCCGCCGTCTTTCCGGACCAGATTTGCAGCGGCGCTTCGTCCGATCATTTCGCTTTTGAGCTGCTCAAATCGCTGCCGCGCCTCGTTCTCGCGATCGTCCACGAACCTGACGGCCGCATCCGAAGACATGGGCCCGCTGACGATCGGCTGGGAGTTTTCGCCGATCGTCTCATCGACGTAATATGCGCCATCGTCCTCGCGGCGGACGGTCCATTTGAAGCGGATCGCCGCCATCGGGCCGGGACCGACTTTCTGATAACCGTCAGCCTCGGTCCGCTCGGGAGCGACCGGCTTCTCCTCGACTGCGGATTTTTCCGGATCGCGATGGGATTCCGGTTGATCGAGGATGCTGGCGATGGCCGCCAGCGCATGATCGGTTGGGTCGCTTTGACTCAAAATTTCAACCTCCGGAGTACACAACCAGCGGAAAGTGAACCCCGCCGTCAGCGCCGGGTTCCATTCCTCGCCCTCGAATACGGCTCAGCTTTGTCGGTTTAAGCGAAAACCGGCGGCAATTCGATACCCGCGGTGCTGTACTGCCGTGCAAATCACGTCGTCGGCGAAAGCTTGCAAGCAGTCCTGCCCGGATCAGCCGAGCACGTCCTGATTGATGACGTTCTGGCGTATCGGTTCGCCGTCGAGCGCGCTCAAGATATTGCGCGCGGTCTGCTCGCTCATCCGGTCGACCGCTTCCCGCGTCACCCCGGCCACGTGCGGGGCCATAACGACATTGGGAAGCGCAAACAGCGAATGGCCGGCCGGCGGCGGCTCCTGCTCGAAAACGTCGAGACCCGCGCCTGCCAGCTTGCTCGACACCAGCGCGTCGTACAGCGCCGGCTCGTCGACGATTCCACCGCGCGCGGTATTGATCAGATAGGCCGTCTGCTTCATGCGCTTCAGCCGCGCCGCATTGAACATCCCGACCGTCTCTGACGTCTTGGGGCAGTGGATGCTGACAAAATCGGCGCGTGGCAGAGCCGCATCGAGATCGCTGACCTGCTCGCAGCCAGCCGCCTTGATCTCGGCGGCTGGTTTATACGGATCATAGATCAGAACGTTCATTTCCATCGCAAGGCAGCGTTTGGCGGTCCGCGTGCCGATGCGGCCGAAGCCGACGATGAGGACGGTCTTGCCGAACAAATCGTAGGGCAGCTTGCCCAGACGGTGGCCCCAGTTGCCGTCCTTGACCATGGAATGCATCTCCACGGCGCGCTTGGCCAGCGTCAGCATCATGAACATCGCCTGTTCCGCGACCGATGGGGAATTGGCGGTACCCGCCACCATCAGCGGGATCTTGCGGCGGCTCAGGGCGGGGACGTCGACGGCGTCGTAGCCGACGCCGATCCGGGTCACCACCTTCATGTCCTTTGAAGCCTCAAGCTCCGGTTCGCCGAAACGGGTGGCGGCGAGCGCCACGCCGTGGACCGGCGCCTGCTCCTTGAGCATGACCTCGAAATCTCCGGCGGAAATCATATTGGGAAATTCGACGATTTCGATGTCGTCCCGCTCCCTCAACAGCGCCCGTCCTTGTTGCGACATCGATTCGGTGATGAAAATTTTCTTCTTGTTGGTCGCCATTCCCCGTCCCTTGCCCAGCCCTTGGCTTTTCTTGTTGTGCGGCCGTCAAATGACGGCGCCGGTGACCTCGTTTAGCAGGTGCATATTGTTGAGGTCCACTGCCAATCGAAGCGGCCCGCCATCGCGAGCGCCGGCGTTGGGATTAACCCGCCCGCAGATTTGTGCGCCTTCGAGCGTGAAATAAATCAGGGTTTCCATGCCCATCGGTTCGGTCACATCCAGCACCGCGTCGAAGGCCTCAATCCCCGGCTCCGGATGCGGTTTTGCCTCAGTGATATGTTCCGGCCGCAACCCGAGCATCAATTTCTCGTTCCGCGCCACGCCCTGATATCTGGCCGCGCGACTGGGCGGCAGCGGAAAGGCAATGCGGTCGGTCAACCGGATGTGCAGCTTTCCGGCGACATCCTCAAGCCGGCAGGGCATGAAATTCATTGCGGGCGAGCCGATGAACCCGGCGACAAAGCGCGTCGCCGGGTTGTGATAGAGTTCGTTGGGCGTCCCGATCTGCTCGATACGGCCGTGGTTCATGACCACGACCCTGTCGGCAAGCGTCATCGCCTCGACCTGATCGTGGGTCACGTAGACGGTCGTGGTGCGGACCTTCTGATGCACTTTCTTGATTTCGATACGCATCTGGACGCGAAGTTTGGCGTCGAGGTTGGACAGCGGCTCGTCGAACAGGAAAACCTTGGGGTTGCGAACGATGGCGCGGCCCATTGCGACGCGCTGGCGCTGGCCGCCCGACAATTGCTTCGGCTTGCGGTCGACGAGTTCGACGATGTCGAGCATGCGCGCGGCTTCGTCGATCCGGGTCTTGATCTCGGCTTTGGGATAGCGCTTCAGGCGCAGCCCGAACGACATGTTTTCCGCAACCGTCATATGCGGGTAGAGCGCGTAATTCTGGAACACCATCGCGATGTCGCGGTCCTTCGGCGGCACGTCGTTGACGACGTCGCCCCCGATCATGATATCGCCGTCGGTGATATCCTCCAGTCCCGCGATCATCCGCAGCGTGGTCGATTTTCCGCAGCCCGATGGACCCACCAGCACGACAAACTCATGGTCGGCAATGTCGAGATCGATGCCGCGCACCGCCTCGACGTCGTCGTAACGCTTGATAACCTTGCGCAACGTAACGTCAGCCATGAGCTTCAACCCTTTGTCGCACCGGCGGTCAGGCCGGCGATGTAATAGTCCATCAGGAACGCGTAGATGATAAGTGGCGGCGCGGCGCCGAGCAGGGCGCCGGTCATGATCTGTCCCCAGTTGAAGACGTCACCCTTGATCAGGCTCGTGATGATGCCGACCGGCAGCACCAATTGATCGGTCGATGTCGTAAACACCAGCGGATAAAGGAACTGCGCCCAGGACACCGTGAAGGCGAAGATGGTCGCAGCGATGATCCCCGGCAGCGCCACCGGAATAAAGATACGCGTCAACGTCTGGAACCATGACGCTCCATCGATGATTGCGGCCTCATCGAGTTCCTTGGGGATCGATGCGAAGTAACCGATCATGATCCAGGTGCAGAACGGCACGGTAAGCGTCGGATAGAGGAGCAGAAGCACGTACCAGTGGTTGATGAGCTGAATGCCGGTCCAGTCGTCGAACACCGCGAACATCTTGAACAGAGGCAGAAACAGTAGCGTATCCGGGATCAGATAGGTCAGAAATACCCCGGTCGCGAGTGTCGCCGAGCCCCAGAACCGCATGCGGGACAGCGCGAAAGCGGCGGGCACGCTGATCAACATGGTGATGGTCACCACGAAGATCGATACGAAGGCAGAGTTCCGGAAAAACGTCAGGAACTGGTTCGATGTCAGCAGTCCAACATAGTTCGACAGCGTCGGATGAAATACCCACCAGGGATTGGTCGCCGCCGAAATCTCCGCGCTGGTCTTGAGCGAGGTGATCAGCATGTAAAGCGGCGGCACCAGCGAGAAGATCGCAAACAATGTCAGGAAAAAGTACGACCATCGCAGCGCCCAGGTGCGGTCGCGGCTCATGCTGCCATACTTGACCACGCGGGTCGGCGCGGCCTTGTCGATCACCACCGTGCTTGTCATCAGGCTTCATTCCCGCGCTTGTTGATGTCGCGCAGGATAAAGATCGCCGCGACCGCGAGGATTGGGAACATGAACAAAGAAACGCTGGCACCGAGCGGGATGTCGCCGCCCTCGATACCGACACGGAACGCCCAAGTCGCAAATATATGCGTATGGTCGAGCGGGCCGCCGGAAGTCAGGATGCGCACGATGTCGAAATTGGCGAAGGTCACGATCAGGGAAAACAGCGTCGTAATCGCGATGATGTTGCGCATCATCGGCAACGTCACGTACCAGATGCGTTGCCACCAATTCGCCCCGTCGATAGATGCGGCCTCATAGAGCTGCTCGGGCACCGATTTCAGCGCGGCCAGATACATGATCATGAAGAACGGGGCGCCGTACCAGATATTGACGAGGATGACGGTAAAGCGGGCCCAGTTGGGCTCGCCGGTCCACGCGATAGGTCCAATGCCGAAAAACGAGAGGGTGTAGTTGAAGGCGCTGTACGACGGATCGAACAGCCACAGCCAGGCCAGCGTGCTCATCGCCGGAGGAATCACCCATGGCACCAGCAGCATCCCACGCCATTTGCGCTGTCCTTTTGCGGGAATGTTGTGAACGAAATGGGCGACGATGAAGCCTATCAACGCTTTGAAAACCACGGCTGTGATCGCGAAGATGCAGGACTGTTGGACGACCAGCCAAAACGTCTCGCGCTTGAACAGGAACTGGAAATTTCCAAGCCCTATAAAACGCTGCATCGACTTGTTCAGGGTCGCCAGATGCAGGGAGTAGAACGCGGGATAGATCACCAGAATTGCGATCAGAAGGATCAGCGGCAGCGTCATCAGAAACGCCGCGGTGGACTTCCGCTTGAGCGCGGTGCGCAGACTGGCGCGCTTGCGTACGCTTCCGGCGCGGGCAACACTGTTCGGCTGAAATGCGACATCAACCATAATGTAACTTCCTCGTGCGTTTCACTTCAGAGGAACCGGATTTCCGGGTGTATCGACGAGCCGGCATTACACCGGCTCCCGATCGAGTTGGCACAACTACGCCAGTGCAAGGGCTCGCGGCAGCGATCACACAGCTTTGTATGACCGCCCCAACGATTTTGCGCTTCAGCTCCGCATAAAGCCTTCGAGTTCGCCTTCCGCCCAGGCCAGCGTCTTCTCCATGGCTTCGCCCTGGTAGAAACGCACGCACATCTTGGTCAGCGTCGCCTGCGTGTAGATTTGCTGCGCAACCTTCGGCGGCGCCGGCGATGCAGCGATCGACAGTTTCTGGTGATTGTATGGATTTGGGTAATGGAAGAGTGTGCCCTTGGGCGGCCCTTCCTCAGCCCACGTCTTCAGGGTGGTGAGCTTCTCGAACGCCGGCAGGTCATAGCCGCCGCTCGCCGCCACCAGTTTCTCGACCGAAGCCGGTTGCGACAGATGCGTCAGCAGGCTCTTGGCCGCCTCCTTGTTCTTTGAGAAATTCCACACGCTCCAGAAATAGGGAAGGAAGGGAGCAAAGCGGCCCTTCGGACCCACCGGGAACCCGTGCGTCCAGCATTGCTCCGCGACTTGCGGCGCGTCGCGTTTGGCAACAGCCCAAGCACTGGGCGGATTCATGATCAGGGCGCCGTTGCCTGAGACCAGCCACCTGTTGTTGGAACCATCGTCCCACGCCGGCGCGTCCTTCGGCAAAAAGGCCATCAGCTTTTTGTAGTATTCGAGAGCCTGCCGCACGTTGTCGTTCTTCACGACGACGTTGCCTTTGGCGTCGACGACCTCGGCGCCGAAAGCGAGGAAGAACGCACCGACGGTATCGACGGAGTCGCTGGTCTCACCGAGACCGATGCCGAAGGGAACGCCGCCCTTGTGGCAGGCCTCGGCGGCCTTCAGGAATGTGTCCGTTGTCCAGTTATCCGCTTTGGGCGGGCTGCCTGCCGGATACATCTCCTGGACGTCGATGCCGGCGAACTTTTTCATCAGGTCGATGCGCGAGCAGGGCCCCTTGATCTGGCTACCGATACAGGTGGGAACGCCGAGCCACTTGTCTCCGGCCTTGCCGAGATATTGGACGGTGCCGTTAACGGCGCCGTTTTGCTGGATGAGCGGCTCGACCACGTCGTTCATCGGCTCAAGCAGGTCAGCCTGTGCGTGCGGCCACCAGGTCCCCATCGCGAGGATATCGTGCCCGGACTTTGCCTGGGCTTCCGCTGCGATCGTTATCTCGTTCTTTCTGCCGTTGCTCGTGATGTAGTCGATCGAAACCTCGACCTTCTCCTTTGCGGCCCACTCATTGACCAGATCGGTACTGGCCTTGTTGGCTCCGGGTACCCAGTGATCCCAGAAGCCCATCGTGAGTTTGCCGGCGGCGTGAGCGCCGCGGATGTAGGGCGCAGTGATCAGCGCCGCGGATGACAGCGCGGTAGCAGCAACGAATTGTCGACGAGAAAGCTTCTTCCGTGACATGGTGTTCCCTCCCAGGTGAAACCAATCGTGGCGACGGAAATCTCGTTGTTGTTATCTTTCTTCGCCGCCGGGCAGGCCGGAAATAAATAGCGCTACAAGGCGCAGCGGAGATTTCGTTTTGATGATCAGAGCAGAATTGCCGGCGTCTGTCGAGAAATCAGGCGCCTCGCGTTCTAGAACTAACGTTGTGTTCAAATCGGCGGCAGCACGAGTCCTCCATTGCGAACCATCGTCGGACTCGGCAGAGAATATTGCGCTGCACACATTGATGTCAGATATTAATGCAAGGGTGCGCAATAGCGCCGCAGGTTCCATCTTCGCCACCTTAACTTGCTCCTTCGTCGAGCTTTTCGTGATCTGGACGGCGCGGCGCGGCAGGTAGACTCGCTCGGTGCGAAAACGATAATGTCCTGATACGGCAGGATGCGTGCCGCCCCCAAGAACACTCAGTCTAGATCGACATCGACCATGGAGACCAAATAATGATCAGCCCGACATCGGCAGCGCGCGCGCCGTTGAAATTGCGTTTCGCGCTTGGGGCAGTTGTCGTCATGCTTCTCAACGCACCTTCGGCGGTGGATGGGCAGGGGTTGGTGCAAGGCGTCCAGCAAGGGGCCCATGCGGGCAACAAGGCGGCCGGACCGGTCGGCGGCGTGTTGGGAGGCGCGATCGGCGGGGTCGTCGGCGTATTTACCGGCGTGCTCGGTGTCGGGAAAAACGATCAAGCGCCCCCAGCGGGCGGGACGAAACAGCCCGGTTCCGCGAAAACGGCCAAAGCGGCCAAAGGCGGCAAGGGAACCAAGCAGGCGGTACTGACCCAGGAAGGTGAGCCGCAACTCACGGCCGAACAGATCGTCGCGAACAGCGATGCGAACATCGAGCGGATCAAAAATGAATTGAAGCTCACGCCCGAGCAGGAGAAGCATTGGACCGGCTTCAACAGCGCGATGCATTACCTCGGCCACAACGGCGCCGACCGTCTCAACTTGAGAATTGCGCGCGCGAAGCGTGACCCGCCCGACGATATTATCGAGCAGATGCGCAACGAAGCCCAGTTTCTCAACGATCGCGCCGTGGATCAGCGCAGTGTCGCCGATGCGGCCGAGCCACTGTTCGCAAGCCTCGACGACAAGCAAAAAGCGCTCTTCATCGAAGAGATGGTGCGCTTGAGCCGTGAGCGAGGACTGGACTAGACCGCAAATCCGCTGAAGAACGACTGATGATGCTGGCGCTCATCGGCCTATGCGGCCCGCGAATAGCCGGGCGCACATGCCCTGGGGAAGGGTTGAAAGGCGCGGCACCCGGCTATCCTGCCGCAGCGGCGCGGCTCTTCCACTCGTCATGCAAAATGGAAGAAAAACGGACGGTTCCGCGCCCTGGAGATGGCTGAGTCATGGCCTTGTCATGCCCGGCCTTGTTGTGCCGGGCATCCACGTCTTCCTTCGTCGCAGCGGAGCAAGACGTGGATGGCTGGGACGAGCCCGGCCATGACGAATGGCGAAACAAGAGCGAATGAAAAAGCCTTACGTCTTCGGGAAATTCAGCTCCACGCCGACGCCGTCGGGATCGTAGAGGAAGAATTGCGTATCGCCGGTGCGCGGTACGATGCTCTCGCGGAATTTCACATTGCTGGACTGCAGGCGCTTGCGCACGCCGTCGACGTCGGTCGCGGCAAAGGCGATATGGTCGAGGCGGCCGGTGTCCTCGTATTTCTTCTCGGTGCCGCGCACCACGATGCCTTCGCGCGCCTTGCGTGTGCCCATCAGATGCACAGTGGCGACGCCGCCGGAATAGAGCCAGTAGCCCGGGAAGTCGAGCGGCGGACGGTCGCCGTTCTCCAATCCGAGCACGTCGCAATAGAAGTTCTTGGTGCGCTCCAGATCGGAGGGTTCGATGGTGTAATGTTGCAGGGCGCCGAGCGGCATGGGGATTCTCCTTGGATTAGACGAAGGTGAGGTCGGTATCGGCGCCCATCATCCAGGCGCCGACGGTTTCAAAATGGCTGAGCCGGCCCTGCAGCTGCTGGGTCACGGTGTGGATGTCGCGGAAGCGGCGCTCCAGCGGGTGGTTCTCGAAGATCGCGGTGGTGCCGGCGGCGTTGTAGGCGAAGTCGACCGCCTCACGCGCCTTGTGGATGGCGTGGGTCGCGGCCATGCGGATCGTGATGCGCTGCTCGACCCTGATGGTGGCGCCAGTGGAGAGATCCTTCCAGATGCCGGCCATCGACTGCAGCACGAAGCCGCGGGCGGCGCGCAGATTGACTTCGGCCTGGGCGAGGTTGGACTGGACCACGGCATTGTCCCGCAGCGGGCAATTGAAGCCGCGCGGCACCTTGTTGCGCGCCACGTCGATAAAGCTGTCGAGCGCGCCGCGGGCGATGCCGCAGGCGACGCCCGCGAATCCCACCTGGTAGCAGGTGCCCGAGCCCATGCGATAGAGCGGGCCACTCTCGCGGCACTCCCGATCGAATTCGCGGGTGATCGAATGGTCTGATCGAACGAAGAAGTCGTTCAGCGCAAACTGGTCGCTGGCGGTGCCGCGCAGGCCGACCGTGTTCCAGATATCGGTCCACTGCACGTCCTCGGTCCGCACCAGCATGGTGCGCTCCTGCTGGTCACCGTCGGCATCGAGCGTGGGCGAGCCGTCGGCCGTATAGATCGGGCAATGGGCGCCGAGCCAGGTCGCGTGGCGGCCGCCGGAGGCGAAGGACCACACGCCCGTGACCCTGTAGCCGCCTTCGCACTCGACCGCGCTGACCTTGGGACCGGGTCCCCAGGCGAGCACCGCGCGCGGGTCGTTGCCGAAGATCGCATGCGCCACCGGCAGGTCGAGATAGGCCGCCGACATGGCGCAGCCACCGGCCTGGCTCAAACACCACGCGGTCGAAGCATCGGCACGCGCAATGGTCTCGATCACATGGAAGAAGGTGAGGGGATCGGTCTCGATCCCGTTCGACGAGCGCGGCAGCAGCAGGCGGAACAGCCCCGCCTCGTGGAGCTTGTCGAGCAACGCCGGCGGCAGCCGGCGCGTGCTCTCGATTTCGTTCGACGCCGCATCAACGGCCGAGCGGACCGCCTCGGCACGGGAGATCACGGTCTGGTCGCCCGCAAGGTCGGCAGATGTCGCGATCAGCGTATCCAATTCTATGCTCGTCGAACTTTGGCCGTGGCCGCAGACAAATCATCCGTGAGGGCAAGTTCCCTGTCGATCTGCTCGATCGACTTGCCCCTAGTCTCGATCCCAAGGAAATAATACACCGCTCCGGCCATCAAGAACCAGCAGCCGAGATAGACGAAAGCCGTTGGAATCTGCGGCAGGGGCACGTCGGGCTTGAGATAATTGCCGGAGCCGACGATCAAAGCGAGGCCTACCGGCCCGATGATCTTGCCGATGCCGCCGAAGCCGTAGGCCGAACCCATGCCCGAGGTCCTGAGATGTGAGGGCCAAACTTCCGCCGCATAGGGCCCGACGATGGCGAAGCCGCCGTCGGCGAAGAAGAAGGTCACGGCCAAGAGCAGCCAGAACGCCGACACGCCCATAAACATGACGTCGTAATTGTACCCCGCCACAATGGTCATGACCCCCGCGCCGAAGCCCAGCAGGCCGCCCGCGTTGCGCCGCCCCATCTTCTCCGAGAAGAACGAGAACGACAGCCGCCCGATGAAGCCGGAAGCGGAAAGCAGGATCATCATCTTGGCGGCTTCCTGCGGCGTGACCTTCAAAAGCAGAACGAACAGCGACGGCGCCCAGAGCGTGATGCCGTAGACGCCGGTCTGCGCGCCGGCATTGCCGAGCCAGGAGACGATCAGGCTGCGCGGATATTT
>Ga0209331_1000419_pt1 | contig 15462 bp, 12 predicted proteins | sample JacPinW_OM3H0_M3_FD_187971 | JGI IMG/M metagenome (GOLD analysis project Ga0209331, IMG submission 187971) | Forest soil microbial communities from Algoma, Ontario, Canada - Jack Pine, Ontario site 1_JW_OM3H0_M3 (SPAdes) (version 2) | ecosystem: Environmental > Terrestrial > Soil > Boreal...
CGCGCACCATCGTCGCCGATCTGCGCCACCTCAAAGGGACGGTCGTTGCACTGCGCGGGTGGTAGCGCGCGCGTTACTGCTGGCGTGGCGCCGGCCTTTTTGCGGACCTCGCCGGCTTCTTCTCGTTCCTGTCGCCGACCTCATCGAATCCGACGTAGACGACATAGGCCTCAAGCTCCGTCGCCGGCGGCAGTGGGAAGCTCAGCCCCTCCTCGATGTCGACAAATTGAACGTGCGTCTGACCGGGCCCGATGACGGCGCTGCCCCGCTTGAATTTGGTCACGATGATCTTGGGTTCCGGCCCCTCGCGCACCACGGCGTAGCGCAGCGGAATATCCACCGAACCGGGCGCGCCGAAAGGCCCCATAATGACCCGGCCCTGAACACCGACCTTGATGGACATGGTGCCGCTCTGCACCTGACATTCGCGCGCGGTTTGCCCGAATGAGAGCTGGTATTTCACGTCTCCGGCCGTCGCCTGGTCGGGCTTCACCGTGATGTTCAAGGTCGATGCACCGGAGCGAATATCAACACCCGGGCATTCCACTTCCGGAGCGGAGGCGGTAGGGGATGCGGGCTGGGTTACGCCCGGTTTGGCGCCGGAAAAGAAACTCGAAATCCGCGCGCTCCATGACGGCGTCGTGGACTGCGTGGTCTCGTATTGCTCCACCACGCTGGACGCTGACGAGCAACCCGACACCAGGACCGCGATGATAAGTGCCCCTGCGCGGCCGCTCGTACTACCTCGCTTGTTGTCTTCCCCCGACATTGCTCTTCTCAGGCTCTCTTACGCAAACACTTTGACCCATTCTCCTTATAGCAGCCAAACCGTGGCAGGCCCAAGGCCGGGTAGTGATTCAAACTGACCCACTACCCAAGGCCGGTTCGTCGCCTCCGCGCGATACGCCCAAGCCTTTGGCAAATCGAAGAAATGCCGAGAATTTACCGGTCGCCTTCGAGCTTGGCGTAGAGCAGGTGGTCCTGCCAGATGCCGTCGATGCATAGATATTGGCGAGCAAAACCCTCGCGCGTGAAGCCGGTTTTTTCCAAGAGCCGTATGGAGCCGGCGTTGGCCGGAATACAGGCGGCTTCGACGCGGTGCAGCTTGAGGGTGCCGAACGCGAACGGCAGGAGCGCGTTGACGGCGGCCGTCATGTGACCTTGCCGGGCATAGGCGGCGCCCATCCAATAGCCGAGACTGCCAGCCTGAGCGCATCCGCGCCGGATATTGGCGAGGGTGAGGCCTCCTACAAGCACGTTGTCGCTTTTGCGGAAGATGAAAAATGCATAAGCGACATCGCTGCGCTGGTCTTCGGCGTAGCGCCTGATCCGGCGGCGAAAAGATGCGCGGGTGAGATCGTCAGCCGGCCAGGTCGGCTCCCAGGGCGTGAGGAACTCGCGGCTCTCTTCGCGCAGCCGGATCCATGCCGAACAGTCCGACATCTGCGCCGGCCGCAGCAGCACGCCGTCGCCGGAAATCGTGGGCGTCAGATCAGACAGCGTGACACTGCGGAAGAATGCCATATTCAATGAGGATGCTTCATCCGCGTCGCGCTGCATCGCATCCGGGACACGTGTCCTCCCATCTCACGCGGCCTGCCGGGCAAGCCCGTCTGCGATTGCCGCGGCCGATTCCAGGCCGCCGCCAGGCCCAAGCGCCGCGATGGCCGGCCGGCCTCGCCGGATGAGGGCGCGGCCCGCGGCGCGCGTGCTCTCTACGGTCACCGCCTCGATCTTTGCCACGATTTCATCGAGCGCAATGGGACGGCCCCAGTAGATCATCTGACGCGCCAATTGCTCCGCGCGCGCGCCCGAGCTCTCCAGCGCCATGAGCAGGCCAGCCTTCATTTGAGCCTTGGAGCGGTTGACCTCCGCCTCGTTCGCAGTTTCGGCTACAGCATTGATTTCATCCACCACGACGCGCATCAGCTCAGTCACATCGGCTGCGTCGGTGCCGGCATAGAGTCCAAACAAACCGCTATCGCTGTAAGGCGAGTGGAAGCTGTAGATCGCATAGCACAGCCCGCGCTGCTCCCGCACTTCCTGAAAGAGCCGCGAGGACATGCCGCCACCGAGTACATTTGCGAAAATCTGGAGACTGTAGAGACTGGGATCCCGATGCGGGAGTCCATGCATGGCGAGCGCGATATGAACCTGTTCGAGCTCCCGCGACTCGATGCGGGAGCCGCCGACAAAGTGCGCGGGCGCGGGTGGCGGCGCTGCCGGACCTGTGAAGCTTGCAAACGAGCGCTCGACTTGCTCGACCACGCGATCATGATCGACCGCACCCGCGGCAGCAATCACAATATCCGGGCCGCGGTAGTTGCGCGCGAGATAGGCGGCAAGGGAGGCGCGATTGAATGAACGCACAGTCGCCGGTGTTCCCAGGATGGAGCGCCCGACGGCTTGGCCGGCGAAGGCGACCTCTTGCAGCCGGTCCCAGATGAGATCATCGGGCGTGTCCTCGGCGGCTCCGATCTCCTGCACGATAACGTTCTGCTCGCGCCGAAGCTCCTCGGCATCAAATGCAGGATCAGTGAGAATGTCGGACAACACATCGAGCGCGAGCGGAACATCTGCTCGCAATACGCGCGCGTAGTAGGCTGTGGTTTCGACCGAAGTGGCCGCATTGAGATCGCCGCCGACGGCCTCGATCTCTTCCGCGATCTGCCGCGCGCTCCGCCGCGACGTGCCCTTGAACGCCATATGTTCAAGCAGATGAGATATGCCGTGCTCATCCGGCTGTTCGTCGCGGCTGCCGGCACCGACCCACACGCCAAGCGAGGCGGTCTCGAGATGCGCCATCCGATCCGTCACCACCACGAGACCGGACGGAAGACGGGTCACTTCAACGCTCATGCGGCGGCTCCTGCGGGTGCAGCGCGACTGAATGAAAGAATGTGTTTCTCAACTGCCATTTGATCGACGGGAAGCACCGTAACGCGTTCCGGCCGCTGGTCGAGATCGGCGAGCCACTCGGGGAGCGACGGTCGCACGCCGCATGCCGCCTGTACCGCATCGGGAAATTTCGCCGCGTGGGCGGTCGCCAGCACGACCATCGGAACCGAGGGATCGCGCGTTTCTTTCTCGCTGACCGCGATCCCGACAGCTGTGTGAGGATCGATGCATTGGCCGGTTTCTCGCAACATGGTTCGCATCGTTGCCGCGGTTTCGTTTTCGTCTACCCGGTCGGCAGAGAACTGGGCCCGTAGTCCCGAGAGCGCCCTGGCAGAAAGCGCAAATCGCCGCGACTGCGCGAGATTGCCCATCAGCATCTGCACGGCGCGCGCGTCGCGACCATACAGTTCGAACAGCAGGCGCTCGAAATTGGACGCCACCTGAATATCCATGGAGGGGGATGATGTCGCGACCACATCGCGAAGATCATAGCTGCCGGTCGCAATGGTTCGGGTGAGAATGTCGTTCACGTTCGTCGCGATCACCAGGCGATCGATGGGCAGGCCCATGCGCAGCGCAACATAACCCGCATAGACGTTTCCAAAATTTCCTGTTGGCACCGTGAACGCGACCTTGCGCTGCGGCGACCCGAGAGCAACCGCGGCGGTGAAATAGTAGACGACCTGCGCGACGATGCGAGCCCAGTTGATCGAATTGACGCCGGAGAGGCGCGTGCAATCGCAGAACTCACGGTGATTGAACATGCCTTTCACGATCGCCTGGCAATCGTCGAATGTGCCTTCGATCGCGAGCGCCTGGACGTTTGCGTCGGGAACGGTGGTCATCATTCGCCGCTGCACATCGGAGATGCGCCCGCGCGGAAACAACACAAACAAATCGGCGCGCGCGCGGCCGCGGAACGCCTCCGTCGCCGCGGCGCCGGTATCGCCGGATGTCGCCACCACGATGGTGGCGCGCTCCCCGCGTGCGGTGAGCACGTGGTCCATGATCCGCCCGAGAAACTGCATGGCCAGATCTTTGAAGGCGAGCGTCGGCCCGTGAAACAACTCGAGCACGAAGTCGCTGACGCCGAACTGCGCCAGCGGCGCAACTGCGGGATGGCGGAAATTACCGTACGCTTCCCGCGCGATACGGGCGAGGTCGTAGTCGGCAATCTCCTCGCCAATGAAGGGCCGCATGATTTCGACCGCCACCTCGGCATAGGGCCGGCCGGCGAAGGAGGCGATGGCATCCGCATCGAGCTGCGGAAAGGTCGCGGGCACGTAGAGACCGCCGTCGCGGGCAAGCCCGGCAAGGGTTGCTGCGAGGAAGCCAAGCGCCGGGGCCTCACCCCTGGTCGAGATGTAGCGCACGCGCCTTGCGGGCTCCGGTCGAAGCTGCGTGCCGGCGCGGGTACACCCCAGCACCGCGCAACTTGTTGGTTCTACTTGCGTTCTGGCGAACGCCTGCATTCGCGGCAAGCGAACGAATCCAAACATAACGGGCGGGCAGCGCTTCTACAAGGAAGCCGCCGCACGCTCGCTGCGGCGATGAGTTGCCAACCAATACCCGAACATGATGCTCACAACGGCCGCGAGACCGTACCACGTGATAGCATATTGCAGGTGCTCGTTGCGCAACTGCACCGTTGGCGTGCCGGGGCTCGGGAGACCGCCGGCAGGCGCGGGTGATTCCAGATCGACATAGAACGGCGCGACATCGCCCCAGCCCTTGCCGGCCGCAATGGCGAGCTGGTCGCGCGCGAACCAGAGGTTGTGATCGGGGTCGTCTTTCGGGGTGAAATAGCCGGGCGCCTGCGGCCAGCGCATTACTCCCGCCACGGCAACTTTGCCCGACGGCGCGGCGCCCTCCACCACGTCTGTGCGCGCATCGGGCACGAAGCCGCGGTTGATCACGATTTTGTCTCCGCTTCCAACGCGCGCCAGCGCAAACGCCCAGTAGCCTGGTCCCGGCGTACCGCTGTTCGAGGCGGGCGCGCCGGCATAGACGAGGGCGCCGGTGACGGGAACAAAGGTTGCGGAGAAGCGCACATGCCGGAATTCATCCTGGGTGGCATCAAGTTGCGGCCATGTCGCGCGCGCCGGCAACTCGATGGGAGCGACGGAAATCCGCTCGTTCATGGTTTTGATGAGATTTTCCTTCCAGGCCTTGCGTTCGAGTTGCCAGGTGCCGAGCGCCAGAAAAATCGCGACCGCAGTAAGCGCGAACAGGACGGGCATGACGATGCTGCTGCGAAGCCGGCTCCGGCTGGCCGTCATGGAGCGTCGCCGGGCGTAAAGCGCCCCTCCGCCGCCTTATGATGATATTGCAGCGCGATCATCAACCCTTTGACCGGGCGCAACGGCACGAGCGTGGTGATCAGGATCAAAGGCACCCACAGGACGGCGTGGACCCAATAGGGAGGCGCATAAATCATTTCGACGGCCAAAGCCGACCCCGCAACAATGAAGCCGGAGAGAAGCATGACAAAAAATGCCGGCCCGTCCGCGGAATCCGCAAATGAAAAATCAAGGCCGCAGTGTTCACAGCGTGGCCGCAGGCTGAGAAAGCCGGCAAACAGCTTGCCCTTGCCGCAGCGTGGGCAGCAGCCCCACAGTCCGGCGAGATAAGGGGATGGTACTTTGTCGGAGGAGGAAACTGACATGCCAACCTGTTTGGGACCACGCTGAAATGGCGCCCAGTCCGGCATTTCTCAAGGGCGAAAAGCTCACTCGAAAGGCAGGCGTTCGCATATGCATCGGTGGCGCGCGCTGCGCACCTATACCTTGCGCTTCGGCAGGCGTATGAGCCCCTGCGGGATCGCCGAGCACAGAGGAGAAAACCGCATGACCGTCGCCACCCCGCCACAACCTGTGCCGGATACGCGCGGCGAGCCGTGCGTGCGCCGCTTCGAAGAGCAGCGCTGGCTTATTGACAATATCATTCGCGCCAACGGCATCGACTGGGACCAGCCACGGTCGCTCTATTTGAACGGCCCCTGCGGCAACGAGGCCAATGCGGATTTTGCCGGTATCCGCGAACGCGTGAAGAAAATGGCCGACATCGGGCCGGCATTCGAGGCGGCGGCGCGCCGGCGTGAAGCCAAGGCCAAGGCTGCGGGAGAAGCCGGGCACAAAGTCACTGCGCGTGACAATTATTTCATGGCGGCCGTGCATTGGGGCGCGGCGCAATGGCCCTACGATTGCAATGACGAGACCAACATCGCCTGCAACAACAAGAAGCGCGAATGCTATCTGAAATACGCCACGCTCGCTGATCACCACGTTGAAGCAGTGTGGGTGCCGTTAAAGGACAAGGCCATCCCGGCCTGGTTTCATCTGCCTCCGGGTTATACCGGCGGACGCATTCCAGCGGTGATCGCAATTCCCGGGATGGACAGCTTCAAGGAAATCCAGGTCGCGCTCTACGGCGACCGCTTTCTCAATCGCGGCATGGCGGTGCTCGCCATCGACGGCCCGGGCCAATACGAGGCGCCGATGATCGGCCTGTATTTTTCCGTGGAGAACTGGATGGCGGCCGGCAAGCCGCTGGTGGAATGGCTGAGCCGCCGGCCCGAGATCGATGCCGACAAAATTGGCGCCTCGGGCACGAGCTTCGGCACATTCTTCGGCACGGTCCTGTGCGCGCACGAGCCGCGCATTCGCGCCTTTGCCGCCATGTCGGTATGCCATGAGCCGGGCTGTCACACCATCTTTCAGGAAGCTTCTCCGACCTTCAAGAAACGCTTCATGTATATGTCGGGGATTACCGATGAGGCTGAGTTCGATCGGTTTCGCAAGACCATCACCTGGGAAGGCCACGCGGAAAAAATTCACGCGCCCTATCTCGTGATCGCGGGCGAATGCGAGGAATTAAGCCCGCTCGAACATTCCGAGCGGCTGGTGAAGACCGTCAAAGGCCCGAAGCAGATGGTGGTCTACCAGGAATCGCGCCATTCCGTAGGCAACGTGCCTTCGGCAAATCTCGGCCCGTTCCCGCCCATACTGGTTGCGGATTGGCTGGCGGATCGCCTTGCGGGCAAACCGTTTGCCAGCGAGCACTGGTTCGTGCGCTCAAACGGGCAGATCGAGGTATCAAAGCTGTAACATGCCCAAACGCCAGATGCATCTCGGTGTGTTCGTGCTCGGCACGGGCAATCACTCCGCCGGATGGCGCTACCCCGGCGCGATGACGACGAGCTGCAGCTTTCCGGTGATGGTCTCGATTGCGCGCATCGCCGAGCGGGGAAAATTCGATCTGTTTTTCATCTCCGACAGTCTGGCGATGGACCCGGGTGACCATCCTTCTTTCGTTTCGCGCTTTGAGCCCGCGACCCTGATCGGCGCCTTGAGCGCGGTCACAACCCATATCGGCCTTGGCGCGACCGTATCGACGAGCTTTGGCGAGCCGTACCACGTCGCGCGCGCCTTTGCTTCCCTCGATCACTTGAGCGGCGGCCGTGCGGCCTGGAACGTGGTGACCAGCAGCGCGAGCGCCGCGGCGTTCAATTTCAGCCGCGCGCAGCATTACGACCATGATCTGCGCTATGAGATCGCAACCGAGTTTGTCGACGTGGTGCGCGGGCTGTGGGACTGCTGGGATGACGGTGCGATCGTAGCCGACCGCGCGACCGGCACGTTCCTCGACGCTTCCAAGGTGCGCCCGCTCAATCACAAGGGCCGCTTCTTTTCTGTGACGGGCCCGCTCAACATGCAGCGCTGCCCGCAGGGCCATCCCGTGATCATTCAGGCCGGCGGCTCGCCGCCGGGGCAGGAGCTTTCCGCTCGCTGCGCCGATCTCGTGTTCTCCGTCGTGAACGGCGATCCCGCTTCCGCAAAGGCCGCATACGAAAGCCTCAAGCAGCGCGTGATCAGGCACGGGCGCCCGCCCGAGGCGATGCCCATCCTGCCCGGCGTGATGCCCATTATCGGGGAGACTGATGAAGCCGCGAAGGAGCAACTCGCGCGCTTGCAAAGCTGGCTGTCATCGAGCAATGCGCTCACGCTCGTCTCAGCGCGCCTCGGTCATGACATTTCCGGCTATCCGCTCGACGGGCCGGTTCCCGAATTTCCTCAGACCGACCGCGGCCAGGCCTTCTCCAAGGCTTTGTTCGAGATGGCGCGCCGGGAGAAGATGACGTTGCGGGATCTCTACAACATCACCGCGGCGGCGCGCGGCCATTGGGTGATCTGCGGCACGCCGAAGAAAATTGCCGACATTCTGGAGGAATGGTTCACGGGCGGCATGGCTGACGGGTTCGTCGTTATGCCCGCTTATTTCCCCGGCGCCTTCAACGATTTCGTTGACCGCGTGGTACCGGAGCTGCAGCGGCGTGGCCTCTACCGTCGCGAATACGAGGGCACGACGTTGCGCGATCATCTCGGGCTCGCGCGGGTGGAGCGGCGGGGCGAGGCCAGGACAGCGTAATTTTTCACGCGCGTCGTTGTGCGCTGCACTGCGCTTGCGCCACCGCACGGCTGATTGGACGTGTCAGCAAACAGTTTTCTTGATCTTCTTGCATTGCAGCATCAGTCATAACCTTAACGCGCACAAATCTTGCCGCTGTATCCTCTGCAACACAACGAATCCCCTGCTTGCGTGATATGTTTGCGTATTCGCAGATACGACCTCGGATAGGAGAGCGCTGCGGATAAAGAGTGGGGCACTATCCGGCCGCTCGACAAGGCCGCCTCTCGAGGCGGCCTTTTTCATTTATTGCTTGGCGTGGAGCGTCTCCCACACGCGGTGCGGGGTGGCCGGCATGTCGATGTGGCGCACGCCGGCGCGATGATAAAGCGCATCGACCACGGCATTGATGACGGCAGGTGGCGCGCCGACGGCGCCCGCTTCGCCCGCGCCTTTCACGCCGAGCGGATTGGCCGTCGACGGCACGTTATGGGTCGCGAAGGAAAAGCTCGGAAGATCGTCGGCGCGCGGCATGGCGTAATCGGTGAAGGAGCCGGACAGGAGTTGCCCGTCCTGCGAATCATACACCGCGTGTTCGAGCAACGCCTGGCCGATGCCCTGCACGACTCCGCCATGGACCTGCCCTTCGAGCAACAGCGGATTGATGGTGCGGCCGAAGTCGTCGACCACGGTATAGCGCTCAATCCTCGTAACGCCGGTCTCAGGATCGATCTCGACCTCCACGATGTGGCAGCCATTGGGAAAGGTCTGTGCCGGCGGCACACGCTGATGCGTCGTATCGAGCCCCCCCTCCATGCCCGGCGGCAGCTTGGCGGGATCGCGCGCGGCTTTCGCGAGCTCGAAAATATCAATGTGCAGATCGGTGCCGCTTACGCGGAAAATGCCGTCCTCAAAGCTTACGTCCTGCGCGGACACTTCCAGAACATGCGCCGCAAGCTGCTTGCCCTTGGCGATGATGCTGCGCGATGCTTCGTACAGCGCCGAGCCCGCGACCGCGAGCGAGCGCGAGCCGCCGCTGAGCCCCGATGGGGTGCGATCGGTATCACCCATCACCACGTCGATGAGATCAGCGTCGACGCCGAGCTGATCGGAGACAAGTTGCTTGTATGACGTGATGAGCCCGGTGCCGTATTCCTGGTTGCCCATGACAAGCTCGATGCGTCCGTCCTTGAACTCGATGGAGGCGGTCTCGGGAAAGCCGCCGCCGCAGCGCTCGGTATAGGTCGCCATGCCGATGCCGCGCAGCTGGCCCTTTCGCTCGCTCTCCCGCCGCCGCCGCTTGAACGAGGACCATTCCGCCGTCGCCATGGCGCGGTTCATCACTTCTTCGAACTCGCCGGAATCGAGCAAGAGCTTGGTCGCCGACGTATAGGGCATGGCTGATGGCGGCACGAAATTGATGCGGCGGATCGCATCGGGGCTCATGCCGGTTTCGCGTGCCGCGGCATCCACGAGCCGCTCGAGGAGATACGCGGACTCCGGCCGTCCGGCGCCCCGATACGCGCACACCGGCACGGTATTGGTGCACACGCCCTTTACGTTCGCGTGGATGGCTCCGATAGCATAGAGCCCGGAGACCAGGTCGGTCGATCGCGTGGGAACAAAGCAGCCGAAGGGCGAGAGATAGGCGCCGAGATTGGCGAGAACAAAGACGCGCAACCCGAGGAAGCGTCCCTTTTCATCGAGCGCAAGCTCGGCGCGCGTTGCGTGATCACGGCCCTGATTGTCGGAGACGAACCCTTCCGAGCGGTCCTCCTGCCATTTCAGCGGCCGGGCGATCTTGCGGCTCGCCCACACCAGCAGCGCATGCTCGGGATACACGAAAGCCTTCATGCCGAAGCCACCGCCCACATTGGGCGTGATCACGCGCACCTTGTCCTTGGGCAGCTTGAGCACGGGCTCGGCCAGCTGGTCGCGCACGAAGTGCGGCCCTTGCGTTCCCGTATAGAGCGTGGAGCGGCCGCTTATTGGATCGTAATCGGCCACGCCATTGCGCGGCTCCATGGAGTTGACCACCACCCGGTTATTCACGAGCTCGAGCGCGACCACGCGCGTGGCTTTGGCGAAAGCGGCGTCCGTTGACTTGGCATCGCCGGCATCATTGTCCCAGTCGAAGACGATATTGTTGGGGATGTGCTCGAACAGTTGCGGCGCACCGGGGCGGATTGCATCTTTTGCTTCCGTGACCGCCGGCAGCGGCTCGTACTCGACTGCAATCGCTTCCGCCGCATCGCGCGCGGCGGCCAAGGTTTCGGCTACGACCAGCGCCACGGGCTCACCGACATGGCGCACCTTCTCGCTCGCGAGCACCGGACGCGGCGTATCGCGTCGCGGCGTGCCGTCGCGATTGTTGAGCGGGATCACGCAGGGCACGTCGCCGAGGCCATCGGCGCGAATGTCCTCACCCGTTCCTACGAACAGCACGCCGGGCATGCTCCGCGCCGGCGCGGCGTCAATGCGCTTGATGCGCGCATGCGCCGCCGGCGAGCGCAGGATGAAGGCACGCGCCATGCGCGGCAAAACGATGTCGTCAGTGTAGCGGCCCTGCCCGGCGATGAGACGCAGATCCTCATAGCGCCGCACAGGCTGACCAAGGCCGAATTTCATGCTGGCTCCTCCGTCGGATCCGGGATTTTTTCAGTTCCGCTTGGTCGGTCCGCCTGATTATACGCGTGGGGCTAAAGTGGGCATCGTTGAGACTTTTTCCACGTCGGTGATTACCGGATTGCGGGCTCGCCGTCGATCTCGTGTGAACCCGAGATTCGCTGGTCGCATCAGTTGCAAGGAATTGGAGCGCTACGAAGCCGACGCCGCGATCGCGCGCAGTTCGCCCGCGGCGCTCGGATACTTCCCCGCAAGCTCATCGAGGTTGCCGATCTCGACATCCGACGGCACCACGCCCGGCCATTCCGTGCTCGCGCCGAGAAACCAGCCCTGGCGCCCGATGACCCGCGCGGTGTGGAACGTGTCGCCCGGGATCAGCAACTGCACGCGCTCGCCGCTGCGCAGATCCGGTCCGACAATCACGCGCTCCGCCTCGCCGTTCGTGTGCAGCAGAAACACTTCGAGCGGCGCGCCGAGATAATAGTGATAGAGCTGGTCGTTGCGGATGCGATGAAGACGCACCGGCGCGGGTGGCGTCACCATGAAATAGAGCGCGGAGCCCAGCGGCCGTTCGTCGGCAAAGGGCGGCGGCAATCCGCCCGCGGGAAGAACATGTTTGCTCACGAAAGTGAGCCGCACGAAGCCGCAGGTGGCATGCGGCTCGAGCTGCAAAAGCCTGCGGACATCCTGCGCACTCAAGTCAGCGCTCGCGTTCATTTGGCTCGACGAGATCTTCATCATCCTCCGCCGAATGCATGTTCCTCATAATGCATGGCCAGCCAGTCCATTCATCTCGATCAGCGTAATGCTTGCCCGAGCCACGCGCCATCGAGCGAGCATTGCTTTGTCATCAAATCCTCGTAAGAAAAGGCCTCGTGTCGTGAGAGGCTCATTTCGACCCCCGGAAAAGAGCAGCATGAACTTTGCCCGTCGAGCATTCCTGCAATTCGCCGGGGCTGCAGCGATCGCCCCCTCATTTTCGCCGGTCGCGGCGGCGCAAGCCTATCCGAGCCGGCCCATCACCATGGTGGTGCCGTTCGTCGCGGGTGGTCCAACCTCCGTGCTCGGCCGCCTCCTCGCCGAGCGGATGCGGGGCTCACTCGGACAACCCATCGTCATCGAAAATGTCGGCGGGGCGGACGGAAATATCGGTGTTGGCCGCGCCGCTCGCGCAAGTTCCGACGGTTATACCATCAGCATCGGCACCGCGGCGACGAATGTGATGAATGCGGCCTTCTACTCGCTTCCCTATGACGTGTTGAATGATTTTGCACCGGTCGCTTCGCTCGTCAACGCTCCGCTGGTGCTCTATGCAAAACAGGCAATTCCGGCACAGGATTTGCGGGAGTTGATTGCGTGGCTGAAAAGCAATTCTGATAAAGCATCAGCCGGAATCTTCGCAGCCACTGCTCGTCTCATGGCGGAGCTGTTTCAGAGAGACAGCGGCACTCATTTTGCCCTCCTCCCGTATCGTGGCAGCGCCCCCGTCATTGCGGACCTTGTCGCTGGTCAGATTGACCTCGCGTTCGACGGACCGGCCCAGCTGCCGCTGGTGCGGGCCGGGACCATAAGGGCCTATGCGATCAATCGCGAAGCCCGCTCGGCGCTCGCTCCGGACATACCCACTTTTGCTGAAATGGGACTGACATCGCTTTCCCACCCCATCAGCTGGTGGGGATTGTTTGCACCGAAGGGGACGCCACCGGAAATTATCAGTAAGCTCAATTTGGCGGCGATGGAAGCGGTGGCTGATCCCGCGGTGCAATCTCGGCTGGCCGATCTCGGATTTGAGGTTTTTGCGCGCGAGCAACAGAGCGCGCAGGCGCTCGGCGCCCGGGTCAAAGCTGATGCCGAGAAATGGTGGCCCTTGATCAAGGAGCTTGGAATCAAAGCGGAATGAGACTTGATAGGGGTCGGGTTTCAAACCCGCCCCTTGTCGGCAGAGGCCGGTCGCGAGATATTGTCGGGGTCATCCGCCCATCGCGCAGGATTATTCGCGACCACACCACCGTCGTTTCGCACGATCTCTGCGCAACCTCCCGGTCCGCGTTTGTTGCGCGAGGGCGGGTTTGAAACCCGCCCCTACAAGAGGCCTTCAATGAACGTCGTTCCGCAATCCCCTTTTGTTGGGCAATCGCTTCCGCGCCGCGAGGACCGCCGGTTGTTGACCGGCCGCGGACAGTTCATCGCGGACCTCGAGCTGCCGCACACGGCGCACGCGGTCTTCATCAGAAGCCCCGTTTCCCATGCACGGATCGTATCGGTCGATCTCTCCCGCGCCGCTGCTTCGCCGGGCGTGATCTGTGCGCTCAGCGGCATCGAGCTTGCCCGCCTGTTGCCGCCAGTTCCCGACACGCAGCTGTCGCTCCCGAGCAAATGGGCAAAGCAGGTGGAGCACAAGTTCATCAATCCGCAGCAGCCGCTGTTGGCGAACGACAAGGTCCGCCATGTGGGCGAGGCATTTGCCGTCATCGTGGCGGAGAGCCGGTATCTCGCTGAAGACGCGGCCCAGCTGGTGAGCTTCGATCTCGATCCTTTGCCAGCGGTTGTCGATCCGGAAGCTGCATTGCGCGCGGGCGCGCCCATCATCCACGACCAGTTCGGATCGAACCTGATCGGCGGCTTCACCATCGCGAAGGGCGGTGTTGACGATGCGCGCGCTCGCGCGCCGCACAAGCTGCGCCGCCGGTTCTATCACCACCGCTACGCCGCCATGCCCATGGAGTGCCGCGGCGTCGTCGGGATGCATGATGCGCGCACCGACGCCGTTACCATCTGGTCGTCCACCCAGGTCGTGCATTGGGTGCGGCGCGAGGCGGCAGCGGTGCTCGGCCTCCCGGAAGCGCGCGTGCGCTGCGTCGCCCTCGATGTCGGCGGGGGGTTCGGGGTCAAGGGTCACGTCTACCCGGAGGATCTATTGATTCCTTTTCTCGCGCGCCGGCTGGGGCGCCCGGTGCAGTGGCTCGAGGACCGGCGCGAGCATCTCATATGCTCGTGTCATTCCCGCGATCAGATCCACGACGTCGAAGTCGCCTTCGATGATGACGGGCGTATCCTCGCATTGCGCGACGACTTCATTGTGGATTGCGGCGCATGGAATCCCATCGGCGTCGGTGTCGTCTACAACACCGCCGTCCATATTCCCGGCCCCTATAAGATCGACAATCTCGCAATAAGTGCGCGGGTGGCGGCAACCAACAAGGTCGCCAATGCGCCCTATCGCGGTGCCGGCCGGCCGGAAGCCGCGCTCGCCATGGAACGGATGATGGATCTTGTTGCGGTCGAGCTTGGTCTCGAGCCCGCCGACGTGCGCCTCAAGAACATGATCGGTCCCGAGGAGATGCCGTACAAGGCGGGCATTCCCTATCGCGACGGTGAGCCCATCATCTACGACAGCGGCGATTATCCCGCTGCTTTGCGCAGTGCGATCGAGGCGATCGGCGGCTTGCCCGGCTTCCGCGCGCGCCAGCGCGCTGCGCGGGAGGAGGGCCGCTATCTCGGCCTGGGCATTGGGTGTTATGTCGAAGGCACCGGCGTCGGCCCGTTCGAAAGCGCGCTCGTGCGCATCGATCCCTCGGGCAAGCTTTATGTGTCCTCGGGCGCCTGCCCGCAGGGCCAAGGCATGGAGACCATATTCTCGCAGGTGATGGCCGACACCTGGGCCGTCAATCCACAAGACGTCGTCACCACCTTTGCCGATACATCGGCGGTTGCCATCGGTTTCGGCACCATAGCAAGCCGCAGCACCGTCACTTTATCGGCGGCCATTCATGGCGCGAGCGAACGCTTGCGCGAAAAGGTCTTCGCTATCGGCGCCAACCTGTTGGAGTGCTCGGCCAGCGATCTTGAATTGCGCAGCGGTGGGGTCGGCATTGTTGGCGTGCCGGGAGCCGAACTCCCGCTCGCGAAGATCGCGCAGGCCGCGCGGCCCGGCTGGGATCACGGCCGCCCGCAAGGGATCGATGCCGGACTGGAGGAGACTTACTATTACGAGCCGCCGACGGTCACCTGGACCTACGCCGTCCATCTTGCATTGGTGGCCGTCGATATCGAGACCGGGCGCGCGAATATCGAGAAATATGTGGTCGCGCATGATTGCGGCGTGGTGGTCAATCCCATGCTGGTGGAAGGGCAGATCGTGGGCGGCGCCGCGCAAGGGATCGGCGGAGCACTGTTTGAGGAATTCACCTACGACGCGCAGGGACAACTGCTCGCCGGCTCGCTCGCCGATTACATCCTGCCCACCGCGTGCGAGATCCCGAGCATGGAGCTCATTCACCGGCATTCGCCCTCGCCGCTCAACCCGCTGGGCGTCAAGGGGGTCGGCGAAGGCGGCGCGATTGCCCCCCCGGTCGCTCTCGCCAACGCCATCTGCGATGCGCTTGCCCCATTCAAGATCGAGCTCAACCGGCTGCCGCTCAAGCCCGAGCAAATCCGAGCCGCGCTCGTAGGGCGGATTAGTCCTACTGAGTCAGAACGTCGCAGGTAAATACGATTCCGAATCAGATACTTGGGCGGATTCACGTTCAGCAG
>Ga0209331_1000420_pt1 | contig 15454 bp, 16 predicted proteins | sample JacPinW_OM3H0_M3_FD_187971 | JGI IMG/M metagenome (GOLD analysis project Ga0209331, IMG submission 187971) | Forest soil microbial communities from Algoma, Ontario, Canada - Jack Pine, Ontario site 1_JW_OM3H0_M3 (SPAdes) (version 2) | ecosystem: Environmental > Terrestrial > Soil > Boreal...
CGGGCCGGTACAGAAGACAGATTCGTCACTGCCGGTCTAGGGAAAACGACATCTGATCTCCGACACCTGACACCTAACACCTGACACCTGACATCTGACATCTGACATCAGATCAGATACTGCTCACTGATCGAAACACCGAGGCGGTTGTTGTCGGTGATGAACTCGCTGATGAACTCGTGCAATCCGGTCTGGAAGATTTCGTCCATGCGGCTGTTTTCGATACGCGCGCGAATGGCGCGCGCTTGCCGCTGTGCCGGGCCCTGACGGCCATATGCGTGCGCGATATGGTCGAGATAGAGCACAAGGTTCTGGTAGCAGCTTGCGAGCGAGCGCGGCATTTCATCGCGCAGGATGAGCAGGTCGGCGATGAGCCACGGCTTGACGCTGTCGCGATAGACCCAGTGATACGCGGTCAGTGCCGAGACCGAGCGCAGGATCGCTGCCCACTGGAAATAATCGAGTGGTCCGCCGACGCGCTCGTGGGCGGGCAGCAGCATATGGTATTTCACGTCCAGGATGCGCGCCGTGTTGTCGGCGCGTTCCATGTAGACGCCGAGCCGCGAAAACCAGTAAGCGTCATTGCGCAACATCGTCCGGTAGGCCGATCCGTCGAAACGCAACGAGTTCTCCTGTACCCAGCGCAGGAAGCGCAGGAATTCCTCGCGTGACGAGGGGCCGTTGCCGAAGCGCTTGAGCTCGAGCCAGGCGCCGTTGATGGCATCCCACATCTCGACGGTGAGAGCGGTTCGCACCGCGCGCGCGTTGCTGCGGGCGAGCTCGAAGCAGTTTCGAATCGAGGAGGGATTGGCGCTCGAAAAGCAGAGAAAATCGCTGACCGCTTCCTCGCTGGCCTCGGGATACAAAACAGAGAACGCGTGCGCGCAGCCGGCGGTGGCAAGCGCCGACTCCCATTCATTGGACGAGCCGGCATAAGACAATGGCAGCGTGGTCAGGCGCTGGGTCACTTCGAGGATGCGAGCGAGATATTCCGCCCGCTCCACGTAGCGCGCGAGCCAATACAGATTGTCGGCGGTACGCGAAAGCATGTTTCACGCGCTCAGCGATCCAATACCCATGTGTCCTTCGTTCCCCCGCCCTGGCTGGAATTGACGACGAGCGATCCTTTCGTCAGCGCCACGCGGGTGAGCCCCCCGGGCACGATGCGAATTCGGTCGCGTCCCGTCAGCACGAACGGGCGTAGATCCACGTGACGGGGCGCTACCCCTTCGTCGACACAGGTCGGACAGGTCGAGAGCGCGAGCGTGGGCTGAGCAACAAAGTTTCTCGGATTGGACTTGAGCTTGGCACGAAATGCGGCGACGGTGCCCTTGTCTGCTTGCGGTCCGATCATCATGCCATAGCCGCCGGAGCCGTGCACCTCTTTGATCACGAGCTCCTCTACATGCTCGACCACATAGGAGAGATGCTCCGGCTCCCGGCAGCGCCAGGTCGGGACATTCTTGAGGATCGGCTCCGCGCCGAGATAAAATTTGATGATTTCCGGCATGTAGCTGTAGATCGCCTTATCGTCGGCGATCCCGGTGCCGACGGCGTTCGCGAGCGTAACGTTGCCCGCCTGATAGGCCGACATGAGGCCGGGCACGCCGAGCGCGGAATCCGGGCGGAAGGCGAGCGGATCAAGGAAATCATCCTCGATGCGGCGATAGATCACATCGACGCGCTTGGACCCTTGCGTCGTGCGCATGTACACGAGTTCGTCGCGGACGAAAAGATCGCGCCCTTCGACCAGCTCGACGCCGAGCTTGTCCGCGAGAAACGAGTGCTCGTAATAAGCGGAATTGTAAACGCCAGGCGTAAGCAGAACCACGGTAGGATCGGCGCTTGAGCTTGCGGGCGCCACGGAATTGAGCGCCGCCAGGAGCTCATCGGGATAATTCTCAACCGGTGCGATGTGATGGCGCGCAAACAGCTCCGGGAAAAGTCGCAGCATGATTTCCCGGTTTTCCAGCATGTAGGACACGCCCGAAGGCGTACGCGCATTGTCCTCCAACACGTAAAAGGTGTGCGCATCGATGCGCACAATGTCGATCCCGGCAATATGCACGTAAATGTCATACGGCACTTTCTGGCCGTTCATTTCCGGCCGGAATACTGGATTGCGAAACACCAGATCTTCGGGAATGATACCGGCTTTGAGGATCTCGCGCCGGCTGTAGATGTCGCGCAAATAGTGATTGATGGCGGTGACGCGCTGTTCGAGTCCTGAGCGCAGGATGTCCCATTCGGACGCCGAAAGAATGCGCGGCAGTACGTCGAACGGAATGAGGCGCTCTTGCGCGTCCGCTTCGCCATAGACGGCAAACGTGATGCCGATGCGGCGGAACAGGACCTCAGCTTCACGCCGACGGAAATCGAGCACATCGGGCGGCACCCCGGCGAGCCAGCTGGCGAGCTCCCCATAGGCGGGGCGTACCGTCCCATCGGCCGCTTTCATTTCGTCGAACGCGAGCACCATGGATTGCCCCGCATCACGCTTTAGCCCGCGGAGGAAGCCGCAACGGCGATCCTAGCTGCAAGGCGCACGCCAACCCAAGAGCGCATTCAAGCATCGGCCGGGCCGCGGCTCGGCCGGCCTGCCCATGATTTGGGCGGCACGTGGTCAATCCGTGGGCCTGTTCCTCTTTGGTTGAGGCGTGATCAATTGCAGTTTTGGGAAATGCGTCCGGAAACGACGTGGATCGCGAGTCAGCAATCGATAGCCGGCGATGGCGGCGTGAGCGCCGATGAAAAAATCAGGCAAGGGGGAAACTCGCAGACCACCGGCTCGCCGATATTTCAAAAATGCTTTCCCTGCCAGAAACGCCGCCTCGAACGGGATCGGCTCGCGCGTAAGATCTGCTGGAAGCGCTGCGTCCAGCTCTTCAATGCTGGAAAAATGGACCGATACCTCCGAGTAGATGACGGGATTGATCACCAGCCTTGTCGTATCTGCAGCATGCGCGAATGCAGCAGATGACCATGATAACCAATCGCGATCCTGCGTCAGAACATCGAGAATCACATTACTGTCGACCAGCGTCGGGATCATTCGCCGCGGGTTAGCGCCATGATCTCGTCGGTTGTCAATCTTCCGTCTCCGCGCCCACGCATATGGGCGACCAGTCGCGCTCCGCGCCCGGTTCCCGGTTTCCCGCGTGCTCGCCGAAGCCGAACCGTCTTACCCTCGACTTCGAACTCGACCTCGGTGTGGGGCAAAAGCCCCGCCTTTTCGCGGATCGCAATGGGAATCGTCACCTGTCCTTTGGATGTTATTCGCATTTTTTTCTCCAATAAACTCTTACCAGTAAGAGTAAGAACGAGGCTGCATCGCTGTCAAGTCGCTAACGAGGTCCACAACGGCAGGCGCAATGCCACCGCCTGCCGTGCCTGCAACGTAGATCGTGAGAGGGTGAGCAGAAGGCTCCGATGACTGGGCCGTCGAGCCGAGCAACCAGCAAAGGAGGAATACGGACGGGAAGAGCAAGGCGGGAAGCATTCCCTCGCGCTAGGGCATCGGGATTTCGCCGACGTCCTTTGGCACCTTGTAGCCCTTGCGAACGGCTGGCCGTTCGGCGATTGTCACGTACCAGCGCTTCACATTTGGATATTGATTAAGGTCAACGGTCTGCCACTCGTAACGCGAGACCCAGGGCCAAATGGCGACATCGGCGATCGAATAAGTATCAGCGACAAATTCGCGGTCCTTCAGTCTGCGATCGAGCACGCCATAAAGCCTGTGCGCCTCCTTGAGATATCTCTCCTCGGCGTAAGGCGCCTTGCCCTTGTTGTATTTGACGAAATGGTGCACCTGGCCAAACATCGGCCCCGGCCCTCCCATTTGCCACATCAGCCATTCCAACACTCGGTAGTGCGGCTCTCGCTCCTTCGGCAGCAGTTTTCCGGTCTTGTCCGCGAGATAAATCAGGATTGCGCCTGACTCCATCAGGCTCATGCCGTTGTCGCGATCGACAATCGCCGGGATGCGATTGTTCGGACTGATCTTGAGAAACTCCGGCTTGAACTGTTCATCCTTGCTGATGTCGACGGCATGCACTTCGTATGGAAGCCCGATTTCCTCCAGCATAATGGACGCCTTGCGGCCGTTGGGAGTAGTCCAGGTATAGAGATCGATCACGGCAGTGTTCCTGTGTTTCAGGGCAAAGGGCATGGAGTAGCCCGAAACGAGAGGACCGTCGACCGCAAAATGGAGCGCCTGCGGTCACTTGTGGCCGATATCCATGACCGCGACCTCGACCGACCTTTCTTGCCCATCTCGCTTTACGCTGAGCGTCACCTTGTTTCCCACTCCGACGCGCTCAAGCTCGTCGGTCAAATCAGCGAGCCGCCGAACCGGCTTGCCGTTCACGCCAACGATCACGTCGCCGAGCGCTCGCGTATTCGCCTCCATGCCGCGCAGGCCGGCCTGCTCCGCAGATGACCCCGGCACGGTTCGCACGATGGCAACACCCTCGATACCGGCGCGGGTTGCCAATGCCTCATTGGCCGCAACGATCCCTATTCCGGGCGTCGGCACGTAGCCCTTGCTGATGATCTCGGGAACGACCCGATTGACCACATCGATGGGAATCGCAAAGCCAATTCCGGCGCTCGTGCCGGAGGGGGAAATAATGGCGGTATTGACGCCAATCAGCCGTCCCGCGGAATCAAGCAGCGGCCCCCCGGAATTGCCGGGATTAATCGCCGCATCGGTCTGAATCACGTTGCCGATCTCCCGCCCGCCACTGGTGGGTAGCCGGCGTTTGAGTGCGCTGATGACGCCCGTGGTGAGGGACTCATCGAGGCCAAACGGGTTGCCGATGGCAAAGACCGATTGGCCTACCTTGAGGTCGTCGGATGTACCGATCGTGATCGGCGCGGGAAGACCGCGGGTCGACTCCACCCGCAACACCGCAAGGTCGTAGTTTGGCGCGGTACCCACCACCTGAGCGCGCATTACCTGACCGGAGTCAAAGCGCACTGCGATCTCATCAGTCCCTTGCACAACGTGATTGTTGGTTACGACGTGACCCGCGGGATCCCACACGAATCCGGTTCCGGTCTGCGCCGCGACGCCTTCTCCCTCCATCGGGGAGGATTCGCCGCCCGCGGCCCGTCCGACCACTTGCACCACGGATGGGGAGACGCGCTGAAACAGCTCGATGGTGGAACGCTCGAGGTCCGACAGATTCCCGCGCGGCGCGACCGTGCGCGGGGTTGAGGCGGAGTATAGCCACCGATCGATCTGTGGTTGCGCGATATAGACGCCGAGAATGATGAGCAACGCGATGATGAGGAGGTTGGTGATGCGCTGGCTCATTGCGCGCTCTCCTGTTGGGTTGGAGGACTTGCTGACTCATAACTCACAATGGCAGGGTAGGGTGCGCCACACCCTCCGGCAGCACCAGCGATCGGGTCATCCATGGCCATTGCGAACTCGCCTCAATCGAAAGAGATCGTCACCGCCGCGCTGCTCGTTATCGGGGATGAGATCCTATCCGGGCGCACCAAAGACAAAAACGTAGGATATATCGCCGAGTATCTTACCGCACTTGGTATTGATCTGATGGAGGTGCGGATCGTCGGTGACGAAGAGAGCGCGATTGTCGACGCGCTCAACGCGTTGCGCAAGCGCTATAGCTATGTCTTTACCACGGGCGGCATTGGGCCCACCCATGACGACATCACGGCCGATTGCGTCGCCAAGGCTTTTGGCGTGCCCATCGATGTCCACCCTCGCGCGCTTGCCATTATGCAGGAACGTCTCGCCGCGACCGGGGCCGAGATGAACGAAGCGCGTCTGCGCATGACCCGAATTCCCAAGGGGGCCGATCTCGTGCTCAACAAGGTGTCCGGCGCCCCCGGGATGTGGATCGAGAACGTCATCGTCATGGCCGGTGTGCCGTCGATCATGCAAGCCATGCTTGATGAGGTGGCTCCCAAGCTCAAGACCGCAGTGAGAATGCTGACCGAGACCATCCGCGCGGATGCGCGCGAGGGCGATATCGGCACAGAGCTCGGCGAAATTGCCAGTGCCCATCCGGGGGTCGCGATCGGAAGTTACCCGTTCTTCGATCCGCAGCTTGGGCCCAACACAAATGTGGTGCTGCGCGGCCGTGACGCAGAAAAGCTCGCGCTCGCCAGACGGGCGGTTGAGGAAATGCTCCAGCGGGTGAGAGCGGCACTGAGCGGAAAGGCTTGATTGCTCCCCATGCCACAGCCGGTCCCACAGCCGCAGCCGCCACCTCAGCCGGAAAAGGCGTTTCCCGTTTCCTGGGACGAATTCCATCGCGACGCGCGCGCGCTTGCCTGGCGGCTCGCGGGGGCCGGGCCTTTCCAGGCGATCGTGTGCGTCACGCGCGGTGGCCTTGTTCCGGCAGCCATCGTGGCGCGCGAGCTCGGCATCCGTCTGATTGAGACCGTCTGCGTCGCAAGCTACACGCACGTCACCCAGGGCGAGCTGAAGGTGCTCAAGGACGTGGCGCGCAGCATCGTCGGAATCGGCGGCGGACGGGGAAAGGGCGTGCTCATTGTGGATGATCTCGTAGACACCGGCAGGACCGCGAAGGTCGTTCGCGACATCCTGCCTGATGCGCATTTTGCAACCGTCTACGCCAAACCCATGGGCCGGCCCATGGTCGACACCTACATTACCGAGGTATCACAGGACACGTGGATCTATTTTCCGTGGGATACGGGGCTTGCATTCCAGCCGCCAATTCGGGACACCGATTTATGAGTGGCGCGATCGCAGACAGGTGCCTTGAGTGAACCGCAAGATCGAGGAGGAACTGGCATGGATGCCATGACACAGAACAAAACCGAGGATGCCAGGCATTCCCATATTGTGCGCCCGGCCAATATGGAATGGCAAAAGACCCGCTTTCCCGGCTGCGAAGTCAAGACGCTGCTGTTTGAGCCGAACACGGGCCTTGTCACCGCCCTCATGCGTTGCGCGCCGGGGGCGACTTTACCCGACCATGAGCATGTGAAAATCGAGCAGACCTACATGATCGAGGGCAAGCTCGTGGACAAAGAGGGGCCTGCCGCCGGCATCGAAGTCAATGCCGGGGAGTTTGTGTGGCGCGAGCCGGGAAGCCGGCATGTCGCCTGGACGCCGGAGGGTGCGCTCATGCTCGCAATGTTCCAGATCCCGAACAAATTCTTCGAGCGCGACGGCCGCATCACCGATATGGGCGGGCAGGATTGGGAGAGCGTCTGGGGTCGCGCGATCAAGTAGGAGGGCCGTCGTCACTCGGCGTTGATGTTGCCCGCGCGGATCACCTTGGCCCACTTTTCGATCTCGTCGGCGATCAGCCTTGCGTACTCGGCAGGCGAGCCCGGCAGCGCCGATGCACCGACGTCGGCGAGCCGTGCTTTCATATTCGGATCAGCCAGTCCAGCGTCGATCTCCTGATTGAGTTTGTTGACGATCTCGACCGGTGTATCCCTGGGCGCACACACACCGTTCCATGTGCTTGCCTCGTAGCCCGGCACGAAGTCGCTTATGGTCGGAAGGTCGGGTAGCGCTTCCGAGCGCGTCGCCGTCGTCACCGCCAGCGCGCGCAGCGTGCCTGCTTTGATGTGCGGTAAGGATGGCTGGAGATTGTCAAAAGCAATCTGGACTTGTCCGGCGAGAAGGTCGGTGAGCATGGGTGCCGAGCCACGGTATGGCACGTGTTGCATGTTTATTCCGGTCATGAGCTTGAACAGTTCGCCTGAGAGATGGATCGATGTGCCGACACCCGACGATGCCATATTGACCGTGCCAGGATTGGCCTTCGCATAGGCGATAAACTCGGGAACCGTCTTGGCTGGAACCGACGGGTTGACGACCATGACATTGGGCGCGCGGCTGATGGCGGCAACCGGCGCCACATCGCGGAAATCGTAATTGAGCTTGTCGTAGAGCGTGACGCTGATCGCGTTCGCCACGCTGCACAACAGGAGCGTATATCCGTCGGCCGGTGAATTCAGAGCCGTCTCGCTGCCGATATTGCCGCCCGCGCCCGGCCGATTCTCAATGACAACCTGTTGGCCAAGACGCCCGGTGAGCCATTGACCGATCAGGCGAGCAGTGATGTCGATCGAGCCGCCCGGCGGAAACGGCGCAACCAACCGCACCGGCCGGTTCGGATACGCCTGCGCTCTCGCGATTCGTACGATGGCCGGCAATGCGGCAGCGCTCGCGGCGCAATGCAGAAAGTGTCTGCGAGCAAGCTTCATATGTTCCCTCCCTGAGATTCTGCTACCCCCGCGCAACTCTGGTGGCCGCGGCCGGACTCGAACCGGCACTCCGGTTTCCCAGAAGCAGATTTTAAGTCTGCTGTGTCTACCGTTCCACCACGCGGCCGTGGGGCCGCGTTCTATCACATGGGATAAATCGCGAAAGTAACGCTCGGGAGAGAGCGCCCCTCGTTTTCCGGCTGGAATTCCGATAAGGCGAATGGGCCGCCATCAAATCGAGGCAGGCATGCGTCTGAAGGATAAGGTCGCAATTGTCATCGGGGCGGGCCAATCGCCCGGCGAAGGCATGGGAAACGGCCGCGCGACGGTCCTGCGGTTCGTCGAGGAAGGAGCCAAAGTGCTCGCGGTCGACAATAAGCTGTCGTCGGCCGACGAAACGGTGGCCATGGCGCAGGCAAGGAGCTCCGCCGAATGCGTGGCATTTGAGGCCGATGTCTGCAAGGAAAGCACGCTCGCCGCCATGGCCGCTGCATGCCGTGGCCGTTGGGGACGAATTGATATCCTTCACTACAATGTCGGCGTGAGCATTGCAGGTGGTGATGCTCCGGTCGAGGAGATCACCGAGACGGCTTTCGATCGCATCGCCACCATCAATCTGCGTGGCGCGATCATGGCGTGCAAGCACGTCTTGCCAATCATGCGCGGCCAGCGCTCCGGAGCGATTATCATGATCTCGTCGGTGGCCGCGTGGGAGCAGTATCCCAATGTGGCCTACAAAGCGACCAAGGCCGGGATGATCGCGTTTACCCAGCAAATCGCCATTCAGAATGCACAGTTCGGCATTCGCGCCAATGTCATTCTGCCGGGGCTCATGGATACGCCCATGGCGGTCGACACACGCGCCCGCGTGAGCGGAAAGAGCCGCGCGGAAGTCGCGGCTAGTCGCGACGCGCGGGTGCCGCTGCGCCATAAGATGGGGACCGCCTGGGACGTTGCGAACGCTGCGCTCTTTCTTGCCTCCGACGAAGCAAATTTCATTACCGGAGTTGCTCTTCCGGTCGATGGCGGCGCCCTCGTGCACATCAATTGAGGCTGGTGCACACCACGATTAAGGCATATTCGGCGGCCATAGAGGCCTAAAACACACATGGTGGCCGCCCGTGGCGTCGCGTCGGGGAGTGTTTGCCCGCCCATGCCGGACAGAATCGCTGTGAAGTCTAAGCTCGCGATCATGCTCGCGCTCTTTACGGGTGCCTGCCTGGGCGGCTGCACGTCGACCAGTCAGAATTCGGTCACGTTTTTTGCCGATCCGGGCAAATATGAGTTCTCCAGCTGCCAGACCCTTGCTGCGCAAAGGAAAAATTGGCAGCAGCGCCAGCAGGAGCTCAAGCTGCGCATGGATAAAGCGGAGCGAAGCCCAGGCGGCGGTGTCGTCAACCTGCTCGCCTATCAAGCCGATTACACCGCAGCCGGCGAAGAGCTCAATCTGGTCGAGAGGTCAGCGCGGCAGAAGAATTGCGACCTGCCTGAAAACTGGGGAAGCAACTCCGCTATCCGGTGAGCGCGTGCCTCACCCCAATGAGCACCTTACAAGCGCTCGCGCGCCAATTGCGCGCCCTTGGCGAGCGCTTCGAGCTTAGCGAGCGCAATATCGCGCTGCATCGGGGCCATGCCGCAATTGGTGCCGGCGATGATTTTTTCCTTGGCGACATATTTTGCTGCAGCGGCGAGCGTGCCGCTGACCTCCTCCGGCGTCTCGATCGTATCGGTTGCGACATCGATGACGCCGACCTGGACATCCTTGCCGTCGAGCAATTTCAGCAGTTCGAGGGGCACGGAAGAGCTTTTGCACTCGATCGAGACCTGGTCGATACGGCTTGCGGCGAGCGCAGGGAAAATCTGCTCGTACTGCCGCCATTGGCTGCCAAGGGTTGCCTTCCACTCGATGTTGGCTTTGATGCCGTAGCCATAGCAGATGTGAACGGCGGTGGCGCAGGTGAGACCCGCAATGGCGCGATGCAGAGCCTCGATGCCCCAATCCTCAACCTCGCGCATGTAGACGTTGAAAGCAGGCTCATCGAACTGAATGACGTCGACACCGTCGGATGCGAGCGCGCGCGCCTCGGTATTGAGCAGATCGGCAAAAGCCATCGCCATTTTGACGCGGTCGCCGTAATGGGCGTCCGCAATCGTGTCCACGATGGTCATCGGACCTGGCAGAGTGAATTTGAGCTTGCGAGTGGTGTGGGCGCGCGCGAGACGGGCTTCGCGTGCGTGTACGCGGTCGTTCAAACGCAGCGCGCCTGTAACGGTGGGCACCATCGCTTTGTAGCGGTCGGCGCGAATCCCCATCTCCACTTTGCGCGAGAAATCAATTCCCTCCACGTGTTCGAGAAAGCCATGCACGAAGTGCTGGCGCGACTGCTCGCCATCGGTGACGATCTCGATCCCGCAATCCTCCTGCAGCTTGAGCGCAAGCAGCATCGCATCGCGCTTGCCCTCTTCGAGCGCGGACCCGGCCAAACGCCAAAGCGGCCATAACCGGTTTGGCTCCGCGAGCCAGGCCGGTTTAGGCAGGCTGCCGGCGATGGTGGTGGGAAAGAGATGCATGATCGATCTCACAAGTTCCCGGGCACAGCGGCGCGCCCGGCACCGCCAGCCTAACTCGGCTTCCAACCATAGAGCCAGTTGTAACGGGCAAGGATGCGCCGTCCGCCCATGGCCATGAGCGCCAGCGTGCGCAGAAAAGCCTCGGCGCCGCCCATATGATAGACGGCACCGTTGCGCCGCGCGGCGCGCTGGACGCGCGCGCTGCGCGGAGCTCGCTTCCTCTCGTAGCGGCGCATGGCCGAGGCGGGGTCATCGGGGCTCTCCGCGAGCCGTCGCGCAAGGACCTCGGCGTCCTCGATCGCCATGGCGGCGCCCTGAGCGAGATACGGCAACATCGGATGGGCTGCATCGCCCAGCAACGTGGCCGCGCCCTTGCCCCATGAATTAAGGGGCGCGCAATCGTAGAGCGCCCATTTGCGCCACTGCTGCGGCGCTGCCAGGAGAGTGCGCGTGAGGGGAGGCCACATTCCGGCAGGAAAGCGGGCAAGAATCTCGGCCCGGTCGCCTTGCGCGCTCCAGCCCGGCTCGCGCCAGTCGTCCCGGATGATTGCGACAATGTTCACGAGGCTGCCACGCCGTACCGGGTAATGGACGAGATGGGCATGGCGGCCCAATAACAGATTGACTGCAGGCCTGCGCAGCTCCGGCTCGAGCTTGTCGCTGGGCGCGAGTGCCCGCCATGCGGTGTGGCGGGCAAAACGAGGCTCGGCAGAATGACCCATCCGCTTGCGAAGGCTCGACCATAAACCGTCGGCTCCAATGAGCGCGATCCCGCGTTCTTCGACAGCATGCCCGGACGAAAGCATGGAAACGGTCACCCCCTGCTTGTGGGAAGCGAAATCGTCGACGCGCATGCCGAGATGGATGGATATCGCCGGATTTGCGCGCACGGCCGCAAGCAAGACCGCTTGCAGGTCGCCGCGATGAATCACCCAATAAGGCGCGCCATATCGCTCTTCGGCTACGCTGCCGAGCAGGGCGCGCGCGAGCACGCGAGCCGTGCGTGCATTCGTGACGGTCAGCTCCTCGGGGATGCCGACATAGTCCCGCAGCTGCTGATCAAGCCCGAGCGCAATCAAGATGCGTGAGGCATTGGGCGAGAGCTGAATGCCGGCACCCGCCTCTTCCAGCCGCTCCGCCTGGTCGAAGATGAGGACGCGAAATCCCCGCTCGGCTATTGCCAAAGCGGCAACGAGGCCGCCGATACCGGCGCCGGCAATGATGACAGTGCGCGAAGAGGTCACGGCTTAAATCGTTCGCGCAGATCTCAGGCGGTCACCTCGTCTGCGAGCATGCATTCGGGCGGCCGCGCTTCCCGCGGGCCGAGACTGGAATCGTAACGGAACAGCGTGGAGCAATACGGACAGATGATCTCGTTCGAATCTCCCAAATCGAGATAAACATGCGGATGGTCGAATGGAGGCAACTCGCCGATGCACATGAATTCCCGGGCGCCGATTTCGATCACCGCCACGCCGGCCGTGTTGTGAAAGTGGGGAACGATCGCTTCGGTCATGAGTTCGGTGGGCCAAATTATGGTAAAAGTGCCAAACCTTAACGGCCGGAGTAACGCATTTCTAGGGTAAACGCGCTAATTCGTCATTCCGGAAGATTTGTTCCAACTTGTGTTGCCCGCGCGGATCAGCCATATGGAGAATCGATCAATCCATGCAGATTTCCCGCATGATGATTGCGGCCGGATCGATGCCGGCGCACGATCCGGAGGAAAACACATGACGAGCGCGCGGATTGCGGTGCCACTCGGGCTCGCTGTGGCGCTCGGGATCGCCGCGCTCAGCATTGCTCCGCGTGCCTTCGAGGCACAATGGCTGCTTGCCGCGCAGGATGATCCTGCAGCGCTTGCCGACCGTGCGGTTGCGCGTTCGATCAATGCGCAGGTTGTCGATCGCGAGATCAACACGGCGCTCTCAGCAAACGATCCCGATCTCGCGAAAAGCTTTCTCGAACTGGCGCAGGATAACAATGTGCTGGTCGATCCTGGACTTTCTGAAAAAGTAAAGCTTGCGGCCGAAGAGACCGCCGGCGCCGCGCATTCCATCGGCAGCTTTGCGCGCGGCTTGGTGACCGGAGAACCGGATGATTTAGCCGGGCTCGCAGGGACCGCGGTCGGCGATTTGTTTGTATTCGGCGATATTCGCGACGCGGCGCGCGAAGGGACGCGCCTTGCGACCGGGCAGGAGGCGGACGAGCTCATTCTCGGTCTCGCCTGCGTCGGACTGGCGGTGACCGCCGGCACCTACGCCACGGCGGGCATAGGAGTGCCTGCGCGGGTGGGGTTGACGGTGGTCAAGGCCGCCGGAAAGACGGGCCGCATCGGCGCCCGCATGGGGGCATGGATCACGCGATCCCTGCGTGAGATCGTCGACTGGGGCGCGATTTCGCGCGCGGCCAAGGGGAGCATTGGCGAGCCTGCCGTAGCGGTTCGCGCGGCGCGCGATGCCGTGAAGGCGGAGAAGGCGCGTGATCTGGTTCACCTCGTCGGCGATGTTGGGCGCGTTCAGGCGCGCGCGGGAACCCAGGCAGCGCTTGATGGCCTCAAGCTCGCGGAAGGGCCGCGTGACATGTCGCGCATTGCGCGGCTTGCGGCGAGCAAGGGCGGCAAGACGCGCGCTATTCTCAAGCTCACGGGCCGTGCCGCGATTTTGCTTACCGTCGGCACGTTCAACCTGGTGATGTGGGTGTTCTGGGCCGCGCTCAGCATTTTCGGTTTTGCGGCTTCCCTCAAGCGCATGGCGGAAAGAGCGACGGAGCGATATTGTCTCCGCCGCAAGCTTCGCCGCGCCCGCGCGTGCGAGCAGTCGCAACGCAAGGAACGCGAACGCTATGCCCGCGAGCAGCGCCTTGCGGCCTTGGCGATCCCGGCGAAAGAGCCCGTGATCACCTATCCCGCCGCGCCGACGCTGGCCGCAAAGCTTGCGCGCATCGAGCCGCTCGATCTGCGCAGGCCGCCTTGGCCAAACCTCGCGGTTGCCCATCGTCGCGGCTTCGAGTTCGATTACGAACGGCTCGAAAAAGCAGTTGCCTCATTGCGCACCGCCCACGCCTAGCGCGGGATAAAAGGTCCCCCAGCGGCCGCCGCCCGCGTCATGATGCGCTTTGATCATGACGGAGTTGAAATCGCTTTCCTTGATGAAGGGCAGGGCGAGCCCATCGTTCTGGTGCACGGCTTTGCATCGACCGCGGCCGTGAATTGGGTTCATCCCGGATGGGTCACGACTCTCACCAGAGCGGGGTACCGGGTTATCGCGCTCGACAATCGCGGGCATGGCGCTTCGAGCAAGCTCTATGATCCGCTGGCCTATCACAGCTCGCTGATGGCGGAAGATGTCCGCGCCTTGCTCGACCATCTCAAGATCGCTCGCGCCGATTTGATGGGCTATTCCATGGGTGCCCGGATTACCGCTTTCTTCGCGCTGGCACATCCGCAGCGGCTGCGCCGCGCGATTTTCGGCGGCCTCGGCATTCATCTGGTGCACGATGGAGCGCTTCCGGAAGGGATCGCGGATGCGCTCGAGGCCCGTTCGCTGGCAGATGTTCGCGATCACGCCGGGCGCATGTTCCGCGCATTTGCCGAGCAGACAAAGTCGGATCTCAAGGCGCTTGCAGCCTGCATGCGCGGATCGCGGCAGACCTTGACACCTGCAGAGGTCAAGCTCATACGCGCGCCCGTGCTCATCGCGGTTGGGACCAAGGACACCATTGCCGGCTCGCCGCATGAGCTTGCCGCGCTGATGGCGCACGCGCGCGCGGTTGACATTGCGGAACGCGATCACATGCTTGCTGTTGGAGACAGGAGCTTCAAGCAGGCAGCCCTGCAATTCCTGGCGGAGCGGGATTGAAGGGAAGGGACCCGGAACTTCCGGCTCAGTTGTCTGGTGCTTGTAATCATAGGATTGTGGTAGGCTGTGGGCTCGAACGTGATGCGCAGGAGAATGAACATGCCCCGCCAGCAGCCGCGAGCGGCCGGCTCCGTCCAGAAGCTTGATCCGGTCTGGGCGCAAATTCGAAGAGAAGCCGAGGAGACCGTCCGCAAGGAGCCGGAGCTCGCGACGCTTATCTACTCCACCATTCTGCACCACGACACCCTGGAAGCAGCAGTGGTGCATCGGCTTGCGGAGCGTCTGGGCAGCGCCGAGCTACCGGCTGAGTTTATTCGCCAGGCCTACGCGGATGCCCTCGAACACGAGCCCTCGATCGGGAGCGCCTTTCGCGCCGATATTGTTGCCACCGTTGATCGCGATCCGGCTGCCAACCGCCTGATCGAGCCGGTGCTTTATTTCAAGGGCTTTCACGCCATCCAGTCACACCGGCTGGCGCACTGGTTGTGGAGCATGGGGCGCAAGGATTTCGCGTATTATCTTCAAAGCCGCGCCTCAGCCGTATTCCAGTGCGACATCCACCCCAACGCACGCATCGGCAAAGGCATTTTCCTCGACCATGCCACGGGATTGGTGATCGGCGAGACCGCGGTGGTGGAAGATGACGTCTCCATGCTGCACGATGTGACGCTCGGCGGCACCGGGAAGGAAGCCGGCGACCGCCACCCGAAAATCCGTTGCGGCGTGTTGATTGGCACAGGGGCCAAGATTCTCGGAAATATCGAGATTGGCCACTGCGCGCGCATTGCGGCGGGCTC
>Ga0209331_1000422_pt1 | contig 15363 bp, 20 predicted proteins | sample JacPinW_OM3H0_M3_FD_187971 | JGI IMG/M metagenome (GOLD analysis project Ga0209331, IMG submission 187971) | Forest soil microbial communities from Algoma, Ontario, Canada - Jack Pine, Ontario site 1_JW_OM3H0_M3 (SPAdes) (version 2) | ecosystem: Environmental > Terrestrial > Soil > Boreal...
CGTGTGCTACCTACACTTTGCGCACGAGGCTGCGGGTGCGGCGGGCACCCGGCATTCCCCACGCCCTCTGTTTTCCAAGGGCGCATGAATCAAGCACAACTCGGGCGCATCGCGCCGCGGGACGCTGACCTGCGTCTTTACATTTCAATTTTTTTGGCTGTTTGAAAATTGAATCGGGAAGCAGGCCCTGTCTAATCGTCGACATCTTCCTGCGGGCGTCCGAACAGATGGACGATGCCGGGCGTCGCGATGGTGACGAACACGAAGCGTGACAGGTGATGCGCGCCGACGAAGATCGGGTCGATGTGCAGCGTCAGCGCCAGCGCCAGCATGGCGTCCATCGCGCCCGGCGCGAACGCCACGATGATATCGGCAAACCGCACGTGGGTGGTCAGCGCGATCACCGCGACGAATACAGCGGAGATGATGATGGCGATGGCGAACGATCCGAGCGCCGCATTGACGTGGCTGAGCAGGATCCTGGCCTTCATCCGCGCAAACCGCGAGCCGGTCAGCGCGCCGATGCCGACCAGCGCCATTCCTCGCAGCCATGGCGGCAGGCCGCCCTCGATCAGTCCGGTGCCGTGCAATACGCTTGACCCGATCATCGCGCCGAACATCCAGCTCGCCGGAAAGTTTATCAGCCGCAGCAGCAGCGCTACCGCCACCGACGCTGCAATCAGCTCGGTCAGTTCGAGCGGCGAAGCGATGGCCCCTGCTGCCGTCGGCGCGGACGATGGGGCTATTCCGGTCAGCGACAGCAGCAGCGGAAGTGCCGCGGTGAGAATGATCACGCGCGTGGTCTGCACCACGGCAATCGCCGGCACATCGGCGCCTTTCTCGATGGCGAGCATGGTGATCTGCGACAGCGCGCCGGGGCTTCCGGCCAGGAACGCCGAGGTCTGGTCCCAGCCGTGGATGCGCTGCAGATAGAGGCTGCTGCCGAATGTCGAGCAGAACGTCGCCAGCGCCAGCAACGCAATGGACAAGGGATAGGCGCCCATATGTTGCAGGAGTTGCCGCGACATCAGCGAGCCCAGCGAAATCCCGAGCAGCACCAGCACCGTCTGGGTCAGGATCGGCGGCATGGTGAGCGGCCGTCCTGCGATCGCGGCGATGCCGACCGCGATCATGGCGCCGGAAATCAGCCCGCCCGGAAGGTTTGCCCATAAAAACAGCGCGCCGCCGGCGGTGCCGATAACGAGCGTTTCGAGCACGTTGAGGGTTTTGATGCGGCTGGGGATGGCAAATGCCGTCGATGCAGGGATTTGGCTCACGGCGCCTTATGGCAAATCCCTGCACGGGGGACAAATGCGCCAACGCGACTGCAGCAATGCGTGCCCGAGCACGGCGTCGTGCCGTCATGCCCCGCGGAATGCGGGGCATCCAGTATTCCGAGGCGCTAAGGCTCAATCACAACGGGCGCGGATTACCGGATCATCCGCTGGAGCCTGTCATCGGGCTCGTCGGAGGCGAGACCCGATGGCGGATGATGACGCCAGGCAGATGACACCATGCAATTACAGCCGCCGCTTCCGATCACTTCGGCTTGTCGGCCGCAGCCTTCTTGCAGTCGGACATGAACTTCTTGCGCTCCTTGCCGTGGACGCCCTTGGTATCGGCTTCCTTCGAGCATTCGAGCGATGCTGCGGTCCGCGGCTTCTCGGCCTTCTTTGCAGGCGCCATTGGGGCGGTTTTTGCCGCTGGAGCAGGCGTGGCCGGCGCAGTGCCCTGCGCGAACGCCGAACTCATCAGCAGCAGGGATGCCAGGGCGGTTGCGGCCACGCGGGAGGATAGGGTCATCATGGGAGCACCTCGGGTTGAAGACAGGCGCACCGTCGCGCTGCCATGCTGAACCGCGGATGAATGAAGCCGGGTTGGCCGCGTTTTCAGGGTCACGATATTTTGGCGCCACGATGCTTGCTCCGTTGTCACGCGCCGTCGCCGCGCTAGGATGGGGGCCTTCAGATCGCCAAGCCCTAAGGAGACCAGGGAATGACCATTCAAGCAAAATTATTGTGCGCGATTGCGGTATCGGGTTTTGCAGCGCTTGCGGTGACGTCGCCAGCGCAGGCCCTGACCACGCAGGAATGCAGTGCGAAATATCAGGCCGCCAAGGCTGCCGGCACACTCGCCGGCCAGAAGTGGAACGATTTCCGCAAAGCCCAATGCGGAGCGGACGCCGCGGCTGCACCCGCCGCCGCGCCGGCTGTAGCGCCTGCGGCACCGGCGGCGCCGAAGGAGGCGCAAGCCAAGCCGAAGAAGGAGGCCGCGCCTGCCGCGGCGCCGGCGGCCCCCGCCGGTCCTGCCGTATTCCCGTCCGCGGTGGATCCGAAATACGCCAAGGAAACCGCGGGCAAGGCCCGGATGCACACCTGCGTCGATCAATACAACGCCAACAAGACCACTAACGCCAATGGCGGCTTGAAGTGGATCCAGAAGGGCGGCGGCTATTACAGCGAGTGCACCAAAAAGCTGAAGGGCTGAGCGCCTTCCAGACGGCCCGGCCGGCGCAATTTTCCGCCGGCCGGCTATGCTTCATCGTCCAACAGTTTTTCGGCCGATTTTGCGATCAGCTGCGCGCGCTTGCGCGCCGCGCGACGAACAACAGGCTCTGGCCGAATGAGCATGAACCGGTCCGCTGATGGCGGCCACGGCACCCTGACTGCGGCACAATGTTCCCTTGAAAGCAACCTTAAGTAATATATTATTCGAATTACGACTCCAGTTCTATTCTCGATATTCGTTTTTAAAATCAAGATCTTGGTGGGAAAACCCGCCGCATTATCAAGCCAAAAATATTCGATCAATTTGGAGGAACTCCCATGGCGCTCGATCAATCCGCAGCAGCAGTCGGCCTTGGCCAGCTTCAATCGCTCCCGTTCAAGAACATCATCGGTGGACCCCTGACGGCGGCGATCGATGCGCAAGCCCTGGCTGCGGAGACCACTGTCAGGTTCATCGAGCGCATCGGCTTCGACATCGTCAACGGCCAGCATCACGCCGTGAATCTTGAGTTCACCTATGAGGACGCGACCGGATATTTTCGCCGAGTTACCGTTCCGCTTCTCTCGGTCGTTCCGATCCCTTTCATTGTAATCGAAACGGTAGACATCCAGTTCAAGGCCAGAATTTCCGCATCCGCGGAACAGTCTTCGTCGTCGAGCAGCGAATCGGCACGCGCGCTAAGTGGCAGCGGCAGCTATGGCAGCAGCAGGTTTGGAGCAAGCGTCAATATTTCGGGAAGCTATTCCGCAAAAAAGGATTCCAAGGCTTCCCAGGAATCCAAATACTCGGTCGAATACACCCTCGACGTTCAAGTGCATGCGACGCAAGCCGGCATCCCCCAGGGGATGGCGCAGATTTTGAATATCCTTCAGGATGGAATTTCAAACCGGCCGCACAGCAATCAGATTACAATGTTCAGTCTCAATCCGGTGCTTATCGGGCCATCAGGGACGTCGGGCGCGTTTGATGATACAAGTTTCAAATTGCTGGTCCTCGACGCGAACGGTGAACCGGTCGCCGCCAACGTTAACGTGGTGCTCACTTCGGCAAGCGGTCTTGTCAAACAGGACACCATCGACAACGCCAATGCGTCATCCGGTTTATATGCGGTCACGTTCAGCCCTGGAACAAAATACGCCGCTCTCACGCCGGGCGATGCAACGGATACGTTGCAGATCGAAGTCACGGTGGGTGTTGCGCCCAATACCGAAGTCACGACGTTGTCGCGCGCTGTGACGGTCCGCAAGCCATCGTGAGCGAACCCAACGCCACCATCTTGATGCGGGAGCGCCGGGCCGAGAATCGAGAGATGCCGACCGCCGGGAATTTCACGCCTGAGGAAATGGCCGCAACGGTCCGGACGGAGATCCTGCGCGCGCTAAAGGCTGCGGCTGTGAGCACGGAGGTCGATCGCCGGGGGTTGTTGCCAGCCCATATCATCTTGTCTGCGCGTCTTGTTGATAGCACGCACAGTCCCATGAGCGAGGCATTCAGATTGCGTCAACCGAACGACAAGGGCACCGCCGTGGAGGTGATCGAATTCCACTGGCTCCTCGATGCGCCGCATCAGGTTCGGATCGTGCGCGCCCGACCGCACAACACGTTCGTTCAAGGGTAGCGCCGCTATGGCCGACGATTTCGACCTCTGGGAACTGATCGCCGCGCCGATCAAAGCCATGAACGAGGCCGAAGCGGGCTCGGCCACACGTTTCGTCGAATTGCTGCTCGATTACGCGCTTGAGCCGCCGCCGCCGGCCGATCCAAATCAGAGGGCAACCACCGCATCAGCCCAGGCGCCGACGAACCTGCGCGAAGTAAGCTTCCAGATGCGCCGGCCAAACGGACAAGGGCAGATCGAAACCCGGCAAATCAGGCTGCCGCTCCTGCAGCTGGTGCCAATCGGCGGCGTGTCGATCAACGAAGCCACCCTGAGCTATGGCCTATCCATGAGCGCCGCTCGCGGAGCGAATCCGGGAACACAGAGGCTTTCCGCGCAACCGGCCAGCAGCGACACCGTGCCGCGCTTTACCGGACGGCTTGCGCAGACCAGCGGCCTGCGCAGCACCGGCGACGGTACACCGGTGACCGATGCCAACATCACAATCGAGATAAAGTTGAAACAGATGGATTTGCCGCAGGGAGTCATCGACCTGCTCCAGTACACGCAGGGCGGCACCGACGTTCCGGTCGCTGCGCAGGAGGTCCCGCCCGCGCCATCGGACGGAACAGCGGAGACGCCGTCACCGGGCCCGGCTACCGGTAACGGCGCGCTATTCACCGCCGTGATCACCGGAATGAGCGACAAGGCCATTCAACCGGGGGAGAAATTCTCGCTCAAAACGCGCATAACGCCGGGCAGCGGGCTTTCGAAACCGCTACACCTCTCGCTGTCTTCGCAGCCAGGCAAAGCCCTGAACATTCTTGAACCTGGCGCGGAATTCGATCTTAGCTCGGCGAAGGATATCGAACTGGTTGTATTCGTGAGCAATGCCGTCAAGGACTACAAGCCCGGCACCCGGGTCGCGATTTCCGTTCACGGCACGTCTTTCGACGAGAACGGTTCGCCGATCGAAATGACGACTTCGCTTGCGCTTCCGAGAAATTGAAACACGGAAACCTTGACCATGGCCAAGCCCATCTCCGACGTCGCGAAAATCACGACCCGCCCCGCAGCCAGCAAGGCGGGTTTGCCTTGCCCGAAATGTGGTGCGTTGATCGAGCTGACGCTGGAAAATTTGCTGGTTCGGCGTAATTTCACCTGCGTAACTCCGCAGTGCAGGACCACATTGACGCTCGACGCGACAGCCTCGTCGGAGGCGCTTTCCGTAATCAGGAAGATCCGGACGAACGCCATTGGTGAGCCCGCGCGCGGACGCCCGTTGCGGTAAGCCGAAGACCGCGTCCTTGAAAGGCGGCCTGGCCCTGATGCTGACCCCCGTGGAACCGCGCCGCGTGCGCCACCACGCTGCGTCCGGCAGCTGCTTGCGAATTGCGTTTCGCGCTTGCATCGTCAAGTCGGGGCGCACCCGGTCCGTTATTGACAAGCGTCCGTCGGGTCCGCCTGATAACAGAAATCGTCGGCGCGTGGATGGCCAATGATAGCAAGCCTCAGCCTCGTTTTGCTGTGCCAGCTGGCCGGCGAGGTCATCGTGCGCGGTCTCGGGATGCCGATGCCCGGTCCGGTGGTCGGCCTTTTGCTTCTGCTGCTGTTGCTCTTGGCGCGTGACCGCTTCGCCGTTCTCGCGCGCGGGCCGTTGCAACAGGATGGCGTGGAGAGTGCCAGCCGGGGGCTGCTTGCGAATCTGTCGCTGCTGTTCGTCCCGGCCGGTGTCGGCGTGGTGCAGAAGCTCGATCTCGTCGCCGCGCATGGCATCGCCGTCGCGGCCGTGCTCGCGCTCTCCGTGGTGGTGACCTTGCTGGTGACGGTGGCGACGTTTCTGGTCGCCAGCCGCTTGATGGCGCGCGGACGGAGCCGGCCATGAACGAAAATCCGTTCTCGCTGTGGGTATATCTTTCGCAGTCGCCGCTGCTCTGGCTGACGGTGACGTTGCTGGTTTATGCGATCACCGATGCGGTATCGCTCAAGACGCAACGCAATCCATTTGCCAATCCTGTGCTTCATTCGATGTGGATCATCGGGACGTTCCTGGTGCTCACCGGCACATCGTACACAACCTACTTCGCCGGCGCGCAGTTCGTGCACTTCCTGCTCGGGCCGGCGACCGTGGCGCTGGCTGTGCCGCTCTACGAAAACCGCAAGGTGGTGGCAGCGGCGATCCTGCCGATGCTGGCGGCCCTCGCGGTGGGCTCCGTGACCGCGGTCGTTTCAGTCGTGTTGCTCGCAGAGGCCGCGGGCCTGCCGCGCGCCGTGGTTTTGTCGCTGGCGCCGAAATCGGTCACGGCGGGCGTCGCGATGGGCATCAGCGAATCGTTGCATGCCGATCCGTCGCTGACGGCGGTCGCGGTCGTCCTCACCGGTATCATGGGCGCGATCATGGTCACGCCATTGATGAACCGGATGGGCATTACGGATTTCCGCGCCCGCGGATTCGCGGTTGGCATCGCGGCGCACGGCATCGGCACGGCGCGCGCGTTTCAGGTCGACGCGGTCGCGGGCGTGTTCGCCGGCATCGCCATGAGCCTCAACGCGCTGGTGACATCGCTGCTGGTGCCGCTGGCAGCGACGCTGCTGGTGCGCTGATCTGCATTGCAGTTTTTTTATGCTGTCACCATGGAGATTTGCAGAAATTCCTTCTAGGGTCTCGCCGTGCAAGCGAGGTTTCGATCTAAATGATCTCCATAATGCAGGGCGTGCTGGGACTGGCATCGGGAGCGCTGGTCGGATTTTCGCTTGGCCTGGTCGGCGGCGGCGGATCGATCCTCGCGGTTCCGCTGATGGTCTATGTGGTCGGCGTGCCCGACGCCCATGTGGCGATCGGTACCAGCGCCATCGCGGTGGCCGCCAACGCCGCGGTCAATCTGTCGAACCATGCGCGCGGCGGCACCGTGCGGTGGTCGTGCGCGCTCACATTCGCGGCGGCGGGAATCATCGGCGCGTTCTTGGGCTCGATCTTCGGTAAAATGCTCGACGGCCAAAAACTGCTGGCGCTGTTCGCGCTGTTGATGCTGGTGATCGCCGTGCTGATGCTGAAGACGCGGTCGCGGATCGGCCTGCCCGACGTGCAGATGGACTGGACCAACATGCCCGCCATTGTCGGCCTCGGTCTCGCGACCGGGACGCTGTCCGGCTTCTTCGGCATCGGCGGCGGATTCCTGATCGTCCCCGCGCTGATGCTGGCGACGGGCATGTCGATCATGAACGCGGTCAGTTCGTCACTGGTCGCGGTGACGGCGTTCGGCCTGACCACCGCTGCCAGTTACGCCTGGTCCGGATTGATTTCATGGGGGCTGGCGGGATTGTTCGTCGCAGGCGGCATCGCCGGCGGACTGATCGGCACCCGATCGGCGCGGCTTTTGTCGGCACAGCGTGGCGCGCTCAACATTGTGTTTGCCGCCGTCATTATTGCGGTGGCGCTCTATATGTTGGCGCGTAACTTATCCCTATCTTGAACGTAGATTACGTAGGCCTCAGGCCGGCCTGGAGAACAGCATGAACAAATCGATCGACCCAGTCCGGCCGAGCCTGGAACGCACCCGGCGTGAAACGCTTCGCGCGATCGGCGCAGGCGCGGTCATGCTCGGCATCGCGCCGGGATCGGCGCTGGGGCAAAGCAACGACGAGACGGTGCTGACGGAAGCGCTGGTGTTGCGTGACCCGGATATTCCGGCGACTGGGAATGCCGAAGGCGACATTACGATCGTGGAGTACTTCGACTATCAGTGCCCGTATTGCCGCAAGATCGAACCCGAACTGCGCCAGGTGGTGCAGGACGACGGCAAGGTCCGCCTGGTGTTGAAGGACTGGCCGATTCTCGGCGAGGTCTCGGTGATCGCCGCGCGGATGGCGCTGGCGAGCAAATACCAGGACAGATTTATTCAGGCGCATGAGGCGCTGATCGGCGTCAACTCGAAGCTGACCGAGCTTCGCATCCGTGAGCTGCTCGCCGGCGCCGGTATCGATGTCGATCGCCTCAACCGCGATCTTGCCACCAACGCCAAGGCGATCGACGCGATCCTCGCGCGTAACGGCGATCAGGCCACCGCGTTCGGCTTCAGGGGCACGCCGTCCTTTATTGTCGGCAAGTTTCGGGTGCCGGGCGTACTGACCATGGCGCAATTCGATCAGGTTATCGCCGACGCGCGGAAAGCGGCAGCGCAGAAATAGCTGCGGCAAATAGCAAAAGCGCCCTCGCTTAAAAGCGAAGGCGCTGGACTTTGCAAGGTGAACGCCTAGTGCGATTACTTCGACGACAGCTTGATCCAGTCGTCCTGCGCGCGCCGCTTCAGCAGATTCCAGTCGGCCGCCGCCACGTCCCAGTTCACGATGGTGCGGTTGGCCGACGCAGCCTGACCATTCGCGACCGACGATGTTGATTGCGAATCGTAAACGTAGACGCCTGCGACCAGCAGCAGCGCACCCAAAATCATTCCCAGAAAAACGCGCATGGCAAACCTCCGGTGAATAGTGACAACGCGGTTAGGGGACGATGGTTCCACTCGTCGTCCCGGCGAACGACGGGACGAACCGCGGATATCCGATATCACGAACGCGTCTTCCCCGTCGCAGGTCCAGCCACCGGCGCCGGGTTTGCCGTCACCATGTTGAGCGACTTCAACTCATCGGGCTTGAACACGAACAGTCTGTCATGCGGTGTCTCCATGGCGTGCACCCAGACCTGCAGGCTGACGCCCATGTCGCCGAGATAGCGCTGACAGCGCGCGGAGATATTTTGCGCAACGCTCATCTCATCGCGGGGAGGGCCATTGGCAGCCGAACTGATCGCCGCCACCTGATGCACGCCGATCTCGGCCCTGTCGCCGGCGCGTCGCTCGACGCCGCCGGCAAACACCAGCGGACACGATGACACGCAGTATTTTCCGGCCTCGACTTCCGTCGCGAATTTCCTTTCGCGAATCAGCCGGCCCATCGCCAGCGCGTCGGCCACCGAGCCGCCCGGCGAATTCAGCACCACGGTCTTGACGTAATCGCCGCGTTTGCCGACCTCCGCGGCGAAGCTTTGCGAAATTCCCGGCGTGATGGTGCCGGTCGCCATCAATTTGCCGCCGCTGACCAATTCGAACGTCATCGGCTTGGCCATCGCGCCGTCCGGCAGCGGCAACGGCATCAGGCGCTTGTCGCCGCCCGGCAACACCGGCGCCAGGATCGATGGCAGCATGCTGGGAAGGTTCAGCGCGGGTGAACCCAGCGTTATCTCGGCCGGTGTCGCTGCAGGGTCGGGATTGGCGATCCACCCCTGCATGGTGGCGAGATCGACCCCGAGCACGGCGATCGTGACCGTCACGACAACGCGAAAAATCCAGCGCAAGATGGCTTGGTCCGCATGGTCTGCCAGCCAGGCATGAAAGCGTTGCCGCATGGTGGAAGATTGCGACACGGCGCTGCGCTATTTGTTGTGCCGCGCCGACGGCAGCGTGGTGATGTTTTCATCGGCAACCGGAGCCGGCTCGGCAGCGGGTTCTGTGTCAGCCTTTGCTTCGCCCGGCACCGGTCGCTGCGCTTGCCCGACCTCGCGCGCCATCTGCATTGCCGCGACCAGTTCGCCCGCGGTCATGTTCGAGGCGCTGAAGGCCGGAAGCCCTTCGCGCCTGATCGCGGCGTGCACCACGCAAAGAATCAGCACCAGCACCGCCGGCATCAGGTCGATTGAGATCGCACCGGCCCAGCTCGGGATGAAATCGCCGGCATAGCGCAGCACCGCTTCGGCGGGCGACAAAGTCTGGAACCTGATCGGTTCGACCCGCGGCGTTGCCAGAATTTTATCCGCGGCGTCCGAGAGCGATGCCGCCTGTGCGGCAATCGAGCTTTCTACCTTGCCGACAACAGCGGTCTGGCGGTCCGCAAGATCGGAGGTGCGGCCGCCCGCGGCCGGCGCGATGAAGCTGGATGACAGCGAGGTCGCGGCGCGCTTGACCGCCGGCGCGACGGAAGTTTGCTGCAAATTGGCGATCACGCCCATCAGCGCCAGCGACTCGGTTGCGAATGCATCGCTGCGCGCCGAAATGGGGCCCCGGTCGGAAATCAATTCGCGCATCTTGGCGAGGTTCTTGCTGCCCTGCTCGTACAATGTGGAGACGCGTTTGCCCGAGGCCTGGACTTCCTGGCCGAGACTGTCGAGCTGCCCGGACATCTGCGTCAGAAGCTGCACCACGGTGCCGGATCCGGCGGTACCCGTGAGCGAACCGGCGCGCTCGGCGTCGGCAAGCTTTGCGAAGCGCGATGACGCCAGCTGGATATCCGGCAACAGTCCCTGGGCTGCGATGGCGTTGGTGTTGGCGGTATCGAGATCACGGGTGTAGTCCTGCACGGTGGTGGCGAGATGCTGCTGGATCGCAGCCGCGCCGGCCAGCGCCGAGGCGTTCAACCATGACGACATCGCCACGATCATCAACGAGCCGAGCAGCAGGCAACCGAACATCAAGCCGCGGCCGGCGCGATAGGTCATATGCGGCATGAAGTGCATCAGGAACACCCAGAACGCATAGATGCCGACCGACACCGCGACCGAATAGATCACCGCGGCGAAGAACACCATGGTAGGGCTGCCGTTCAGCAGCTCGCGGACGCCGAGATAGGTGTAGACGCCGGCCGCCAGCGCGAGGATCGCGGTGGTGAGCTTCAACGTGACTTCGAGGCGTGTGACGCCTTTCGATAGCAACAGTGAAGCAGAAGGCAGGGCCTGTGACGCGAAGGCAGTGTTCGGGGCCATCTGAGAGTTCCGTAAGGTTTAAAACCAACTGAACAGCGCCCCGATGCTCGCTAACCCTGGTTTCTGGAAATAAATTCCGACGAGATTGTGTCTGCGAGGAGCATCAGGCGTTGGTTTCACGCAGGCTTGAAGGAACTGTTAGCAGCGCGCCAAGGTGGGAGAGCGCCGTCATCGTTCGCCGCGCAGCCAGTTCAGGATCGCTGCGTTCATCTCGCGGGGATAGCAATGGCTGAGATCGTCAATCTCGCGGTAGGTGACATCGGCGCCGGCCGCCGACAACGCCTCTCGCGTCTGCCGCGCCACCTGAACCGGGAACATCCAGTCGAGCCGGCCATGCACGAGATAGATCGGCAAGCCGCGCAATCTTTCCGCATCGGCCATTTCGGCCATCAGCGGATGAAACGTGCCGGCGACCGGGGCGAGATGGGTGAAGGGGGAAGCGCTCTCCAGCCCGGTGACATAGCAGAACGTGCCGCCGTCGCTCATCCCGGTCAGCAGCAGTTTCGAGGGATCGACGTTCCAGCGTGCTTGCACGGATGCGAGAATACGGGCGAGGTTTGGGGTGTCGGTGTCTTCCCCCATCAATGCCCAGGTGCCGCCGGTTGCGGTGGGTGCAACCAGGATCGCGCCGTGGCTGCGCGCGTCGCGCAGCCAGCTCCACAGGAAGCCGCGCCCATTGCCGCTGCCGCCATGCAGCGCCATCACCAGCGGCCAGGCGCGATCGGGGGCGTAATATTCCGGCACGTAGAGCGAAAAGCCGCCGCGGCTGCCGGGTTCGTTGTGGTCGTGAAGGATCCCGGTGTTTTCGTTTCCCGGCTCTGCAAGGCGCGCCAGCAGCCCGGCGTCTTCGCGCAACGCGGGATCGACGAAGAAGCCGGAGACCGGCGGCAATTTTGCGGCAAGGGGATACAGCGCCTCCTGCGCGCGCGGGGCGTGACGCAGCGCGCGAAACACCGCCACCAGGTCGCCATTGCCATGCTGTACCGAGCGCAATCCCTCGAATGCGGCGAGTGCTCCGTCGCTCGCCGTTTCCAACGCGGTTCTTATTCCCGCGAATTCCTCGGGCCAATCGGCCAGCCGCGGACGGACAGCCTGCAACGCCTGATCCGGCGTGCCGGCGGCCTCCATGACGGAATCGAAATCCGGCGGATTGAGATGGCGGGCGATGAAGCCGAGCGCTTCGAGCGATTGCAGCAACGGCGGCAGCACGGCCACGATGTCGTCCACCACGGCCTCGCTCATCTCAGCGCTCCCGCCAGCGGTCTAATGCAGCCGCGGCCCCTTGAGCAGCTTGGCCCGATCGGTCGAGGTCAACACCACGTCGAAGGTGACGCCTTCATGGTACACCGTGAGCGGCACGTCGACGCCGGCAGGTCCGAGCGCCCAGAGTTTTCGGTAGAAGGCGGTCTGACTTGAGACCCGTTCGCCCTTCACGGCCAGGACGACGTCGCCGGCCTTGAGTTCGGCGCGCCCCGCGGGTCCTTTCGCGGAGATGCCGATCACCACGACTTTACTGTCGATCTCGGTGGTATACATCCCGAGCCAGGGCCGCGCCGGCTTGTTGACGCGGCCGAACTTTCTGAGATCGTCGAGCACCGGCTTGAGCAGATCAATCGGCACGATCATGTTGACATGCTCGGCCGTGCCCTCGCGCTCACGCTCGAGTTGGAGCGAACCGATGCCGATCAACTCGCCGCGGTTCGAGATCAGTCCGGTGCCGCCCCAATTGGGATGGGCGGGATAGGTGAAGATCGCCTCCTCCAGCAGATATTCCCAATAACCGGCGAACTCCTGCTTGGCGGCGACGTGGCTGGCGACCGACCGCGTGCGCCCACCCGCGCCGCCGACCACGACGCGGTCGCCGATTTGGGCGGCAGCCGAAGAACCAAGCGGCAGCGGATCGAGGTCGATGCGGCCAAGCGCCTGCACCAGGCCGAAGCCGCTCACGGGATCGACGCCAAGCGCGTGGCCTTCCACCACGCGGCCGTCGCCAAGATGCAGCCAGACCGCTTCGGCCTCGGTGATCAGATAACCGATGGTCAGCACCAATCCGTCGTCGATCACCACGCCATTGCCGGCGCGCTCGGTGCCCAGCGTGTCCGCGCTGAAGGCGTCGGCGGGGATGATCGAATGCAGGCCGACCACCGAAGAAAGCACGCGATCGAGATCGAAACTGTAGTCGCCCGGGCGGGGCTGGTTCGCCGGCGGCACTTTCCATTCAGTCAAAGAGGGCATGGAGAATCTCCTGGCCAATCGGCGTGCGCGTGTTCCGCAGATTTCAACGAACGGGCGTGCACGAAACCGGTGGCGATCTTATGTCGCAAACGGCGGTCTTGAAAGTCTCTCGTCATATGATTTGTATGAAGCGCGCGAGATCGATGCTTTAACGCAAATGTTTCAGTTCTCCGACGGTCTATTCTCATGGGGATTCTCCGCGGCGTCGGCTAGCCCTCAAGCCGGAATACCATTTCGCGTACGGGGTATTTTTCACCAGGTGCCGATTCAGGTCGGGCGTTCCGTCCGTCCACCAGACGGGACCGCGCTCGCCCAGGGCTTGCTTGACGACATCGACAGCGCGATGCGCCGCCGCTTCCTCGACCGGATTGCCCGCAAGTTTGGCGGACCGGACCGCGTTGCGCGCCTTCATCAATTCGTTCACGAGGGCGGCTTTTTTCGCGGACGCAATATCCGGATTGGCCATTCGCCTGAGTTTTCCGCGGGCGACGAAGTACCGGCCATCCGGCGTAACCGGATGCTGCGGCGGCGCCTTGAACGCGGCTTGGCGCTTTTGAAGAGGCCTGGTCACTGGATCCGAATGATCTCGGCTTCGCCGGCGCCGGCTTGAACGACATCGCCCACGCGTTTCCCGTACATCGCTCTTGCCAGCGGCGAGACATGGGAGATCGTGCCTTGGGCAGGATCGGCTTCGTCCTCGCCGACAATTCGAAACGTCTGCTCCCGGCCATCGTCGCGCACGATCGTCACTGACGCGCCGAACCGGACTTCAGAACGGTCGGCCGGGGCCGGTACGACGCGCGCCGTGGCGCGCCGCGCGGTCCAATAGCGAAGGTCTCGTCCTGCGGCGGCGAGCGCCGCGCGATCGGCCGACGCCTGCGCCTCGGCGTAGGCTTCGCTGGCCGCTGCAAGGGCCTGTTCGATCTGCGCCAAGCCAGCCTCAGTGACGTCGTTAGGATGCTCCGAGACCGGCCGCTCCGGTAGCTCCTGGAGATATTCTGCATCCTTGACGAAGGCTCTGCTCATCGGCCGTGATTCCGTTAAGTTGCCACAGCCCGGAAGAGGAACAATTATTGCGCGGTTCCGTTCCATTCCGGGCCTGAACGGTATCCGAGGAAGAGAGCAGGCGTGACAGCGAAGCCGTTCAAGGGGATGCAGCGGGAAAAGAAAGCCAAGTGATTTCAGGCCGTCGATCGGCATCGAGCGCAGGCATATTGATGTATCGGCGCGTCGGTTCAAAACTGGAAGTCCTCCTAGCGCATCCGGGCGGACCTTACTGGCGCCGCAAGGACGATGGCGCCTGGTCGATCCCGAAAGGCGAAATGAATGCAGGCGAGGAGGCAGTCGACGCTGCCCGTCGAGAGTTCACGGAAGAAACCGGCGTTGCTCTCACCGAGCCACTTGAACCGCTTGGCGAAATTCGCCAGCGTGGCGGCAAACGGGTCCTTGCCTTCGCCGTCGAGGGCGACGTCGACGTTCAGAGCATAAGAAGCAACAGCTTCGAAATCGAGTGGCCGCCGAAAGGTGGAAGAATGCAGACCTTTCCGGAGATCGACCGCGCCGAGTGGTTCGATCTGCCTGCCGCGCACGCAAAGATTCTTGAAAGCCAGCGACCGCTTCTCGACCGGCTCGCCGAACTTGTGGGCCAACCCGGCGCGAGGCAGCCACCATGACCGATCCCTTCGATCTCCAGCGCTTTGTCGATGCGCAAGCGCCGGTCTACCCGCGTGTTGCTGCAGAACTGCGCCATGGTCAGAAGCAAAGTCACTGGATGTGGTTCATTTTTCCCCAGCTTGCCGGCCTCGGCCATAGCCCGATGGCCCGGCGGTTTGCGATTCGCTCCCGCGAGGAGGCCGTGGCCTATCTCGGGCACGGCGTTTTGGGACCTCGGCTCCGGGAGTGCACGGCGCTCGTCAACGCCGTCGAGGGCCGAACAATCCGGGAAATATTCGGCAGTCCTGACGACCTTAAATTCTGCTCGTCGATGACGTTGTTCGGCGCGGTTTCATCCATGCGATCTTCGCAGACGCGATGGCGAAATTCCATGGCGGCAGGCCGGATCGAAGGACGCTGGACCTGCTTGCCCGATAACCCGAGGTGCTGGCCCGTATGCTTCGCCGCAAGCGGGATCGTTGCTTCTTACGGATCGAGTTCGGTATCCCAGTATAAATAATCGAGCCAGCTGTCGTGCAGATAGTTCGGCGGGAACAGCCGGCCGTTGCGGTGCAGCTGGTGCACCGTCGGCGCGAACGGGGGTTGGCGCGGAAACATC
>Ga0209331_1000423_pt1 | contig 15330 bp, 22 predicted proteins | sample JacPinW_OM3H0_M3_FD_187971 | JGI IMG/M metagenome (GOLD analysis project Ga0209331, IMG submission 187971) | Forest soil microbial communities from Algoma, Ontario, Canada - Jack Pine, Ontario site 1_JW_OM3H0_M3 (SPAdes) (version 2) | ecosystem: Environmental > Terrestrial > Soil > Boreal...
GGAGGGAGGCCTGACTGGAGCGACACGGATAAGCCGCTTCGAGCGGCTCCAAAACTAAAGCCCCCGGCTCTGCCGGGGGATACTTACTTTAGCTGGACAATCCAGGGCGTAAACGCGGATTGAAGGCGGACCGCTTTGGCCCGAACGCGGCGGGCCCGCAATGACGCTTGGTCGACCCGGCCCCGCCGGACATCACGACGGCAGCGCCGCTGTTACACCACTTCCCGGGACACGATCTCGACTCTATCGCCTCGCAAAAGCTTTCATTCATCTCGTAACGCCATGCCCGCACCAGTGAAGACGATGGCCAGCGTCAGCATCAATGAAATGATCAGTGTGATTGTTGCCATGGATTCGAGGCCTCTCATTCGGTTTTCTGGTAAGGAGCTCGATGGTCCCACATAAGCGCTCATGGTTAACCGCTGGTTAATAACGGTAAGGATGTCCTTCAGCTTCAGGATCACGATGACGAAAGGGCAGTCGGCCAGGTCGCTCTTGGGAGTCGCCGCCTTCGTTCACAGAGCTTGGCAACCTACCTGTCTAGCGCCATTGCGGAGGACAACTAAGCCCTAGCCGGGGATCTGGCTACTCCTGTTGCCGCCACCCGGGCGGCGGAGATGCTACCAATTGTGCATTGGAGCGGGGCATGGGCGCGCCCTTTAATTTCAGCGGGTCAAGGGTACTTTGAGTTCAGCCCTGGTTTTCTCATTTTCGGGGTACGTTTTGGGTTCGGCTAAAGATCTCACCCCGTCAGCTGAGTGCGGGGCTCAGCTCAGCCAGGACCTAACTTTGTAAACGCGGCTTAGTTACCAACCGTTAACCATAAACGGCGATCTTCATGGCGGGAGGACGCGGAGATGATTCACGTCGGTGCGCTGGGGGGGAAACCTGTGAGAGGCCCGGACGGTTCTGTCTTGACGCTCGCTGACCTGCCATCACCGGATACGAAACGATGGGTGATTCGACGCAAGGCCATTGTTGCCGCCGCGGTGCGTGGCGGCTTAATAACTCTGGATATGGCGTGCAGCCGGTATAGCTTACATCCCGAGGAGCTGGTGTCGTGGCAGTATTACATTGACCGTTACGGATTCCCGGCCCTTCGTACGACAAAGGTTCAGTGTTACGTCCGGCCGGGCCAACGCAGGTACGGGTAGACTTCGGTCGTGGCATCCGAACCATGGCGGCTCAACATGCCGGCCGGCTCATTGAGATCCATAACTCAAACACGCAAAATCGCGCCTATGTCACTTTTTAGATGGGAACCGATCAAAGGCGCTGCAATTCTGTTTTGTCCCGCTTTCACGTTTGCTTTTGAGCATCCTTGCTTCGATCACTTCCGAGAGCTGAGGGTCGAGGCAACGGATCACTTTTCATTGGGGCAAGAACCACCACGATCGCGCCGACCTTAACTCGATTGTATAGATCAATCACATCCTCGTTTCTCATACGAATACAGCCGGACGAAATAGCCCTCCCAATATGTTCTGGCTGATTCGTGCCGTGGATGCGGAAGAGGGTATCCTTGTTACCCTGATACAGATAAAGGGCGCGGGCGCCCATGGGATTCTGAGGTCCTCCTTCCACAAAATCAGGGACATTGCCGAGCCGACGTTTGATCTCCGCAGTTGGTGTCCAACTTGGCCATTCCTCCTTGCGACCAACCCTTGCGACGCCGTACCACGAGAGTGCTTGGTCGCCCACGGCCACACCGTAGCGGATCGCCGTGTCCTTCGAGAGTACGTAATAGAGATAACGCCCGTCTGTATCGATCACGATTGAACCCGCAGCTTCTTTGCGATGAAATTCGACGACCGCGCGTTGGTAAGCGGTCGGAAGAATGACATTCGCGTAAGGCGCATCCGCCAAAAGCCTACGGTCCAGCGGCGTAAGATTAGGGTCGGCCGTTGGATGTATGATTGTCTGCGCGCATCCACCAAGCAACTGCCCGGTCATGACGAATAGCAACCAGCAACGTTTCATTATTCTCGGCTACGTAGGTTCTCAAGATGCAAAAGTGGCGATCAGGAACGCAGGGACAGGCTCGCTCTCTCAGCGGAAGCTGGATCAGTCAGCTCGGCGCATTATTATGCGACCCTTAAACCTTTATTCAGCCGATTCGGTTGACCGAATGTTAAAGCACTAAAATTAGCCACACCTCGTCAAAGCGGCTTTGGTCGGTGTCGCATCGATCTTCACGTTCGGCTAGAGCTTGCCCGAACTCGATCGCCACGCGTAGAGGTGATTCTCCTTCCGCTTGAAGGGCTCGCCACAATAGGCGCATTTGGCGGCAGGATTTTGGGTCGGGCACCCGTTAACGACAGCCATCACACACCTCCCCCTGGGGCATAACAGCGAATTTGAAGAATGCCCTTTTCGAAGTACCACCATGCGACAGGAGCGCCGTTTCGGTTGGGATCGCGGATAACAACTTCATCCGGGACAGGTATCCAATTGCCGTTTGATTCCTCGAACCGCGTCCAATAATGCCCGTCGCGGATCTCTTCTTCCGCGTACGTACCGTCGTTTTCATTGCAACAATACCCGCCTGTCTTTGGAGACTTCTGTTCGCGAAACCACTGTCGGACTTTGGGGTCAACGTCATTCCATTGCCCGTTATCCCTCGCGAAAAGCTGAGAGAACAGGCTAACAAACATCAGAGTGGCGCAAGCAAACACTGCCAACAGTGCAAGTAGCGCAAGCCTTCGCATGCGGAGAGTTCGAATCAGAAAACGTCCATGTCGAATGTTCCACGATTTTGCCAGCGAGTCCCCAGTCTAGTGTACGAACATCTGGGCTGCTCACAGCTTTTTATCCTAAGCGGAACTTCTCGAAGGTCGATGACCGTTCGCAAATGCGGGACCGTGGTCACGTGTGCCCTAAGGCAGCATGAGGCCGCGTGTCAGAGTGCGGGGTGTTTAGCAGCTCAGCGGTACTCGCTTCCTTCTAGTGCGCCCTGCCAGCAGTTCAAATGCTAAATGCCAGCCATTCAACGGCGGCAATCCCGACCACCAGCACTGCGAGTGCTACCGCGTCGGATTCGAGCCAAATCCGCATGATGAAACCCCTTTGCCATGCCTAGCAAGTTGATAGACCAGTCCTTCATGGCGACCTGTGCAGCAAAATAGTTCATTAAGGTTACGGGCTCGTTACCATCAGGGGGCCGCAAGCACTCCCATCTCTGCACTTGGATCTTGCCGCGGGCGCCTGCCTGTTTTACCGCCTCGTCCGCCGAATCACGCTTAAATGGGCGCAACCTGCGCCCCAACACGGTTACGGACCACCCACTCGCGCACGCGACAAAGGCAATTGAGGATCAGCCATGCGCGCCGGACTCGATCGTACTCCCGGCATCGGGCCAGGCGGTAAAGCTGCTCCGGCTGTTGGCGCGGTGATCTATCTACGCTCGTGAGCCAAGATCTCTCCGGATATGATCGATTTGGAGTGGACCTCATGATGAGCTTCTGGTTCCTTTTGCTATCGGTCTGTCTACTTTTGCTCACGGGCTCTGTAGGTACGCTTTGTTTCAGGAACGTAAGATCAAAGGCTAAGTGGTTAGCATCGGCAGGCGCAAGCGGGTCCATTGTGGGCCTAGTCTTGCTTGGACTAGCTTTCGACACAGGGGATCACCAAATGGCTCGCAAGCTTGGACCGCTGATGGAAGAAATTTGTCCTTCTGCAGAACGGACGGGCACGATCAAGCTCTCGTCATCGGCGCCCAGCAGGCCAGGCTTAACCGAACTCGTCGTGGAAGAAGCCCCCTTAGGACAGAGGGTCGAGACTGCCGGGACAGAGGAGGTGGAAGCGAGAATACGCGCCGAGCTGGCGAAGGCCGAAGAAGTTGAAGCGCGCGAGCGCGCTAACAGGGCGAGGGAAGACGAAGAGGAAGCACACCGGCGAGCCGAGATCGCCAGTTGAGAAGAACGTATAGCGCGCGAGCGCGCCGAATTGGCTATGGCGCAAGAAGCGGAAGCTCAACAACGCACCGAGTTAGCCAGTAGGGAAGAAGCCGAAGCGCGCCGGCGAGCCGATGCGGCCCGGGCAGAAGAAATGGAAGCGCGTATGGACATCACGCACTGTCTCCTGGGATGACAATCGTGCATCTGGGTCGTCATAGAGTTGTTGGCTGGTGACGACATGCGTCTCCATCCCCGATGCGGCCACGTGGAAGGCGAGGTCGGTTAGAATTTGACTGGTGGCAGAGTGATCAGGGGAAAAGTAGCGATTAAGGAAAATCGCGCGCTTCATGTTCGGCGCCGCTGAGCCAAGGCCAGCGCGGACGTGCGAGTAGGAGTCAGGACGCTATTGCATAGTCACGCGGCACGTGCACTCGGATCGTTCCGCCCATGATATTGAGGAGGACGCGAATGCGACCGGTATCATTGAGATGCTCAAGGATCCCAAGCTGGTCCGCGAACGGGCCCGCGATCAGTCGAACCTCTGCACCAGCTTTCAAACTGTGCTGGAACCGTAACACATTATCATCCCCTACAGACGCAAGCATCGTCTCGACAATGCCGTGGGGTACCGGAACAGGCCGCTCGCCCTGCATCACAAGGCTGCTTACGCCGAAGGTACCATTGACACTGCGCCAACGGTGAAACGTCAGATCCAATTCGACGAAAAGATAGCGGGGGAAGAACGGTGCCTGGACGTTGGTGAGTTTGCGGGCGTGACGGACGGTTTTTAAGCGTTGCGGCAGAAAGACGCGAAAGCCCTGGTTTTCCAGCTGGCGTTTGGCCCCAAATTCACGATGCGGCAAGGTATTGACGGCGTACCATCGCGCATTGTCCAGCTCGGGCGCAGTTACGTCTCGATTGCCATCGACACTGACCGTCATCAGCCCTTCACGCCCAGAACCAAGCCGATCGGATTAAAAAGTCCAAACGGCGCCGCCACCACATTCCTCGTCCGGACTCCACAGTTTCTCATAAACAAATGTGACCAAGCTGTGGCAATAACATGTCTATGCAGGTTCGCGGATGCTCACGCGGGGGTAGGAATAAGGCCGGCTTCGAAATCCTCGGCTGCGGATTGTCGTCGGCGCATTGCAAACGCCTCCGCGATGGCTGCCTCGCCGAGGCGTTCACCTCGAAATACGCACTGTAAGGTCATGAAAATGATACGCAAGTCAAGCCGGAACGAGGCGTCGCGGATATACCATTCATCGAGCGCATCCTTCTCCTCCGGTGGCAGCAACTTGCCACCATTGACCTGAGCCCAGCCGGTAATTCCTGGGCGGACCGACAATCGTACAGACGGATTGGCAGGCTGATCGCGGGGGAGAAGCGGGCGTGGACCTATCAAAGACATGTCCCCGACAAGCACGTTGAGCAACTGCGCACGCTCCAGCGTGGGCCCGAGGAGCCGTTGAACTTTTTAAGCCCGCTGACTGTCAATCAATTGCGAGCACTTGTACGCGCGGCTGACTACGTAACCTGTACCCGTGTGAGGGCCCAATCCAATATTCCGGTGGAGACCTTTCTCTCCCCAGATGCAAATTACAACGTCCTGCGGACTGCCTCCGCCGCAGCGACTATGGCCAGTACCGCGAAAAGCACGACGAAATAGATGTTGTCATGAGACCACGCTAAGGCAACGCACGAGCACGCAAGGAAGACAATACCTACCAGCTGCCGTACGTCAGCGCGCATAGACAGACCCCGCCGGCAAAACTACCGGATCGCCTGCATACCACGCTTGGTTCCTCTCTGGCGATTGGCGCTGCCCGTGGGCAGGATGTATGCGGACGGACAGCCTGCTCGGTCAGCGGCTCGACTGTTTGGCTCGACCTGGAAAATCTGGCAGCCGCGCTGGAGGCTTTTCAGCGATATTGATCCGCCGCCTTGAGCGTTGATTACCCGATTGGGCCGCGAATTAGGAGCTGCTTTGCGAAATGAGCGACTGCACCCTCAGAAGTAATTGGTCATTCTGTTGAGCGGAAGCCCATTCTTTGATTTCATCGAGGGTGAGGGCGGCTCGTCCGCAGTCTGCCTCGAACAGGTCAAGCATTGCTTGCGCCTGCTTAAACCGAAAGCTCTTCATGTCCGATTCGTGTTCATGGAGGTTTTGCTCGAACATGGCGTCGGATTTCACTGCAAATTCGCCGACATCGGCGTGCTGGTATGACAATGTGCAGCTTTGTCTAATTTGGGGTTAATGCATCAGCGTCGGTCGGACGGTCTTGCGACGAAAGCGCTGGCATATCTGCCGGAGAAAAGAGAGGAGGCCTTCCTCCCCGCAACATCGGCGCCCCGGCCGTGGAGCTGGGCGACCGGGGCGCCGTCCCCATGAGGTCTGAGCTCTAATAGGGCGAAGGGCCCCCGACCATTGTCGAATGTAGGCGACAATCCTTAAGAAGATTTCAAGTAATCGGTCCCGGGAGCGGGGCAGATGTTCAGTTTGGATTTTGCGAATTGGTCCGCGTGTACATTTCAGGGGTGGCCTTGCGCAGCGAGGGTATGTCTAATTCTAGTCCGGAAAAGCAGAAGCTGGCCGAGGACCGCACCGCCAGATTAGAGCCTCCGTTAATCACCTCAGCTCGCGATTCAGAACAAGCGTGAGCCTTGGTGTTTCAAAATTGGCCGGCAAGTGCGAGAAAAAAAGCCCCGGTAAAAACGGAGGATCGGATGGGCCGGGGCTCTTACAAGTCTATCACCCGATGAATCGGAGGGACTGAGCTGGGTGAGTCCCGCCATCTACCCGCTTCGCTGAAATTTCTGCCGATGGTCAACCAATGAATTCAGGCGGAAAACGGTTGTGGATGCCCCGGTCTGTATCGTCGGCTCCTTGGCCCTCGCTGGCCCCTGGGTGGAAGCTCACGGATCAATTACGGCCACTCGGCTCGACCACAGCGCGGATCTCGTCGCTAATAGCATCGATCTCGTTCGCTTCGATGAGCGATCGCAGGAACACCAAATCATCTTCTGTTAGAACTCGCGCATGTAACTCTGCACCGTCGCCCGCCCGGCCGTCCTATTCAAGCTCCACACGAGAAGCGCTGTCGTGGCTCTACTTGGGCTACGTGTTAAAAAAGTAACGGTCGAAATGCAATGACGCGGATCGCGGTGAGGCATGGCGAGCCTGACCAATCGGGATTAGCCGATAACCGAGGGCATCGACATAGAAGAGCTGCGTGTCTAATCTAAAACGTAGCTACGGCGTTGGCTGGATAATGGGGACGCCGCGGGACCTTGATAAGTACGAACACCCGCACCGTGTAGCTATCGGCCTGTCTGGCATCAGAGGAAGTGGCCCAGCATGCGAGGACCCGTGTGAGCTCTTCCCGCTCCAATTTTGACCATTCACCACGCGCTCGCCAGCGTTTGCCTTCGATAGATACCGAGTGTACCCGGGCGCGCTACCGGAAACGACGGTGCACCGAACGGAAGTGGCCGACGCTTCGGAGAAGTCGTACGCCGTCTGCTCCTGCGCTCGATATACAGCCTGTACGAAATCTGGCTACACCATCAGGTTTGCTTGCAACCTGCGCCTCGGCATGTCGGAATTATTCTCGACGGCAACCGGCGCTATGCTCGTACGCGGGGGGTGATCGATCCTCAGGAAATCTATGCTCTTGACGCGAGGAAGCTTGACGATGTGCTGGAATGGTGCGGTGAGTTAGGCATTCCGGCGGTCACGCTGTGGGCCGTCTCAACCGATAATCTCAGCCGTAGACCGGCAACCGAGGTGTCCGGCATCCTTGCCGCGCTTGAGGCCAAACTTGCTACGCTCGCTCAGGATCCTCGCATTCATCAGCAGCGGGTTCGCGTCAAAGCTGCTGGTCGACTCGAAATGCTGCCGATTTCAACTGTTGCAGTGATTCGTGCCGCAGAAGAGGCAACCGCGAACTACAGCGACGGTTTAACCGTGACAATTGCTGTTGCTTACGGGGGGCACGACGAGATTACGGATGCGGTTCGCGCGCTGCTGCGTGAAGCCATGACGGAGGGCAAGGCGCTCGCCGAAACCGTCGAAGCGGTTACTCCGGCCGCGATCGCGCGCCATCTTTACATGGCTGGGCTGCCCGATCCCGACCTGATCATCCGAACGAGCGGAGAGAATAGGCTTTCCGGCTTCCTGCTGTGGCAAAGCGCCTACAGCGAACTCTACTTTACGGACATCAACTGGCCGGCCTTTCGCAAGATCGATTTTCTGCGCGCAGTCCGGTCATTTCAACAACGCAAGCGTCGCTTCGGTGGATAGTTTCCCGACCTGCCTATCTACCATCATGGGGTTTGCAGCCCGAGACGTAAGGGTCGAGCCTTCTGCTCCGCTAAAAGGAAGAGCCCTGGCTCAGTGGCAGAACCAGGGCTCTCGACCACCACACCCCACGTGCGATTCGCCGGTGCCGGCGGTCAGCGCCAGACTGCTCTGATTTTGCACAGTTTGTCGAGCAAGCTCGGCTATCCATTTGGTCACATTGCCGCGTCGGCCGTACTGAGCGACGAGCTTGGCAACGTTGTAGCGCCCCCTTACGCTGGCGAGCATCCATCGCGAGTTCAAGCGCACGCACGTCACGCTGTCGAAGGGGCGTTTCGTGGTCATTAAGGGAAATGTCGGATGTCTGAGACGGAGGTGTATCGCGAACGCGCCAACAAATACATGCGGTTTGCTGCGACGATGAGTTCGCCAGAGGCTAAGGCGGTGATGCTCAGCATGGAGCGAGCATGGCACGAATTGGCGCAGTTACACCGGACAGCCAAACAGGCTGTGAACAGCCACAATGGCTCCTTAATGGAGGCATCTTAGGCTGCATTAAGGTAAGCGTTACGTCGGTTCCGAGTCGCGTCGTGCGTCCAGAATGCGCTGATTGTGCGTTCAGTAAGCCCCGGCAATGCCGGGGCTTTCGTTTTGTATTGGCTGGGAACCCACTCCGCTACGAACAGAACGCGCTGCCCGACAACTCTCGTGATGCCATGGGTCTATTTATATTTACCCGAGCGATTGATTCAGTGAGGGCGATGAAGGCCTACACGTCAGCCGCGTTCTCTCTCAACCGAAATAACGACTTCGTCAATAAATTACCGTATTGTTCCATCGCGAATCGCGTACAATCATTCGGAACCCTTGCTTGGATCAACTGGACTACGCCGACTGTCCACGAGGTGATGGGTGCCGCCTAGCAAACATGTCATTGGGCCTGACGGCCGCCGCTTGACGCTCGCCGATCTGCCATCGCCGAACACCAAGCGATGGGTGGTTCGGCGCAAGGCGCAAGTGGTAGCCGCAGTGCGCGGTGGCCTACTGTCTCTGGAAGAGGCGTGTAGCCGCTACGCGTTGAATGCCGATGAGTTCCAAGCTTGGCAGCGCTGCATCGACTCTTTCGGGATTGCGGGGCTTCGTACAACTTGCACCCAGTTCTACCTCAATTTCGAAGAATCCGAAGGGCTCGTGCACGAACCCGCCGCTTTCGAGCCCGCTAGATCGCTCGCTATCAGTTACGAGTTGAGTTTGCCGCCGCAAAGGAAAAAGAGACGCCCACCCCGTCCTCGCGACCGTAGCGGCTGCTGAACACGCAGCCGACATATGGGGGCGACCGCGAAGGAAGCCACGGTGGTGCACGATCTCATCTGATCCGGGCTGGCAAAATCGAGGCAACAGAAAGTCAGGCAGCCCGTACACCATCAGCCGCCACGCTGGAATTATGTTCGCTGCGGTTGCGGGTGACCACCGATCAGCGCCCGCCTCTGCTATACACTCCTTCCCAAGCCGGTGCCACCTCAACTGCTAACTCACTTAAACTCTCCCGGCCGGGCGAGCTCGACCCCATACTCCACCAAGCTTGCTGAATAGGCCGTCTACGTGAATTTTGACTGTGCCTTCGGCCAGCTTGAGCGAGCGCGCGATTTCCTTGTTCGATTTGCCCTGCATTATCAGATTCAATACCGGCCTGCACCGCCGTCCTCCGGCCGAAGCCGACATGCAGGAATATTTCCGCGTCAGCCCGCCTTCGGGGTTCATCAGATGGTGCTGACGCTCGAACGGGCCGGCTTCATCCGAAGACAACCAAGACGCCCCGCAGCATCGAACTGCTCATTGATAGTTGCCGGAGCTACTTTGATTATTGAGTCAGCCGGTCAACACCTCTGTGCAGAGCTACTCGTCGTTATCAGCTCACGCGGGACTGTCCGGTTCCCGCTCGACAGTGGCACTGGAGGTTGAGCCGTGCCGGGGCCCTGCTGCCCAACAACACCTTGGGGGGTTCTGTTGGGCGGCGACAATCATCCTTTCCGCACAAGTGGCAGAATTGAGTTAGTCCCGTTGCAGTCCACCGAGCTAGCCCTCAAGCTCGGGCCAAGGTCTAAACGGCGACTAGCTGCGCCCATATTTAACCGGATTTTAGCCTCAGATTCGTAACCTGGGCGGGGGTCCGGATCGCTTCGAGCAGTGGAGAGGCTCATGGCAATAAACGAGTACCGGCGTCATGCCGTGGAGTGCTTATGCATTGCCGACGAGGGCGTAACCAGCCCGGAAAATAGAATGTTGCTGGTAGCCATGGCTCAGGCTTGGCTCAAACTAGCGCAGCGAGCCGAGCAAGACGCTTCCACGGGTATTTCCTGGCAACCACACTCTCCATCCATCGCGGCTGCCGTCCCATAGCAGCCTTCCTTTTAGAACGAGTGAGACTGTTTTTCGCTCTTTGCCCGACGCGGCTGATCGCCAGGTCCAGCGTTGGTAGTACAATTAACTAATAAAGACTACTTTTTAAGCTAGCCAGCGCGCGATCCTCACAGCTTCCGAAGATGCTTGAGCCGATTATGTTTATGGGGATTGGATTCCTGGCGGCTTCTCTGCTGATCCTGGGCCTTGCTCCCGTCGTGCACGCGCGGGCTGTCCGGTTAACAGAGCGCCGCTTCTGCGATGCCATCCCGACAACGGTAGAAGAGATGCAGGCCGAGAAGGACCTGCTGCGCGCAACCTTCGCGATGTCTATTCGACGACTCGAAATTGCGCTTGAGCATTCAAAGATGAAGGCTGCAGGGTATCTCTCTGAGATCGGTAAAAAGTCAAACGAAAATCACATTCTAAAGATGACGCTCAAGAAAGCCGTTGCGGACCATCGTTGTGAGATCGCCAAACGAGCGGACGAAGTTCAACATCTCACAGCCGAGCTCGGCAAAATCGCTGAGCTTAGCCCCAGCTTAGATGTCCCAGAGCGGCAGCAACCCTCGCCTAGGCAGAATAGGAACGTAAACTGGCCGGCATTCGCGAGTGCCAGTGCCTTGATGATCTGTCTGGTTTTGCTTGGGCTGAATTTCGGTAGGAACGACCAAAAAGGCCAAAAGGTAGCCTTGATCATTCGCGGGGACAGCACGACTGCCGGAGGAACCAAGCGGGCTCATGGCCCTCAATTGCCGCTCCACAGGCCAGCGATATCCAAGGCCAGGGCACAAGAAGTGGAAAAAGTCGGGCCCGTTAAATCAGAAGCGGACTCGGTCTCTCCGAATGCACCGGCATCTATCCTCATTATTCGAGGTGGCCGCAGAAATGATGTTGGGCAACCAATTCCTGCCGCCCGATAGATGGCAGGTTCCCCCTGCTCCTCGGCCTTGAGATACGAGGCGTCTGAGCTTCTGCCTAAGCGGAGGAGCATCGTTAACAACGCGGGTTCCGGGAGGAAGCCGCCCGCGATTCCGGGATGATGCCGCCCACCATTCCGGGATCATCTCGCCCGGGGTTGGTGCCCTCTGCTGACCGACTCAGGTCAGCTCCTTCGGCTTTCCGAAGGAGAGACCGGATGCCAGCAGAGAGAACGGCCATGCGCCACGTGCGCGAAGTGCTTCGGTTGAAGTTCGTTGGTGGCGTACCGACCCGTGAGATCGCCCGTCGCATTGGGATAATCGCTTGACTATGCAGTGAGCCGAAAGCACTTGAACGATTTTTGCGTCTATGCTGTCAGCTGACTGATAAATCTTTGCAATGCGTGCTCCGAGGATTCCGCATTTTGACAGAGTGAATTGGCCCAGCGTCTTCTCGAAGGCAGCTGCATATCGCTGGTTGTCCGCTCGCGCTGCAAAGACCGCGTTAACGCTCTGGATGCGGCCTAAATCGTCAACCCGAATCAAATAGCCGAGATAATCGAAAAGCCCCTGGGTCGGGACTTTTTGCAGGTCGGCTGTAAACTCGCTCAGAATCCTGTCGTCGTTTACTTCGCGCAACCATTTCTGGACCATCCATCGTTCGGTTTGTTGGGCCTTGTTTGCGCGCTTCATGATGTTGTGACGCACGTTGCGGATGGCGAGAATTGTTCGGTCGCGAATTGCGGACAATTGTTCGCGTCTTTCGTCAGGGTAGGGCTGGCGGGCTTCAATAGCCGCAATGGCCTTTTGAGCCGCATCGATGGCAGCATCGATGCGGGCACAATCGGCATCTTGATCGCGCTCTGCTTGTTCTACTTCATCGGCGTCTTTGAACATGCAGTAGCCTGCGGACGTCTCCCATCAAGGTGTGCCCACTCACTCTTGGGTAAGCATGGCAATGAAGTGCGCAATTTTTTGGCAGGCTTGGGGCCCCGCGCACCGACTTTTCCACAGGGCGCCTAGCAGGGCGGTAACATCGAACCGCGGGCGGCGCAGCGGCACGGGAAAGCAAACACATCGACCCCACGATGTTGTTCCGCATGCGCAGATTCAGCTGGGCAGGATCTTTGTTCCCCCCGCTTGCGCCGGGTGGGGACCGAGACCAGACGCGGTGAACGGTCACGTCCAATAGAGTGCCTGTTAAGTCGAAGGCAATATGCTACCGTACCGTATCGAACTAGTGGTCCGGGGGGAAGCGCTTGAAACCCGAGACTGGGAGCGATCTCGCGCCCCATTTGCGGTGCGGAATCGAGTTCGCAGGGCAGTTGATCGGATCGGCGCAGGCCCCTATTGCGCGGCTGTTCCGCAGATGGTGGTCCGATGCGGTGCTTGGTGTGCGGTGCGATTATGCGCCTCCAGGAGGGAGCAATAGACGAGACCGCTCCAGTCTCGGGTTTCAAGCGCCATACTTTTAGGTGCCCAAACTGCGGCGATATTGAGCAGCGACTTGCTTTTGTCAAAGAAGTTGAGCCCAGTCACGCGGATGCCATCCCATCAGATTCGGCGCCGCCAGTTGTCATCCCATTAGATGCAGATGCCGCACCGCCATTTTTGGTGCCTTCTGCAGGCGAGAAGGAGGATGACGCTGCAGCTCCGAGCTTTGCGAAACGCGTATTTGCAAGCTTATCAAACGTCTGCCGCGCAATAGGACGCTGGCGGAGTCATGGTAGGGCGCTGCGCTCACCTGTGTCGGATATTTGGTCGCCGCATGCCTCGACCCCTCGCCGCGAATCGGTAGCGGAGGCAATCCTGCCGGCTACACCGCCAAGTGTTGCCGAGCCGGCATCAGCCCCCACAGCACCGTCGTCCTTCGTCTTGGGCGAGATCGACGGGTACGTCGATGAGTGTGAGAATCTTCTGAGACGCGCAATTAAGATGGTCGGTGTCCCGACGCCCGCTTCTCAAGCTTCAGCGAGCCTCGCTGAGGCTGCGTCATCAGCTCGAGCCGTAGAAACTGCAACTATGGCATCGAGCGTTCCTGAAGACTCAGCTGCTCCAACTCTAGCGTCGAGCTTCGCTCAAGCTGAGTCAGCCGCGCCAACTATGGAGCCGAGCCTCCCTGAAACTGCGTCAGCACCCCGAACCATAGCATCGAGCCGCCTCGAAGCTGGGTCAGCCGCTCCAAATGTAGCGTCGAGCCTCCCCGAGACCATGGCATCGAACCTCGCTGAAGCCGAGTCAGCAGTGGAGGCTTCAGACCTACCGGAACCCGCATCAGTCGCTCCAACTGTAACGACAAGTTCCTTCGAGGCAGAGCCCGCAGTTCCAGTCATCCCCTCAAACGTTCCGGAAACCAGGGCAATAACTTCAACCAGGTCCGGTTTCACTCAGGCCGAGAGCTCCCCTACGCGTCGCCTCGTTGTGCGAATTCAGTACGATTCGGAAAAAGCCAAATACGTTGTAACGGATAGCAAGACGGGTACACGCATCCTGCGGCTGCACGACATCACACGGCTGCGGGCGATGTGTGATCGGATGGGGTGGCAGGTTGTTGACGGCTAAGCCTGGAGCGAACGTAAGTCGGGTCAGGTGTCGGTAACGAGCCCTTAACCTTAACGAACTACCTTTGCCTAACGCGGACTGGGACGATCGGGCGATCGAATATCCGGGACGGACGCGGGGGGAATCATGCGTTTTTGGCTCGAATACGATGCGTTAGCACTTGCAGTGCTGGTGTTCGGGATTGCTGCGATTGAACTGCTCGCATTTAACATTTGAGCCCCCAGGCCGCGAATGACACGCGCAACGCGCCGGACCATTCCGGCACCCGCTCATCGTCTTCCAATTGGAAATCGCGGTACCCGCTCGCGGCCGCAGGCAGTACATCGGGCCAAGCCTACGCAACTTCCCTCACGGGCATGGCCTGAATTTTCGGGCTTGAACACTGTCGCTAAGAATGGCCTAGCCAACCTAGGAAAGCAGGCCATGTCGACGCATCCTTTGGCCCAACCCGGCCAAGCCCGAATCGTAGGTCGTGCTTCTCAATATGTTGTTGCTGCTTGCAGCGGGATTTTCACGCTGATGTCAATTTTCGTTGGCGTCAAAGTATCAGCTGCAACGGCGTGGTCGGGAGCCGCTCCTGCAGCCGCTGCTGCTCTGGAAATTGTAGATCGTACTGGAAAAGGCGACCGTTTGCCGTTGGCCCCCGCATTCGATCGAGATGCGGTGAACCAGCCGCTTGAAATTGATGTCATGCCGACACTGATTTATGGTTGTGAGCCGCTAGTCAGTTCTCTCACTCGATCTCCGTTTGCGCAGATGGCAGGGCGGTGCCTGTCATGAGGCCGGCACTATACCAGGCCGGATACGCGCGAGTTTTGTGAGCAATAAATTCTGGACCAACCGGCCGCGATCTGAAAGATCGGTTTGGTTCTTCGCATACGCGTCCTTCGGAACTCATCCCTTTCGGACGCTGCGCTGGCCGTATCACCTCGAGGGGAACGTAAGAAAAAGAGAGAGCCCTAGCGAGGCACCGCCGGGGTACTCTAACATGGGTATTCGTCACGGAGCTGTTGCCCGATGCTAACGATTACGCTGTGGCGCAAAACTCCCCGCGTTTAGTATGTGCCAACTCGTATAGGTTGTCTCCGAGACTAGTCGTTCGCTAGACGAAAGAGTTTGCAACAATGGGCTTTTTCGCCTAATCTAAACGCCAATAGGAGTTCCCCCGGCTCTGCCGGGGAGGCAGCAAAAGTTTGACATATCCGGCGGTCGACACCGTCGGCCCATCGACGAGACTCCGAATCGTGAG
>Ga0209331_1000425_pt1 | contig 15271 bp, 9 predicted proteins | sample JacPinW_OM3H0_M3_FD_187971 | JGI IMG/M metagenome (GOLD analysis project Ga0209331, IMG submission 187971) | Forest soil microbial communities from Algoma, Ontario, Canada - Jack Pine, Ontario site 1_JW_OM3H0_M3 (SPAdes) (version 2) | ecosystem: Environmental > Terrestrial > Soil > Boreal...
TTGCCGGCTTTGTCCCAAGTGTAATCAGCGGTGCGCGCCGCACTTCCACCGGAGGGAACAGTGTACTGCGCATTCGTAAGTTCGCCCGTCAGATCGTAGGCGAACAGGTCCTGCGTTTGCGTTTGACTCTGCTCTTGGCGCGTCACCCCAGTCAGCAACCCCGGTCGCTGCGGATCGTAGCCGTAGGCTTCGTGGGAGATCACGCTCTGGTTGCTCAGTTTCACATCGCGTTGGGTCATCCGATTCAATTGGTCGGGCGTGCCGTAACTTTGATGCACGCCGGTGGTGTTGTTCAAGCGATCGACTTCGTTCGAGGCCGCGTCGTAAGTGTAAGTGAACAACGGCGTCCCACCCGCGTTTTGGATTTGGTCGAAACGTCCCTGGCCATCGTAATGATAGTTGAGATTGTAACCGGCGCTGGTGACATAAAGCTGTTTTTCCGTGCCGTCGTCATAGTAGGCGTATTGCACGTCGATATCGGGACTCGATGGCAGCGGCTGGCTCAAAGGCGGAACGCGGGCCAAGCTAGTACCGCTTTGCACTTGAACGACGGAAACGTCCGGGCTGTTGATATAGCCATTCGCGGTTACATCCTCGCGAAAATTGGAACTAGTCACAGGCTGACCCGATTGGGACTGGGTCTGGCTAACGTCGGCCGAGTTGACGTAGCCATTGCCCGTCGTATCGCCCAAAAGCACACCTATGCCAAGATTAATGTTGTTCGTTGTAATGCCGTCATTTACGCCGTTCAACGTCACAGTAATGGTCTGCGCGTTCGTCACTCCGGTCAGGTTAATCGTGACCGTTTTGCCATCGGCGCTTGTGCTAGTGTTTGCAATCGTCCCCGCCCCTCCAGCCCCTAAGGCAAGCGACGAACTGGTAAACGTCACGGCGCGTGGAAATGTTACCACAATTTTATGTTGGTCTGCGTTGGCGCCCTGTCCCTTGCGGCATTCGACACCCGCTGTCCCGACCAAAGGCAGAGCGATATCGTAATCCATTGCCGTGGCATCCGTGCCGTGAGTCTTACGCGAAACTGCGCTTACGGGCAGGATGCGCAACCGTTGGCGGTCGAGCGTGAGCCGGCCCGCGGGATCGTATCCACGGGTGATTGTCGATGTAGAGTTTTCGGCCGTGATCATTCGACTAGCGGCATCATAGGTGAAGTTCGCCCAATCCGCGCCGTTGCTCCAGGCCATGGCGAACTGCCGGTTGCGCGAGTCGTAGCTGAAGAGCTGCGATACGCCATTGACCGTGCGCCGCGCGATCAAATTCTTCACCGGGTCGTAGGTCCACGACTGATAATGAGTCCCGTTCGGATAGATCATCTTCGTTTTTAGATCGGACGGATCGTACTCGAAGGTGGTGGTGAGATTGATCGAATCGGTTTGCGGAATGGTGATCGCCTGAAGGCTTCCGGAAGGATTGTAAGCGAAGCTTGTCGTGATCGTCTCGGTTGGCGAGCTCGCTGGACCCGCCTTGGGCACGGTGTCGCTCAGCACTCGGTTTCGCGCGTCGTAGATCTTGCTTTCGATCGTGCCATCAGGGCGGGTAATGCTCCTAATATTGCTCGCGTCATCGTAACCGAATGTTGTTTGATGCCCGAGAGCGTCCGTGACATGCCATTTGCGATCACGCACATCGTAGTCAGTTGTCGTCGTGTGATTGTTCGGATCGGTTACGGCTACTAGATTACCGATACTCGTTATCGTGCCGTATTGGTCGTAAACGAAATAAGTGTTGGCTTCGGCCGCTGTTCCAGGCGCTTGTTGGACACGGATCTTTCTCCAATTCGCATCGTAGAAGTTTTTGGTAACGACGCCGGTTGCGGTGGTTGTTGTATTCACCGAGCTGGTCGTGTGCGTGTAAAAGGAAGCCCCGCTTGGCGCAGTATAGTCGTTTGTAACGACCGTCTTGAGAAGGGGGTTCTTTACTGTCAACACCCGTCCGTAACCATCGTAGATGTAAGTAGTGCGCTCAGGCTGAGGCTCGCGGTTCTCGTTTTCTTCCCAAAGCTTGTCGCCATACTTGTTGTAGGCAAAAAGCTGGTAGGTGTTGTCCGTGTGCGTGATTTTGGTCACTAAACCGCGGCTTGCGGCCGGAGTACTGGTGCTGTTTCCGTTAGTATCAAAGCCGTAGTCGTACTCGTATGTAGTGGTGTTTCCTCGGGGGTCGGTCTCGGTTTTAACCCGATCTGTCCAGGCAGGCACATCGTCGGCGCTGTAATAGGTGTAGGTAGTCTTCGGATCCGAATCGAGTGCGGACGAGTTCAAAGTTGGATTCCATTTCGCCAGAAGCAGTCCGCGGTTGTCGGAACTGTACTGAAAGTGTTGGTAAGCACCATTCTTGAGCCGATGTTTGGTGATTTGGGCAAGGGAGTTGTATTCGAACGTCTCATAAGACGCGGGCGTCTGGCTGTCCGAAGCATAGTCCTTGCGTGTAATCCGATTGTTTGAGTCGCGAGTATAGGTCGTCGTGCGGCCAAGTTCATCGGTTCGACTAGCGAGATAGTACGGACTGCTTTCGCTATTGTTTGGCCAATATGTTTGATCGATATGGCTGCCGTCATGGTGCGTGATCCTCTTGATTCCCCAACTGTTGGCCTGGCGAGTGTAAGTCGTTGTATGATTGTTTGCATCGGTCACCGAATTGATAAATCCAAAGGAAGGGATGTGACTATCGCCGGCGTTGTAGGTGAGCCTCGTGAGGTGGCCTTGAAAATCAGTGTAGTTAATGAGTTTGCCGCTGGCCTCGTTGGTCATGCCGTTTGGGCGATTTCCATAGGTAAATGTCCGTTGTATCGGGCCGTCACCTCGCGTTTCGATGCGTATAGTATTATTAGCGCCCATAGCAATCGTTGAGACCACTTCACCGCTGAGCTTCTTTTCCTGAGAGATGCCTCCCCTGCCGCCCCCTGGAAGCTCATAAGCGATCTGCCGCATCGGGCCGTTAAAGCGCGCGTCATCCGCCGTGAGTAGAGACACCCGAGGCGAAGTCTGACCCCCGGTCATTACGTAGTTGTACGTGGCTAAAGTGCCGTCGCTGTATTGGACGCCCATGAGAGCGGGAAACGATGTGTACTGCCATGGCACGTTGCCCCAGGAATAATTGACCCATTGGGTCGGATGGTCATTGGGGTCGCCCGCCGGGCCGCTGAAAGCGTAAACACTCTGGATAACACTGTTTGCCCAAATGTCGCCAGCGGGATGATCCCAATTGATCTGCAGATAGCGTCCGCCCGGTTCGGTGACTTGGCTTATGCGATTATGGCTGTCGTATTCGATTGTCGTTACCAGGCCGTAAGGATCGATCACCTGCGTCGTGCCACCCACAATAACCACCTTTCCGCCATCCGGCATGAACAGGGTCTGCGGTCCGCCGTAGCTGTAGGAATAATCGAGACCACCGTTAAACGCGTCCGAATCCCAATTGATCACCCTGCCATCAGGAAGATGCCACCCACCGGCACTATCGACAAAATAGCTGTAGGAAAAGGTCCAGCCGCCAAAGCCGGGACCATCGTGGCGGCTATTGTTGTAGCGGGTCCATTTAAGCGGATACGCGCCGACGCATCCCGGGACAACGATATCGTCTACGACGCGCAACGCATTCTCTGTGTATGGATCGTACGAGCAACCGGTCGTGATGTTGCCGCTGTAGATCCCGGTGACTCCGGTCGGGTTGTCTTCACCTTGCGCGAAGAGATGTGAAGGAATTAGTAAAATCGCAATTAGGCTGACGAGAAAGGCCAGTCCGGTACAAGCAGAATGAATATGGCGGTTTCGCATAGAGTTTTTTTATTTCCGGGTGCGCGCGGAGCTTCTAGGGGTAGGTCCACTAATGCTCTACGGGAACTCGCAGACGAAGTTCTCGGAAAGTTCCGAACCGGGCGGGACGTATCGCCGCGTTACCATCCACCGGCTCGAAAAAACGGCCTTAAAATGAGCTTACGCCAGGCTCAACTTTTTTCGCGAAACCCGCTACAAAGCCGTCTTTGATGGCGAGTACTGAGTCGAATGCGCGCCAGGCTCACGCGCCGGCCGAAGTGCCGGCAAAAAGCCGCACTGTGGGTCAGTCCCGCAGTGCGGTTTTTTTTGTACTGCTCCTGCGATCAAACCGAAGGCCGCGCAGCGACCTTCGTTCGTAACGTGCCAATGCGTTCCACATCCAGTTCAATCACGTCGCCCGCCTTCAACCAACCGCCCGCGTTCTCCGGACCCATTTCCAAAATGCACCCCATTCCCACCGTGCCGCTCCCGAGAAGGTCTCCCGGAAAAACATCCGCATCGCGCGACGCTTGCGCGATCATTCGCGGAAAAGTGTGAAAGAGCGCATTGGCGTTTCCGCGCGACAATTCGCGGCCGTTGACGCGCGCGCGCATCTCCAGTGAAAATTTTTCATTGTCGATCTTGTCCGCAAATTCGTCGCGGGTAACGAGGACCGGCCCGACAGCGGTGGCGAAATCTTTCCCTTTCGCCGGACCAAGTCCCACCGCCATCTCGGCCCGTTCCAGATCGCGCGCGCTGAAATCGTTCACGATAGTGAACCCAGCGACGTGATTCCACGCGCTCTCGGCGCGAATGTTTCGCCCTCGATTTCCAATCACCAACCCCAGTTCAAGTTCGAAATCCAGCTCCTTTGAATCAGCGGGCGCGGAGATTTCCGCATCCTGGCCAACGAGCGAACTTGGATTCGAGAAATAGAAAACCGGTATTTCGTACCAGGCTTGAACCATGTCCAGGCCGAGCCGCGCCCGAATTGTTCTCGCATGTTGCTCGAACGCGTAAAAATCACGAAACGACGGCGGGCGCAGAATCGGCGGAAGAAATCTTTTCGCGCGCATTGTTTTGCCGCCCCGTTTCTGGAAAACACGGCCATGTTCCGGCCAGTCGCTGATCTTTCGGGTAAGCTCGGAAAAACGCGGCATGAGAAACGGAAGAAAGTAGGCAAGCGGACTGTTCGGGTTTGTCGAAACATGCTTTTCTCCAAAGAAGCTCAGGAACGCATGGAGATTCACCCAGTTTTGCGCATCGACTGCCACCGCCGCGATTGGCGTCGTGCTGTTCTCGGGAAGTATGGTAGCGAGACGCATCGTTAACCTGGGTTTGTTAGTCGCGGTTCCATGGTAAATCCCACGCTCAATTCTCCTCGTGGCGGTATCGTTTGAATTCCCGCCTTATCCTGGAATGGGCGTTGTTCATGATGATCGGTTAAGCCCCAGCAAGGCTCGATGCAAAGAAAAGGTCCGCCGTCCGACCAAAGAGTAAGAAACGGCACTTCGCTTAGATCGACACTGACCGACCGACCGCTCGCCGGATCGCTATAAACAAATTCGCGTTTCGGTAGATCGACAAGTTCCAAAATGTAGGAGCCAGGCAGGCGATCGCGGGCGAATGGCATTTCGCCGCCCGCGAAATCGATCTCCTCGATTTCGCCCGACAAATAATTGCCGGGCGACAAATAGCGGCGATACCTGCCCGGCGGCATTTTGAGGCGAATCGCTTCGAACGATGTCGCGGCAAAACCGGGATGCAATCCGAAGCCGACGTGCGCAGTCAGCTTCCGTTCATTGTTGGTAAAGTGAAACGTGGCGCTAACCTTTCCATTGTCGATCTTATAGGTCAGATCGAGAGACACATTCAACGGATAATCGGTTTTGGAAAAATCTTTCCGAGTAATCCGATACGTGATGGAGCCTTCGTCGCGCTTTCTTCGGGCGCGGTGCCAGATTTTACCTCTGAGAAAACTGTGAGTTCCTCCCTTGATCTCGTGTCCGCGATATAAACTACGCCCGTCCTTTATTCGGTGCAGATAATAACCCATCACCGTGGCGTGATTCGCCCATCCTTTCGCCGGAACGCTGATGTCGTTGTCACGATAGAGAAACCCAACCCATTCGCCGCTCCGGTTCCTTCTTGCGATGCTGATCAACTCCGCGCCCAGGCGCGAGACGATGATGCGCAGCCCGTTTTCCTCGTCGGTTAAGATGTCGATCCGCCGAGCGTCTCGTTTATCTTCGCGCTGCGAAAACTTCATCGCGGCGTCCGCTCATGGGAACAAGCCGCGCGTGCTCTTGGCTTTGAGAACGCGCTCCACTCCGATGGCCATGGCCGCGGTGCGATGCGAAATCTTGTGTTCTTTCGCACGCCGGATGACCTGGCTGAAAGAATGTTCGAGGATGCGGAATAGTTTGTCGGTCACTTCCATTTCGCTCCAGAGGAAACTCTGCAACCCTTGCACCCACTCGAAGTAGGAAACGATTACGCCACCCGCGTTGCAAAGAATGTCCGGGATCACAAAAACTTCGTCCCAACGCGACTCCAGAATAAGGTCCGCTGCGGGAGTGGTCGGCCCATTGGCGCCTTCCGCCAGAATCCTGCACTTGAGGCTCGCGGCGTTCTTCTCCGTGATCACGCGATCGACCGCCGCCGGCACGAGCACGTCACATGGCATCGTCAGCAACTCGTTTGGATCGACATGATTGTCCTGGGCAAAGGCGCGCAGAGTTCCCTTCTTCAAAACATGTTGCTCCGCTGCCCGCACGTCGACTCCTTTCGGATCGTAAATCGCCGCGGTGTGATCGCTGATCCCGACGACTTTCACACCGGTCTTCAGCGCGAGTGAAAGAGCTGCGACCGAGCCGACATTGCCAAACCCCTGCACAATGGCGGTGCATTTTTCCGGCTCCAATTTCAGCATGTCCATGGCGCGCTCGACTAAATAAACAACCCCGCGGCCGGTCGCCTCACGCCTGCCCTCCGTTCCGCCGATCGATACCGGTTTACCCGTCACGATCTCACCGACGGAGTAACCTTGATAAACTGAATAGGTGTCCATGAACCACGCCATGACCTGCTCGTTGGTTCCCATGTCCGGGCCCATGATGTCGGTGTAGGGCCCGACAAACGGAATCATTTCCTGCATGTAACGTCTCGACACGTTTTCTAATTCTTTGCGCGAGAGTTTTTGCGGATCGCAGGCGACGCCTCCCTTTGCTCCGCCATACGGCAAATTCGAAAGCGCGCACTTCCAACTCATCCACATCGCAAGTGCGGCCGTTTCGCCCATCGACAATGACGGTGCAAAACGAGTTCCCCCTTTGGTTGGACCAAGTGTGAGATGATGTTGAACTCGATAACCTTGGAATGTCTTCGTGCTCCCATCATCCATGTGCACTGGCAGCGTCACCGCGACTGCGCGCTTCGGATACATCAAGCGATCACGCTCGTTTTTGTCGATCGCAAGATAATCGGCAATGACCTCAAACTGCGCGCAGGCCATCCGAAAAACGTCGTCGTCGTAAATATGCATGAGAGGCGGGCGAGAAATTTAGAGTATCCCGCGGAAAATTCAGGTGCTATTTGGTCGCGAATCCGGGACGCGTCAAACGCAAAGCCGCGAGCCAAGATCGACAATCACTTTGGAGTCCGTAACGTCCTTTTCCAGGAGCGTTTAAAAATGAAAATTGAAACTGTCGCCGTCCATGCCGGCCACGCTGTTGATCCTGCAACCGGCGCCGTTGCCGCGCCTATCCATCTTTCGACCACGTTCGAACGCGACGTGGAAGGCAGTTATTCGCGCGGCTTCATGTACACGCGCAATAACAATCCCAATCGACAGGCACTGGAGAATGGCATCAGTGCGCTCGAAGGCGGCGCCGGTGCGGCCGCCTTCGGCAGCGGGACGGCCGCCGCCATGGCATTATTTCAGGCGCTCGCCCCGGGCGATCATGTGCTCGCGCACGTTGATGCCTACTACGGGACAACGCGGTTGCTGCGCGACCTTTTCCTGCGCTGGGGACTCGAAGCCGATTTCATCGACATGAGCGATCTCGGCGCGATCAAGAAGGCAATTCGCCCGAAGACGAAATTGGCCTGGATGGAAACGCCTTCCAATCCGCTTTTGAAGATTGTCGATCTTGCCGCGGTCGCGAAAATTATTCGCGAGGCTGGCGCGTTGTCGGTTTGCGACAATACCTGGGCGCCGACGATTCAGCGGCCGTTCGACCTCGGCGCCGATCTCATCCTTCATTCCACGACGAAGTACTTTGGCGGCCATTGCGACGTGCTCGGTGGAATCATCGTCAGTAAGACCGCCAACGAATTTTTCGAACGCGTGCGCGCGATTCAATATTCCGGTGGCGCCGTCCCCTCGCCGTTCGATTGCTGGCTGATCTTGCGCGGGATGCGCACAGTGCCCTGGCGAATGCGCGCGCATTCCGAAAACGCGATGAAGGTCGCCAATTTTCTCGCGCAACATCGACAAGTGGAACGCGTGCATTACCCGGGATTGCGCTTGCATCCCGGACACGACATCGCGACGAAACAGATGTCGATGTACGGAGGAATGCTTTCGCTCGAAGTGAAAGGTGGCGCGAAGGCCGCCATGTCGGTCGCGGCGAAAACCAAAATCTTTACGCGCGCTACCAGTCTGGGTGGTGTGGAAAGTTTGATTGAGCATCGCGCTTCGATCGAAGGTCCAGGCACTACTTCACCAGAAGGATTGCTTCGCTTATCGATCGGCCTCGAGAACGCGGACGATTTAATCGAGGATCTCGATCAAGCACTCAAACTGTAGCCGCTTCGCTCTGCGAAGCGTGGCGTTCGCATAAATGGTGGGCGAGGCATTGCGTCCCAGAGGGCGACGGCTACAGACTCGCGGGCGGTTCGGGTGAATCGCCCCCACCCAAAAATCTTCGCCGGACAAGATCGACAACGTCGTGCACCTCAGCGACGCGCAGCAAGTAAGCTACGCCAAAAAAGATCCCTGCGCCGCAAGCGATCGTGATCAACATGACGAGCAGATTTACCAAAATCGGCGCGTGCGGATGAGGTGAAAAAAAGAACGTTGAGGCGAGCAAACAGATTCCGGCGAGCGCGGCGCCCGCGAGCAGCAGCTTGGCGAGTGTCCGAACCATCATGCCGGTCTCGAGACGCTCGGTGAAATGCCGCATCATGGAATAAAGAAAAAAGAAGTTTGTGATCGCGACCACGCTGGTGGAAAACGCCAGACCGCGATGACCACATTGCAGGTAGAAAGTTAGAAACCAGTTGAGCGAAAAGTTTATCGCGATGGACGACAACGTTACGAGCATGGGCAAGTATCGTTTGTTCAGCGCGTAGAACGCCGGCGCCAGGACTTTGTCGGCGGAGTAACCGGCGAGACCGATAGCGTAAAAGCGAAGTGCCCCCGCGGTTTGTCGCGTCGCCTCGGAGGTGAAGCGGCCGTGCTCGTAGATCAGGCGGATGATTGGCTCGGCCAGAATGATCAAACCGATCGCCGCTGGAATCGTGAGCAACAGCACAAGGCGAATGGAATGCGCAAGCGCGGAACGAAACCCGATCGTGTTGCCAACAGCGGCGCTGCGTGAAACCAGAGGCAACGTCACCGTTGCGACGGCAACACCAAAAATCCCGAGCGGCAATTGCATCAAGCGAAACGCGATGTTGAGCCAGCTCACGGGACCGTCACCGAGTCGCGCGGCGAAGCCGCTGTTGACCAGAACGTTTACCTGCACAGCGCTGGCCGCGATGATCGCCGGCGCCATCAACCCAAAGACTGTGCGCACACCTTCGTCGCGCCATTGAAAATCGGACCGGTATTTGTAGCCGACACGCCGCAGCGCCGGAAATTGCGCCGTCAATTGCCATAAGCCGCCGATGAGCGTCCCGATCGCCAACCCGACGAGCGAACGCGGGCCGAAATGGGGATCGAGCCACCAACCAATCGCCACGCCGCCGATGATCGAGCCAAGATTGAAGTAACTCGACGCCATCGCTGGCGGGCCAAACACATTTCTCGCGTTCAGCATTCCCATGACGAGCGCCGCGAGCGACACGAGAAGGATGAACGGCCACATGATCCGCGTGAGTTGAATCGTGAGAGCGGTTTTTTCAGGAGACCAACTCCACCACGTCATCACTCCGATGAGCTGCGGGGCGAAGACGATGCCGAGCAACGTAATCGCGCTCATGAAAACGGCGGTGAGGGTCGCGACCTTATTGGCCAGGCTCCAGGCCGATTCATCGCCTTCGGTGGCGATTTTTTTTGAGAACGTGGTGATGAATGCCGTGGAAAGGGCGCCTTCCGCAAAAAGGTCGCGCAGCATGTTCGGCACGCGAAACGCCATCAGGAAGGCGTCGAGATTTCGTCCCGCGCCGAAGAGTCCGGCGAATACCTGTTCGCGGACGAGCCCAAGAATTCGGCTGCAAAGAATCGCAATCCCGACTACGCCGGTCGCGCGCGTGCTGATTCGCTGGTTTTCCGTAGGTGACATCGGCGAGAAAAATCAACCGAGTTCGGCTTTACGAAAGAGAAATCTCGCTACGAATTTTTGACGCTGGGAGAGAGGAACCGTTGAAACGCAAAAGAGGCGACAATGGCGATGATCGCCACCGTGATGAATGCGGCAATACGATAAAGCTGATTAAGACTGTCGAGATCGTGCAGAAATAATTTGGCCAGGGTGAAGCAGAGCAGCGCGATGGCGGCGAAACGCGCGGCACGAACCTTGAATGAGATCCCAATGACGAGCAAAGCAAATGCGAACAAGGCCCACGCGATCGTGTAGGTCATGTCCCGGGCAAAATTTCCACCGAACGAAAACGTCAGGGTCGGCCCGATCGAAAAATAATCGGCGATCTCGATGTTCATGAGCAGGAACAAGGTGATTCCTGCGAGCAAATAAAGGATGGCCGGCGCAATGCATTCATAATTCTTTTCGCGTGGCGGTCCGAAAAGGCGGGCGCTCAACCCAAAACAAATTGCCGCTGCGCCGTAGACATAAAGATACCAATTGAAAATCGGAACCTGGCTGCGCGGATGGTAGTGCAAGACCGCGGGATTGATCGCGAGGCGGACGAACGCAGCGCAAAGCACGATTAAGGCAACCGCGCGCAGCCGCCGGTTCGGGATCCAGCGAAAAAGCAAAATGAGAGCGAGGCCTTCCAGCGCCCAGCCCAGCGTGATCCATTCACGCTCGAATTGAACGGGAAATACCAGACTGATGAACGTCAACACCGCTGCGCCTTGCGTCGCGAGCCGCGAATCGCCGGACGCGAGTGGGACGCGTTCTTTTCCGGCAAGATAGGCAACGCCGATGGTTGCGGGCAGCGCAAAAGCGAGCGGCAACAAGCCTATCCAATCCTCGCCGAAACGCTCGACCACGAACTGGTAAACAAACCAAAACTGTAACGGCCCGGCGACGGCGCCGATGAACCACGGCCATACCCGCTTGACGCCGCAAAAGTAAGGCGTCACTGCAAACAGCAGAAAAAGCGCAACATACCAGGCGACCACGACGGCTGGCTCGGCCGTTAAGAACATCTGTTGATGCCAGGCCCATTCCGCCAGCCACGTGAAAACAAGCGCACCGCCAATGATCGCTCCCAACGCCTCGGGCTTGGGCGTCGAGCGCGCCGTCACGGCAAGCGCGATCAGACCGGCATCGCCGAGCAGGAGCATGGGAAAGATGTAATCCCAACGATATCTAAACTGCGTCTCGCTTGTAAGAACGCAGAAGGCGAGCGCGGCGAAGCCGGTCACAGCGGTGGCCGCGATGCTCCAATTCTCGTCCGAGCGCGTCGCGCGCCGCGCGATACAAATCGCCAGAAATTGCGCTTCGATCGCAAGAAAAATGATCCGCGCCGTTTCCGGCCGCGTTGAACCAAAGATATCGGCGGCCCAACTGAACTCGATGATGACGGATCCGAACGCGGCGAGAAGAATAAGATAATTCCAACGCTTCAGCGCGCTCACCGCCGCCACACCGCAATTCAATATGCCGATGTAACCAAACAGCGCCGCTGGATTATCACGCCTCGTCCAGAGCAATGCCGGAGTAAGAAACCCGCCAACTATCGCGAGCCAGGCCGCGCTTTGGGCGTCGAGCTGCGTTGCGAGAATCAGCGCTGCGCCGGTGACGATCCACATGAGCACCGAAGCTGGGGTCAGCGCGATTAAGTTGTAGAACGAGTACGCGGCATAAATATCCGCATACAAAATGAGAATGCCGGTCGCACAAAGACTTTGCGCGGGAACTCGATACCGCCTCACTGCCGGGAACAGCGCGATGATGATCAACAACGCTCCGATCATCGCTCCGGCGACGATCCGCATCAGGGGCGTGATCAGATTGTTGTCGAAGGCGTACTTAACGAAGAAGACAACGCCGAGGAAGAGGGCTAATCCGCCAATCCACGCGAAAAGTTTTACTCCAAGAATCGACTCCCAGTTAATTGCAGGCGGCGACATTGCTGCAATCGGCGGCGTGCTCGGCGCAGGTTCTGGCGGTGGCTGCTGTAGAAATGCGGGAAGCGGCGGCGGATTTACCGGTCTCGCTGCCGCCGCTGCTGCCGTCCGGCTCTCGCGTTGTTCTTCTAATTTAAGAACCCGGCGCTTCAACTCTTCGACACTCCACTTCAGCTTCGAGAATTGAGCCGCGACGACAATCGAGACAACGAGCGAGGCGAGACCCAAAAGGGCCAGGAGAATCATATCTTCCATTGTCGATCTTTAGTTCGAGCGACGATCATCAGCTCTCACAAGCCGGTTGGACAATCGATAAATTCAAACGGCACCCGGAATTTTTTCGAGAGATGCGCAGCGAGCGCTTTCACACCGAACGTTTCCGTCGCGTAGTGACCGCCGAGCACGAGATTGATTCCCAGTTCTTCCGCCGCAATCGCGGCCCAATGTGGCGCTTCGCCGGTGATGAACATGTCGATCTTGTCCTGCGCCATTTTGTAAATCTCCGAGCCGGCGCCACCGGTGATGATGCCAACGGAGTTCGCCTTCTTCGGACCGAAATTAAAAACCTTCACCGGCCCGCCCAAAACGTTTCTGAGTTTGCGAATCAAGACGTCACGCGGCTGCGTTGATCTCGCCTTTACGCCGATGAGACTCCCTTTCTCTTCGAAAAACGACGATGTGGATTTGAGTCCGAGCGCTTTCGCGAGTTGCGCGTTGTTCCCGATATCGGGATGAATGTCGAGTGGAAGATGCGCGCTGTAGAGCGCGATGTTTTTCTCCATCGCGAGTTTCAATTGTCGATGTAGTGGGCCGGTCACGGATTGCAGTCCGGGCCAAAAGAGACCGTGATGCACGAGCAAAAGATCGACATCTTTCTTCGCTGCTTCGCTTAAGACACGCGTCGAAACATCCACGGCCGCGCCAATCTTCGTGACGCTGCCGGAGTTCTGGATTTGCAGACCGTTTAACGCATTTGCCCAATCCTCAATTTCGCAAACGCGCAGATAGTCGTCCGTGTACTGAACGATCTCATCAAGCGAGGCCATGCGAAAATTGTAGCGGCGTTTGTGTCAAACGCCGAACCAAAAGACAGGCGCTCGCCGCGGCGAGCGCCTCTACACTGCAAATACGATAACAGGCTGATCGACCCCGCGGACCTGCTGCGCCGGCAATTGCTCAAGTATCGATGGATCGCGCAGACATTTCTGCACGGCTGCGGTTACGAGGAGCGGCCGACCGACGGTTTTCGTTAGGCTTTCCACCCGCGAGGCGAGATTCACCGTGGCGCCAATGGCGGTAAATTCGAGACGCTGCGGCGAACCGATGCTGCCCACGATTGCCGGACCGCAATGAATCCCAATGCCGATTTGCAACGGCGCACGACCGTGCAAATCCCGATTCAACGCTTCGACCGCTCGCAAAATTTCCCGGCCGGCGGCGACAGCTTCATCGGCGCGCAACGATTCGTGATCGCCCGCGCCAAAGATGGCCATGAATCCGTCACCGAGATATTTGTTCACCATTCCTCCATATTGTTCCTCGACCACGCGCACGCTCACGCGAAAGAAATCGTTTAGGATTTCGACCACGTCGTGCGGTGAAGCGTTACTGGTGCGCGACGTGAATGACCGGATGTCCACAAACATGACCGTGACCTCTTCCTCCACGCCGGTCAGGCCCGGATCGTGCGCGAGGATTTGTTCGGCCGCGCGTTGACCGACATGCAAGCCGAAGGTTTGTCGCAATTTCTCCTTGTCCCTTAACTCGCGCAGCATGTGGTTGAACTCACCGAGCAGGCGACCGAACTCGTCAGCGCGCGCCACTGGAAGATCGACATCGAACTTTCCGCGCGACACTGCCTCAGCGGAGGCGCGAAGTTGATCGATCGGTTTGGCGACCAGGTGACTTATCATGAGCGAGGTGAAAATTCCGACAGCGATTCCAACAACGCCGACAAAAACGGCGAACCATTCGGTGTTGAGCGCCGGCGAGCGCGGAGCAAACATCAGCAGGAGCAGCGCAGCGATTGGACAGATCGATGCTGACACGGCCCACATCACCCCGCGGCCACGCAACGAGAGCGTGAAAATATTGGGCGTGAGATCGGCGCGAGCATCGCGAAAGAACACGGGAAACAATCCCCAGTGACTCGCCAGTTCGACAAGGAAAAATGTCTGCGTGACCGCGATGAAACCGGAAATGCAAAACGAGATCGGCAAATGCCGGAGCAATCGCGGATCGACCGAAGGTTGCAATTGCGAGAGCGAGATGAGGAAAACGGGGATGCAAACAAACCAGCCCGCGCCACTGATGGCAGCGCCAAACCACGGGAGATGAATCAAGCGCCGGCGCGCGCGGACCAGCAATTCGGCGCTGATGGCCGACCTTGTGCGCAGTCGATTGGCCACTGAACGCAAAAACCAGATGCGATCGAGCCAAAGCCAGATGCCGAGCGGATAAACAATTGCGTTCTGAATGGCGGTGGTGACAAAAAACCGATGCTTAAGCGCGGGCGTAAGAAGCGGTTCGACGATGACGGTGTTGTACAAAATATTAAACGCGCTTCCGAGAATTTGCGGCACCAGCGGTGCGAGCGCGGTCAGAAGAAGCGCGTAACGAAGACGTGAGGCGCTTACTTCCGAGGGAGAGTCCATGGCCGAAAATAATCGAGCAGGATCAAATGCGCTGTCGCTCGTTCGCAATCGCGCCGCACCTTCGAGAAATCGGTCAACGGCCCGAATTGAAATCCAGCGCTGAGCGGTTTGAAGAAATTGTCCTGATGACTAGGTAAGAGGTATCGTGGATGCAATCGATCGATCGCCGCCATGAGCCGCTCACGCGAATCGGGCAGAGCCACGCCAAGAATTGCAAGATCGACATGTTCGTTAGGCGGCAACTGCGTGGATGTTCCACCGGAATCAATGAAGATGCGTTGACCGTCGATCTCGATGAGGAAAGCGAGCGGCTCGCCGCAAACCCAATCCCCTGCGCGCGCCGGCGGACCAGTTCCCCGCGGTTCGCG
>Ga0209331_1000426_pt1 | contig 15254 bp, 9 predicted proteins | sample JacPinW_OM3H0_M3_FD_187971 | JGI IMG/M metagenome (GOLD analysis project Ga0209331, IMG submission 187971) | Forest soil microbial communities from Algoma, Ontario, Canada - Jack Pine, Ontario site 1_JW_OM3H0_M3 (SPAdes) (version 2) | ecosystem: Environmental > Terrestrial > Soil > Boreal...
CGAAACATCGCCCCCACCCTTCCCTCCCCCGCTTGCGGGGGAGGGTTAGGGTGGGGGGACTGGTATGCCGCCGCCAGCGTCTCACATTGTTCGCCCGAAAACAGGACACCCGTGGTGGCGCAACCATATTGATCGAGCTCCGCCGCAATTCTCGCCCAGTCGAGCGCGTCGATAGCAGCGGCAAGCGCGGTGGACGAATTCACCGCGTTTTGCCGCAACGCCGTCGCGATACGCCTCATGCTGCCTTCTCCCGCGCAAGGAGAGCGCGCTTGCGTTCCACGCCCCAGCGGTAGCCTGCGAGCGAGCCGTCCACGCGCACGACCCGGTGACATGGAATCGCAACAGCAATGGTGTTCGACGCGCAAGCCTGCGCGACGGCTCGCACCGAGTTGGGCTTGCCCAGGCGCTTGGCAAGCTCGCTATAGCTTGCGGTCGAGCCTGCCGGGATCGCGCGAATGGCATCCCACACGCGGCGTTGAAACGCGGTGCCGCGGATGTCGAGCGGCAGATCAAGACCCCGGTCGGGCTTCTCGATCAAGCCGACGATCTTCGCGACTTGCTGCTCGAACTCACGATCGCCGCCGATGAGCTTGGCGTTGGAAAAGCGATCCTGCAGCGAACGCACGAGAGCATCAGGATCGTCACCGAGTGCGATCGCGCACACACCCTTTTCCGTGGCCGCAACAAGGATTGAGCCGAGAGAGCATTCTCCCACCGCAAAGCGGATGATGGTGCCTTCTCCTCCGGCGCGGAAACTGGTTGCGGTCATGCCGAGGACATCGGGCGCCGATGCATAGAATCGGCCATTGGAGTTGAAGCCTGCCCCGTAGAGCGCCTCGGTCACCGTATCACATTGATCGAGCTCCTGGCGCATGCGCCGAGCACGGCAGGCATTGCCGTAGGCCTTGGGTGTAACGCCTGTCACTTCCTTGAAGATGCGGTGGAAATGGAAGGCGCTGAGACCCGCGGCCGCTGCGAGCGTGGCGAGGCTCGGCAGCGTCTCGCTGCTTTCGATCAAGCGGCACGCCTTCTGCACGGCGAGCGTATGGCGCTCGGCAAGGGTGGGCTCGTTCGGCCGGCAGCGTTTGCAGGGCCGAAATCCCGCCCGCTCGGCGTCGGCGCAGGTCGGGTGGAAGGCGACGTTCTCCCGGCGCGGCAGACGCGCCGCACATGTCGGCCGGCAATAGACGCCGGTTGTGCGGACCGAATAGTAGAAGGCGCCCACGGCACGAGGATCGCGCCGGCGCACGGCCTCCCACCGCTGCTCGTCGGTGAGAATTGCGGGAGGCACGGCGTGTTTTGCAACCATGTTCAATGCGGTCATTGTGATGCTCCATCCAATCGGACCAAACGGTCCTCCTGATGGGCAATCTAGGGACCTTGTGCTCGCAAGCACTCCGATCCTTGCTGTGAAATCAAAATAAGCCCCAAAGCGTAAATCCGCGATGGGGAATTGCGCCTTCGCGTCCAGGAGACGGGAAAAATCCCCAAACTTTGGCTGTTCCTGGCCGCTTTGTTGACCGCCGCCCGGTTCCTGCCCTAGTGCCTTGGTAAATATTTGGCAGGCATAACTATTCCATGGCCACGGAACGTTACAACGCCCGCGAGGTCGAGCCGCGCTGGCAGCAGGTGTGGGAAGAGCGGGAGATCTTTGCGACCCGCAACGAGGATCCGCGGCCAAAATACTACGTGCTCGAAATGTTCCCGTATCCGTCCGGGCGCATCCACATGGGGCACGTACGCAATTATGCGATGGGCGATGTGGTGGCGCGCTTCAAGCGCGCCAAGGGCTTCAATGTGCTCCACCCGATGGGCTGGGATGCCTTCGGAATGCCGGCTGAAAACGCCGCCATGGAGCGCAAGGTCCACCCCAAGACATGGACCTACGAAAACATCGCGACCATGAAGGCACAGCTCAAATCAATGGGGCTTTCGCTCGACTGGCGGCGCGAAATCGCGACCTGCGATCCCGGCTATTACAAGCACCAGCAGAAGATGTTCCTCGATTTTCTGCGTGCCGGTCTGGTCGAACGCAAACCGGGGAAAGTGAACTGGGATCCCGTTGATCAGACCGTGCTTGCCAACGAGCAGGTAATCGACGGCCGCGGCTGGCGTTCCGACGCATTGGTCGAGCAGCGCGAAATGCTGCAGTGGTATTTCGCAATTACGAAGTTCTCGGAGGACCTGCTCACCACCTTGAACCGGCTCAAGCGTTGGCCGGAAAAGGTACGCGTAATGCAACGCAACTGGATCGGCCGCTCGGAAGGGCTGCTTGTGCGTTTTGCGCTCGATCCTGCGACCACCCCTGACGGAGAAGACGAGCTCGAAGTCTTCACCACGCGCCACGATACTCTTTTCGGCGCGAAGTTCATGGCGCTTTCGCCGGATCATCCCCTTGCTCTGGCCGCCGCCGCGAAGGATCCCGCGCTGGCGCGCTTCATTGAGGAATGCAAGCGCCATGGCACCGCGCGGGAGATCATCGAGACGGCGGAAAAGCGCGGCTTCGACACGGGGATGAAGGCGATCCATCCCTTCGATCCCAGTTGGAAGCTTCCGGTCTATGTCGCCAATTTCGTTGTGATGGAGTACGGCACCGGCGCGATCTTTGGCTGCCCGGCGCACGATCAACGCGACCTCGACTTCGCCAACAAGTATGGACTCGGGAATACGCCCGTCGTCTGCCCGCCGGACGCGGATTGCGCGACGTTCGCTATCACCGATTCGGCCTACGAGGGCGAAGGACGCATGATCAATTCCCGCTTTCTCGACGGCATGTCGAGCGAGCAGGCAAGGGAGGAAGTCGCGCGTCTGCTTGAAAGCACGACACGAGGCAATCGGCCGGTCGGAATGCGCCAGGTCAATTTTCGGCTGCGCGACTGGGGCATCTCGCGCCAGCGTTACTGGGGATGCCCGATCCCGGTCATCCATTGTGAGACTTGCGGAATCGTGCCGGTGCCGGAGGGCGATCTGCCGGTGAAACTCCCCGATGATGTCGAGTTCGATCGGCCCGGCAATCCGCTCGACCGCCATCCCACCTGGAAGCACGTCATCTGCCCGCGCTGCAATCGGCCCGCCCGGCGCGAAACCGACACGATGGACACGTTCGTCGACTCGTCCTGGTATTTCGCACGCTTCACCGATCCGTGGATCGATGCGCCGACCGACCGCAAGGAAGTCGATCGCTGGCTTCCGGTCGACCAATATATCGGCGGCATCGAGCACGCCATTCTGCATCTGCTCTACAGCCGCTTCTTCACCCGCGCGATGAAAGTCACCGGCCATGCCGGGCTCGACGAGCCGTTTGACGGGCTGTTCACCCAGGGAATGGTGGTGCACGAGACCTATCGAGCCAAGGACGACTGGGTGATGCCCGCTGAAGTTAAAATTGATACAGCTGGCAAGGGGCGCCGTGCGCGACAGAGATCGACTGGTAGGTTTGTCAAAATTGGGCCAGTCGAGAAGATGTCGAAGTCGAGACACAATACCGTTGACCCCGATGACATTATCGCAACCTACGGTGCCGATACGGCGCGCTGGTTCATGCTGTCCGACTCTCCGCCGGATCGCGACGTGATCTGGACGGAAGAAGGCGTCCAGGGCGCGTGGCGATTCGTGCAGCGGCTGTGGCGGCTGGTGAACGAGGCGGCCGGGGTCGCCGCACCACCCAGCGCCCTCCGGCCGGCAGCGTTCAGCGAGGCCGCACTTGCTCTGCGCAAGAGCGCCCATCGCGCGCTTGCTCGCGTCTCTGAAGACATCGAACGGCTGCGTTTCAACGTGGCCATCGCGCAAATCTATGAATTCGCCAACGCGTTTGGGGCTTCGCTGGGCAGCATCGAGACTGAGCCAACGGCCGACTACCGCTGGGCCGTGCGCGAGGCCGCCGACATCCTGGTGGCGCTGTTTCACCCCATGATGCCGCACCTGGCCGAGGAATGCTGGGCTTTCCTGGGGCATACGGCTCCGGTGGCCGTGCAGCCCTGGCCGGAACTGGAACCGGCTCTTCTTATCGAGGACAGCATCACACTTCCGGTCCAAATCAATGGTAAGAAACGCGATGATGTCACAGTTGCGCGCAACGCTCCGAACGCGGACATCGAGACGGCCGTGCTGGCGCTCGAATCGGTGAAACGGGCGCTTGCGGGCAAGCCGCCCAAGCGGGTGATTGTGGTGCCCCAGAGGATCGTGAATGTGGTCGCCTGAGAGCTCCTTCTTGCGTCTTTGCCGAGGCGCTGCGGCGCTGGCGATTGCCGCGCTCACAGCCGGCTGCTTTCAGCCGCTGTATGGCGAACGCACGGTGGGAGGAGGCTCCATTCTGCGCGACCAGCTCGCGGCGGTGGACGTCCTCCAGATCTCCGCACCCAAGGGAACCGACGACGAGCGGCTCGCGGTCGAAATCCGCAACGCGATTCTATTCGATTTTACCGGGGGTGGGGCCGAGGCACCGCCGGTCCACCGCCTGAAAATTTCGATGGCCACGACGCGAACAGCTATCATTGTGGACAAAAACACGGGCCGTCCCGACTATGAGGACTACGGCATCACGGCGACCTATTCCTTGACCGAGATCGCGACCGGCAAGATCGTCGTCACGGGACAGACGTTCTCGCGCGTGACCTACGATATCCCCGGCCAGCAGCAGCGCTACGCGCGCCTGCGCGGCCTGCGTGACGCCGAAAGCCGGGCGGCGAAAGTCATTGCCGAGAACATCAGGGCACGGCTGTCATCCTATTTCATTGCGGGCGCGTAGGAGGCTCTGAGGGCTGATGCATACTCGCGCAGCAAACTCGGTGCGCTCCCCTCCCCCTTGTGGGGAGGGGTTGGGGGTGGGGGTGGGGGCACGGCTCTTGTGCAACAACGATTACCCCCCTCCCCACCCCTCCCCCACAAGGGGGGAGGGAGCGCGCCCGTCGTGCTGCGCCGCTGTGCCACGGAACCTGCGCTAACGGCCTCCCCGTGGTTGCGATCAAGGCAGCTGAGGTCGAAAATTTCCTGGCACGCGCTGATCGGGCGCCGCCGGTCATTCTTGTTTACGGCCCCGATGCCGGCCTCGTGCATGAGCGCGCCGAGGCATTGATTCGCAACTGGGTTGAGGACCCCTCCGACCCGTTTGCGCTGGTCCGTCTGGAAGGCGACGAGCTCGAGCCTACCCGTCTCATCGAGGAAGCAAACACCATTCCGCTGTTCGGCGGCCGGCGCGCCGTATGGCTCAAAGGAGGAGGACGCAATGTCGTCCCTGCCGTGGAGGCGCTCATCGCTTCGCCCTCACCGGATTGCCGCGTTGTGATCGAGGCGGGAGAGCTGCGGGCGAATTCACCGCTGCGCGTTGCCTGTGAGCAGGCGAAGGATGCGATCGCGTTGCCGTGCTACCCGGACGACGAAGAACAGCTGCTCCGCCTGATCGAGTCGGAGATGCGCGGCAGCGCCTTGTCGATCTCGCAGGAGGCGTCCGCCGCGCTCGTTTCGCTTTTGGGCGGCGATCGGCTGGCCTCGCGACAGGAGCTGGCGAAGCTTGCGCTGTTTGCAAGGGGCAAGGGACAGGTCGGACTGGAAGACATCATTGCCGTGGTATCCGATGCGTCGGCGCTTGAAGCCGACGATCTCGTCGACGCGGCGTTTGCCGGACACTCCGCTGAGCTGGAAGTCAAGTTCGGCAGGGCGCGCACCGCAGGGATCGCTGCCGGGACGGTGGTGTTCGCGGCCGTGCGCCACGCCGCCCAACTGCACAAAGCGAGACTCGCAATCGAACGGGGTGCGTCCTCATGGGAGGCCACGAAGGGCATCTTCGGCTATTTCAAACGTAAAGACGCAATCAATACAGCGCTGCGAATTTGGACATCAGCGCGGCTCGAACGTGCGATGACGCAGCTTGCGGAGGCTGCGCTCGAGTCGCGCCGGCAATCCGCGCTGGCGGCAGTGATCGAACAGCGCGCGTTGCTTGCGCTGGCCGCAAATGCGGGTGAAAGGAGCGGGGCTCGGCGCAGGCCGTAGCAGATCGTAGCCCGGATGAGCGAAGCGACATCCGGGGTTTTGCCCTCCCCGAACATAAACCCGCATGTCGCCCGTCTCCGCTAAAGCTTCGACGGGCTAATGTGGGTGCGGCCGCCGAAGCCTCGGCGAAGGCGGCTGCGCTCATGCGGGCTACACGGCTACCAGGCATCAACTGCCCTGCAAGCGCCGCAGCAGATCATCGAGTTGATCAAGGTCGCGGAACTCGATCGTCAGCACGCCGCCGGCGCCACGCTGGGTCAATTTGACCTTAAGCCCAAGCTGGTCCGACAGGCGCCGTTCGAGCGCGAGCGTGTCGGCATGTTTTTGTTGCGCGGTCTTTGTGCCTGGGCGCGCCGGTGTGCGGTCTTTCGCGAGCGCTTCCGCCTGGCGTACATTCAATCCGCGCTGCACGATCTCACGCGCGATGCGCTCGGGATCGGGGCTTCCGATCAGGCTGCGCGCCGCGCCAGCTGATATTTTTCCTTCGCGTATGTAGGCCTTGACCGGTTCCGGCAGTTTCAACAAGCGCATTGTGTTTGTTACGTGCGCGCGGCTTTTGCCGACGAGCTTCGCAATCTGATCGTGACTATGCTCGTACTCGCTCGCGAGCATTTGATAGCCGGCACCTTCTTCGAGCGGATTGAGATCGGAGCGCTGCACGTTCTCGATGATCGCGAGCTCAAGTGCCTGGCTATCGGTGGCTTCCAGCGGGACGATCGGAATCTCATGCAGGCCCGCGCGCTGCGCGGCGCGCCAGCGGCGCTCGCCCGCGATGATTTCATAGTGATCGCTCGATGCTTCCAGCGCACGAACGACCACGGGCTGAATGATGCCGCGCTCTTTGATGGACGCGGCAAGGCCGTCGAGCTCTGCCTCGGAAAAGCTGCGACGCGGGTTGCGCGGATTAGGCTTGAGAAACTCGATGGGCACACGCCGTTGCGCACGCGCTCTCTCCGGCGCCCTGGTTTCCTCGCCGACATCTCCCATGAGCGCCGCGAGGCCGCGCCCCAATCGCGATCGGCTGTCATCCGCCATGAGGTCCCCCGGTCATTTCAGGACGGCAATGTCATTGCCGGCACCGCAGTGTTGCCGCGATCGCGCAACGCAATCAGCTCTTTCTCGCGTTGGATGATTTCGGTAGCGAGCCGCAGGTATGCTTCGCTGCCGACGCATTTGAGATCGTAGACCAGAACCGGCTTGCCGTAAGAGGGCGCCTCCGACACGCGCACATTGCGCGGAATGATGGTGTCGTAGACTTTCTCTTTGCTGTTCGCACGCACGTCAGCGACAACCTGATTAGAGAGATTGTTGCGGGCATCGTGCATGGTGAGCACGATGCCATGAATCACGAGATCGGGATTGAGCGCGGCTTTGACGCTCTGCACGGTTTGCAAGAGCTGCGACAAGCCTTCGAGCGCGAAGAACTCGCACTGCAGCGGCACCAGGATCGCGTCCGCCGCAGCCATGGCGTTGACCGTCAGAAGATTGAGCGAGGGCGGACAATCGATCAGCACATAAGTAAAGGCGCTTGCGTGCGTCCTGGCGGCGCGCAGCGGTGCAAGCCCGTTGCGCAGCCGCAGTGCGCGATCGGCGGCCTGACTGACTTCGAGCTCAAGGCCGGAAAGATCGAGTGTTGAAGGCGCAATCGAAAGCCGCGGCACCGCGGTGGTCATGACCGCATCGGGCAATGCCGCCTCGCCGATGAGAACATCATAAGTCGAGCGCCTGCGGCTGCGGCGATCGATGCCGAGTCCGGTCGAGGCATTCCCTTGCGGATCGAGGTCGAGGATGAGCACCTGCTCGCCAACGGCGGCGAGTGCGGTGCCGAGATTGATGGCGGTTGTCGTCTTGCCGACGCCGCCTTTCTGATTGGCGATCGCGATAACGCGCGGCGGAGTGGGGTTGGGAATCCGGCTTTCCGGCGCAAGCGGGTTGGCCGACGGCGCCGCTCCTTCTGCACTGTCGTTCATGACATCGCACCCTGGCATCGCACCTGCCGCAAGGGAAACCGCCGACGCGAATCGCGCGTGAGTTTATGGCGCGGTTGTGGACCGCTCCAAGCCTTGGATCACAATGATCCGGCCCGCCGGATCCGTGCGGCTCGCGACCACTTTGGCACGCATTTTCCAAAACTTCGAGGCTTGCGCGAGCTCAACCTGTGCACTTCGTCCCTTCGGGAAGAGGCCGGTCGCCCCGGTTTTGCTCAGAAGCGGAAAGCACAGGTCCAACAATGGCTTAAGCGGATAAACGGCGCGCGCGCAGACGACGTCGGCAGGGCCGGCGAATTTGGGCGTGAAGGTCTCAAAGCGTTCGGCGTGCACTTTTGCCGGCAGCTCAAGCTCGCGCTGGGCTTCGCGCAGGAATGCTGCTTTTTTTGCGTTGCTTTCGACAAGATGGACCACCGCGCCGCTCTCTGGGCGAAGCGCACAGGCAATGACGGCGCCAGGAAAGCCGCCGCCGGAGCCGATGTCGACCCAGACGCGCGCGTCGGGGGCGAGATCCACGAGTTGAAGCGAATCCGCGATGTGCCGGGTCCACAGGCACGGCACCGTCGATGCTGCGATCAGGTTGGTTGTGCGCTGCCAGGCGAGAAGGAGTGCCACGAAGCGATCGAGCCGCGCGGCGGTTTCACGTGAAACAACAGGAGTTATCAGGAGGGCACGAGCGCGATCTGCCGCAAGCGTGGGGGATACATGAGCCGGCAGGGCTGTCACCTCCCCTTTCATTGCACGCGCCCGGTGGCCTTGGGCCCGGCAGCCTTGCGCCCGATAGCCTTGGGCGCGCGGCGTTGGCGCTTGAGGTGGGCGACAAGGAGGGTGAGCGCAGCGGGGGTGATGCCGTCGAGCCGGGCGGCTTGGCCAATGGTGCGCGGGCGCAGCGCTACAAGCTTCTGGCGGACTTCATTCGAGAGGCCGCGAAGCTCGGTGTAGTCGAGGGTCTCCGGCAGCTCCAGGCCTTCGTCTCGCCGATAAGTGGCAATATCCGCCGCCTGACGGGAAAGGTACACGTCGTATTTCGCGTCGATCTCCAATTGTTCGGCGATTTTGGGCGGAAGCTCGTTAAAGCGCGGCCAGATCGAGGACAGCCGTGCAATCCCGATGTTGGGGTGGGACAAGAGCTCAAAGGCGCTGCGGCGCTGGCCGTCCTTGTTGAGGACGAGGCCATGGCGTTCCGCCTCGGAAGGAGTGAGGGAAACCGAGCCGGCGAATTGCCGCGCGGCTGCCAACGCAGCCATTTTCTCCCGGTGCCTGCGCGCGCGCGCATCGCCCACGCAGCCGAGGCGAATGCCTTTATCCGTGAGGCGCTGGTCGGCATTGTCGGCCCGCAAGGTGAGCCGATATTCCGCGCGGGAGGTAAACATGCGGTAGGGCTCGGTGACGCCTCGGGTGACGAGATCGTCGAGCATGACGCCGAGATAGCCTTCCGCCCGGTCAAAGACGATTTCCCCTCCCCCGCCCGCCCGTAATCCCGCGTTGAGACCCGCGACCAGCCCCTGCGCCGCAGCCTCCTCGTAACCGGTCGTTCCGTTGATTTGCCCGGCAAGGAACAAGCCGGGCAGGCGCTTCGTCTCAAGCGTCGGCCGCAGCTCCCGGGGATCCACATGGTCGTATTCAATGGCATAGCCCGGCCGGGTCACGCGGGCGCGCCCAAGACCGGGGATGGTGGCCACCAGCGCAAGCTGCACCTCTTCCGGCAGCGAGGTGGAGATGCCATTGGGGTAGACGGTGGCGTCGTCGAGACCCTCCGGCTCAAGGAAGATCTGATGCCCATCGCGCTCGCCGAAGCGCACAATCTTGTCCTCGATGGAGGGGCAGTAGCGTGGACCTCGGCTTAAGATCTGCCCGGAATACATGGGCGAGCGGTGCACATTCGCGCGTATGATTGCATGGGTGGCCGCAGTGGTGCGGGTGAGCCCGCATCGGACCTGCGGATTGGTGATCGCGTCGGTCAGGGTCGAGAACGGCTCCGGCGGATCGTCGCCGGGCTGTATTTCGATTGCGCTCCAATCAATTGTGCCCCCATCGAGCCGCGGCGGTGTCCCGGTCTTCAGGCGGCCGAGGGAAAACCCTAGCCGCTCGAACGTCCCGGACAAACCAACGGCAGGGGCCTCTCCCACGCGCCCCGCCGGGATCTGACGCTCCCCGATGTGAATGAGGCCGCGCAGGAACGTGCCGGTAGTGATCACGACCGCTCCGCAGTTAAGCGTGCGTCCGTCGGCAAGCTTTACGCCGGCGATTTCCTTGCCGTGGAGGGCCAAATCATCGACCTCCCCCTCAATCACGCGCAGATTGGGTGTATCCCGGATGGCCTGCTGCATTGCAGCGGCGTAGAGCCTGCGATCGGCCTGGGCGCGTGGCCCGCGCACGGCAGGTCCTTTGCGGCGGTTGAGCACGCGGAACTGGATGCCGGCGAGATCGGCAACGCGCCCCATGAGGCCGTCCAGAGCATCGATCTCCCGCACGAGATGCCCCTTGCCCAGCCCTCCGATGGCGGGATTGCAGGACATGGCCCCGACCGTGTCGAAGCGATGGGTCACGAGCGCGGCTGTTGCGCCGAGCCGCGCGGCCGCCGCCGCGGCTTCACAGCCGGCGTGTCCGCCCCCGACGACGATCACATCAAATCGTGCATTCACGGGCTTCTTCCAGTGCGGTCTTGCGGAGTGATGCTCGACATTGCGTTCTCCGCGCCTCGCTCCAGGTTTCACGTGAAACAGAGGCCGTTCTAGTCGTGCCTATTCTTTAACCATTGCACTTTCAATTTGCAAAAACGCAACTTTTGCTGATCCTATGCCGGATCATTGCAACCTACAGTAGAATGAATCGGACAAGCCCTTCTGTTCACTCACACCCCGCATATATTTCAGATACGAAATGTAGTCAAATGAAGCCGGCCAGTGCCGTTCGTCTTTTCGGGAATTCTGTTCTCACCCAATGAACGAGTCGGCCGCTGACCCAGCGCGTGGACTCATAAACTCTGAACCAGATGCGGATAGCTGCCGGCTTGAGGAAGGCGAGGTAGTTGGCTGCGAGTTTGTCGTAATGGGTGGCGGTCGCGCCGGGCGTGAGGCCGAGTTGCCCAGGCAGGCCATTGGCGTCACGACGGAACCTTGATCGGAAGCCCGCCTCGCGACCGGCCTGGTGGCCAGTGCTTCCATGATCTGGTCCCCAGATACCACCTGTCGCCAGTGTTCAAAACGACTTTCATAACCGCAGACTGGTCCCTGCAAAATCGATATTATGCAACTCGGCCGGCTGGCAGGGCACGAGATGTTCCATCGGTTGAGCAGCAGTGATCTTGTCACATCTCTGATCGATTTTGCCGCATCAAGGCTGTGGCTTCTCGTCGCCGCGTCGCGTGCGAGGATGGGGAGTGCGGTAGCTGCGTGGCCGCTCTCAACACGCGCGCGGCTTATCGGCGGGATGACGCGGTGCTTGCTGCCGATGTGGCTTGCGCTGGCAACTCTGATTCTTGCAACGCCCACGCTGCCCTGCGCCGCTCAGGAACGCGGCTATCTCGGCGTCGAGTTGCAGGATCTCAGTATTGAGCGCACCCACCAGCTTCGGCAGGCACTTGGGCGCGATGCCGTGCGGGGCGTCCTAGTGGTGAGCCCAAGGCGCGGAGGAAGTCCCGCTGAGCAGGCAGGTTTGCTTGCTGACGACATCATCCTCGCCCTTGACGACCTGCCAATGGAGAGCATGGCTGCCGCCGTCGATTACATCGGTTCCCGGGCGCCGGGAACACGTCTCAAAATACAGATCTGGCGCGATGGCGAGCGGCGCGACCTGCTCGCAACGCTCGGCCGCTTCCCCGAAACGCTCGCCCTGGTATCGCAAATCCAAGCGCTAACGAACCAGCGTAGATATACAGAAGCAATTCCGCTTGCCGAGCGGCTGGTTCAGCTAACCCAGGCCAATTCAGCACCGTTGTCCGCGGATTACGCGGCGGCGCTCGATCGGCTGGGCGATGCGCTCTATGCGGACGGCAGATACCCCGAGGCTGAGCCGCTCAACAGACGCGCGCTCGCTATTCGGGAGCAAGCTTTGGGCGCCAGGCATCCCGATGTCGGTTGGGCCCACAACCGCCTCGGCAACACCCTCGACATGCTTGGCCGTTACGACGAGGCCATCGCGCACTACCGCAGCATGATTTCCATTATGGAAGTTGCGCGTGGGCTCGAGCACGACGATGTCGGCCTTGGACTCGGGAATGTCGGCAACACATTGCAGAAGGCCGGGCGTTATACGGAAGCCACGGCGACCTTGCGGCGTGCCCTTGCCATTCGCGAGAAGGCGCTCGGGCCTGAGAGCCCCACGCTGGTCAATACCCTGCGACAGTTCTGCGACGCGCTCTATGCGGACGGCAAATACAGCGAGGCTGAGCCGCTGAACAGGCGCCTGCTTGCCATTCGCGAGCAAACGTTGGGCGCCATGCATCCCGATGTCGGCTGGGCCCACATCAAACTTGGGAACGCGCTTGATGGGCTTGGCCGCTACGACGAGGCCATCGCGCACTACCGCAGCATGATTTCCATTATGGAAGTTATAGAGGGGCCCGAGCACGACGATGTCGGCCTGGGACTCGGCAATCTCGGCAACACCTTGCGAAAGGCCGGCCGTCATGCCGAGGCCGCGGCGACCTTGCGGCGTGCCCTTGCCCTTCGCGAGAAGGCGCTCGGGCCTGACAACCCCAAGCTGGTCTGGATTCTGGAAAAGCTCGGCGACGAGTTGTTTGCAATCGGCCAGTCCGATGAAGCAAGGCTTTTTTCGCAGCGCGCGCTGGCGATCTGGGACAAGACACAGGCGCAGCCGCCCACCGAGCCGTTCCCCCGCATCGAGACCGGCATGCATGGTGCGCCGATCAAGCGCATCAGCGTGGACAATGCCTGCGAAATGATGGTGACGGGCTCTGAAGACAAGACGGCGCGGCTGTGGGAGTTGCCGAAGGACAACGCGCGCGAGCCGAAGCTGATGCGCGTGCTGCGGGTACCGATCGGATCCGGTTTTTACGGCCGGGTCCAAGCCGTTGCGCTCTCTCCCAACGGCCAGCTCGTCGCCGCCGGCGGCTGGAATCGAAATAATGATCATCGGGTGTACGTTTTTGACAGCGCGACCGGCAGGCTCGTTCGCCGCTTGAGCAAACTTGCCAGCCCGATCGAACACCTCGTGTTTTCGCGTGACGGCAAGTTTCTCGCGGCCACGCTCCACGACGGCGAAGGCGTGCGGATCTGGAAGACGGGAAACTGGACTCTCGTCGCGCAGGACCAGGACTATTCCGAGGAAAGCTACGGCGCGGCTTTTGACGCGGCCGGCAGGCTCTATACGGTCGCATATGATGGATTGCTGCGTCGCTATGGGGTGGACTTTAAGCTCGAAGCAAAGGTGAAGACCTCCGGCGGCGCCAACCCATATACCGTTGCCGTCCATCCAAAAGGCGAGATGGTAGCGGTAGGATTTGCAAATAGCCCTGCCGTCGAGGTCTATGACGCGCAACAACTCAAGCTCCTGTTCGTGGCCGCCACGGGAGGGGCGCGTGATTTCTACGCTGTAACCTGGTCAGCCGATGGAGAGCGGCTGTATGCGGGCGGACGCTACACGATCGACGGCGCTACCGCTGTGCGCATCTGGGAACGAGAAGGCCGCGGCGAGGCACGCGATGTCCCGATCGCTCACAACACCATCATGGGCGTTCAGCCGTGCGCCGATTCGATTGCAGTGGGCGCGCAAGATCCGGCCTTCGGTCTGATCTCGCTCACGGGTGAGAAGCGGCTTTGGCAGGAAGGCCACAATCCCGACATGAGCGAAAAGGTGGGGGATAACTTCAAGGTCTCCGACGACGGCAGCAGGGTGCGTTTTGGTCTGGGCCAGGGGGGTGAGAGCCCGGTTCTATTCGATCTCATGACCGGGCGTCTTATGGATCAGCACGTGCAAACAAGCGGGCTCGCAAAGCCCGACGCCGAAAGCCTCAAGCTCAGCGATTGGAAAAATAACAGACCGCCCAAGCTCGACGGCAAGCCGCTCGAAACCGAACAATTCGAAACGTCGCGCTCGGTTGCCATCGCACCCGGCGGCGACCGCTTCGTGCTCGGCACGGAGTGGTATCTCAGGGCTTATGACAAGGACGGCAAGGCGCTTTGGAAGAAGCCTGTTTCCGGCATCGCTCGGGGCGTCAACATTGCCCGCAACGGCAAGCTTGTCGTTGCGGCCTATGGTGACGGCACCGTGCGCTGGCATCGGCTCGCGGACGGCGAGGAAATCGTCGCTTTATTCGTGCAGCCGGACAGCCGTGAATGGGCGCTGTGGACACCGCAGGGCTATTACGCTTCGTCGGTGGCAGGCGATCAGTTGATCGGATGGCAACTCAACAAGGGTTGGGAGCAGGCGGGAGAGTTCGTCGCCGCAGCGCGGCTCAAGCAGCACCTCTAAGCCCCGACATCGTCAAGCGCGCCTTCGAGCTTGCCGACGCCGAGGCGGCGGTGCGCGAGGCCGATCTGCAAGACTTCAAGCTTGCCGATCTTGCGATCCGCACGCCGCCGCAGTTCCGCGTCATCGATCCGCACGACAAGGCGCATGCCAACCGCAGCCCGGTCGCAGTGCACATCGCGATCGCGGGCGCTGATGATCCCATCACCGGGTTCGACGTGACGGTGAACGGCCGGCAAGTAACGCCGCGCACCGTGCGCGACCTACCGCCTGGAGCTCTAGAAGCCGGGGCTCCCACGCTCAATGTGCCGCTCGAGAAGGGGGAAAATCGAATTCAGGTCACAGCCCGCAATGATGTAGGGGAGACCGTAAACGAACTGATGGTCTATCTCGATCGCGAAGGCCTGCTCGACCGAAAGGGCCGGCTGTTCCTTCTGGCAGTTGGCGTTGACGATTATTCCAAGCTCGGGCAAGCGAGCGCACTGCATTATGCCGGGGCCGATGCCCGTCTGATCGTGGACACGCTCACCCAGAAGGCTGGACCGCTGCACACCGAGGTCAAGTCGAAGCTCCTGGTCAGCGGCGGCGACATGCCTCCGACCAAGGACAATATCGAGGACGCCCTCCTCCTGTTCCGCGAGGCCCAACCAGAGGATACGGTGATCCTGTTTCTTGCCGGACATGGTGTGAATGACGGGGCGGATTATCTCTTCCTGCCCGAGAACGCGCAGAAGACGGAGAAGGACGAGTGGCGCCCGTCCTCGGTCGTGCGCTGGCACATATTACAGCACGCGTTGCAGGAAGCCCATGGCAACCGCCTCATGTTTGTCGATACCTGCCATGCCC
>Ga0209331_1000427_pt1 | contig 15251 bp, 16 predicted proteins | sample JacPinW_OM3H0_M3_FD_187971 | JGI IMG/M metagenome (GOLD analysis project Ga0209331, IMG submission 187971) | Forest soil microbial communities from Algoma, Ontario, Canada - Jack Pine, Ontario site 1_JW_OM3H0_M3 (SPAdes) (version 2) | ecosystem: Environmental > Terrestrial > Soil > Boreal...
GCTGCGGTTGTTGGCGAGCCGATCCATCCATGCGGTTCGGTTGAAAGATGGTTGTCGTTAAGGTCGACGGAATTTGTGTCGTCTAGATTCGCTGGCGCTAATGACCCTGGCGCGCCGCTACCGTTAGTGCCTATTGCGGAGACAAGAAATACATCCTCTGAGCCGGCGGTTGCAGGGGATGTGTTGTAGGTAGCGACGGTTGCCGGAGTTGTAGTGCGCGGACCGACGATTATGGGAACGATTTCCGTTAACGGTTTTGCTGCCGTTCCTACCGACAAACTACGATAGCCAATCGCATGATAGGGGCGATACGTCATTTCAGTAACGACGCGCGCAGTTGCGGCTTCAACGCCAGCTTGTGCAAAGAAGCCCGCTTTATCTATCCGGCCATAAGCCGCCGCCGTCGTTCTTTCCGTCGTTGTTGTAGTCAGAAAAGCGACAACAGCGATGGCAGCAAGCACGACCATTATCAACGTCAAAACAAGAGCAAAACCCGCGCGCGAGCTGTCGGACCTAGTATTGAATTTCACGGTTCTGAGATTCATGGTCTGACCGCGTCGTGTAACTTGATGCGAGTACTAAACTGATGCATGTGCGGCAATATCTGATTTCGATAAACAGGACTCGCACTGTCGAACCAAACTCCAGTTCCTATGCCCTGTGTTGTAAGTTGTCGGGCTGCTTGCGGACTCATAGCTTTGAATGAAATCTCGATGAACTGGGGCAGAGTGCTGTTGTAAGTAACGGGGTAGGTCCTTGGCGCGAGCGCTCCAGCGCTAAACTCGTAGGGCACAATCTTCAGGTCCCAAACGTAAGCCGCCACATCTTCATCCTGCGCGGGCAACACCGCTGGGCTCGAAGGAGCGTAAACAGTGGCAGGATTTATCGGACCCGGTCCACCAGGAAGACCAGCTCCCTGTAAACGCGTGAAGGTAGCGTCACTGGCAAAAAAATGCCGGCGCAAGACGTAAGCGTGCCTTGAATTATCCCATGTACAGTAGAATCCAACCGCACACAGATCGCTGCTATTAACTGCAGGATTATTCGTATCGACGTTTCTTTTCGGCACCAATGCGTAGGCCTGCTGGTTATGCACGGGACCATCCGCGTCGCCTGACTGGGAATAAACGTTTTCAAGTGCAAGAACCGGCGCCTTATCGTGTGTCACAACGACCGCCAATTCACGCGACATGAGTTCCATTGCCGCCCTGGCGTCGCGAAACGGATCAGTCCGTGCTTCCGAATTGCGCCAGATTCCCTGCGTTGCAGACAGAATTTGCGCGAGGATGGCGACCAGAAATACGACAATTGCGGTCGAGATCAGGATCTCGATCAAGGTAAAGCCGCAACGCGATTTCGCGTCGGCCGCCACTCGCCTTCCGATGCTGTCAGTGTGCTGCGATGATCGAGACATAATCCATTCTCGGTGTTCCAGCTTCACGCGCAGTTATTTGGACGCGCACTTCGCTTGCTGTTCCGTTCACTATTCCTTCGGGAGCGTTTCGAAATCGAAGCTCGATTGTAAAGTAGTCGTTCGCCGCGACGAACTGGCCGTCATAAGTGGCGTGCAGAGGAGTGCCTGGGGTGCCGGAAGCCGTGTTCTCGGTCGACAAGTCGATAGCTCCGGACGCGCTGTTCAAAGATGCAAGACTCACACTCGTAAACTGCTGTGAGCGCAGCGTGGAAAAGATTTCCTCGGCGAGATGATTAGCTCGCGTTTCCTGGATAGTTGCGCGGCCAGACGCCAGTCCGATCGGCAGAAGTCCTATAATGGCGACGAGCGCGAAGCTGATCACACCGAGCGCCAGAACGATTTCGACCAAGGAAAAACCAAATGCGGTTTGTGCGCTGCAACGGCGTACACGGGACTTCATCGAATTACGTATTTCGCGCGCCCAGTGAATTTCGCGATCTCAACCTCGCCACGAACGGGCTCTCCCGAAGACTCGCGAGCGGTAAGGTTTTCTATCCCTCCGCTCACGCTTCCTTCAAAAACAACTAATCGCATCGGAGAAGCGCTTGTTGGTTGAATGATCGCCCCTGTGGAATCGAACTCGATATAGGGACAGTTGATCGTACCGCCAAGTGCGGGGAATGAAAATGCCGAAGTCGTTGTATTGCTGACGCTCGTCAAACACGTACCAGTTCCGCTGGACTCATTTTGACTCCGGAAGCTAATTCCCGTCGGCAGCTTCTGCCATTTTGTGACCTGCGATTTTCCTCCGCCTGAAGCGTTATCTTCAAAAACCGCGTAGGTGCGATAAGAATAATCTTGGATCATTTGCGGCGTTGCCGAAGCGGGCAGCACAGTTGCAAACGCGACGTACGTGTTGCGCGCGTCCGACAATGCCAGGGATCGGGCTTGTTCAATGATGCTTGTGATATTACTGATCGCGCCCTTGCGGCCAGAAGACTTTGACAAGTTCGTGACGGCCGGAACGACGGCTACGAGCAAAAGCGCGATGATGCCGATGACGACGAGAAGTTCCAAGAGCGTAAAGGCGCGCGAGTTCGTCGGGCGTGAAAACACGCTCAGAGCCTATGCATTTGATCGCAAATTGTCGATCTTGGGAAATCTCGACCAGGTCATCTCTTTGTAAGATAAGAGGATGTGCTCCGCCGATTTGTGCCGAATCAAAGAGCGAACCCGAACGGCCGTAAACCGGTGGTACGCGTCGGCATCATCATCTTGCTGATCCTCGGGTTGATCAGATTTCTCTTTTGGTTGTTCGCTTCGAACTGAGCTCGGGAAATCCGAGTCTTTTGAGTCGCGATTCCTCCACGGCTGAGAATTTTCGCAAAATTAAGAGGAAATGGCCTTTCCCGAGGGGACAGGGGCATGTTTCTAGCTTTTTACCCCGAGCGTGCTGGAACACACTTTGTCGGAGGAAGAGCATAATCAGATCGTTCAAACGATCGAGATGTTTGAGGCAATCACTCAAACACAGCCCGACGACTATCAATCGCTCGAAATTTTAAAGGAAGCCTACCAAAAGGTGGGCAAACACGACGATTCGTTGCGCATCTCGCGCCGGCTGTCCGAAGCGTATTTCAACGTCGGCTCTTACACGCTGGCGATGCAGGAGTGCGAGGTGATCCTGGTGAAGGATGCGAACGCGCCCGACATCCTCGCGATGCTGGGTGAAATCGAGACGCGCTTGCAGGCGTCCGGTCAGGCGATCGCGAGCGCTAAGAGCGGTTTGATCGAGAAGGTGAATCCGAATGGCGAAGGCGAGGGCGCTTTGACCGACATCAGCGGTCGCGCGCGCAACGCGAACCTGGCCGATCATGGCGACGATCATCTGGCGAAATTTTTGATCGTGCAGCAGCTCTTCGACGAGAAGGTGGTGGCGGCCGCGCTCGAGGACGTGAAGCGGTCGAACAAGGATTTGAGCGGGCGCGCCCTGGCGGTGTCGCTGCTCGACGTGCTGTGCAAAGAGAACGTGGATTGCCTGGAGAAAGTGCTCTCGGCGTTGATCGACCGGACGAAGTTCGCTTACGTGCCGCTCGAATATTACGACGTCGACCGGCAGATCAGCCCGATGTTGCCGGACAATCTCACGCTCGGGCGTTTGTTTGTGCCATTCGATCTGGTGAGCCGCACCATGATGGTGGCGTGTTGCAATCCGTTCGACGCCGCAGGGCGCGACGCCGTGCAGCAATCGCTCGATTACACGGTGATGTGGTACCTGGCCCGCCCGGCCGCGATCGTTAGAAATTTGCAGTCAATTTACCGGCTCGATTCGCGTGCCTAACGAAAGATCGACATGGCCAGCAGCATGAGAAGTAAATCTTTCGGAGAGCGCATCGCCGATGTCCTGATCGAGGACGGCTTGCTTTTGCCGAACCAGCTCGAGGAAGCGGTCGGCATTCAAAAACACGAAGGCGGACGGCTCCTGAAAATTTTGACGGACAAACAGTTCGTCACCGAGCAGGACATGGCTTTCAGCATGGGGCGTTGCCTGAACACGCCGCCGGTGAACTTGAGCAAGCTGCGCATTCCCGAGGAAGTGATGGCGTTGATCCCGCGCGAAATGGCAAAGGCGAACAAGCTCGTGCCGATCGCGCGCCTGAACGGAAAACTTTTCGTGGCCATGGCCGACCCGACGAACGTGCTCGCGGTCGACGACTTAAAGCGGCGCGTGCAACTCGAAATTGTCCCGATGATCGCGACCGAACGCTCGGTGAGCGACGCGCTCGCCGGCGTGCACGGCGGCGCCAACATGAGCCAGGTGCTCAAGCAAGTGTCGGAAGAGGCCGCGCAATCGGCCGACAGCGTGGAAGTGCAGACGGCGAAGCGCGAAGAGATCGATCTCGACCGGCTCGCGCACGACAGCGAGGACGCGCCGGTCATCAAGATTGTCAATTTGATCCTGGCCCAGGCGGTCAAAGAAAAAGCGTCGGACATTCACATCGAGCCGTTCATGAACGTGCTCAAGCTGCGCTATCGCGTGGACGGCGAACTGTTGCTGGCGGAGTCGCCGCCGAAAGCGCTGCAACTCGCGATCACGTCGCGCATCAAAATTTTAGCCGGCCTCAACATCGCCGAGCGGCGCGTGCCGCAAGACGGCCGTTTTCGCATCAAGGTGATGGGCAAGGAAGTCGATCTGCGTATCTCGATCCTGCCGACCGCGCACGGCGAAAAGATCGTCATCCGTATTCTCGATAAGTCGTCACTGACCGGCACCATCGACCAGATGGGCCTGGACGAAGGGACGCTGGCGAAATTCCGGAAGGCGATCGACGCGCCGCACGGAATGATTTTGGTAACCGGCCCGACCGGCTCGGGCAAAACGACCACGCTTTATTCGGTCCTGCACGAGCTGAACAGCCCGCAATACAACATCGTCACGGTCGAAGACCCGATCGAGTACGAGCTGACCGGCATCAATCAGGTGGCGGCGCGTCCGGACATCGGGCTCGATTTCGCTTCGGCGTTGCGCTCGATCCTGCGGCAGGACCCCGACATCGTGATGGTGGGTGAAATTCGTGACAACGAAACCGCCGACATTGCGGTGAAAGCGGCACTGACCGGTCACCAGGTGTTAAGCACGTTGCACACAAACGACGCTGCCGGCGCGATCACGCGACTCGACGACATGGGGATCGAGCCATTTTTGATTTCAAGTTCCATGCTGATGGCATGCGCGCAGCGGCTGGTCCGGCGTGTCTGCACCAATTGCCGGGACGAGTTCACGCCGGAGCCGGAAATGTTCGAGAAATTGAACATGACCGACACGAAAGACGCCGTTTTTTTTCACGGCACCGGTTGCGACCGATGCAAAGGCCGCGGTTATCTCGGCCGTCTCGCGATCATCGAAGCGTTGCCGGTGAGCGAGGCGATTCGCCGGCTCATCATCAAGCGGGCGTCGGCCACGGTGATCAAGAACCAGGGGATCAGCGAAGGGATGAAAACGTTGCGGATGGTGGGCGTGGAGAAAGCGATGGAAGGCATTACCACGCTCGAAGAAATCTGGCGCGTGACTTCGGAAGATCATTAGAGGCGCATGAACATTTCATTTCTCGATCTTCTGAAAAAAGCGAAAGACCGCTTTTTGACGCCCACGCCGCAAAGGCCGGTGCCGCCGACGCGCATTGTTCCGGTTGAAAAAGCGAGCGGCGAAAAATTAAGCAAAACCGTTTTGCCGAACACGACGCGGAATCTTTCGCCAGTCGATCCTTTCCAGGCCGCGGCGAGTGCATCGGGTGGACGCACGGCCGCGATCATGCATCACCGCAGCGGCGTTGGCCGGCGCGATCTGCCCCCGGTTGTCGCGCTCGCGATCTCGCCCAAAGTGGAACGCGCTATTTCTCTTCCGCTTTCCGATATTCTCGCGCAGGTGCCGCAAGGTTATGTGAAGTCGCCGGAAATGTTCGACACCGGGCGCGCGGTTTTACTGAAAGCGTCGGAGCTGGAAAAAGGCATGGCCAAAGGTCAGCCCACCGTTTCGCTGGCGAGCGTTTACGAGCAGGTGCCCGAAATATTTTTGCGCAGCGTTCCACCGGGGGATTCGACGCAACTGCCATTGCCTTTCGAAAAAGTGATGGCGCAATTCACGAGCGCGCGCGTCCGCGACGATCAGGAGCGCGATCAATCCGTGCCGCAGGTGGAGACGCCGATTTTGCAGGTGACGATTGAAGACACGGCAAAGTTCGGAACAACGATGGAGCCGCTGCAAGCATCGGCGCATCCGCCGGTCAAAGTGGAGCCGGCGAGCGCGAAATCCTTTGCCGCCGCCGAACCGGAATCGGCTGTGCGTGAAACAACGCACACGTCTCCGACAAGATCGACAATTCCTTTGAGCGAGCTTGGGATTCAACCCACGCCGCCACCTCCACCGCAAACCACCGAAGCGGGAGGTCCCGCTCGCATTCCTTTTAATCTTCCACCGAACGGAACGGGCGCGTCCGCCTCTGAGAGAGTTCCAGCCTCAAGTGGGCCGCCCGTTCCAACTCGGTCGCCGAAAAAAGCGGTACCGCCGCCGCCCGCTCCATTCAAGGTCAAACCGCCGAGCGACGATCTTCGCCCGAAATTGACGCTCGTTCCAGGTGTTGAATCCGTGCCGGAGCCCGTGGAAGATTTTGCGCCGCCGCCAAAAGTTTCTCGCGCGACAACGGACGATCGCAAGATTGTTCTGCCGCTCGATGTCGTCCTGCACAACATGCCGGCATTCCAACTCAGCGGAAGTGCGTCCGGCGTTCCTCCGGAAGCGCGCATTGAATTTCCGCTATCGCTCATTCAGCCGCAGCTCGCCACCGGACGCGTGGCCATACCGCCGCGCACTTTTCAGGCGGCGCTGCCGGCACAGTTCCGGGACCTGCTTAAGATCGATCCCTCGGAGACGCCCGTGCTGCTGCCGCTGCAGGAAGTTTTGAAGAATCTCCCCACCGCTGCTCTTCAGATGCGTGACGATCAGGTGGAAGTGGAAGCGGGCGAACAGTTCGAGACGCCGTTCTCGATCCAAGCCAGGGAAGACGCCGAACGTTTCAAAGCCAGCATGGCGGCCGTTTCAAAACCGGAAGAACCGCCGCCGGCTCCGACCGAACCGGCGAAGATCGACATCGAGGAAAAAATCGATGCCAAACAAATGGTCACGCGCGCGAGTGCGCTTCCGGGCGTAGCCGGGTGCTCGATCACTTTTTCCGATGGTTTGATTCTGGCCGGCAACCTACCCAAGGAGGTCGCAGCCGAAGGACTCTGCGCCATGGCACCGTCGCTGCTCCAACGCATTGACAAACACATGCTCGACACCGGCCTTGGCTCCCTCACGGGTTTGACGCTTCACTGCACCAAATTCGCATTCACATTTTTCATGCACGGCAACATTTGCCTGGGCGCCTTGCATGCCGACGGCGAATTTTCGCCCGAAACCCAGAGCAAACTCGCCGAGATGGCGAAGCAATTGTCGCGGACTTACGCACAAACGGAGACCGGTCATGTCGATCATTAATTACGCGAGCCGCGAGATCCAATTTAAGATCGTCTATTACGGCCCGGCCTTGTGCGGCAAGACGACCAACCTGAGTTACATCCATCAGCGGATCAATCCGCGGAACCGCGGCGATCTCGTCTCGCTTGCCACCGCCGCCGATCGCACGCTCTTTTTCGATTTCCTGCCGCTCAACGCCGTCGTGATCAAAGGTTTTGTGACCAAGTTTCAGCTCTACACCGTTCCCGGTCAGGTGATTTACAACGCCACCCGGCAGCTCGTCTTACGCAGCGTCGATGGGCTCGTCTTTGTGGCCGATTCGCAATGGGAAAAAATGGAGGAGAACGTCGAGAGCTTCAAGAACCTCGAAGAGAACCTGGCCAAACAGAACATCTCCGTCGACGACATGCCGTGCGTGCTTCAGTACAACAAGCGCGACCTGCCGAACATCGCGCCGGTTAATTACATGGAGTACGTGCTCAACAACCGGAAGAAACGATTGCAAAGTTTCGAGGTCATTTCCAGCACGGGGCAGAATGTTTTCGCCGCCCTTAACGCCGTCTCGCAAATCCTCCTGCACAAATTCAGTAAGCAAAGCGACGTGCCGCAAAGTGTCGCCGCACCGGTGGCGATCCCGGTCGAACCGCGCATGGCGCAAAAACAAAGCGCTCCCGCATGAATGGTGGTATCCCGGTCCTCACCATCAACGATGTTGCCAATCTCGATGGCTTGCTTGCCGATTTTTTGAAGAAGGCGGAAGCAGAGATGACCGTCGTAATCGATCGCGGCGGCAACGTGATTTCGCAATACGGCGATCAGCGTCTGATGGATGTGACCATTATCGCGGCGCTCGCGGCCGGTTCATTTGCCGCGACCTGCGAACTGGCGCGGCGCATCGGCGAAGTGGAATTCAACGCGCTCTATCATCAGGGCAACGGCAACCACATGTTCATGAATTCAGTCGATGAAGACACGATCATGATCACAGTTTTCGGATCGCGCACGACCGTGGGGCTGGTGCGCTTCTATTCTACCGCGGCCGCGCAAAGCGTGGCCAAGCTCTTGAAATCTTTGCAGCGCGGCGGACACGGTCTCCACTTTAGCGCCGATGACATCTCCGCGGCACCGATCTTCACCGACCCTCCGACGGTCGCGGCGAAGTAAGATCGAGAAGTTAATTGTGGCGGCAGGCGTCTCGCCTGCGATAAGTAGACTCAGAACTCGCAGCCGGGGACGGCTGCCGCCACAGAAGCGGATTTCATCAATCTTCGAAGGCTTTCACCACGAGGGTGGCATTGTGCCCGCCGAATCCGAATGAGTTGTTGACCGCGACGCGTACCTTTTTTTCCTTCGCCACATTCGGCGTGTAATCGAGGTCGCATTCCGGATCGGGATTTTCCAGATTGATCGTGGGCGGAATCACGCCGTCGCGAATGCTAAGAATGCACGCGGCCGTCTCGACCGCGCCCGCGCCGCCTAAAATGTGACCGGTCATCGACTTGGTCGCACTGATCGACACTGTTTTGGCCGCGTCACCGAACGCTGTCTTGATCGCCTTTGTTTCACTGATGTCGCCGAGCCCGGTGGACGTCGCGTGTGCGTTGATGTAATCGACGTCCCCGGGACCGATGCCGGCATGTTCGAGCGCTAGTTCCATCGCGCGAGCCGCGCCCGCGCCATCGGGTGGCGGCGCGGTCATGTGAAACGCGTCGGCCGAAAGTCCGTAACCGACGAGCTCTGCATAAATTTTCGCGTTGCGTTTCCGGGCGTGCTCCAACTCTTCCACCACCATCACACCCGCGCCTTCACTCATGACAAATCCATCACGATCCCGATCGAATGGGCGCGAGGCGCGCTCCGGCTCGTCATTGCGCGTGCTGAGCGCTCTCATGGCGGAGAATCCCGCCAGACCGACCGCTACAATCGAGGCTTCCGAGCCGCCCGCTAAAAAAATGTCCGCATCACCGAATTTTATGATGCGCCACGATTCGCCGATGGCGTTGTTCGAAGTCGCGCAGGCGGTGACGATGCACATGTTCGGTCCGTGCAGTCCGAATTCCATCGAGATGAGGCCGCTGGCCATGTTGCTGATCAGCATGGGAATGGTGAAGGGAGAATTTCGCGACGGGCCTTTCGTCATTAAGACGTTGTGCTGATCTTCGAGCGTTTTCAGCCCGCCGATTCCGCTGCTGACAATGACACCGAAACGCTCGCGGTTGATTTTTTCCAGGTCGATGCCGCTGTCCAAGATCGACATCTTGGCCGCCGCCATGGCCAATTGTGCGAAGCGATCGGTCCGCCGAATATCTTTCGGATTCTTGAAATAGGTCTTCGGATCGAAATCGCGCACTTCCCCGCCGATCTGACAATCGAACGGCGAAGGATCGATCGCATCGATCCGGCGAATCCCGCTGACGCCGTTTTTGAGATTCGACCAGAACGTCTCCAAGTCGTTCCCCAGCGGCGTCATTACGCCCATGCCGGTGATGACGACTCTGCGATTGTTGTTCATAGGAAAGTGACGAGTGGCGCGTGACGAACGGGAGAGCCGGAGGCAATTAACTTATTACTCAGCGCTTGTCACTTCAGCTTGTTCCCATTCCAACGCTTTGCACCGTCTGGAAAAGTTTGCCCTCGGTTTTAATGGAAGGGGCGATGATGATTTCGGTTTGTTGAAACTCGGCCAGATCGCGCGCGCCGACGTTGCCCATGCAGGTCGTGATCGCGCCGACCAGATTTTGGCTGCCATCGTCGACTTCGGCCGGGCCGAACAAAATCTGTTTGAGCGAACCGGTCGTGCCGACTTTAATGCGCGTGCCGCGCGGAAGATTAGCGTGCGGCGTCGCCATGCCCCAGTGATAGCCGCGGCCGGGCGCTTCCTCGGCTTTGGCAAAGGCGCTCCCAACCATGACGGCATCCGCCCCGCAAGCGAGCGCTTTGCAGACATCGCCGCCCCTGCTCATTCCGCCATCGGTGATGACCGGGACATAGCGCGAGGTCTTTTTGAAATAAGCGTCACGCGCGGCCGCGCAATCGACCGTGGCCGTGACTTGTGGCACGCCGAGTCCGAGGACGCCGCGCGAAGTGCACGCTGCACCAGGTCCGACACCAACCAAAACAGCCGCCGGCCCGCATTCCATGATCTCGAGCGTGACTTCGTAACCGACCGTGTTCCCGACAATCACCGGTATGCGCATGTCGCGGCAAAATTTTTCCAGATCGAGCGATTTATATTCCGAGGAAATGTGACGCACGGTCGAGACCGTGCTTTGCACGACGAAAACGTCGGCGCCGGCTTCCTGTGCAATCGCGCCAAACTCAGCTGCGCGTTGCGGAATGGAACTCACCGCTGCGACGGCGCCGCCGTCTTTGATTTGCCGGATCCGCGCCGCGATCAAATCGGGCTGCACCGGTTCCTGATAAATTCTTTGCAGGAGCGAGGTGACTTCGGATTTCTCCGCTTGCACAACTTTCTCGAGAACTTCCTGTGGATTTTTGTAGCGCGTTTGCACGCCCTCGAGATTGAGGACGGCCAGCCCGCCCAATTTGCTCATGGCGATGGCAAAGCGAACATCGACAACTCCATCCATCGCGCTGGCCAGGATCGGGATTTTTAATTCAAGCGGCTCGGCGTTTTTGCGGTAGAGCCGGCACCGAATATCGACTTCGTTCGGATTGACCGTGACGCGACCGGGCACGAGCGCGATTTCGTCGAACCCGTAGGTCACGCGTGCTTTTCGATTCCGGCCTATCCACATTCCCATGGTTAAATTTGCTCCAACTTAAATCTTTCGTTCAAACTGCCGCAGCGCGGGCACCGCGGAAGTAAAGCTGTCGTTCGATCTTCAAATTCGAACGCGCAGATCACGCAGCGCAGCCGGTGCCGTAAAGCACGACGCTCGCGCCGGCGTCGATTCCACTCTCCCACTATCCAGAGAAGAAAAACCGCCGCAAGAAAAAGCAGCAGATAAATCGTGACCAGCGCGGTGAGACTGACCCGAATCACGGCGCTTTGGGTGTCGGCGGATGCGCGACGTCGTTGCCCCATTCGACCGTCGCAATCCCCCAGACGAGCGATTGCTCGGTTTGGTCGCGCGTTGTCGATCGTGGCGCGAAACGGGTGAGCGCAAGATGTTTTCGCGCTTGCTCATTCAAGGCGGCATCGCCCGATGAATTAAGCGGGAAACAATAACGAACCTCGCCGCGCGGACTGACGGCGATCCGAAACCGGACACTCTCGGGTTGTTCGTTGGTCGCAGCGCTAAACTTTGTGGCCGGGAATGCGGGCGCGCCGAAGTCCCGCAGATCTTCCGAGAAGGCAACGGCCGTCGTCAGCGCGGTGGCGCTGGATGGAACTTGTCGATGTTGCATCGGGACGGGACCGGGCGGTTGTGGGCTGGGCGGGCGAAGATCGACACTCAAGGGCGGTGGTTCCTGCAGTGGCGGTTCCTCGTACATATAGGAAGGAACGTGCTGCAGTTTCGGCAAGGCGCGCCCTCGCGCCTCAGGCGGACGCAGCGTGGCGGAGGCGAGCGCGGGATCTTCCGCTTCAATCCAGCGCAGCAATGTCCGGCCTTCCTCCGAACCCGAGGTGATCAGACTAACGCGGGCCGGGGGCGGCAAAAGAACCAGCGCGGGCCGGTAAACGATTTGAAAAACATAAAAGCAAAGCGCATGCAGAACCAAAGAGGCGCCGATGAAAGCAAGAACCGTCAATTGACCGGAAGGCGGCGCATCCCAATCAAAAAGCAGCGGTGTCTCCGCCATTTGCGAGCCGGGCGTAGTCATCGCGGCGCGGTCGTAGCCAGCGCCACCGAAGTGATGCCGTGCTCGAGCACCGCGTTCGTGACCTGAACAACAGTATCGTACGGCGTCAGCCGGTCCGCTTTAATAATGATGGAGCGGCCTTCGCGCCTGGCCGCGTCAAGCAGTGGGCCCAATTGTTCGAGCGTGATTTTTTGATCGCGAAAATAAATCGCGGGCACGCCACCACCGGTGATGCTGATGATCTGCTGATTTAACTGCGGGCCGAGGGTGAAACGGGAGAAGGGGAGCGAAACGGAGATGCCCGGCTGCAAAATGAAGTTGGAACTGAGCAGCAAAAATAAGAGCAAAAGAAAAGCGACATCGACGAGCGGAACCACTACCAGCCATCCGAAGTTGTATTCCTTCGTCCGGCTAAGTTTCATCGATTTGTTAGGGGGTTGCTTGGCACGCCGTAGCCTTGGCGAAGGCGGGTCGATCTAACGGTCGCCGCGTTCCTCCGCGAGCTTCTCAGGCGATTGTTGAAAGCTGATAATGCCGCTAAGTGGTTTGCTCTCCGTCAGCATGTGCACAATCTCGATCCCGGCCCGTTCCATGTCGTGCATGATCGTGTTCACGCGCGAAGAAAGATAACTGTAAGCGACGAACGTCGGCGTCGCGACGACCAGACCGGCTGCGGTCGTAAGCAAACTTTTGTAAACACCGCGCGAAAGTTCGGTCACCGTCGCATAGCCACCGTTGGAGGCGATCGTCCCAAAGGCGTCGATCATTCCGGCAACGGTTCCAAGCAAACCAAGCAAAGGCGTGAGAAAAGCGAGCGTTGCCAGCACGCCAAGCAGACGTTCCAGTTTCGGCACTTCCAATTGCCCCGCTTCCTGCACAATCTCGCGCAGTTCGGAGCGGGGCGCGTCGTGCCGAAGGATCGCCGCGTGAATCACGCGCGCGACCGGCCCCGGTGTGCCCGCCGATTCGTGCAATGCTTCGGCGAAATTGCGGCGCTGAATCAGGTTCGACAGGCCTTTGAGGAATTCCCCAACGTGGATGGTGGCGCGATGCAGATAAAAGAAGCGCTCGGCGAAGACGCCGATCGAAATGATGCTGCAGACCAATATCGGCCACATCAGCAACCCGCCCTTCTGGATATAATCAATCACGGCATCCCTTTTACCGCTTTTCGTCGTTAGCCGCAAGCAGTCGCCCGATGTCGATCTAGCGCAACATCGGCCTGCCTGTAGGGGAAGCCGTTGGCTTCCCGTGGGACGACTACAGCGTCGTCCCCTACAGTTTATTTACGCGAAGCCGGCGTTGGACTTAGCGAGGGCGCGGTAACGCGGCCGATGAGCTGGCCCTTTTCATCGAAGGTGGAGTAACCGGTCTGTTTTCCGGCGGCGTCGTAGCTGTAAACGATCTTACTGAGAACTTTGTCGTCCTGGCCGAGCTGCGTCTCTTCCTCGATGCGGCCGGCCTTGTCATATTTGGTAATAATATACTTGACTCACCAGTTTGGTTGGTTTATTCATGGTGGCGATGAGTGATGAAGAGAAGGATTTGAGGGATGCGATCTGCGAGTATGTGAAGGCTCTTGAGCCTCAGGTTCCGGCCACGCTAATTCAGGGCGACCAAGTTGTTGCCACCGGGAAAGCAACGCTTGGAACGCCTCAGACGCTTCCGGCGTTCTGGCCAGTTGGCGGAAAGCAATTGGACATTCCAGATCGCGCAACAACGCTGAAATTGAAGGATAGACCGAACGCCATTCCGATAAGTGACCTTGAATGGTGTCCGGGCACTTTTCATTTCCATTTTTCAATTCAACAAGGTTCATAACTATGAAAACAAAAAAAGAGGTTGGGTTCCCTCAGACGCTCCACGACGCGATTAAATACTTCGCGGATGAAGATCGGGCGTTGGAATTTATGGTCGGCATTCGCTGGCCTGACGGCGTTGTGAAGTGCCCTAAATGCGGTTCTCAAAACGTTTCCTTTCTGTCCACGCGCCGGATTTGGAAGTGCAAAGAAGCGCACGAAAAGCAGCAGTTTTCGGTAAAGGTCGGCACCGTTTTGGAAGATTCCCCTATCAAGTTGGACAAATGGCTTTCTGCTTTCTGGCTTATTGCCAACGCGAAGAACGGAATCAGTTCTTACGAGCTTCACCGTTCCATCGGCGTCACGCAGAAAACCGCTTGGTTCATGCTTCATCGCATCCGCTTGGCAATGCAGGACGGTTCGATTGAGAAACTGAAAGGGACAGTCGAAGCGGACGAAACCTACATTGGCGGTTTGCGGGCAAACATGCACAAAGACAAGCGGCACGTCACTGGCGGCGGGCCGTGGGGAATGACACCCGTTATGGGATTGCTTGAGCGCAATGCGCCTGACAAATCCTCTCGTGTTCGCGTTAAGGTTATTAAGACTACTAGGAAGCACGAATTGTAGGGCGAAGTCCGTAGTCAAGTCGAGAAGGGCGCCGAAGTTTTCACAGACAAACATCTTTCCTACGCTGGCTTGTCGGATGAATACGTGCATGAGTTTATCGATCACGCGGAGTGCTACGCGAAAGGTCGTGTGCACACGAACGGACTGGAAAACTTTTGGGCGCTGCTCAAGCGCGGAATCCACGGGACTTATGTGAACGTCGAACCTTTTCATCTGTTTCGGTATCTCGACGAACAAGCGTTTCGGTTTAACGAACGCAAAGACAATGACGCTGGCCGTTTCGTTAAGGTCGTTAGGGGCATCATCGGAAAAGGGCTGCGATACGTGAAACTCACGGGCAAGGTGGACGGTGATGGCCTTCCATATCCGCCAGCGCCGTGGTCGCTCAAGACGTTAATGGGCGATCTTGGTTTTGGGATAGAATGATAGAGGGGAATCTTTGAACAGGGGCCCAGATTTTGCTTTCCAATCATAAGAGGCTTACGCTAAACCGGTAGGTGTCTCCAGTGCGATGAGCGACAGCAAAACCGATAAAGAACCAGTGTCCGAACCAGACCCCCTTGCAAAAGAGCAGGCGGCGTTTGAGGCGGAACTTCCGAAGCTTTCCGGCGAAGTCGGAAAGTTC
>Ga0209331_1000428_pt1 | contig 15225 bp, 11 predicted proteins | sample JacPinW_OM3H0_M3_FD_187971 | JGI IMG/M metagenome (GOLD analysis project Ga0209331, IMG submission 187971) | Forest soil microbial communities from Algoma, Ontario, Canada - Jack Pine, Ontario site 1_JW_OM3H0_M3 (SPAdes) (version 2) | ecosystem: Environmental > Terrestrial > Soil > Boreal...
TACGATGCTATCTGCAATGTTTGTCAAAAGGTCATGAACGAGTGGCACGGAACGGTGGGCCGTGCTTACACGCTGAAATCGCAGTCTGCCAATGCGTAGCCACCGTTGATCCGCATCAATTCATCCACGGCAATAGACCCTTATTGTGTTTTTGGTTGTCGGCAAAGTTGACGGGCTGAGTGAGTCTCTGGTGCGAAGGAGTAATTCTATGAATTCTCGTAAGACGCTCGCGCTTGCTGAATTCCCGCTAAAACGGGACGTGGCTACCGATTGTCGCTCTCAAGGCCCGATGTCACAGCAAATTACTGACGGCTCTGGCAGGAATGAATTACACTCGCAAAAAATGGTGCAGTTGGTCGGCTTTCGTGATCCCAATGCACGAAAGCATGAAGGAGCTGCATCGGCCGCAGCAGTTCTCGCTTCTGCATCGTGAACCAAGTCATGCTGAATGATCGAGAAAATATCCTCAGCGCGCTCCGCGAGAAGCCGCTCAAAGTCTACGAGATCATGAAACGCGCCAATGTCGTGAATGAGGAAGCTTGCCAATCCCTCCTATTGAAAATGCGAGGCGAAGGTTTGGTGAAGTTCGATATTCACAAAGGGCGATGGCTCATCGGGTAAAGGCGTTCAAGATCGCCACACAAGCCGCGCTAAGCCCTTCGCAGAAACGGCCTCTTTTCGATCGGCGACGGTTTCCGCGGTTCGGGAAGACTGGATGGTGGAGACCATCTGGACCAAACTGCCTGCTCCCCACGCAGTCATCGAAACCAGTCTCCGATACTCGAGTCAGGAACGGAATTTTTTGCTGCAGAGACCGGGCGGCGAAACGGGCTCATTCGGCTCGATTGCAGGAGCAGAGACCGCGCTAACCAGAGAATTTGGCAGACATGTCTTTGAGATCGCGGCGCTATTGCGAGTGCCTCAGAGACTACACAACTACGGAGTGTGGGTGGTGGGCGCGACAGGGATCGAACCTGTGACCCCCTCGATGTCAACGAGGTGCTCTCCCGCTGAGCTACGCGCCCCTCAAAACCTAAGGGATTTACGGGTGGGGTCCGTATATCGGCTCCAAAGCAGGCAGGCAAGGACGCTTCAAAGCATGCTTGGCCGGACTTTTGGAGCCTTTTGGGAGCCCGTTCAGGCCGCCAGCATCTTGTTCACTTCGCTGACCAATTCGCGAAGATGGACCGGTTTCGACAGCACTTTGGCGTTTTTCGGCGCTGCCGAATCCGAATTCAGGGCGACCGCGGCAAAGCCGGTGATGAACATGATCTTGATGTCGGGGTCGAGTTCCGAGGCGCGGCGCGCCAGCTCGATACCGTCCATCTCCGGCATCACGATATCGGTGAGCAGCATCTCGAACGGCTCCTCGCGAAGCCTCTGATAGGCCGACAGACCGTTGTCATGGGGAGAAACCTGAAAACCAGCGTTTTCCAGCGCCTTGACCAGAAAGCGGCGCATGTCGTTGTCGTCTTCGGCGAGGAGGATCTTGTGCATGGCGGGTGGTCGTCGAATCCCAATTGGAGAGGATCAGTCTCTGCTCACTAAGCCCGACAGAGGGTAAATTTCGGGTGAAGGGGCGCGAGCGGCGGGTGGTGGAGACTTCAGCTATTTCTGTACCGGAACGCGCTTTAAAGCAATGAACTCGGGCATTTTCCAAACCCTGAGATACATTCCAGAGCCGTCAGGACTTTTTTCACTTGGCAGAAGGGTTGTGATTATCGACAATGAGTCCTCATAAAAATCCCGTTTTTCTGGCAGAATCGATTTGCCCGGATCAGCGGATATAAGGGACGGCGCCCGACGATGACCCTGTTTGATGGCGAGCTGTCGCCTCCGTTCGAGATCGTGGAGCCGCCCGAATGGCGGGCGCCGATCATCTTCAACTCCCCGCATTCCGGCTCGACCTATCCGGACGAATTCCTGAACGCCTCGCGCATCGATCTGTCTTCGCTGCGTCGCTCGGAAGATTCGTTCATGGACGAATTGATCGGAGGCCTGAGCGGACACGGGTTTCCGACCGTCCGGGTCAACTTTCCCCGCTCCTATGTCGACGTCAACCGCGAGCCCTACGAGCTCGATCCGCGGATGTTCTCAGGCCGGTTGCCGAGCTTTGCCAACACGCGATCGATGCGGGTCGCCGGCGGCCTCGGCACCATTCCGCGCGTGGTCGGCGACGGCCAGGAAATCTATCGCGAGCGGCTTTCGGTCGACGACGCGCTGGCGCGGATCGAGGCGCTGTACAAGCCCTATCACCGCGCGCTGCGGCGGCTGATCAACAAGGCGCACCAGGCGTTCGGAACGGTGATCGTGGTGGATTGCCACTCCATGCCCTCGGTCGGGGTGTCGCGGGACGAGCCGCGGCGGCCGGACGTGGTGATCGGCGACCGCTATGGCACTAGCTGTGCGGCGCTGCTGCCCGACATGGTCGAGCAGACCATGGGCCGGCTCGGCTACTCGGTCGGCCGTAACAAGCCTTATGCCGGCGGCTTCATTACTGAGCACTACGGCAATCCTGCGAGCGGATTGCATACGATCCAGCTCGAACTGAACCGCGCGATCTACATGGATGAACGGCGGCGCGAACGCGGCCCAAGATTCGCGCAGGTGACGGCGGATTTCGGAAGGCTAGCGGATGCGCTCGCCGCCGTTCCGCTCGGCGACCTCGGACCATTTCAGGCTGCTGCGGAATAAAAACGTTCACCTCGCCGTCGTTCCGGGGCGCGCCACCGGGTCCGCGCAAAGCGCGGCCCGATGACAGGCTCCGCGCGAGCCCGGAATCCATACTCTCGATCGCGGTTATGGATTCCGGGCTCGCTCGTTTCGCTCGCGCCCCGGAACGACGAGGCAAGAAAAAAGGGCCGCTTGAATAAACAAGCGGCCCAAGTCTAGGGAGGAAACGCCCAAGGAGGGCAGCGGTAACGCGAAAGCGCTACCGCACCGCAACAATATGCGACCGCGCTGCACAAAACGCAAGGGGTTTTGGATTGTTTCCCCCGCTAAAAATCACGGAGTTCGGGGTTAGGACAAAAATGTCACAATATGATATTTTATGAAGCGATTTCAATAGTTTGATAGCCTAGCGACCAGCTCGGACACCGCACCCCCTGCGGCAATATGCTCAAATTCTCGAATTCGTGAACCGCGCTGTCATCCAAAAATTCACAGCTGTGCAGGCTGATTCGCGGATCGAAAAAATGAGCGCGCGAGCGGTGGAATCAGCGTCGCTACCCGTGCGCGAGCTGCAGGATTGGGCTAGGCAGAAGCCAAGAAACTCTGCGGCCTGCTTCGCACCCCAAGGAATAGCCGTGACGGTCATCGACTTTACTGCCTTCATCGGCCGCCTCGCGACTGCCTCCGGGGAAACCATCCTGCCGTTCTTCCGGACCTCGCTCTCGATCGACAATAAAAGCATGGGCTCCGATTTCGATCCGGTGACCGAAGCCGACCGTGCGGCGGAAGCCGTGATGCGGCGGCTGATCAAGGCCAGTTTTCCGCAGCACGGCATTGTCGGCGAGGAATTCGGCAACGAGCGCGAGGACGCCGAATATGTCTGGGTGCTGGACCCGATCGACGGCACCAAAGCCTTCATCGCGGGCTTTCCGACCTGGGGCACGCTGATCGCGCTGTTGCACAAGGGCACGCCGGTGTTCGGGATGATGCACCAGCCCTTCATCGGCGAGCGGTTTTCCGGCGACAGCGGCTCAGCGCATTACCACGGGCCGTCGGGCGCACGGAAACTCGCGGTGCGGCGCTGCGCGTCGCTGAAAGAGGCGACGTCCTACACCACAAGCCCGCTGTTGATGAACGCCACCGATCGCTCAGCCTTCGGCCGCGTCGAAGCGGCGGTGCGGCTGACGCGTTACGGCGGCGACTGCTACTCTTACTGCATGCTGGCGGCCGGACATCTCGATCTCGTGGTCGAAACCGAACTGAAGGCTTACGATATCGCCGCCCTGATCCCGATCATCACCGGCGCCGGCGGCATCGTCACCACCTGGGAAGGCAAGCCCGCGCAAGGCGGCGGCCGCATCATCGCGGCCGGCGATCCGCGCGTGCACGAGGCGGCGATGAAGCTATTGAACGGCTAGCAGCGAGGCGCCATGAAACTTCTGGGCGCGCTGATGACCGGATTGTCGGTGCTGCTGTCGCCGGCATTGGCGGTGGCGCAGGATTTTCCAAACAAATCGATCCGCCTGATCGTGCCGTTTCCACCCGGCGGCCCAAACGACATCATCGCGCGCGTGGTCGGCCAGCGCATGTCGGAACTGGCAAAGCAGCCGGTGGTGATCGAAAATCGCGGCGGACAGGGCGGCGTGCTCGGAACCGACGTGGTCGCGAAAGCTGCCCCTGACGGCTACACCATCGCGATTTCGAGCGCGGGCGCGCTCACGATCAGCCCCAGCATGGAAAAAGTCGCCTACGATACAAGCAAGGATCTGCAGCCGATTACGCTCGTGGCCACCGTGCCGGAGATGCTGGTGGTCGCAACCAACGTACCTGTCAAGAACATGAGCGAACTGATTGCGCTCGCCAAGGCGCAGCCCGGAAAACTCAATTTTGCCTCAACCGGTCCCGGCGGCATGCCGCATCTGGCGGGCGAGTTGCTCAAGCTGACGGCAAAAATCGACATCGTGCACGTGCCCTATCGGGGCGCGGCTCCCGCCGTGAACGACCTGCTCGGCCAGCAGGTGCAGATGGCGTTCCTCGATCTGCCGGCGTTGTTGCCGCAAATCAAGGCTGGCAAGCTTCGGGCGATCGCGATCGGCTCACCGCGGCGCGCGCCGACCGCGATGGAGGTGCCGACCACTGCGGAGGAAGGCATGCCCGATCTGCTGGCCGAAAACTGGTATGGTATGGTCGCGCCCGCCGGCACGCCGCCGCCGATCGTCACGACCCTGAACCGTATCGCGACCGAGGCGATGGCCGATCCGACCGTCAAGGAAAAGCTTGCCAGCCAGGGCGCCGAGCTGATCGGCGACACGCCGGAGCATTTTGCCCGTTTTATCGACGCTGAAATCGGAAAATGGGCGAAGGTGATAAAGGACGCCGGAGTTCCGACGGAGAAGTGAAGTAAAGCTACTGTGCGGCCTTGCGCAGATGATCGACCAGTTGCTTGGCCGGTCGCGGCAGCGTCTTAAAGCTGCGGGCGCAGATCGCGAGCCGCCGGTTGGCCCAGCCGTCGCGGATCTTGACCATCAATATCGGCATCGATCGGGCGCAACGTTTTGCTGCGGCTTCCGGCACCACCGCAATCCCGACATTCGCCGCCACCAGCTGGCAAATCGCGTCGAAATCCCGCAATCGCGCCCGAAACCGCAAGCGCACGCCGAGCCGCGCGGCATGTTTTGAAATATGGACCTGCAGCGCGGTCGCATGGGTCAGCCCGACGAAATCGTGATCGGTCACCTCGGCAAAGTCGATTCCGCGGCGGCCGGCAAATGCCCCGTTCCGCGCCGTCACCAGCGTCAGGCGGTCCTCGCTGAACAGGAACCGCTCGATGTTATCTGGCAGCGCATGTTCGGCGGCAAAGCCGAGATCGGCCGCGCCGGTCGCGATCGCCGCCGCGATATCGGCGCTTTCGCGCTCCTCGACATCGACGCCGATGTCGGGATGCTCGCGCAAGAATACCGCCAGCGCTTTCGGTAGATGCTCTGATAGGCCGGAGGTGTTGGCGAGCAGATGGACGCTGGCCTTGACCCCGCTGGCATAGGCCGCGAGGTCGCCGCGCATCGCTTCCACATTGTGCAGGACGATGCGGGCATGATCGAGCAGGCTCTCGCCGGCCGCGGTCAATTCGACGCCGCGGCGGCCGCGTTTTAACAGCGCAACGCCTAACGCTGCTTCGAGCCCCTTGATCCGTTCGCTTGCGGAAGCAAGCGCAAGATGCACGCGCGCCGCGCCGGCCGTGATGCTGCGCGCATCGGCGACCGCGACGAACAGCTGAAGGTCGACCAGGTCGAAGCGCATGGCGAAGCTTCCCTGCCTTCGTTGTTGCCGAAGGCTATCTCCGTAACCTCCAGATTGTGCCGATCGCGCCGATCGGTCAATGTCTCCGCCATGTTCGAACCCTTCATTATTCTGATCGCCGCGGTGTTCCTGCTGGCGGGTTTCGTCAAGGGCGTGCTCGGGCTTGGCCTGCCGACGGTCTCGATGGGATTGCTCGCGGTCACTATGCAGCCGTCGCGGGCGCTTGCGATCGTCATCGTGCCGGCCGTGATCACCAACATCTGGCAGACCTTTGGGGGTCCCTATTTGCGCGACATCGTCCGGCGATTGTGGCCGCTGATGCTGGGCACGGTCGTCGGCATCTGGCTGAACGCGGGCATGCTGACCGGCCCTTCAGCGCGCTATGGTTCCATCGTGCTCGGCGCCCTGCTGGTGATCTATGCGATCGTGAGCTTGAGCAAGTTCAGCTTCACGGTCGCGCGCCGCGATGAAAAATGGGTCGGCGGCGTCGTCGGCGTCATGACCGGGATGGTTTCCGCCGCAACTGGCGTGCAGGTGATCCCCTCGATGCCATTCATGCAGGCGATCGGAATGGAGAAGGACGAGTTGGTGCAGGCGCTCGGCGTGTTTTTCACGGTCGCGACGCTCGCGCTCGGCTTCAGCCTCACCAGCACCGGCCTGTTCAGCGCAGCGACAGCGTGGCCCGGCGCGGTCGCGATGGCCGGCTCGTTCGCCGGCATGTTCATCGGCCAAGCGGTGCGTTCGCGGATGCAGCCGGAAGTTTTTCGGCGCTGGTTTCTGATCGGGATGATTTTTCTCGGGCTTTATCTGGCGGGAGCCGCGGTGTTTAAGATGTTGGCGTCGTAACAGGTGTCATCACCCGCGAAGGCGGGTGATCCAGTAAACGCTGGCGCCTGTGATTGAATCGAGAAGCCGCGGCGTACTGGATGCCCGCTTTCGCCGGGCATGACAGTTGGGCTCACTTAAACAACGGCGTGCCCGGGACGAACGCGTCGAACGCCGCCCAGAATTGGGCACGGTAGCGGTCCTGTTCCTGCAGGATTTCGTGTTTCGAGCCGGCGATCACGAGATGCGAGCCGGCGCGCAAATGATAGGCGAATTCCTCGATCGCGGAAGTGGATACGACGGCGTCGTTGGAGGCGGCCAGCATCAGGATCGGCTGGCGGATTTGCGACGGATAATCGGCGGCGCGAAAGCCGTTCATCGCCCGGAACGCGGTATCGGCCCAGGCGATCGTCGGCGAGCCGAGGCCGAGCGTCGGATCCTCCTCCAGGATTGCGACATTGCGGGCATAGCGCACGGGATCGCTGGTCAGGGGATTGTTGACAAAAGAGCCCGCGCCGGTCAGCTCATCGCTGCCGCCGGGAACGTAGCGGCCGCCCTGGCCGGCGAGCCGCAGCACGCGCAGCAACGCGCGCGCCGGAAACGAGGTGCTGCGCCCGGGAAGGTCGATCATCGGCCCCGACAGCACCATGCGGTCGAACCAGCGCTTTCCGGCATGCGCGACCCGCAGCAGCACCGCGCCGCCCATCGAATGCGCGAGTGCGAAATGCGGCGGCGGGCAATCCGGCAACACCACCTGCTGCACGAATGTCTCGACGTCTATTTCGTAATCGGAGAAATCGCGCACATAGCCCTTGCGCGGATCGCGCAGCCGCCGCGACGAATGGCCCTGCCCGCGCCAGTCGATCATCGCCACCGCAAAGCCGCGGTCGCGCAAATCGCGCACGGTCTCGAAGTATTTTTCGATCTGTTCGCTGCGGCCGGTGAAGACGCAGACCGTGCCCTTGCGATTGACCGGCGGCGCCCAGCGCGCGAAGCGCAATTCGGCGCCGTCCGGCGTCTTGATGGTGCCGGAGACGACGTCTTCGGGAACGGGATTGGCGGGAATGGAGACGAGCGTCATGGGCAGCGGACCGGCTAGGTGAAAAGTGCTGAAAATCAAGGGTGGGCAAGGGTTAGCGAGGGGTCGTAGCGTTAAAAACAGGCGTCGCTCTCGCCCTCTTGAACGCCGTCTCGCCCCTCCCATATCATTTTCGTGCAGGCCGCTACCAGTGTTTCGGGAGACCGAGCGCTGAGGCTGCACGCTGACAAAAGCCCGGCCCGATGGCGGGCGGGTTAATTCACGGGCGAATTCAGCAAAAGTGGTTTTCCGGTTTTGCGTCCGAATTCGCTCAACTCAAAAGTCGCTCAATGGAGGACTACCCTATGCGTACCTACGATCTCACCCCGTTTTATCGTTCCACCGTCGGCTTCGACCGCTTCTTCTCGCTGCTCGACCAGGCCACAGCAGACGGCAGCCCCGGCTATCCGCCCTACAATATCGAGCGCACCGGCGAGAACAATTACCGCATCAGCGTTGCGGTTTCCGGCTTCTCGCAAGGCGAACTTTCGATCGTCGCGAAGGAGAACACGCTGACGATCAAAGGCGAGAAGTCCGCCAATGAGAACGGCAACACATCCGAAGTGTTGTATCGCGGCATCGCGGCGCGCGCCTTCGAGCGTGTGTTCCAGCTCGCCGATTTCGTGGTGGTGAAGAACGCTTCGCTTGAGCACGGCCTGCTCCACGTCGATCTCGTCCGCGAGATCCCCGAGGCCAAGAAGCCTCGCAGCATTCCGATTTCCACCAGCGCTCCTGCGCCGCAGGTGGTCGACGGCTCGGCCGAGAAGGCCGCCGCGTAACACGGCTGTTTTTCTAAATTTAGAAAGCGCCCCGGGAAACCGGGGCGTTTTTTATCATCGTCGTCCCAGCGAAAGCAGGGACCCCCGCGTGAGCGCAGTTGCGCTCGTCGCAACGCCGTGTCGCTCGTTTTGAGAGACGCTGGTCGACGGCTTTCGCGCGACAACTAAAGCCTGTGGTTATGGGTCCCCGCGTTCGCGGGGACGACTCGTGGTTGGATCGCGCCTCTACTCCAGCCCCTGCACCTTCGGCATCTCCTGGGTCGGCGCAATCTGCGGCGCGGCGGGTTTTGCTTCGACCGCCGGCGGCGCGGAGGCTTGCGGCGCGGGCTGCGCATCGGCCGGTTTCGGTGCAACCGCGGCCGATTGTTGCGGCGGCGGTGCGACGGGTTTTGCCGCCAAAGGCTTAATGTCGTCGACACGCGGCGGCGACGGTTTCGGCACCGGCACTTGGGGCGCGCGGCTGGCGACATGCGGGACCGAGCCCGGCGGCCGCGGCGGTCCCCTCATCGAGCTGACCGGCGGCAGCGGCCCCACCGGGCCATAGGTCGCGGTCAAATCCTCATTGAAATTGTCGCCCATCCGGTAGGCCGGAATGAAGCGGATGATGCGCCCCGAGCGGGCATCGATCACCAGCCGCCCGTCGTCGCCGGCCCGGTTGATCACCGAAATGATGTAGACGAAGCCGCGCTGATGCGGAGCTCCGAGCGGCGAAAACCCGCTCTCGCGCACCACCGCGTAGACCTCCTGGGGCGGCAGCAACATCATTGGTCCACCGTAGCGCGGCATCGGCCCGCCGTAGCGTGGCCCGGGCGCCTCCGGCGGCATCGCCGCATAGGGACCGGGGCCCTCGATATCGGACACGGGTGCGTACCGCGACCCGCCGATTCCATAAGGTGCCAAACCTTGCGCGTTTGCGGCTGCGGCGGCCGTGAGCACCAGCCCGGCCGACATCACCCATCGCGTGAACAGCTTCATTGCTCTTCGCTCCTGTAAAGCCCCGCGCCCAGAGCGTTTTCGCTCTTTCTCCCAACGGGAACTTCGTCGCTGAATCCGGCGGACCTTGGGCCGGATCGCGGCGTGTTTGCCTCAAACCTGAAGGCGGCGGCCACCCTCATCGCCGGCGCGGATCCGGCACGCGGGCGGCGACTTTCGGGCGCTTGTGTGATAGAAAAAAATTTGGCAAGGTCGGAGTTAGGACAGCACCGCTGTCTCAATTTTGCAGTGCAAACCCGGCACAGGGATTGCAACGCAAATTGTGAATACCGGCGCCGAGGCGCTAAGAAAAGATGGCAGGCAAGGCCGTCCATTAGGGACGTTGGACGCCCAAGCCTGAATTTTCGAAATTGCGGCTCGCGGAGGACGAGCGGTGGCCCGGTGGGTTCCGCAAACGCCCAAGGTGCGCCGACCACGACGGTTAAGGCCCTTACCGGATTGAGAGGACGCAAAATGAGCGGGTCGGAGTTCGAGCGCGAATACATCATGACCGGTGCGCTGTCGGCGGCCCCGGCTTCGAAACCGGCTGACCAGCTTGAAGATACACAGTTGCTTGAAGATTCTCGGCGCGAGCACGATTGGCGGCCGCCCGCCGAGGGCCTTTACGATCCCTCGCTGGAGAAGGATTCCTGCGGCGTCGGCTTCATCGCCAACATCAAGGGCAAGAAGTCGCATCAGATCGTCTCCGACGCGCTCAACATTCTCTGCAACCTCGAGCACCGCGGCGCGGTCGGCGCCGATCCGCGCGCCGGCGACGGCGCCGGCATCCTGGTGCAGATCCCGCACGCCTTCTTCGAGCGCAAGGCCACCGAAATCGGCTTCCAATTGCCGAAGCCCGGCGAGTATGCGGTCGGTGCGCTGTTCATGCCGAAGGAGACGGCGTGGCGCAAAGTCATCAAGAGCATCATCGCCAACCAGATCAAGGACGAGGGCTTGATCCTGCTCGGCTGGCGCGATGTGCCGGTCGACAATTCCTCGCTTGGCGAAACCGTCAAGCCGACCGAACCCGCCCATATGCAGGTGTTCATCGGCCGCGGCGCGCACATCAAGAACGAAGACGATTTTGAACGGCGGCTCTACATCCTGCGCAAGTCGATCTCGCAGGCGATCTATCAGCGCCGCGACCGCGGGCTTGCCGGCTATTATCCGGTCTCGCTGTCGTGCCGCACCGTGGTCTACAAGGGCATGTTCCTGGCCGACCAGCTCGGCAAATATTATCCTGATTTGTCCGAGCCCGATTTCGCGAGCGCGCTGGCGCTGGTGCATCAGCGTTTCTCGACCAACACCTTCCCGACCTGGTCGCTGGCGCATCCCTACCGGATGATCGCGCATAATGGCGAGATCAACACGCTGCGCGGCAACGTCAACTGGATGGCGGCGCGCCAGGCCTCGGTGCATTCGCAACTCTACGGCAAGGACATCTCCAGGCTGTGGCCGATTTCCTATGAGGGCCAGTCCGACACCGCTTGTTTCGACAACGGCCTCGAATTCCTGGTGCAGGGCGGCTACTCGCTGCCGCATGCCGTGATGATGATGATTCCGGAAGCCTGGGCCGGCAATCCCTTGATGGATGAACGGCGCCGCGCGTTCTACGAATATCACGCCGCGATCATGGAGCCGTGGGACGGCCCGGCCGCGATCGCGTTCACCGACGGCCGCCAGATCGGCGCTACGCTCGACCGCAACGGGTTGCGCCCGGCGCGCTATCTCGTGACCTCTGACGACCGCATCGTGATGGCCTCAGAGATGGGCGTCTTGAAAATCCCCGAGGAGCACATCGTCACCAAGTGGCGATTGCAACCCGGCAAGATGCTGTTGGTCGACCTCGAACAGGGGCGCCTGATTCCGGACGACGAGATCAAGGCGCAATTGGCCAAGAACCATCCCTATCGCGAGTGGCTCGACAGCACCCAGATCGTGCTCGAGGAATTGCCTGACGCGCCGACCAAGGGCATGCGCTCCAACCTGCCGCTCCTGGATCGGCAGCAGGCGTTCGGCTATACGCAGGAAGACATCACCATCCTGATGACGCCGATGGCCTCCACCGGCGAAGAAGCCAACGGCTCGATGGGCAACGACACGCCGATTTCGGCGCTGTCGGACAAACCAAAACAGCTGTTCACCTACTTCAAGCAGAACTTTGCCCAAGTCACCAATCCGCCGATCGATCCGATCCGCGAGGAGCTCGTCATGAGCCTGGTCTCGATCATCGGGCCACGGCCGAACCTGTTCGATCTCGAAGGCATGGCCGGCACCACAAAGCGCCTCGAAGTGCGCCAACCGATCCTGACCGATGCTGATCTGGAAAAGATCCGCTCGATCTCGGAAATCGCCGACACCCATTTCAAGTCGCGCACGCTCGACACCACCTTCCACGCAGGCTTCGGCGCGGCAGGCCTCGAACAGGTGCTCGACGAACTCTGCGCGCGTGCCGAAGCTGCGGTGCGAGAAGGTGTCAACATCATCATCCTGTCCGACCGCATGGCGGGCTCGGACCGGATTCCGATCCCGTCGCTGCTCGCCTGCGCCGCCGTGCATCATCATCTGATCCGCACCGGCTTGCGCACCTCGGTCGGGCTGGTCGTCGAATCCGGCGAGCCGCGCGAGGTGCATCACTTCGCGTGCCTCGCGGGCTATGGCGCCGAAGCGATCAATCCGTACCTGGCGTTCGAGACCATCATCTCGATGAAGGACCGCCTGCCTTCGGCGCTCGACGATTATGAAATCGTCAAGCGCTACATCAAGTCGATCGGCAAGGGCCTGTTGAAGGTGATGTCGAAGATGGGCATCTCGACCTATCAGTCCTATTGCGGCGCGCAGATCTTTGACGCTGTCGGACTGAAGGCGGATTTCGTGCAAAAATATTTCGCCGGCACCCATACCCGCATCGAAGGCGTGGGCCTTGCCGAGATTGCGGAAGAAACCGCGCGCCGCCATGCCGATGCGTTCGGCGATTCGCTGGTCTACAAGACCGCGCTCGATGTCGGCGGCGAATATGCCTACCGCACCCGCGGCGAGGATCACGCCTGGACCGCCGAGTCGGTCTCGACGCTGCAGCACGCCGTGCGCGGCAATTCGCTGGAGCGCTACAAGGCATTTGCAAAAATCCTCAACGAGCAGTCCGAGCGATTGTTGACGCTGCGCGGCCTGTTCAAGATCAAGACCGCCGAGGACGAGAAACGGAGACCCGTGCCGCTCGACCAGGTCGAGCCGGCCAAGGACATCGTCAAGCGCTTTGCGACAGGCGCGATGTCGTTCGGCTCGATCTCGCGCGAGGCGCACACGACCTTGGCGATCGCGATGAATCGTATTGGCGGCAAGTCCAACACCGGCGAGGGCGGCGAAGAGAGCGATCGCTTCAAGCCGATGCCGAATGGCGATTCGATGCGCTCGGCGATCAAGCAGGTCGCCTCGGGCCGGTTCGGCGTCACGACAGAGTATCTCGTCAACGCCGACATGATGCAGATCAAGATGGCGCAGGGCGCAAAGCCCGGCGAAGGCGGACAATTGCCCGGCCACAAGGTCGACGCCGTGATCGCGCGGGTGCGGCATTCGACGCCCGGCGTCGGGTTGATCTCGCCGCCGCCACACCACGACATCTATTCGATCGAGGATCTCGCGCAGCTGATCTACGATCTGAAGAACGTCAATCCGGACGGTCTGGTGTCCGTAAAACTGGTCTCCGAAATCGGCGTGGGCACAGTTGCGGCCGGCGTCGCGAAGGCGCGCGCCGACCACGTCACCATCGCCGGCTTTGAAGGCGGAACCGGTGCCTCGCCGCTCACCTCGATCAAGCACGCGGGCTCGCCATGGGAAATCGGCCTAGCCGAAACCCACCAGACCCTGGTGCGCGAGCGGCTGCGCAGCCGCATCATCGTCCAGGTCGACGGCGGCTTCCGCACCGGGCGCGACGTCGTGATCGGCGCTCTCTTGGGCGCCGACGAGTTCGGGTTTGCCACCGCGCCGCTGATCGCGGCCGGCTGCATCATGATGCGGAAGTGCCATCTCAACACGTGTCCCGTGGGCGTCGCGACCCAGGACCCGGTGCTGCGCAAGCGCTTTACCGGCCAGCCCGAGCACGTCATCAACTATTTCTTCTTCGTCGCCGAGGAAGTCCGCGAGATCATGGCCCAGCTCGGCTACCGCACTTTCAATGAGATGGTGGGCCAGACCCAGATGCTCGACCAGTCGTCGCTGGTGGCGCACTGGAAGGCCAAGGGGCTCGATTTCTCAAAGCTGTTCGTGCGCCAGAAGGAAGAGAAGGGCCAGAAGATCTATCACTCGCAGGCCCAGAACCATCATCTGGAGGCCGTGCTCGACCGCCGGCTGATCGAGAAGTCGCAGGCAGCGCTCGACCGCGGCGCGCCGGTCAAGATCGACCTGGAAATCAACAACACCGACCGCAGCGCCGGAGCGATGCTGTCGGGCAGCTTGGCAAAAATCTACGGCCATGCCGGGTTGCCGCACGACACTATCCAGGTGAATTTCAAGGGCACCGCGGGCCAGGCGTTCGGCGCGTGGCTGGCGCGCGGCATCACCTTCGACCTCGAGGGCGAAGGCAACGACTATGTCGGCAAGGGTCTTTCGGGCGGCCGCATCATTGTCAAGCCGCCGCGGAACTCCGCGATCGTGCCGGAAGAGTCCATTATCGTCGGCAACACCGTGATGTATGGCGCGATCGAAGGTGAGTGCTATTTCCGTGGCATCGCCGGCGAACGCTTTGCCGTGCGCAATTCCGGTGCGGTCGCGGTCGTCGAGGGCGCCGGCGATCATTGCTGCGAATACATGACCGGCGGCATCGTCGTGGTGCTCGGCAAAACCGGACGCAATTTTGCAGCGGGCATGTCGGGTGGCGTGGCTTACGTGCTGGACGAGGCCGGCGACTTCCCGAAACTCTGCAACATGGCGATGGTCGAGCTCGAACCGGTGCTCTCGGAAGAGATGATCAACGAGAACGCCTATCATGCCTCTGGCGATCTCGAAGCCCATGGCCGGGTCGACGTGTTCGCCAATCTGCTGGAGTCCGATATTGAGCGGCTGCACGTCCTGATCACGCGCCACGCCAAATTGACGGGCTCGAAGCGCGCCGCCGATATTCTGGCTGACTGGAAGACATGGCTGCCGAAATTCCGCAAGGTGATGCCGGTGGAGTACCGCCGCGCGCTGAAGGAAATGAAGGCCAACGCCGACGCCGAGCCGAAAATCGCGATCGGGGCTTAGATAGAAGGAATTCTCAACCGTCATTGCGAGCGCAGCGAAGCAATCCATCCATCGGTCTATTGCGGCTACAATGGATTGCTTCGTCGCTTACGCTCCTCGCAATGACGCGGAGAGCTGTAGAAACAGGCTGTAGATAAGATGCAGGGGCGTCAGGTTTATTAATGGGCAAGATTACAGGTTTTCTGGAGATCGAGCGGCACGACCGCAAATACGAGCCGGTCGCCGAGCGGATCAAGAGCTATCGCGAATTCGTCGTTCCCTTGAGCGAGAAGGATACGCGAGACCAGGCCGCGCGCTGCATGAATTGCGGCATTCCCTATTGCCACGGCACCGGCTCGGTGGCGCCGGGCACGCCGGGCT
>Ga0209331_1000429_pt1 | contig 15190 bp, 12 predicted proteins | sample JacPinW_OM3H0_M3_FD_187971 | JGI IMG/M metagenome (GOLD analysis project Ga0209331, IMG submission 187971) | Forest soil microbial communities from Algoma, Ontario, Canada - Jack Pine, Ontario site 1_JW_OM3H0_M3 (SPAdes) (version 2) | ecosystem: Environmental > Terrestrial > Soil > Boreal...
CGAACGCGCGGTGCCCTGCATGGGACCGGCCGGCAGCATGTCGTTCCACCATGTCCGCGCGCTGCACGGATCGGCCATGAACACCTCGGACCGCCCGCGCAATCTGCTGCTGTACGAAGTCGCGGCGAGCGACGCTTGGCCGCTGATGGGTGTGAAGGATTTCGACGAATTCAACAGCCGGTTGCTGTCAGGCGATCCTGTGGTGGCGCCGCGCATGACCGACGTTCCGGTGCGCCTTCCGCTGCCGCCTGCCAAACGGCAGGGATCGATCTATGAGACGCAGTCCGCGGCGAAGAAATCCTATTTTACCCGCGCGGCCTGATTTCTTGCGAACGCGTCCGTGCGATGCACGGGCGCTGCCTACGACAAGCGACGATCAATCAAGCGGCCAACAAAGCAAATGACAAAAAATCATAACGGGGGAATCGATGACGGAGATCATAGCCGATAGTGCAAGCCGCTCGCGCCTGCGGGTGATCCTCGCGGCCAGTATTGGGTCCGCGCTCGAATGGTACGACTTCTTCCTGTACGGCACCGCCGCGGCGCTGGTGTTCGGGGATCTGTTCTTTCCGAAAAGCGATCCGGTGGTCGGCACGCTGCTGGCGTTCCTGACCTTCGGCGTCGGCTTCGTGGTGCGCCCGCTCGGCGGCATCCTGTTCGGCATCATGGGCGACCGCTTCGGGCGTAAACCCGTATTGGTGGCGACCTTGCTGATGATCGGCATCGGCACCACGGCGATCGGCCTGCTGCCGACCTATGCCCAGATCGGCTATTGGGCCCCGGCGCTCTTGGTCTCGCTGCGCGTCGTGCAGGGATTGGGCGCCGGCGCCGAATATGGCGGGGCCGTGATCTTCCTGGTGGAAAATGCGCCCGCAAAACATCGCGGCTTCTGGGGCAGTTTTGCGCCGCTCGGCGTCTCCGTCGGCAATCTGCTCGCCGCCGGCGCGTTTGCGCTGGTGACCCTGCTGCCGCGCGAGGACCTGATGAGTTGGGGCTGGCGGCTGCCGTTCCTGGCGAGCTTCCTGCTGATCATGGTCGGCATCTACGTTCGCCTGCGCATCACCGAAACCCCCGTCTTCACCGAGGCGGTGGTGGCGCGCGGCAAGATCGAGCGCAACCCGGCGATGGAAGCGCTGAAGCGGCATCCCAGAAACTTCATGGTGGTGCTCGGGGCGCGGCTCGCCGAAAATGGACTTGGCTATCTGTTTCCAGTGTTCGGCCTGAGCTACGTCATCACCACGCTCGGCGTGCCCAAGGCCGACGCGCTGAGCGCGCTGATGCTCGCTTTCGTCATCGAGTTGTTCACGATCGTCGGCTTCGCCACGCTCTCCGACCGCATCGGGCGGCGTCCGGTCTATATGTTCGGCGCCTTGGCCGGCATCGCCTGGGCGTTCCCGTTCTTCCTGCTGGTCGGAACCAAGGAGTGGATCTGGATCGCGGTGGCCTTCATCGGCGCCCGCGCGGTGGTGACCGCGGCGATGTTCGGTCCACAGGCCGCCTATTTCGCCGAGCTGTTTCCACCGCAGCGGCGCTTCGCCGGCTTCGCCTTCGCCCGCGAACTGGGCTCGCTGCTGGCCGGCGGTCCGGCGCCGTTCGTGGCGGCGGCGCTGGTGGCCTGGTCGGGAAGCTGGTGGCCGGTGGCCTGCTACGCCGCGGGCCTCGCCGCACTCACCGCGCTTGCGATCTGGTCCGGGCCCGAAACCTATCAGGAGAGCATCACGGTCGATAATACCTCTGACGGCAAGATGCACGCGGCAGCCGTGCTGCAGCAAGCCTGAGGCAAGCCTTAGGGATGGCGCAGCAACTCCGCATCCTGCAGTCGCTCTGGGCGATGGAGCGGCGGCGGGCCGACGAGGCAGAGTGGCCGCTGCCAACGCAACTTGCGATGATCCGCGACGCCGGCTTCGACGGCGCCGGCGTCCGGTTCATCGATTCCACCTTCGCCACCGAAGTGACCTCGTACCTGCGCGCGCACGGCATGATCTGGCAGGCGCAGTGCTACCCGACCTGCATCGATGATCTGAAGCCGGTGCTGGAACTGGTGGCGCGGCTCGGCGCCGACCACGTCAATCTGCAGCCGAACGTGCGGCCGCAGCGGATCGAGGATTGCATTCCGCTGCTCGAAGGATGGCGGCGGCTGGCCGATCAGGCCGGCATCGCGGTGCATGTGGAAACCCACCGCGACCGCATGACCACGGACCTGTTCTTTACGCTGCAACTGCTGGCGTGTTTTCCTGACCTGCGGCTGACGGCCGATGTCTCGCATTATCTGGTCGGGCGCGAATTCGCCTGGCCGGTGGACGAGGTCAATCACGCCTTGATCCATCGCATTCTCGACAACAGCTGGGGCATTCACGGCCGGATCGCCAGCCGCGAACAGGTGCAGATCTCGCTCGGCTTTCCGCAGCACCAGGGCTGGGTCGAACTGTTCATGGGCTGGTGGGAATACGCCATCCGCTCGTGGCGGAAACGCGCGGGACCGGATGCGGTACTGACTTTCCTGTGCGAGTTGGGTCCACCGCCCTACGCCATCACCGGGCCTGACGGCACTGAGCTGTCGGACCGCTGGCAGGACGCGCTGGTCATGAAGGATATGGTGCGGGCGCTGTGGCAGCGGGTTGTGGATGAGGAGGAGCCGCGCCGGAATGACGGTCGCCGAGCGCGGCTATTTTATGGTTTCCCTCCCCACCAAGTCAGCTAGATTGTTCGCAAAACCATAACAAACCAAAACCTCCGGGAGGACAATCGTCGTGCACAGAGGGCGTGTCGTATTCGGCGCCATGGACGAGGTGGTGTTCGGCCGCCCGGCCGCCGAAGCGATCGTCGAGCAGATGGACCGGCTGCGCGCGGGCCGCGCGTTTTTGATGGTCAGCGGCACGCTCAACCGCGAGACCGACGAAATCGCGAAAATCCGAAAGGCTCTTGGTTCCCGTTGCGTCGCGACCTTCGATGCGATGCCGCCGCACACGCCGCGCGAGGCCGTCATTGCCGCCACCGCGCAAGCCCGCGCCGCCAACGCCGATCTCATCGTCACCGTGGGCGGCGGCTCGATCACCGACGGCGCCAAGGCGGTGCAGCTTTGCCTCGCCAATAATGTCAGCACCGTCGAAGCCATCGATACGATCCGCGCCAACAAGGGCGTCGTGCCGCCGCTGACCGCACCTTCGGTACGCCAGATCAGCGTGCCGACCACCATTGCCGGCGGCGAGTTCAGCGCCATCGCCGGCGTCACCAATGAGGCCACCAAAGTCAAGGAGATGCTGCGCCATGACCTCGTGATGCCGCGCGCGGCCATCCTCGATCCCGCTATCACCGTGCACACGCCGGAGTGGCTGTTCCTGTCGACCGGCATCCGCGCCGTCGACCATTGTGTCGAAGGCCTGTGCTCGCGCGAGGCGCATCCTTACGCCGACGCGCAGGCGCAAAAAGGACTTGCGATGCTGGCGCAGGCGCTGCCGCGGGTGAAGGCTGATCCGCGAGATCTCGATGCGCGGATGGATTGCCAGATCGGCACCTGGCTCTCGATGGGACCGCTATCCGCGGGCATTCCGATGGGGGCAAGCCACGGCATCGGCTATGTGCTCGGCGCCGCTTACAACGTGCCGCACGGCTACACCTCCTGCGTGATGCTGCCCTCGGTGATGCGCTGGAACAAACAGGACAATGCCGCCCGCCAGGCGATGGTGTCGGGGGCGATGGGACATCCCGGCGAGGACGCCGCCGACGTGCTGGACTGGTTCATCCGCGAGCTCGGCATGCCGCGCAGCCTGCAGGATGTGCGGATCGGCCCCGAACATTTCGACCGCATCGCCGAGCAGGCGATGGGCACGCCATGGATTCCGCGCAACCCGCGCAAGATCAATGGTCCCGCGCAGGTGCGCGAAATTCTTCTTCTGGCCGCATGAGGGGATTGAGAACACGATGTACACCGGCAAGCACGCCCATCTTCGTCCCCTGCAGCCCGCCTTCATCATGGCCACCTCCGGCGAGATCGTGACCTATGCCGAACTGGACGCGCGCTGCAATCGGCTGGCGCATCTGTTGCGCGCCTACGGCCTCAAGCGGCTCGACCATTATGCCGTATTCATGGAGAACAACGGCCGCTACCTCGAGGCCTGCGGCGCCGGCGAGCGGTCCGGCCTCTATTACACCTGCGTGAATTCGTACCTGACGGCGAGCGAGCTCGCCTACATCGTCAACAACAGCGATTCACGTATCCTGATCACGTCGACGGCGAAGCTTGAGGTGGCGCGCGAGGCGCTCAAGGAGTGTCCCAAGGTCGAACTCTGCCTCATTGTCGACGGCCCCACCGAAAGCGAGCGCATCGTCAATCTGCAGGATGCGACGCGCGGATTGCCCAAGACGCCGATATCAGACGAATGCGTCGGCACCGCCATGCTGTATTCGTCGGGCACCACCGGCCGGCCGAAGGGCATTTTGCGCCCGCTGCCCGAGCAGCCGCCGACGCAGCAACTGCCGATCTTCGACTTCCTGCAAAAGCTCTGGCAGTACCGCGAGGGCATGATCTACCTGTCGCCGGCGCCGTTGTATCATTCGGCGCCGCAAGCCGCCGTCAATCTCACCATCCGCAATGGCGGCACCGCCATCATCATGGAAAGTTTCGATCCGGAACGTTATCTCGAACTGGTCGAGAAATGGGGCGTCACCCATACCCAGTTGGTGCCAACGATGTTCTCGCGCATGCTGAAGCTGCCGGTGGAGCTACGAACACGCCACGATTTGTCGTCGCTCAAAATCGCGATCCATGCTGCGGCGCCCTGCCCGGCGCTGGTGAAGGCCGACATGATCGAATGGTGGGGACCGATCATCCACGAATATTACGGCGCCACCGAAGGCCTCGGCTTTACCGCCTGCAACAGCTCGGAATGGCTGGCGCACCGCGGCAGCGTCGGCAAGGTGCTGCTCGGCGACCTTCATATCCTCGACGAGAACATGCAGCCCTGCCCGATGGGCACGCCGGGCACGGTGTGGTTCAAGACCGCGACGCCGTTCGAATATTTCAACGATCCGAACAAGACCAGGGAGGCGCGCTCGCCGGATGGCAGCATGAGCACGGTCGGCGACGTCGGCTATGTCGACGGCGACGGCTTTCTTTACCTCACCGACCGCGCGACCTTCATGATCATCTCCGGCGGCGTCAATATCTATCCGCAGGAATGCGAGAATCTCCTGATCACCCATCCCAAGATCGCCGACGCCGCGGTGTTCGGCGTTCCCAACACCGATCTCGGCGAGGAAGTGAAAGCGGTGGTGCAGCCGATGCCGGGGATTTTGCCGTGCGAGGATTTGGCACAGGAGCTGATCCTGTTCTGCAGCGAATCGCTGTCGCGTCAAAAAGTGCCGCGCTCGATCGATTTCGAGGCCGAACTGCCGAGGCTGCCGACCGGAAAGCTCTACAAGCGGCTGCTGCGCGATCGCTACTGGGGCGACAAGACGTCAAGGATTTTGTGAAGGAAGGTTGCTATCGATTGACCGGCCTTCGTCGTCCCTGCCTAGTGCGCAATTGCGCACGGGGCGCAGGGACAACGGGCACATTGCTGGCCGGAATGTTTTGCCGTAAAGTTACACCATAAAAACGAGGGAGGATCTGCCGATGGAGATCGTGCCGTTGGGTCCGGGATTCGCCGCCGAGCTGCGCGGCGTGACGCTTGCCGACGTCGCCTCCGACGATGCCGCCTATACCGCGGCGCGCGCGGCCTTCGAGGAACATTCGGTTCTGGTGTTGCGCGGCCAGGACGTGACCGACGAACTCCAGCTCGCCTTTTCGCGCCGCTTCGGCCCGCCCGAAGTAACAAAAGTCGGCTCGCAGGGCACCGGCTCGCATTTTGTGATTCTGAGCACCATCGGCCCCGACGGACAGGTGGTGCCGGCGGATCACCGGCAAGCCATGCGCGCCAAGGCCAACCAGCTCTGGCATACCGACTCGTCGTTCAAATCGGTGCCGGCGCTGACGTCGATCCTTTCGGCGCGCGTCATCCCGACGAACGGCGGCGAGACCGAATATGTCTCCACCCGCCTCGCCTTCGAACGGCTCGATGCCGACATGCGCGAGAAGCTCAACAATTTATTCGCCTGGCACGACTACGCGCATTCGCGCAGCCAGATCGCGGCGGATCTTGCCAGCCCCGAGGAACGCGCGGCGCTGCCGCCGCAATGCTGGCGCATGGTATGGACGAACCCGGTGAACGGCCGCGGCGCCGTCTATCTCGCCTCGCATGCCTACGCGGTCGAAGGCATGGAAGCGCTGGACGGCAGAAGGCTGATCACCGAATTGATGGAAGCCGCGACCGCGCCCGGCACCAGTTACCTGCACCCGTGGCGCAAGGGCGACGTCGTGATGTGGGACAACCGCGCCACCATGCATCGCGGACGGCCGTGGCCGGCGCATGAGGCGCGGCTGATGGTGCGCACCACGATCTCCGCCACCGATGCCGACGGCGTCGCCACCATGCGCATGCCGTCGTCGCAGGCCGCGGAATAGCGTCGCGCGCCCCACACGCATCAAACGAAAGCGGAGGCCCATGGCCAGGATCGAAGCTCGCCTCGCCGCTATCGGTCTGGTTTTGCCACCTGCCTTCGCGCCGCCGCCCGGCGTCGTGCTGCCCTTCGTCAATGTGCGCCTGATCGGCAATCGCGGCATCATCTCGGGACACGGTCCGCAGAGTCCCGAAGGGCCGCTGGCGCAACCGCTGGGCAAGGTCGGGCGCGAACTGACGCTCGAGCAAGGCTATGCCGCGGCAAAACTCACCGCGCTGTCGATGCTGGGCTCGCTGCAGCGCGCGCTCGGCGATCTCGATCGCATTACGCAGTGGGTACGGATTTTCGGCATGGTCAATTCCGCGCCGGGCTTTGTCCGGCAACCGGCCGTGATCAACGGCTTCTCCGATCTGATCCTCGAACTCTGGGGAACGGAAGCCGGAGCCCATGCGCGCAGCGCCGTGGGCATGGCTGAGCTGCCGTTCGAGATGCCGGTGGAGATCGAGGGCGAGGTCGAGATTGTCGCGGCTTGATCCGGCAGACTGCTTGCAGTTTAGCGGAGGAGAGAGCCCCCACCCTAACCCTCCCCCCGCAAGCGGGAGAGGGAACAGACTGCCCGCTGGCGCGCGACTGAGGATCAACTTAGACAGCCGGCGTATCGGTCTTCGCGGCCGGTCTTACTTCCTTCTCCCTCTCCCGCTTGCGGGGGAGGGCGTAGGCGGCCTATGGCCGCCGTTCTTAATAGAAGAACGCCGATGCGAAAGCATCGGCTATGGTGGGGGTGCCTCCGCGCATTCGGACTCGCGGAGAGGCCCCGCGCGAAGCAACTGACGATCCAGCCCTCAGGACTTCGTCGCAAACCAGATGACATGACGCGCGCCGCTGCGTTTGGTCGTCGCGCGCACCGCAACCTCGTTGACCGCGAAACCGGCATCACGCAACCGTTTTGTAAATTTCGGGTTCGGCCCCGACGACCAGACCGCGAGCACACCGGCCGGCCGCAGCGCCCGGTGGATCGCCTGCAGCCCCTTCGTATCGTAGAGCGCGTCATTGGCCTTGCGAATGAGACCTTCGGGACCGTTGTCGACATCGAGCAGGATGGCATCGAACGCTTTCGCCTGCGATCTTATCACCTCGATGACGTCGGCCTGCCGAATGTCCGCGCGGGGATCCTCCAGGCTCTCGCCAAAAATGTCCTGCATCGGGCCGCGCGCCCAAACGATCACGGCGGGCACCAATTCGGCCACCACGATCCGCGCCTCAGAACCCAGCACGGCGAGCGCGGCGCGGAGCGTGAATCCCATGCCGAGGCCGCCGATCAGCAGATGCGGCGCCTTCACAGCCTCGATTTGCCGGCAGGCCAGCGTGGCCAGCGCCTCCTCCGATCCACTGAGCCGGCTGTTCATCAGCTCGTTCTGGCCCAGCATCATGGAGAACTCGGCGCCGCGCCGCATCAGGCGAAGTTCGACGTCGGCGCCAGGCACGCGTGCGGTATCGATCTGCGACCACGGAATCATGCGATGCTTCTACGCTGGTTTGGCTGGTGAACGCGAGCCTCAGGCGAGGCTCGATGCGCTCACTCCGCCGCGGGCACGGGCGCGCGTTTGGGCGATTCATCGTGGCCGAGCATCAGCACGGTTGCCATGGCGATAATGCCCAGACCCGCCAGCAGCAAAAGTCCGCCGGCGTAGCTGCCGGTGTGGTCCTTGATCCAGCCCATCGCAAACGGCCCGGCGAAACCCGCGAGGTTTCCAATCGAATTGATCACGGCGATGCCGGCCGCCGCAGCGGCGCCGGAGAGAAAGGCGGTCGGCAGCGTCCAAAACACCGGCAGGCAGGCGAAGATGCCGAAGCCCGCCACCGAAAGCGAGATCATCTTCAGCAGCGGATCGTCCAGCGCCGTGGACACGGCGATGCCGGCCGCGGCGACGAACAGCGGGAACGCGGCGTGGAATCGCCGTTCAACCAGCCGGTCGGAGCGCCGGCCCCACCAGACCATAGCGATCAGGCCGACCGCATAGGGCGCGGCAGAAACCACCGTGGTGAGAAAGGCGTTGAAGCCGAACGCCTTGACGATCTGGGGCAGGAAAAAGCTCAATCCGTAATTGGTCGCCACCGCGCCGAAATAGACCAGACTAAGCCCCAGCACCCGGGGATCGACCAGCACCTGTGCCACGGAGTATTGACGAACCGATTCGCGCTGGCGCTGCTCGACCTCCAATCGCTCGGACAGCCAGGCGCGCTCGTCGGGCGCGAGCCATTGCGCGTCGGCGGGCCGGTCGGTCAGATAGAAAAACACCACGACGGCGAGGATGATGGAAGGCACGGCCTCGACAATGAACATCCACTGCCAGCCGGCCAGCCCCAACCCGCCATGCAGATAAAGCAGCACGCCGGAGATCGGCGCGCCGATCACGGTGGAAAGCGGAATCGCCGCCATGAAGTAGCCGACGATACGCGCCCGGTACACCGACGGGAACCACAGGGTCAGGTAAAAGATAATGCCGGGAAAGAAGCCGGCCTCGGCCACGCCCAGCAGCACGCGCACAAGGTAGAAAGAATATTCGTTGCCGAGCCCGGTGGCGCGGCCGATGGACGGAATGAACGCCATGGCGCCGGACAGGATGCCCCAGCTCAGCATGATCCGTGCAATCCATTTCCGGGCGCCGAACCGCTCCAGCATAAGGTTGGATGGCACCTCGAAGATGAAATAGGCGACGAAGAAGATGCCGGCGCCGAACCCGAAGGCGGTCTGCGACAGGCCCAGATCCTGGTTCATCGTCAGCGCGGCAAAGCCCACATTGACCCGATCGAGATAGGCGATGAAGTAGCAGACGATGAGGAAAGGCACGAGCCGCCTCGTGACCTTCGCGATGGTGCGAACCTCTACGGAGTTCATGTCTGACACCTGACGGGGAGTTAATTTCCAAGCGGATTTCTCCGATCGGTCCTAACGCCGCGACAGAGGTTTTGTTCAAGATGAACTGTTTGTTGCAGCGCAGAAGACCCCGCAGGGCCGATCGGACGATCCGATCGATCAGACCGATTTGCGCCAGGGCACCAGCATCGATACGCGATGCCGGTACCTGACATATTCATCGCCGAACAGATCGATCAGATCGCGCTCTTCGAACAGGAAGGTGCTGGTCAGCACGATCCGCCAGCCCACGAATGACAGAGCGGTGATGACGATTGCGATCTGCGGATCGGCCACCTGCCACACCGCCGCCGGTACCTGATATGCTGGCCAAGCCCAGGCATGAAATTCCTGACGTCAACGAATACCCTGGCTCACTCGAGCGGCCGCCGTTCGGAAATGGCTTTGCGAAGGGTTCGGGAGAGCGCTTCGACCGAATACGGTTTCTGGATCAGCTCGAAGCCGCGATGGGCATTGTCAGCCAGAACGCTGCTGTAACCGCTGGTCAGCACCACCGGCAGCCCGGGGTAACGCTCACGAATCACGGTGGCGAGTTCGACACCGTTCATCCCGGGCATGATGACATCGGAAAATACCAGATCGAACGCGAACTCATCCTCGGCAAGGGTCGCCAGCGCTTCCCTGGCGTTAACAGCCCATTTGATGGCGTAGCCGAGGTCCTGCAGCAATTCGGTCGAGAACCGTCCGACGTCTTCATTGTCCTCCACCACCAGAACGCAATGGCCGCGGCCGCTCATCGAGGCTTCCGCGCCGACGGCGGCGGCTTCCGCCCCCGCGGCCGGACTTTCAGCCTGCGGCAAATAGATGGTGAAGGCGGAGCCTTTCGCCGGCGTGCTTGTCACCTTGATGTCGCCGCCGGACTGCTTGGCAAAGCCGAGTGCCTGGCTGAGACCGAGACCGGTGCCCTTGCCGACGTCCTTGGTGGTAAAGAAGGGCTCGAAGATGGCATCGAGCTTGTCGGCCGCAATGCCCGACCCGGTATCGGTGACGGAAATGGCGACGAACTGCCCGTCGCGGCTCGCGTGGCCGCGCAGCGCCGGAACGGCATCGACCGCATTGACGCTGATCGACAGACTGCCTTCTCCTGCCATCGCATCGCGGGCATTGACGGCGAGATTGACCAGCGCGGCTTCGAACTGCGCGACGTCGGCGGTGGCAAAATACCTGAATTCGCCAAGCTCGACCCCGATCTGGATTCGGCCGCCCATCAGCGGGCGGATCAGCTGCGCGATGGTTTCAACCTGTGATCCGACATCGAACACCTGCGGCGTCAGCGGCTGGCGCCGGGCAAAGGCCAGCAGCTGGCCGGTGAGCTTTGACGCGCGATCCACCGTGTCCGAAATCGCATCGATGTAACGGCGACGGCGATCCTCGCTCAATTCGCGACGGCGTAGGAAGTCGGTGGCGGAGCGTATGATGGTCATCAGATTATTGAAATCGTGCGCCACGCCGCCGGTGAGCTGGCCGACCGCATCCATCTTCTGGGACTGGCGAAGTGCTTCCTCCGCCTGCCGCCGCTCGGTGATGTCCATGGCCTCCGGCAATACGCCGGAGACTGCGCCGTGCTGATCGAACACCGGGCGCATCGTGAAATCGAAAAAGCGCTCGCCGGTCGGCAGATTGAGCAGCATTTCCGTCCGCACACTTTCGCCGCGCATGACCGCGCCGAAGGCGTCGATCACGACCTCCCGCATCCCTTCCGTTGCGGCAAACCACGGCGAATCCCAAAACGGCTTTCCGGTAACGTCCTGCGCGCTGGCGCGAATGCCGGCCAGCGCCGTCGCATTGGCGTAGACGACGTTGCCCTGCAGATCCAACAGGCCCTGGTACTGGTTGCTGGTCTCGAAGATGGCGCGCATTTGCGCTTCGTTGGACTGCAGCTGCGCGGTGCGTTCCGCGATACGCTGTTCCAGCGTGTCGTTGACGAGGCGAAGCTCCCGCTCGGCTTCCTTGGCCACCGTCACGTCGTGGGCAACGCCGATGAAGCCGATATGGTTTCCGGTCGGATCCCAGCGCGGCTGCGACTCCGACCGCATCCACCGCCACAGCCCGTCGGCCCGGCGATAGCGTCCTTCCAGCACGAATGGTTTTAGGGTCGCCTCGCCGGCCACGCTCTCCTTCACAATGCGGTCCGCGTCGTCGGGATGCAGAATCGTCCGCCAGTCGAACGCCAGCGCCTGCTCGTATGGAACGCCGAGAAATTCCAGATACGCCAGGTTTGCGAACGCCCGGGTGCGGTCGACCTTGGTCACCCACATCGGGACCGGCGCGCTGTTGGCGATCAGCCGGAACCGCTCTTCACTCTCGCGCAGGGCCTCTTTCGCCACGGCGAGATCGGTGATGTCGATGTGCGCGCCGACCAGCCGCAAAGGCTGGCGATCCGGCCCTCGCTCGATCCGGGCGACGGTGGCGATCCAGCGGATCTGTCCGTCACTGGGCCTGATGATGCGATACTGATAGGAAAACTGTTCGGCGGTGCCTTTCACCGCGTCGAGAAATTGCTGCGCGGTACGGGCGCGGTCTTCCGGATGCAGCCGCGCGACCCAGTCCTCATGGGTGTCGTGGACATCGGGCGATAATCCGTGGATGGCCCGGTATTCAGGAGACCGCCGCTCGTTCCGAAAGCCGTCGCGGAGATCGACCGACACCGCAGCGACCTTGGCTATCTGCGAGATGTCGATCGAAGCCGCTTCCGAAAACGAGAGGGTTTCGGTTCGCCGACGCTCGTCTTCGCTGCTGTCTGCCATCCTCGCTCTGCCTTACGAACGGTTCCGCGCACTCTATCGTAGTGCTATCAGAAACTTAAGGGGATGCAGGCTTAATCCGGCAGTTAACCCCGCTGAAGCGCCTTGGGCGCGGGCCTATCCGAGCATCTGGGTATCCCCGCAAATCGAGATCGCCTGGCCCGAAATCGTCTTGCCGCGCGGGCTGCACATGAACAGGATTTGATCGGCGAGCTGTTCCGGCGTCACATAGTCCTTGATCGAGGTGTAGGAAAACGCCGTGCGTTCCATTTCGGCATAGGAAATCCCGCGCTTCTGCGCCTTGGCTTCCAGCACCCGGCGCTGCCGGTCGCCGGCGACAAGGCCGGGCAGGATCGCGTTGACGCGGATGTTGTCGGGGCCGAGTTCGATCGACAGCGATTTGGTGAAGCCGATCACGCCCCATTTTGCGGCGGCGTAGGGCGTGCGCATGGCAAAGCCGAGCCGGCCCGCGGCCGAGGAGATATTGACGATCGAGGCGTTCTTGCTGTTGCGCAGCAAGGGAACGGCGAGCCGCGTGCAGTTGAATTGCCCGGTCAGGCAAATCTCCAGGCAGCGGTCCCAGTCTTCCGGGTTCATCTCCTCCACCCGCGAGGTCGGCCCGGCGACGCCGGCATTGTTGACGAGCACATCGAGGCTGCCGAGTTTTGCGATCGCTTCGGCGAAAAGCTTCTGAACAGCGGCGCGGTTGGAAACGTCGCACGGCGTCGAGGTGATCGCGGGATTGCTGGAGGCGAGGTCAGACAGCGCGATTTCATCGACGTCGCAGGTGTGGACTTTGGCGCCTTCGGCCGCGAAGGCCCGCGCAATGGCGCGGCCGATGCCGTTGGCGCCGGCGGTTACCAGCACGCGCAAACCCTTGATATCAAGATCCATGATCGCTCCGAGATGTCGTTTTGAGAGGTTTCAGCCGGCGAGGCCGCCGCGAGAAAGAATGACGTTCGCAGCACCCGTGATGTCGGCGGCGATTCCAGCCTGCGCAGCAGCCCCATCTCCCGCCGCAATGGCCTTGCGTACATTGGCGTGAAACCGGATCGCGTCGCCCTTTGCCAGCCGTTCGGGATTGGCGCGCAGATCGAGATTGATCACAGGCCCTGCCTTGAGCCAGAGCGCGCGAATGATTTCCACCAGGATCGGCGAATGCGCGGCGTCGTAGACCGCGAAGTGAAAGGTCTTGTTGAGCTCGACCGCGCGCGGCAGGTCGGGCGTGGACGACTCGCTCTCCGCCCGCATCGCTTCTTCCGCGCTGGCGATCGCCATGAGGTCACTGTTGTCGCGATGCAGGGCGGCTTGCGCCGCCGCGTGGCCCTCGATCGCAATCCGCACTTTCGTCAGGTCGCGAAGTTGCGCCGCCGACGTCAGGGGAACGCGCACCGCGCGGTTCGGCGTCACTTCCAGCGCCTTGTCGGCGACCAGCCGCGACACCGCCTCACGCACCGGCATGATGGAGACGCCGAGCACCTCGGCCGCGCTCCGCAGCGACAGTTTTTCTCCCGGCGCGAGCCGGCCGGAAATCAGGAGATCGGCCAGTTTCGCATAGGCGCGCTCGCCCAGCGTCTGACGGTCGAGCGGTTCCACCAGATTGAGCGCGGCGGGCAAATTCAACGCAGAGTCTCCATGCAGTCCGATAATTCCAGCGGGGGACTCGACAAGCGCCCCGTCTTTTGCAACTCTAACTGTGATCACAGATCACGGCAAGCGAGACAAGCGCTCTCCAGAGAACCGCGCGGCGCCTGTCGAAAGAACAAAACAGCCGCGTCACGCGGTCGTATCAGGGAGACCAAGAGTGATGTCCAACAACAATAATTTTACGCGCCGCCGCCTGTTGAAGACCGCCGGCGGCATCGCGCTGGTGTCGGGAATTTCCGCGCCGGCGATTTTGCGCGCGCAGACCGCCGAAGTCATCAAGATCGGCCATCTGACACCGCGCACCGGATTTCTCGGGCCGCTCGGCGAATACGCCGTGATGGCGATCGATCTGGCGGTGGAAGAGATCAACGCCTCAGGCGGCATGATGGGCCGCAAGGTCGAACTGCTGAAAGAGGACTCGGTCAATCCGCAGACCGCTTCCACCAAGGCCGAGCGCATGATCGAGCGCGACAAGGTCGCCTGCATCATCGGCGAGATTTCGTCCGCCTCGTGTCTGACGATTGCGCAGGTCGCCTCGCGCAACAAGACGCTGTTCATCAATACCGGCGGCAATTCCGACGCGCTGCGCGGCAAGGATTGCCAGCGCTACATGTTCCACGTCGAGTCGCAGAATTCGATGTATGTCAAAACCGTCGGCCGTTCGTTCCTGCGCGACGGCCTGGTCAAGGGCAAGAAGTGGTACTCATTGACCGCCGATTACGCCTTCGGCCACGACCTCCTGAAAGTCTCAAAACGCTTCATGGAAGCCAATGGCGGCAATTTCGCCGGCGACGACCTGGTGCCGACCGATGCCACCGACTTCTCCGCTTATCTCTTGAAGATCCGCGAAGCCAAGCCCGACCTCGTCGTGATCAATCTCGCCGGCAACCAGATCACCAACTTCCTCAAGCAATATGCCGAATTCGGCCTGACCTTCCCGGTCGGCGGCTTCGGTTTCGACACCGCGCTCGCCTGGGCAGCCGGCAAGGGCAACTTCGTCGGCACCTGGCCGGTGGTCTGGCATCATCTGATCGACACCCCCGGCAGCAAGGCGTTCGTCGGCGCCTTCACCAAGAAATACAACAAGCCGCCGGAAAACCAGGCCTGGGGCGATTACATCGCCACCAAGATCGTGGCGCAGGCCGTCAACGATCTCAAATCCGCGGATTCGCCCAAGATCATCGAGCACTTCGAGAAGGGCGCCAAGTTCGATGTCCTGAAGACGCGGCAGGGCTACTTCCGCGGCTCGGATCATCAATTGATGCACGAAATGTACGCGGTCACCGCCCTGCCCGCCGACAAGATCAAGAACCAGTGGGATATCTTCGCCTCGAGCCCGGCGGTCCCGGGTCCCAACGAAGAC
>Ga0209331_1000430_pt1 | contig 15147 bp, 13 predicted proteins | sample JacPinW_OM3H0_M3_FD_187971 | JGI IMG/M metagenome (GOLD analysis project Ga0209331, IMG submission 187971) | Forest soil microbial communities from Algoma, Ontario, Canada - Jack Pine, Ontario site 1_JW_OM3H0_M3 (SPAdes) (version 2) | ecosystem: Environmental > Terrestrial > Soil > Boreal...
CCGTGCTTACTGGATCGTCCGCATGCGCGGACGATGACGACCGAGAGGCTGATGATGCGTCTTAAATTAGCGCCCATGGGATCCGCCCCCCGGATTGACCTGCGGTCAATCCGGGCTACGAAGCTGGGTGCGCGGTGAGAATGCGCCGCGCGCCCATTCCAGCGCTGCCGCGATTGCCGGCCAGAACAATAGCAGCAATGCAAGCGTGGTGATGGAGCCCACGAGAGCGTTTGACCAGAACACGGAGAGATCGCCGCCTGCCCCGATCATCGCCAGGCGAAATGAGTCTTCAGCGCGGCTGCCCAAGACCAGCGCCAGCGTGAAGGGAGCAAGCGGGATGCCGATCTTCTTGAACACATAGCCGACCACGCCGAAAATCAGCATCAGCCAGATATCGAACATTGCGTTCTGAATCGCGTAGGCCCCGATCGCGCATGAGACGACGATCATGGGAGCAATCGCCGAGAACGGCACCCGCAGGATCGCGGCAAAGATCGGCACCGTGGTGAGCACGAGCACGAGCCCCACGACGTTGCCGAGATACATGGATGCGATCAGGCCCCACACGAAGCTCTTGTGCTCGACAAACAACAGCGGTCCCGGATTGAGGCCCCATACCATCAAGCCGCCGAGCAGAATCGCCGCTGTGCCCGAGCCCGGAATGCCGAGCGCAAGCATGGGCAGCAGCGCCGCTGTCCCCGATGCATGCGCCGCCGTCTCCGGCGCAAACACGCCTTCGATGCGCCCCTTGCCGAAGCTTTCCTTGTCCTTGGCAAAGCGCTTGGCGAGGTTGTAGCCCATGAAGGATGCGGCGATCGCGCCGCCCGGCGTGATGCCAAGCCAGCACCCGATGATGGAGGAGCGCAGCAGCGTCACCCAGTAGCGCGGCATTTCCCTCCAGACCCGCAGCACCACGCGCAGGCTGATGCTCGCGGCATGTCCGCGCAGCGCGAGGCGCTCCTCCATGGTGAGAAGAATCTCGCTGATGCCGAACAAGCCGATCACCGCGACCAAAAAGTTGATGCCGCGCAAGAGCTCGCTCGAACCGAAGGTCATCCGCAGCTGGCCGGACACCGTGTCCATGCCGACACCGGCGAGCAAGAGGCCAAGCGTCATGGAAATAATGGTCTTGTGTTTCTGTTCGCGGCTGAGCCCTACGAATGAGCAGAACGTCAGCAAATAAACCGCGAAGAATTCAGGCGGCCCGAACCGCAGGGCGAAGGAAGCGATGCTCGGGGCGAGGAAGGTGATGAGCATCCGAAGACCGCTTCGAGCGGGCCCTTCGGCATGATGACGTCGAATGCAAGCTCAAAGGTGATGAACATCGTCAGCGAGAACAAGAAAGCGGTCGTAAGCGACTTCCACAAAGCAATCCGCCCGATGAAATACATAAAGCCGGCAATGAGCAGAAAGCTCGCAAGGTAGAGCCCGAGCCATTGGGTGAACAGACAGAACAGGAGCGTCGGAACGAATACCTGCAGCACGCGTCGCAGCTGATCGCGCGTGACGAACGTCTCGTTTGCTTGTGCACGGGAAAAAAGAGCGCTGGCGAGCCCGTAGACCGAGGCGGCGGCAAGGATGACCGACAGATAGAACGGGAAATACCCGGCCTCTGGACCTTCCGGCGCCCACGCTATCCCGGTGCGCCAATTATCGAAGCCGAGAAACGCCGCCAAGGCGAGCAACAGCAGGCAAACGATGACGTCGACTGTCCGGATGCTGGCAACGGGCGGCGAGTCCGCCGCCGGCGCATCGGCGTCTTCAACGACGATTTCGAGTTCGGGTGTCATCGTCCTTCAGCGGGCCCCTCACCCCGGCCGCTCGCTTCGCTCGGGCCGACCCTCCCCGCTTTGCGGGGAGAGGGTGCCGAGCCGCTTCAGCGGCGAGGCGGGTGAGGGGCATCATCCGAGTCACTTTGTGAAAAGGCGCGCACCTCCTCACTTCGCGACGAAGCCGGCTTCGGTCATAAGTTCTTTGTTGAGCGCGTCGTCGAGCTCGAGGAAATTCACCATCTCCTCGCCCGTGAAGAAGATCGGCTTGAGTGCCTGTTTCTCCATGTAATCTTTGTATTCCAGCGTTTGCGATACTTTCCGGAACAGCTCGACATAGAACGAGCGCTGCTCCTCGCTCACCTTGCCCGGAAGAAACATGGCGCGCAGCATCAGATACTGCACGTCCAGTCCTTCTTCCTTGCAGGTCGGGATATCGTTCCACGACATCGTATCAGTCACTTTCGCCTTGTAGCCGATGCGCTCCTTGTCGAAGACGCAGAGCGCACGCACCTGGCCGGCGCGCCAGACTTCGAGATTCTCGGACGGGTTGTTGACGTTGGCTGCGGTATGATTGCCGACCAGCTGGGTTGCCGCTTCACCGCCGGACTTGTAAGGCAAATACGCGAATTTGGCCCCGGTCTTTTTTTCAATGAAGACCGTGAGCACGTGATCTTCGCGCTTTGAGCCGGTACCGCCCATCTTGAAAGGCGGATTGGCGGCCTTGGCCGCCTCGATGAATTCGTGCACGGTCTTGTAGGGCAAGGTCGTGTTGTCCCAGAGCACGAACTCGTCAAGCGCAATGACCGCCACCGGGGTGAGCTCGCGCCAATTGAAGGGGATCTTGGCCGAGAGGGGCAGCATGTAGATAAGCGAATAGGCAATCAGCACTTTGTTGGGATCGCCTTCGCTCGATTTCATGTAAATCAGTGCTTCGGCCCCCGAGGCAGCCCCTTTGAGGGAAACCACGATAGGCTGCTTCATCAGGCCGTTCTTTTGGATCGCCGCCTGCATCATGCGCGCCATCTGATCAGAGGCTCCGCCCGCGCCCGCCGCCACGACAATCTCGACCGGTTTGGTGGGCTCCCAGGCGCTTGCCGGCGCGCCGGCGAAGGCGACCCAGGCAAGTGCGGCCGCGCTCGCGTGCAATCTCATTTTTGACATTTCGCTGTGCTCTCCTTGGATCGTTGGATCCCGAAATCTCTGTCGGAATCGTACCTATTGTGCCGTTCGTCGTTATTCATCACAATGGTTGAGGAGCTTTGAACGAGCTTTAGCAAGCGTGCATGATGCCGCACCTTCTAACAAGATCCATCTGCATTGGGCTTGCGCTCGCCGGCGCCTGCGCACTATGGAGATCCGCTGGCCGCTCGCCGGCAGGCTTGGCAGTAACGCAGGCACAGGCGGTTCAAAGTGCCGGCCCGGCGGCAGAGCGCGCCCGCCGCATGGGTGCCGTCAGCAACTGGGGGTATTGGCTGAGCTTAGCCACAATGGGGGGCGTTGCCGCGGCGCCCCATGATCTCCTTGTCGTCGACAGCGAGATCTCCTTGAACCGCGAATTCGAGCGCGAGTATTCCCGCGAGGAAGTCGCGCGCATGAAGCGGCGCCCCGATGGCAGCCCTCGCGTTCTCTTGGCCTATCTCTCGATCGGAGAAGCGGAGCGGTATCGCCCCTACTGGCAGCCGGAATGGTATGACCAGGCCAAGAAGCCGGCATGGCTCGACAAGGAGAACAGGCGGTGGGCGGGCAACTACCTGGTCCGATACTGGGATCCGGAATGGCAGCGGCTGATCTTCGGCGCGCCTGAGGCCTACCTCGACCGTATTGTGGCCCAGGGCTTCGACGGCGTTTATCTCGACCGCGCCGATGCATACTCCCAGTGGCGCAAAGAAAACCGCTCCGCACAAGCCGACATGGTGACGTTCATTGCCCGGTTATCCGAGCACGCGCGCAAAATGAAACCGGAATTCCTGGTGGTCATGCAGAACGCCGAGGAGCTGCTCGAAGACAAAACCTTGCTCGCTACTCTCGACGGCATCGCCAAGGAGGACCTGCTCTTCGGAGTGCGGCGCGCGGAAGAGCCCAACAAGCCCAAAGAGGTGGAATGGTCGATTGAGCTCCTGCGCATGGCGCGCGAGGGCTCGCGCAAGGTGCTGGTCGTGGAGTATCTCAAGGACGCGACCAAGATGACTGAGGCGGCAGCTCGACTGCTTGATGAAGGTTTCGTGCCCTACTTTGCGCCGCGTAAGCTCCACTGTCTCAACCCGCCCGCGGTCCTGGACGCATCCGGCAAGTTGCCGGAGCATCATTGCCGGTAATCATTACTGCTCACTGACACTACTGACTGCTGATCACCGATATCGCAGCACCCGAGGCAGCGCCGCCGATCATGCAGGGCAGGCCAAATTCCACATGACCCGTCGTGGCTGCCACGATGCAGCCCAGCGCCAGGGCGCCCTGCCCGATTGTTCCCCAGGTCGACCAATCGCGCTTGGAGCCCGGGCCCTTGCGCTTGAGCTCCTCGATTGCAGCAAGCGCGTCTTTGCGCAGATGCGTGGTTTCCACGCTCTCGGCAGCATCGATCACTTCGTTGAGCACCGAAGCGATTTTCTTGGGCTGGGTGTTGCGCGCCTGCTTGAGCATTGCGAGCAATGACGCGTCGCGCGCGGCATTGCTGGCGAGAGTGTATTTGGCCATGTTGCCCATGGTGAGCTTGTCGACGCTGTCGCGCTCGTTCGCCCAGGGCAGGAGCGCGATGATCCGCGTGATCGGCCGCTCGGAGCCGGTGGCAAAATAATAGCCCCACAGCGTGTCGAGCAGCTCGGGACTCTTCTCGAACGTGAGCTCGATGGCGCCTTTGCGATCACCGCCGCCCTGCAAATGATCGCGCAGCCGATCCCACAAGTTCGGACCTTTCTTCTCGAGTGCCACCTCGTCGAGCGTCTGTAGCCGCCCGTCGAGATATTTCTCGATCATGGCTTTGCGAATGGGCATGCGATCGGCGTATTTGCGCAACCAGCGCTGCCAGTCGGGGTGACCCGAATACGCGATCGCGCGCACAATCACCCATTGATCCACCGGCGCGATTGAGAGCATCCTGCCGATGATCTCCTCGGCCCGGTCGGGATTGGAGCCGAGCACGCCCGCAATGAAGCCGACATACACACCCGCACCCTCCGGCTCCTTGAACGCCCCCAGCGCGCTGAGCGCGCGCACCGCCGTCGGCAGACGCGCCGGTTGCGGGCGCGCCCGATAGTTCGCCAGCCATTTGCCGATTGCATCCATGGACGAGAACTCGCCGCCCAGGGGCAGCGCAGCCCAAGCAGGTGCAACCAGAGCGCCAGTGATGATGAAGAGCGCGATCAAACGCCGCATGATCCCCTCCCCCATGATTCGTGGAGGTGATCAAGCACTTGCGTCGTTTTGCGGGCGCCCCCGTGCACGGGCAAGGGCGCAACTGGGGCGTGCTGCCCAAATAGTGAATAGTGAGTAGTGGGGGCTGGGAGCTACTACTCACTACTCACCACTCACCCCACTTAAAACAGCTCAAAATACTCCCGCTGCTCCCATTCCGTGACCTCGGATTGAAAGCGCGCGATTTCTGCTTCCTTGATGCGCAGATAATAATCGATGAAGACGCGGCCAAAGCCGTCGGAAAGGCAGTTGTCGTTGCGAAGCGCGCGTAGCGCCTCTTCCAGACTCTTTGGCAGAAGAAGCGCCTGCGCCTCGTAGGGCGTGTCGGCCGATGGTCCGGGCTCGAGCATGCGTTCCATGCCGTCGAGCCCGGTAAATATCTGGGAGGCCATGTAGAGGTAAGGATTGGCGGCTGGCTCGCCGACGCGATTTTCGAGCCGCGTGGCCGCGTCCCCGGCGCTGCCCAGCACCCTGATCATGACGCCGCGATTGTCGCGGCCCCAGACCACGCGATCGGGCGCGAGCGAATAGCCGCGGTAGCGCTTGTAGCCGTTGATCGTCGGGGTCGTGAAGGCAGCCGCCGCGCGCGCATGCGAAAGCAGACCCGCGAGGAAATTGCGGCCGGTGCGCGACAGCAGCTCCTTGTCCTGCGGGGCAAACGCGTTGATGTTCGTTTGTCGATCGACCAGTGATTGATGCAGATGCCACCCGCTGGAGAGCACATTCGCGACGTTCGGACGGCACATGAACGTCGCGTGATAGCCCTGGCGCCTGCAGATCTGTTTCACCGCGCTGCGAAACATGATCATGGTGTCGGCCGGCAGCAGTCCCACCTGCGGATGGAAGGTAAACTCGCACTGGCTTGGCCCGAGCTCGACCTCGACCGAGCGCAGTGGGAGCCCGAACGCAATCACGTCGCGCCGAATGCTTTCCAGTATCGGCTCGATCTGATCGAAGCGCGTTTCCGTCAGGTACTGATAGCCTTGTGACAGCAGGCTGACCTGGGGCGCCTCGCCGGGCCAGGTGGCATCCTCCGGAGCCAAGCGCGGGTTATCGAGCTTGAAGACATGAAACTCGACTTCAAGGCCCGCGATGTAGTCGAAACCGGCCTCGGCCAATTTTCCGAGTGCCCGCCGGCAAAGATGGCGCGTTGAGAACGGCACCGGACGGCCATTGCTGAAATACATGTCGCACAGCATCCAGGCCGTGCGCGGCGCCCACGGCAGGACGCGGAAAGTCGTGGGATCGGCAATCATCAGAAAGTCGCCGGCTCCCTCCATCTCCGGCATGCCGAACCCACCGCCCGGCGTGAATACCGGAAACACGGTCTTGTGCGCGGTATCCTTGGCAAGAAGGGTGGTGGTGATCGAGCAGCCGTTGCGCATCACGCGCGCGGCTTCGCTTGCCACCATGGTCTTACCGCGCAGGATCCCGTGCTGGTCCGGAAACGAGAAGCGCACAACCTCAAGACTGTGGTCCTCAATCCATTTATCGGCGCGCGCGGCGGCCTCGAACTGCTCGTCGTTCCAAAGCCCGTGCCGCTCGACAAAGCTGCGTGCGGTTCTTTCTTGCGAGGAGGACACGCAATCCGTCCTTCAGTGCAGGCTTGCCGCCTTCGCCTGCAGGGCCGCCAGAAGGTCGTTTGAGCCCTGAACGGCGAGCCGCTGATGATAGAATCGCAGGCCGTAAGCTCCCCCGAGCTCCTCGCCCGCTCCGGCGCGGCCCGGACCGCCGTGATTGCACTGGGGCATGACGATGCCGTGCCCGGTGTGAGCCGAAGCAATGGCCGGATCGACGGCGAGGATACGTCCGTGCGCCGGGGCGATGGCGCTCACCATGCGCAGGAGAAAGTCCTTATCGTCGGCGTAAACGGAGGCAACCAGAGATCCCCCTCCCCGGGCAATCAGCGCGCAGGCTTCTTGCTCGTTGCGATAGGGCACGATGGTCGCCGCCGGCCCGAACACCTCGACTTCGTGCACTGCCTTCGCGCTGGCGGCATCGTTCACGCACAGCAGGGTGGGTGCAACGAATGCCGACTTGGCGCTATCGATGCCGGGAAGCCGGGGCGGCTCGGGCCCGCCGCACAGGATCGATGCCTCGGATGCGAGCCGCCGGATTCCGTCGAAAGCAGCGCCCTGCTGGGACCTTGTGACCAAGGGACCCACCCGCGTGTCTTCCTGGCGCGGATCGCCGACTTTCGTCGTTTTGAGCTTGGCGGCAAGCGCGTCTGCGATTGCGCCGGCTTGATCGGCGGGGACGAAGATGCGGCGGATGGCGGTGCATTTCTGCCCCGCCTTGACCGTCATCTCCCGCACCACCTCGCGCAGGAAAGCGTCACAGGCGGCGCTGCCCATTGCCGAACCCGGCGCCAGCACCGCCGCGTTGATACTGTCGGCCTCAATATTCACCGGTACGGATTTCCTCACCACATCGGGATGGCCGCGCACCCGCGCGGCAGTATCGGCTGAACCGGTAAAGGCGATCACATCGTCGCACGTGAGTAGTGCCAGAAGGTTGCCTGCTGATCCGCACAGGAGGTTGAGAGCGCCCTCCGGCAGCACGCTCGCCGCGATCACGTCTTTGACCATGGCGTGCGCCAGGAGCGCGGTCGCCGAGGCAGGTTTGGCAAGAACGGGCATGCCGGCGACGAGCGCGACTGCCGCTTTCTCCCATAAGCCCCAACTCGGGAAATTGAACGCGTTGATGTGAATGGCGACGCCCTGTCGCGGCACCATGATGTGGACGGCCTGGTAGTTTTCCGCCTTCGCAAGTCGCACCGGCTTTTCGTCCAGCACCATGCGCTGATCGCCGAGCGTTGCGCCGACACGAGCGTAGTATTTCAATGTAGCGATTCCGCCGTCGATATCGATTGCAGCATCGGTTTTGGTATTGCCCGAATTGGCAATGGCAATTTCCTCGTAGCGGGCGCGGTTGGCAACCAGGACGTCAGCGACCGCGCCGACGAGTTTGGCGCGCCCCGCATAGCTCATTTCTCGCAGGCCGCCCTGCCCCTGCATGCGCGCGAAGATGAGCGCGCTCGCAAGATCAACACCTTTGGCCGAGACGGTTGCAAGCTCGTCGCCGCTCACCGGATCATAAAGCCGCGTCTCGACGCCCTCGCCGGAAACCCAGCGCCCGCCGAGATAACTTTCAAGGCTTTCTGCTGCTCTCGCGCTCATGTTGGGAACCTGCATTGCCCGGTCTCGTCACGAGATGACCGCAACCGGCCTTGTTTGCCCAGTATTCCCACGCGCGCCAGGTCTCGGTGGAATAGGGGCTGTAGCCGCGATTGCGGGCATCGATTTCGCCCTGGCTGAGGTATTTGATGTCGCCGCCCAGGTGTTTGGCGCGCAGCAGCGCGCGCGCATTGCGCGGCAGGTATACCGACATGCGCACCACCTCGATGAGCGAACGTCCGGCGGACGCGAAGCCATGTCCCCGCATCAATGCAACATTGTTCGCGCCGAGGCATTCCGCGAGATCGCGTCCCTGATCGATGTTGGTCACCAGCAGATTGGTGTCGCCGAACTTTTCAGCGATATCCCAAACGGGCACGTTGGATCCGATGAAACTGCCGGAATGGATCACCGGTCGCAGCGGTGTGGCCTGGGCAATGCCAAACGGCAGAATGTCCTCGGCGTGAGCATGAACGACGGCCTGGATATCCGGCCGCGCTTCAAAGATAGCCGCGTGGATGAAGCGTTCGAGATAAAGCGCGCGCTTCTCGTCGCGCACGGGCTGTCCGTCCAGCCCCAATTCGACGATGTCCTCGCGCTCGACTAGCTCCGGTGAAAGCGAGCGCGAAATGAAAAAATGCTGCGGATTGTTTGGGTTGCGCACGCTCACATGACCGTACGCATCGACCACGTCCTCACGCGTAAGAATGCGGTTCGCGACAACGAGATCCTGAATGAGATGATCGAGACTCGACATGATTGCTCGGATCAAAGCGGCGTGGGCACAAAGAGATCATCCACCCGGACGGGAGCGGCAATCAATGACTGATCCACCAGATACGTAATGAAGGCTTCCAGGGTCGCCCGGTTCGGCTCGACGCCATAAGGCCAGGGATCGCCGTCGAAGACCTCGTAGATTTCGTCGATGTCGCGCATCAGCCAAGGTGTCATGTAGCGCAGCGCCCGCAGGTTGAACATTTTGGCAAGGGCGATTTTCTTGGATTCACAGAACGCCTTGTACAGGCTCGTCGCTACGAATGGATATTTCTCATGCACCCGCTTTCGGATCGCAACAAGATGCATGATGGGATAGATTTTCGTGCGCTTATAGTACTCTTTTTCAAGCTCGACATAATTCGGGAACAGGCGCACGACATCGGGATTGGTGCGGATCGCGGCCGGCAGGCTAGTCCCCAGCGTGGCATCGACCGCGCGCTCCACGATGAGGTCGCTCATGGATTTATTGGAGCGGTTCTGCTCGATCGAAACCGGCCGCAGGAGCGGCAGCACGGATGGGCTGCCATGGGCGCCGGCGGTGTTCATCGCGCCCTGCACCCAATGGATTTTGCGCAGATCGACCCCGTACTCATGCTGCAGCAGGCCATTGATGTAGATGACCGCGCTCATGGTCAATAGCGGCACGCCTACGCGCTTGCCTTCGAGGTCCTTGGGCTTGTTGATGCCGGCGGCGCGGTGAACGGCAATGAAGCCGTGGCGGAAGGCCCGCGATGGAAAGACCGCAATAGCAACGAAAGGGCATTGCTGGTTCGCGAAGCGCTGGACGAATTCAGAGCTCGAAAATTCGGCCACGTCGAATTCTTCGCCCCCTGCCATGCGATCGAAAATGGGGCGGGGCTCATCAATAGCGATGAAATTCAGATCGATGCCCCCGGCCTTCACCTCGCCGGTATAGAGCGGCTGCATGCGGTCGTAGAGCCCGCAAGCAAACGAGAGCTGCAAATTGGCCATGGCTTTCCCCGATCCGCTGGTGCTCGGTCGTGGTGTAGCATGAGCCCGCCGTGGGCGGGAACCCCACGGGCCCTCGTCACACGCGCCAAGTCATGCTAGTTGCCGGAGCGAGGCCAGCCGCGTGCCCTCATCACCAAAGGTGGACCAATGAACAAGCCCATCACCGATATCGCGCATCCTAAGATGCTGCTTGATCCTTATGCCATTTGGGCCGCGAACGAGGGCGTTCCCATTACCGAGGATTTCGGGATCGATCTGCGCAAGGTTGCGACCTCAGCGTGGCCACGCTTCGGCGTTGACGGCGCAATCGTGCATGTGAAGGGGCGCGGCGACTTCGTCTCCATGTTCGTGCTTGACCTTGCGCCGGGGGCCAAGTCTGCGCCGCAGAAACACTTGTTCGAGGAGGTGATCTACGTCCTCTCGGGCCACGGCAATACCACCATCGAGACCAGCGATGGGCGAAAGCACAGCTTTGAATGGGGACCCAAGAGCCTTTTCGCCCTTCCGCTCAACGCGCGTTATCAGCATTTCAATTCCAGCGGCCGCGAGCGGGCGCGGCTTGCTTCCACCAACAATCTCCCGATGATGTTGAACCTGTTCCACAACGAAGGCTTTGTCTTCGACAATTCCTACAGCTTCCCGGAACGCGAGGGCGCGGCAAGATATTTCAGCGGCGAAGGCGAATTCATTCCGGTACGGCCTGGTCGGAATATGTGGGAGACCAATTTTGTCCCCGACCTCGCTGGCTTCGAACTCAAGGCCTGGGAACAGCGCGGCGCGGGCGGTTCCAACATGATGTTCATCCTCGCCGAGGGCACGATGCACGCCCATACTTCGCAGATGCCGGTCGGCACCTACAAGAAGGCGCATCGCCACGGACCCGATTTCCATGTCTTTGCCGTGACCGGGCATGGTTTTTCACTGCTCTGGTACGAGGAGGATAAGGATTTCGTGCGCATCGATTGGGAGCACGGATGGGTATTCGCGCCGCCTGATCGGATGTTCCACCAGCATTTCAACACCGCGTCAGAGCCGGCGCGTTATCTCGCGGTGGCGCTGGGCAGCCTCCGTTATCCCTTCACGACGGATAAACGGCGCGTGTTTACCGGGATGGACGTGAGCGTCAAAGACGGGGGCTGCCAGATCGAATACGAGCACCAGGATCCACGCATTCATGAAATCTATCTCGCCGAGCTTGCGAAGCACAGAGTGAACTCGGGGATGGGCAATTTCATAGACGAGCGGCGCTACGTCAAGGCGAGGGCCTGAAACACCGGCGCGGCTCTCGCTGGTGGGGGAAGACCTGCGTCAAGCTCCGCTCTGATCAGTTAACAGCAGATTCCATGCACGATTTGGAATTCGAGCACCTGCACGTCAACGCGGAGGATGCCGCGGTCAACGAGGTCGCATGGGCGGCGGATAATGTCGAGCTCACCACCGTGGGTATCGATATCGGCTCTTCGACCTCCCACCTGATGTTCGCCCACGTACACCTCCAGCGCCTTTCGGCTGCGCTGTCGAGCCGCTTCGTCGTGGTCGGGCGTAAAATTCTCTGGCAATCGCCCATCCTGCTCACCCCCTATCGGGCCGACTACACGATCGACGTCGATGAGCTTTCGGGCTTCATCGGCGGCTGTTACACCTATGCCGGCATCGACCGCGAAGAGGTGGACAGCGGCGCGGTCGTTCTGACCGGCGAAGCATTGAAACGCCGTAACGCCCGCGCCATCGCGGAATTGTTTTCCGATGAGGCGGGTAGATTTGTCTGCGCTTCGGCCGGCCATCACATGGAAGGTCAGATGGCGGCCCATGGCTCGGGCGCCGTGGCGCTCTCGCGCGCTCACAATGCTGTGCTGCTCAACGTTGATATCGGCGGCGGCACGACGAAGCTCGCGCTGATCGAGAACGGTCGCATCCTTGCGACCTGCGCTATTGCCGCCGGCGGGCGCCTGATCGTCGAAGACGAGGCGCAAGGACTGACGCGCATCGAGCCGCCGGCCGAGGAGATTGCGCGGGAGCTTGGGATCGAGCTTCGTCCCGGCGGATCATTGAGCGCCGCAGACCGCACGAAGATTGCCGCGCGCATGGCTCGCATCATCATGGGCCTGATCGATTTGCGCGAACCGGGCAAGCTTGCGCGCCGTCTGCTGGTAACCGAAGCCTGGCCCCGCGAAATTGCGAACAAGCGCGTCGACGCCATCACCTTTTCAGGAGGCGTCGCTGAATATCTCTATAAGCGCGAGACGCGACGCTTCTGCGATCTCGGCACCGACCTGGCGGAAGAGCTGCGCCATGGGCTCGCCCACCGGCGTGATCTGCCGCCGGTCTGGGACCCAGGCCAGGGGATTCGTGCGACCGTAATCGGCGCGGCGCAATTCTCCGTCCAGATCAGCGGCAACACCATCCTGATCGCGGATCCGCACAAGCTGCCGCTGCAAAATCTGCCGGTGCTCGCGTGCGGCTTTGCGCTCGACCAGGAAATTCGCCCCGATGCGGTGGCGGCCGAAGTGCGATCGGCGCTCTCGCGGGCGGATTTTGCGGAGGGCGAAAGCCCGGTTGCGCTCTCATTCCCGTGGCGGGGCGATCCGTCGCACGCTCGCCTGCATGCGGTCGCCGCCGGCATTTGCCAAGCCCTGCCGCGCACGCTGGAGGAACGGCTGCCGCTCGTGCTGCTGATCGACGGCGATGTCGGAAAGAGCCTTGGCCGCGTGATCCTGCACGAAGTCGCGCCGCGTGCCGACGTGATCGCAATCGACGGCGTGCAGCTCAAGGAATTCGATTATGTCGACATCGGCAGCGTAATCGAAATCACCAACGTGGTGCCGATTATCATCAAGTCGCTGTTGTTCAAATCCGGCGTAACGGTCAGCCAATCAGCATCCGCTTGAGAAAGCCCATTACGTCGCTTCCGATCTCAACGATTCCATCTATGATCAGGTGTGGAATTTCGTTCTCACCCACCTGCTCGATCAGTGACATCTCAAGGTCCTCGGACGGTTGTGCTGGTGACAGCATAACTTGCGGCAAGCGCAAGCGCAGCCGGAGCGAGGCTCCATCTCATCATTGCAGTGGGTTTCATCGTTCGCCCGTTTTGTGCAGTGCTTTAATTGACCGAAATGCCCGCCGCCTTGATCGGGGCGGCGTTTCGCTCAATTTCGGTTTTGACGAAGTCGCGCAAATATTCGGGCGAGCGGCGCTCGGCCGAAACACTGGCCGTGCCGACTTCGTTGAGCCGCTCCTGCACCCAGGACGTGTCCATGGCCGCAACCGTCGCATCGTGCAGCCGCTCGATAATCGAAGCCGGAGTGTGGGCGGGCAGGAAGAAGCCGAACCAGGTGGAAGCGTCGATATCCTTGAGACCTTGCTCATAGGCGCTTGGCAGATCCGGCAGCATGGGCGAGCGATCGCGGGTGAGAATCGCGATCGGTTTGACGAGATTGCTCCCGATCTGCTGCATAATGGTGGGCGTCAATGTGCAGAAATAGTCGAACCGGCCGGCGATCAGATCCTGCATCGCGGGTCCACCGCCGCGATAGGGAATATGCGGAATATCGACCCCTATGGCGGCATTAAGCAGTGCGCAATCGATGTGCCCGGTCGAGCCGGCGCCCGCTGAGCCGAATTGCATAGCGGCCTGATTCTTGCGCACAAAAGCAATGAACTCTTGCATATTAGCAACCGGCAAATCCTTGCGCGCGACCAGCACCATCGGTTGCTCAGCAACCAGCACGACGGGAGCAAGATCAGTCACCAGATTGTAGAGTGGAGTTTTATAAAGCGTCTGATTGATCGCATCAGCCCTGCTCCCGAGCACGAACTGATAGCCGTCAGGCGCCGCTTTGGCCACGCGCGCCGAGCCCACCATTCCACCCGCCCCGCCGACATTTTCGATAATCACCTGTTGGCCCAGCACCTCCGAGAGCGAGCGGCCGACGATCCGCCCCAGCACGTCGGTGCCGCCGCCTGGCGCGAACGGAACCACCATGGTGACCGGGCGGCTTGGCCATTTCTCGGCGAGCGCCGAACTTGTCCCGCTCACGAGCGAAGCTGCCAAGCAGAGCGCCACTGTTCTCATGCGCAACATCCTCAACTGGCGCGCGTCGCCGGGAGCGTAAGCTCCTGGCCTTTCTTGGCGAGCTCTTCCTCAACCGGCTGGATCCAGGTCGCGTCCTGGCCTCGCGCCGAGGCAATCTTGCGCATCAGACGAAGATTTCGCTCCGTCGATTCGACTTCCCAAGGCTGTCGCGCCAGAGCGAGCGCCTCGGTGAGCTGGGTTTCGGCATCAGCAGAATCGCCCGCAAGGACGGCGAGCTCCAGCAGCGTCGCGTAATCCCAATAGTCAGGATTCCTCTTTGCTTTTTGAGATGCCGCATAGCGCACGACAGGCAGAACCGCAGCCTGCCTGGGGTCCGGCCGGTCCATCATGTTCATCAAGGTGACGGCATTGACGCCGGGATAGGCGTCCCGCCAATCGGCTTCGAACCCTTCCAGATAGGTATCGATGGCCCGTTTGAGGAAAACGCGCGCTTCCAGACGGCCCTGATCCTTGGCGCTCTCATACCGATCTTTGTAGATCCGGCCAAGCAGCCCGTTGGTTTCACTGGAAGGCCCGAACTCGGCGATGACGCCTTTGAGAATCTGCTCTGCGTCGGCGTCCCTGCCCACCCGGTTCAGCGCAAAACCAACCTGTTCACGCATCATTTTTGCCCGCTGAAGCGGCGGCGGCATCCGATCATAAAGCTTGATCATGGCGTCGTAGGCTCTGACGTCCCGCAGGGACAAAAACAAATCGACGACAATACCTGCCTCCACTTCGAGCAGGTTTGAAAGGGCCGAGTCGCCTGCGATATTCTCCACGGCTTGCGGTCCCTGCTTCACCGCCGTGGCGAGCTTTTCCTTATAGCGCTTCGAATAATCGACGCTCTTGCGAAACACATCGGTCTTGGTGTGATCGATCTCCCAACGCGGCAAGTCGTCGACGAGCTGAAACACGGGGCTGTCGTCGTGTGGATTGCCCCGCGCTTCACGCAACTGCGCCG